>OBYL01000321.1_pt1 | contig 9079 bp, 10 predicted proteins | sample 1476761 | NCBI WGS metagenome assembly OBYL01 (sample SAMEA2580199, study PRJEB22360) | human gut metagenome | biome: human gut; feature: human-associated habitat; material: faeces | place: Denmark | collected 2008/2010 | reverse complement strand
ATTTTTGAGCTATGTACAAGAAGCATTTTATTCTAACTTAATTTGACAAATCATAAGAAATATCTTTTTGGGTAGCAATCGTATTTGCTAGTCTTTATTTTGATAAAAGTTTTGAGCAAAAAACTATATTGAACAATATAGTTTGGATATTGGCAGTTATTTTATTATTATTTGATGCTTTTACAATTGGTGTGCCTAAAAAGATACAAGGTAAAAACAATGAGTGAAGAATTAAAAACGATTAAAGAGTTGGCGGATGAGTTAGGTGTTTCCAAACAAGCTATTCAATATCATATAAAATCATTGACAAACAAAAACCGACAAACAAACGACAAAGGTGTAACGGTTTTGTCTGCGATAGAACAAGAATTTATAAGGGGTAAAGTAGACAAGCAGACAAACAAAAACAAGACAAATGAACCGACAAAAAAGCGGCAAACAGACAAACAAAAAGAACCGAATATTAATCAATATTTGTTAATTGAAATTGAAGAAGTTAAGAAAAATAGGGATAAACAATTAGCAGTTAAAGATAAACAAATAGAAAATAAAGACATTCAAATTGCACAAATGCAAAATCTGCTAGATCAGCAACAACGTTTAGCCCTACAAGATAAAAAATTGCTGGAAGAATACAAGGCAGAGAATGATAGCTTAAAAGCCCTTAAAATGCCCACAGAGGACACAAAAGAGAATCAATCGCAGGAAGAAGTCCAAACCCTTAAAAAGCAAATGGAAGCCTTAAATGATAAAATAAAAGGACAGGAACAGGCGAATAATCAAAGTTCTAAAAAATGGTATCAATTTTGGAAATGACAAAAAACCTATAAAATGAGATTTTAGGCTTTTTATTATTCAAGTGGCATAATTACTCAAAACCATTTAAAAGGGCTTAAAAGGAAAAATATGAGCTTATAGGACTATTCAAGCATTAAAGGGAGTGAAAAATTCATTTTTCAATTTCTTTAGTGCTTTTTCGTTGGTTTGCTTACATTTATCGTTTTATTGATTGAAAAAATCACAAAAAAATAAGAACCGTCTGACTTTGGTAGGTTTGATGTGCACCCCAAAAGTTAGACTTTTTATCCAAGTAGAAATACTTGGATTTTTTTAATTGTTTTGGTAATTCAAGCGAAATTGAATTGGACTCATCCAGTTCAATTTTTGTTTGATTCGTTTTGTATTATAGTACCTAATCCAGATTACAATAACCTGTTCAAGTTCTTCGAAAGACGAGAAGATATGTCCGTAGTAAATTTCTTGTTTAAGTAGCCCAAAGAAATTCTCCATAACTGAATTATCATGACAGTTTCCTTTACGGCTCATAGACTGAAAAATTCTATGAGATTTTAATTTAGAAACATAGTCTCTCATTTGGTATCCCCATCCTTGATCTGAGTGGAAAGTACGTCGATAAGGACAATCAGATGTCACAGCTAAGGCTTGATTTAGAGCAATATCAATTGATTGATAAGAGGGTTGTTTAGGGATATGATAACTAATCACCTCGCTATTAAATAAATCAATGTAAGGATTGAGATAACACTTTTTCTGAATTCCATCTTCATAATATTTGAATTCTGTCGTATCTGTTGTGATTTTTTGATGAGGAATGGAAGTTCTGAATCGTCTGTGTAATTTATTTTTAGCTACCGTCCCTACTTTTCCTTTATATGAATTATATTTACGTGATTTGTGCCAATAAGACGTCACACGAAGCCCTAGCTTCTTCATTAAGCGCTGTACCTTCTTGTGGTTGACGTGATAGCCACGTTGCTTAAGTAATTCACTCATTGGACGATAACCTGCATTGGCATGTTCTTGACGTATTTTAAGCATTTCTTTTTCGATAAGCTCATCTTTGTTTACCCGTTCAAAACAGTTAACCCAATAATAATAAGTGGCTTTAGGGAATCCTGTAACTTTCAAGATTTCTTTGATTTTGAAGGTTTTACGGAGACTGTAGATGAGTCTTGATTTTTGTTCATTAGAGCATTTTTCTCCAATCTCCGAAGTCCTTTTAAATAAGCTACCTCAATTTGCGCATAACGTAATTCTTGTTCAAGTTCTTTAATTCGTTGAGAATCATTTGGGTTCTGAGTCATAGACGATGCAATGCTTTCTAGTTTTTTACGCCGTCCTCTCTTTTTGCTTATTGGGACTTCTCCATAAATTTTGAAATGATTAACCCAGCTTGCAAGTAAGGTAAAATTAGTAATTTCGAATTTTCTTGCCACAGCTTCATACGTTAAATCAGTTGTTAAATAACATTGTACCGCATTTTCTTTCAACTCCATAGAATAATTTTTATTGACTTTGGAGTGAGCTGTAGGAAGTCCCTCTGCTCGATAATTGCGAATCCAGCGTCTAACCTGACTAGATGAACCTACGTTGTGCAGTTTAGCAAGATAGGTAGAGCCTCCCTTGCCAGATAAATAATCTTGAATAACGCGTTGTTTTAATTCTATGGAATATTTGACCATAAGAAAAGACCTCCGAAATATAGATTTGAAAAGTCTATATTTTGGGGGTCACTACAGTTAACGGTTCTTAGAACATTATACTGCCACCGACTTTTAATCGGCTACACTAGGACTTGTTAGCGCAAGTCCTTTTTCTTTACCCTTGTTTTATCACAACTTCGTTTTTTTGTCATCTCGTTTAATTAAGAAAGATAAACACTCTCATCTTCTCATAAAACTGTCATAATCTGCTCATATTGCTCAACTTTTCAAGGCTAATCGGGCAATTCATTAAATTGACTTAAAATAACTATTAAAAACTTTCGTTTTAATTATCAAGACATAAAAAGTTATTGGTAGTATGTCAGTAACTCATACTCGATTTCCATCAAATTTGACTATTTTATTTTATTTCATTTTTAGCGGCAAACAAATCATTTAATGCTTCAGTCATGGTTGGATGAGTGTAAATTTTGTCACGCAATAATGTGTAAGGCAAGCCTACTTCAATCGCAAGACTTATGAGATTAATTGTTTCATAAGATTCTTCTGCGTAAATTGTAATACCAAGAATTTTGTCTGTCTCTGGATCAACCAAAGCTTTGAGTAAGCCTTTAGACTGATTCAAGACAGCTGATTTTGGAATGGCTGTCGCAGCAAGTTTGAAGAGACGGTAATCGATGCCCGCTGCTTTAGCATCTTTTTCATTAAGGCCAACTTTAGACAAGGCAGGTGTGATAAAAACAGAGGTTGGTACATTTTTGCGGTCAGACAGACTCCGCTTACCATCTCCATAAAGGTTATTACTTACAATACGGAAATCATCAAGGGAAGTGTAAGTAAATTGTAAACCGCCATGCACATCCCCAAGTGCCCATACATTTTGAACAGTGGTTTCAAGTTTATCGTTGACCACAATTTCTCCACGTTGACCAAGTTGAATATTAGTGTTTTCAAGTCCAAGTCCAGCAGTATTGGGTTTGCGACCTGTTGCAACCAAAATTTTATCTGATAAGATTGAAACTTTTTTGCCTTCTTTATTTATTATTTCAACGCTATTGTCAGTAATAGCAACAATCTTCACGCCAAGCTTAAAGATAATCCCCCTAGATTCAAGGTCGGAACGAACCAACTTCGAAATATCTTCATCATCACGAGGAAGGAAGTTATCGAAAATATCAAGAACTGTTACTTTTGATCCGTAACTTGCAAACATTGAAGCAAATTCAAGACCAATATAACCAGAACCAATAATCGTCAAATGTTCAGGAAGCTGCTTCAAATCCATTAATTCAGTTGAAGTCACAACATTTCTACTGTCCACAAGTCCGGGAATTGGTGGCAAGACAGGTGTCGCGCCAGTATTGATAAAGATACGTTCGCCAATTAGTTGTGCAATGACTTCACCCTCAGCATCCATCACTTCGATTTCGTGATCAGAGACAAATTTTGCTTTGCCATCAATAACTTCAGCTGTTGCTTCATCTGCAATCATGTGATAATTTTTTAGATTCAAATTACCTGTAAGCATCGCTTTTTTTTCTGCAGCTTCTGTGAATTTCAAACCTTTTTCACCGTTGACAATCAAAAATTTTGATGGAATACAGCCGATGTTGATACAAGTCCCACCATACATTCGAGGTGATTGTTCAATAACGACGACACTTTCTCCTTTTCCAGCAAGGAATTTGGCCAAGGTCTTTCCACCTTTACCAAAACCAACAACGATATTTTTTACGTCTATTTTTTTCATTTAAAAACCTCCAAATTTTAGTTTTGAACTAACTTATTATCCACGATAGATTTACCACAGCACCGAAGCTTTTAATTTTTTCAGTAGCTAGTTCATCAAATATTATTTTCATTTAATTTGCCTGTTTACCTATTGCTTCAAAGCTCTTCAAGAACTTTTGCTGTACTCATGGTGCGATCTGCAACAAATCCAAAATTTGTTATTGCTGCATCATAGGCTTCTTGACCAGGTGCTCCTGTTGCGTCAGCTGCAACGTGAACGTGAAAACCTGATTCTACAAGTTCACGCAAGTGTGAATCCACACAGAGATTTGCGTTCATTCCAGCCAAGATAACAGTATCAATGCCGTTTTTACGGAGTTGAAGCGCCAAGTCATTTGATTCGGGACCGAAGATTTTGTGGGGGCTTGTGATGATAGTATTTTCATCCAAGTAAGGTTTGAGTTCCTCCACGAAGTCTGCTCCTGAACCTTTCACTGTTTCTTGATACTGGTGTTCACGATGGAACATTTTATTATTCAACATCATTTGTTCGCCTTGACCACCAAATTTCCAGTTTTGATCATGGTCGTAAAAGTAATGTGGTGAAATAAAGATTTTATAGCCTTTTGCTTTAGCATGTTTGAAGAGTTCTGTAAGATTCTCAGTGGTATGATATTTTCTGAGGATATCTTTTGTTAGACCATAGCCTGCACCTTTTGGTTTGAGGAATTCGACTTGTGGGTCTGTAACGACGAATGCTGTATTTTTGTTATTGAACATTTTGTTCTCCTTTAAATATAAAATTTTTATGATAATTCTGTAATGAGTTGCTTAAGTATCCCCTTACCAAGAACGTCTATGAATGTTTGACAACTTTGCCATCTTTTTTGAACAATGGCAATGGGATATTCTCTCCGAATCGCATCGGCCTGCAAAATCTTGACTTTTTCTTTAGATTCAACTGCTGACATAAAGATTTACGTCGTATCACAGCAGTAGGCGGGGCAGAACCTGATCCGATAACTATCATATCCATTTTTTTCATTATTTTTCTCCCACTTTTTCAAAACTAGTTTTTAATAAATCAAAATTTGATTCCAGAACATTTAAATCTTGAGTCACTTTCAAGAGTAGAAGACTTCCTTGAATTTGAGCAATAATTGCATGTGCTGCAGGAAGATTTTGTTTCACCAGCAGTCCTGTTAAAGCTGATAGATTTTCCGCAATTTTTTTTTGTAAATCTGAAAATAGTTGTTCAAGAGGTTTTCTAAAATCCTCATCTAGGGCGGAAAGCTCAATAACGAGATTACCTACAGGACAGCCGTAGTATATTTTTTTTTGCGCATGATCACTGTAAATCCAATCCAGCATCTCTTTCAAGTTTGCCAGTGGACTTTCATCTCTCGATAGGATCCCATTTAGCAAATGTTTTTGCCAAATTTTAACATGATTATCGATGACTGCTAGGCTAGCTTCTTTTTTTGAATCAAAGTAATAATAGAATTGCCCTTTGCCTGTCGCAGTTTCATCTAAAATATCATTAATAGAAGTCCCTGTATAACCTTTTTTATATATAAGCTGTTCTGTAGCCGTCAATATCTTTTCTTTCGTATTTCTCAAGTTGTACACCTCCATATTTTTAGAAACAAATGGTTAGATTAGATTGTATCTAACAACATTGTTTTGTACCACTTGGTATAATTATATTAACATCTTTTTTTTTTAAAAATACAAACATTTTGTACCGAATAGTACAAAACATAACATTAACTGTGTCCTAGTATAAAAAATGATTTTGTTGTTGAACCTTATCATTTTGATAGATTTCAGTTCTTTGCATAGCATCAGAAGCAAAATTTAAAACTGTGCCCGGTTCTGTTGTAAAGTTTTCCAAAAAATCTATTTTAGTGTAAAATTGAGAAAAAAGACAGAGAGGACAGAGTAATGAATCATTTTAAAGGCAATAAATTTGGGAAATTGGTCGCAGGTTAAATCATGTTAAAGAAAATGATTTGGCACATGGTGATTTTATAAATTGGCTCAAAAAAATAAATATTGAAAGAACCGAAGCCCATAGATTTATGAAAGTTACTAAGGAGCTTCCAAATGTTGACAATTGGCAACATTTAAGTAATAGAGCGCTATATACTTGTCCAATCGTTGGACAACAGTCAAATATGATAACGTTGTCAGATAATAGAAGTCGACTTCCAATTTGTGAACGTACACAAATTTAGTAACGTTTCGAAATATCCAAATGTTTGTACGTACCAACATATCAAAAATAGAATACATACTCTAATTTAAGATAACACCAATATCAACCGACGTCGGTTGATTCTTCGCAAAACGAAGAATCACAAATACAATTTTTTGAATCTCTTCCATGGGTGAAACCTTGGCGCCGGAGCGCCATTATTTGCCCTCACACCTTTGTATTGATGAATTTAAGTCGGTGAAAAATGTGAGCGACGCCATGAGCTTTATTTTTATGAACGCCGTGAACCATGAAGTGATTGATATTGTGGAAAACCGTCAACAGCACTATTTATCTGATTACTTTATGCGTTATTCATTGAACGCACGCCTGCGGGTAAAGACGGTCACGATGGATATGTATTCGCCCTATATCGGGCTGATTAAAGCCTGTTTCCCTAAAGCCGACATTATTATTGATCGCTTCCATATTGTCCAACATCTGAATCGGGCGCTCAATCACGTGCGCATCCAAACAATGAACAGTCTGCGCTATACACGCCCGCGCGATTATCGGAAACTGAAAAAGCAATGGAAATTGGTATTAAAAAACGAAGCAGATTTAAATTTTCATGATTTCTTTACCCATCGTCTCTACACCGGCATGGTGTCAGAGTATGTGATGGCCAATTACTTAGTTGAGTTGAGCCCATAGTTGAGGGACACTTACCAACTCGTCAACCAGCTGAAAGGCGCTCTGCGAACCCGTCGGTTCTCGTTATTTGAATCATTACTACAAGCATCTAAAAAACGCACCTATCCGCGCAAAATGCGAACGGTCCTGCAGACGCTTGAAAAATACATAAACCCGATTCAGAATGCCTTTAAATACACTCTCTCAAACGGTCCGATTGAAGGCGTCAACAATAAAGTGAAAAATATTAAACGCTCCGGTTACGGCTACCGAAATTTTTATCATCTAAGAAGTCGGGTCTTGATCAGTTTTACGCTAACCCGCGAAGCCATCACCGAAAAGCCGCTTTATTTTAAAGAAGATGCCGCTCATTAAATCGCTGGTTTTCTATAAAAAAACCTCCAATGGAGGAAGCCCATTACAACTAGGACTTAATTATAGAAAAAAGAGAATACAGTTGAACTGTATCCTCTTAAACTTCTTATCAACACTATTTGACAAAGAGCCCTTCCAGATTAAAATAATCCTGGATGGTTAGTTCTTTGTATTTTTCATTGGGCGACTCTGCCTCAGATTCGGAAAGATCTTCTTCGGTTGCTGTTTCTGAGTCAGAAGTGTCCGATGTGGATTTGGTAACTGCTGTCGTCTCATCAGGTGAATTTGTTTGGGGTGTTTCTTCAGCAGTTTCAGAACATCCGGCTAAGACAGCGACAGTTAAAAGAGAGATAAATATCATTTTAATTTTATATTGATTCTTTTCTTCGTTCAACATGACCACTCTTTTCAGTATCATATCAACGTTTGGACGTAATTTTAGCAGAAATATTTCCATCGAGTAAGTCAACGAAATACTTTTGACAGTGCTTACATTATAGATTATAATGTGTTTTGGCAATACATGATAAAGGGGATTTATACAACATTCTACAGTTTATAAGGAGGCTGTAAAAATGGCAATTCATGAAGTTGAATTTAAGTCGTTTAATGAGATCGAGACGGTAAAGGGATGGATTTATACTCCCATTCGCGAACCTATAGGGGTCGTTCAAATCGTTCATGGGTATGGTGAACATTCACGCCGATATCTCCATATGATTTTGACGTTGAATGAGGCCGGTTTTGTCGTGGCCGCCGATGACCATGTCGGACATGGAAAGACCGCTTATGATTCCGACAACTGGTCGAATTGGGGAGACAAAGGCTATATGACAATGGCCGAAGATGAACAAAAACTGCGCGAACTAATCAAGGAAGACTACGGTGACCTGCCCTATTTCATGTTTGGCCACAGCATGGGCTCTATGATTGCCCGACTATATGCGACGAAATATGGCGAAGAGCTGGACGGTTTAATCTTGTGCGGGACTTCAGAAATTTTCCCTGAGATGGAAAATATTGTCTCTGAATTAAAGGCTGAAATCGATGCAGGAAACGGCGAACAAGTGGACCCAGACTATCAAAATCGAATGTTTGAATGGATGACGGAGCGAATTGAAAATCCAAACACGCCAAACGACTGGATCAGTAAAGATCCGGACATTGTGGCGGACCACGCCAATGATCCGTTCAACAACTTCACCCCCGTCCCTAATATTCAATCACTTTATCAGTTTGCTCAAATGATTCAACAAATCCTGGGGACGGAATGGTCCGAGAAAGTCCCTACTGATATACCTATCTACAATATCGCCGGTGATGAAGATCCGGTCGGAAGATATGGCGAAGGCGTCTATGCGGTTTCTAATTGGCTGCTGGAAACGGGCCATCAAGTGAAAACAAAACTGTATTCAGGCTACCGCCATGAAATTCACAACCACCGCGAGATTCGCGATGAAGTCGTCGCAGGCATTATCGACTTTATAACGGAGCACGCCAGAGTAAAAGCTAATTAAATTCTCTAGTCGCTCTTTTCTTAATTAAAAACAGTTGGACGAGCTCAAGAATATGGCAGGGGGCCTATTTTTTGCTCTCTCGCTAATTATAAGTATTTATT
>OBYL01000313.1_pt1 | contig 9436 bp, 9 predicted proteins | sample 1476761 | NCBI WGS metagenome assembly OBYL01 (sample SAMEA2580199, study PRJEB22360) | human gut metagenome | biome: human gut; feature: human-associated habitat; material: faeces | place: Denmark | collected 2008/2010 | reverse complement strand
ACTTATATTGGTGCTTGTTAGCTTTACTCAGTTTACCCCTTATCTATTCGCTGCAGAGTCGGATGCTGTGTTAAGCCCAAGTCAAATCGCTACCCAATATGGCTATACTGGCATAACTGCTGCATACGATCCAGAAGGTGCAATTAATGTCAGTCAAACTGGACAAATCTTGTATAATTACCATGGAAATAAAAAATGGTATCTTGCCTCGATGACTAAGCTTATGACGATGTATTTAACATTAGAAGCTGTCAAAAAAGGAGACTTATCGCTTGATGATAAAGTGAAAATCACACAAAATCATTATCGCATGTCAACGTTACCTGAATTAAGTAATACAAAACTCTATCCTGGAGAAGTGTATACCATTGCAGAATTACTACAAATTACTGTATCTAATTCAAGCAATGCAGCTGCATTAATATTAGCTAACAAAGTATCAGGCAACGTCACTTCGTTTACAAAGCTTATGAATAAAAAAGCTAAAGAGCTTGGAATGACGCATACATATTTCACTAACCCAACTGGGGCAGAAAACACGCAACTGCAAGAATTTGCACCTAAACTAACAACAAATGATAATAATTCAACATCTACAGCAAAAGATTATGCAATTCTTGATCAACATGTCATCGCAGATACACCGAATATACTTCACTTTACAAAACAACTCGCACCAACGCAACACGGTGTAACGTATTATACATTTAATCATTCATTAGAAGGTGCTAGCTTAAGCTTACCAGGAACAGATGGTTTAAAAACCGGTTCTAGTGATATTGCTAATTACAACCATACTATTACAACAAAACGTGGTAAGTTTAGAATTAACCAAGTTATTCTAGGCGTAGGTGATTATAATAATCTCGGTGGCGAAAAAGAGAGAAATAAAATGGGCAACGCTATAATGGAAAGTTCGTTCAATCAATATGCATACAAAAAAGTACTTTCTAAGGGCGAACATAATATCAATGGTAAAACATATTATATCAAAAAAGATCTTTACGATGTTGTTCCTAAAACATTACACGCTAAAGACTACCAATTTGTCATTAACGATGGTGAAGTCCATTTAGATTACAAACGTCAATTTATTTCTAAACAATACGGCCCACCAACCGTTCAAGTTCAGAAACCTATGATTCATAAAGCAGATACCATAGCTAAAAGCACATGGAAAGATCATCCAATCATAACATCCACCGCTATTGGTTTACTTATCATTGCCATCGCACTGATTGTTTACCAAGTTATAAAACGTTTGTTTAAAAGAAAATAATAACAACCTAGGATACCTAGTTTAAGGAAGCGGGACAGCATTCATTATGAATTCTTAGTCCCGCTCCGGCAAGGTTGACTGGATTGAAAAAAGTTTGGCGTCCGCGTATTTTCAATCCAGTCAACTACTACCAATATTTAGTTCATAGCCTAAAACATAATAATGTCCTAGACCCTCTTCATTATTTTTATATTAAATGTCATTGCGAAACGCTTGAGGGAACAAGACAACTTCAGCCACCAATATGAAGTATTGATTATAAAAGAAGCACAAAGACGATTGTAAATTTCAAATCGTCTTTGTGCTTCTTTAAGGATTTATATCTCTAACTTTTTATTTTGCATCTTTACCATAAAGCTCTTGTTTAATTTGCGTTGTAGAAATGCCTTCTGTACGTTTTAAATAAACTACTTCGCATTTATCTTTTAAGAAATCAAATTCGCCTTCCCAATCATGACCCATAACAAATGTATCTATCTCATAGCGCTCAACATCTGTTTCTTTTTGACCCCAGTCATTCTCTGGAATTACTAAATCTACGTAACGAATTGACTCAAGCATCATTTTACGTTGTTCATAATCATAATATGACTTTTTATGTTTAATCTGATTAAATTCATCTGAAGAAAGTGCCACAATGAGATAATCTCCCATTTCTCGTGCTCTTCTTAACAATTCAATATGGCCATAATGTAATAAGTCGTAAGTGCCATAAGTAATGACTCGTCTCATGATATGTTAAACTCCTTATCCTTAACTAAAAATTTACAATCTTAATGTAGCATAAATAATTTCTTTACACCATCTTTTAGATGTCACTTTATAATTATTGTATTATTTTTTTAATAACTTCTTGATTCTCTGTTTACTAGTGAAACGCACTTTTTTAGGGGTTACACTAAATTCAAAAGCCAATAAACGCTTAGGTCTTCCAACGCCAACTTCTAACAACGTTTGTCTCCACAATTTATAAGTTTCTTTAGTCCAATGCGATGCACCCTGTTCAACAGCTTGAATCACTCTAAATAAAGCATCTCCTGAATAATGCGTATGCTGCATATCTCTAATATATTGAATGATTGCTTCAATCACAATTATATCAATTTTAGGATACTTTAATAAATAATTTTGGATCAAATAACTAACAATGAGATTATCTAAACGATGGCTATAATATATCTTCTCATTATCTAATAATAGAATTGACATCATTCTAGAACGTACTTGTCTAGCATCATTTAGATAAGGTAAAAATTGGTCTGCAATTTTAGCAGTAATAGAGTCTTCTCGTTCATTATAGCCCAATACCACGTCTGGAATTAATTGAATATCCCTAGCCTTTAAGAACACACGCCCCATAAATGTATGTTCTTCACAGTAGACGACATCTTCATCAAAGCGCTCATTTTTAAATTTAGCACTAAATAACTTAGCACTTGGTCCGATTGACTGTAGAACTTCCGGACATTCTGCTAATGTAACCCGAGCTTCTTGCTTTAAAACTTCATGCGTAGGAATATCACGCCAATTCCCTTCTTTTCCTCGTACCATTTGTCCGATAACAACATCCGTATCTTCATATTTGTTAAAATAATGTACTAGTTTGTCGATACTTCCTGATAAATATTGATCATCCGCATCAAGGAATAAGAAGCCCTCGATATCTGCAGACATGGCTTCCAGTGCAATGTTTCTACTCGCAGCAGCACCACGATTAGCTTGTTTTATAATTTTCATATTTTTTACTTCTTTTTGGAGTGCTTCTAATACTTCATGCGTAGCATCTGTAGATCCATCATTTACACATATAATTTCAACATCATGCGTGGTATCAATAGATTTTACTGCCTGACGTATTGTTGTCTCAGCATTATATACAGGTATGATAACTGCTATTTTCATTTTTTCACCAACTTATCAATAAAATTCATCAATAACATTAAACTCTGTGTTGAATTATAATCATGCCAACTCTCAAATAACGGTTTAAGTTGTGCGCTATCATTCTTTAATTTATTAATTATCTCCGCTTCATCTGTCACTTTGTAAACTTCAGGAATCGTCCAATAAAATTGATTTAATCCACGCTGATCATGATATTCCGTTTCATCATAAACATAAAATAATGTTGGTTTGTGTAATAAACTTGCTTCAATGGGCAATGAACTGTAATCACTGATAAGCACATCAGCCATAATCAATAACTCTTGCGTAGATATTCCTGAAGATTGATGGACGATGCTTGGATGAAATTGACTAATCACACGATACTCTGGCAATGCTTGTTCAATCTTTTCACTGTTTATTTTACGATTGTTGCCATGGTCTTCACGATATGTAGGAACGTAAACGATGAGTTTCTTCGTTATCCCATGCTGCTGTTTGAGATCGCGCTGCCTTTTTATCATATCCTGCTGTTGATAGTCTACTAAACGAGGTAGCCCAAATTTAAGCATTTGTGCTGCCTGCGCATCAAACGCACCTTCAAAGCACTTCCCCATTTCTTCTCCACCAATAAGATAATAATCTGTCGCATCGTAAACTTTTTTATATTGTGTCACCATTTGTGTGTTTGCAGTATCTACTTGATGATCTTGGAGACCAAATAATTTAAGAGCACCTGATGCGTGCCAGGTTTGAATAATCGTTTGGCCTCTTTTTTTTCGATAACCACCTAACATAAGATAATACGTATCTATTAATATTACCCTAGCTGAGCTTAATGCTTTAATATGTTGAATGACACCTTTATTACCAGCAATTAAGTAGTTTAGATGACCTAATGACTCAACCTCTTGTTGGTATTTTTTAGGTCCAATAACCGTAATTTGATATGACTGTTGCACTAACGCTTTAATGATGGGCATCATATCTTCATAAAAAGTCATAAATACAACAATATGTTGCTTATTCACTTTTACAGGAAAAAACAACATATTTAAGCTATGAATAATGGCCATATAGAGTTTCTTGATTAAAATTCTCATAAGTCACCGCCAAAAATATAATATGTTTAAAATTATAAATGATTCTACAATAGATAGAAAATAAAAGCTGTACAATATGCCATAACTATTTCTTAGAAACAAGGCACGATTTTAACGTAATTCTTTTGTTGGAACTCAACTTCCTTTGCTTGTGGAAATGTGTTTCGCATTTCTCTTTGTTGGGGCCCACCCCAACTTGCTTTGTCCGTTGGCTTTCTTTTGGAAAGCCTCTGTGTTGGGCCCCAACCCCAACTTCCTTTGCTTGCGGAAATGCATTTCGCATTTCTCTTTGTTGGGGCCCCCGCATTTTTTTAGGCTGGGACATGTTTGGATGTCTCAGCCTAGTGGATGTTGATTATAGGAAGTCTGCAAAGTGATCGCGATAGCGTTTATGGAGTATTGATCCAACGATGAAGAAGAATAGTATGACTATTATATTGTATACTAATAATCTCCAATGCTGAATAAAGTACCATTCATGGAATAATATTGCGGCACGATAAGATTGAGCAATAAAGTAGACTGGATTTAATTTCATAATGTTATGGATAATGCCACTTACACCGTGGTCTTTCGGCATCCATAATATAGGTGACATATAAAATAAGATCCTCATAATTGCTTGCATCATCATTTGTGTATCTCGAATTAAAATCCCAAGTGTCGATGTTAATAAAGCTACGGATGCTGTAAAGAAGAACGCAATCGGCACATAAATCAACAATTGTATGATATGAATAGATGGATAAATCCCTGCTCCCATACATGCTAAAATAATTAATGTTAACAAGCCAATGTGACCATAGAACTTACTCGTCACAATATATGTTGGAATAATAGATAATGGAAAGTTCATTTTAGCAACTTGATTAAACTTTTGAGAGATAGAACGCGTACCATCTAATGTTCCTTGATTGATAAAAAACCACATACTAATACCCACTAATAACCATAGTACGAAAGGCACGCCATCAATAGGATTGTTACTTCTAATTCCTAAACCAAACACAAGCCAATAAACCATAATTTGTAACGCTGGATTTAATAATTCCCATGCAATTCCTAAATAGTTATTATGGTTAGAAATTTTAATTTGGAATTGTGCCAAACGTTGAATTAAATAAAAGTTTTTTATATGCTCTTTTAACACAGTTAAGACTGCTGACATCGTATAAACCACACTTTCAAACGTATTACATATTTCTATTTTTACTTGACTGTCCACTGTTATTTGCGCATGCATAACCTGTGTTACACACTCATACGATAACCTGTAGTTGTAAACAGTTACCTTTTATTGTTGCACACGTTTACTTTATTACTTAACCATTATACTATCATTTAACTTAAAAAGTAGCTTTAAGTTGGCAAATATCGATAAATTTCATCCAAACTTATCGTTTTAGCAGTATCTTTCATCAATATGTAATCATCTTAATAGTCGAGTGATATCTTTTATGATGTATCACTGAAATCTTCTATTCACTTTACACCAGGTTAATAAATTTCACAACTGATGTGTGATATATTATAATCTATACAAATGCACGTAAGGAAGGTTTAATTATGAACGTATCGGTAAACATTAAAAATGTTACAAAAGAATATCGCATTTATCGAACAAACAAAGAACGCATTAAAGATGCGCTAATTCCAAAGCATAAAAACAATACCTTTTTCGCTTTAGATGATGTTTCAATTACTGCTCATGAAGGTGATGTGATTGGGCTAGTTGGAATCAACGGTTCAGGCAAATCTACGTTAAGCAATATGATTGGCGGCTCTCTATCCCCTACATCTGGCGATATTGAGCGTCACGGTGATGTAAGTGTCATCGCCATTAACGCTGGACTTAATGGGCAACTTAGTGGTGTTGATAACATTGAGTTTAAAATGCTCTGCATGGGCTTTAAACGCAAAGAAATTAAGAAACTTATGCCACAAATTATTGAATTCAGTGAATTAGGTGAGTTTATTTATCAACCTGTGAAAAAATATTCAAGTGGTATGCGTGCAAAATTAGGTTTTTCAATCAATGTAACTGTTAATCCTGACATATTAGTTATCGATGAAGCTTTATCTGTAGGCGACCAAACGTTCACTCAAAAATGTCTAGATAAAATCTATGAATTTAAAGAACAGAACAAAACCATCTTCTTTGTAAGTCATAACATTCGTCAAGTTAAAGAATTTTGTACGAAAATCGCTTGGATTGAGGGCGGTAAACTCAAAGAATTTGGTGATATTGATGACGTTTTACCTCAATACGAACAATTTTTAAAAGAATTCAGGAAAAAATCCAAAGCAGAACAAAAAGCATTTCGTAAAAACTTGGATGCAAATCGCTTTATCATAAAATAATGACACTAGCTCAAAATTTATGAAACAAAAAAATTCATAAATTTTGAGTTTTTTACTTTTCAAATAACCTAATCAGTACTATGATATAAACAGATGTAACAAATTAGACACATTTTATGCGTTTGGAAAAGTAGGTGATTGAGTCATTACTAACAAGACATCACAACAATTTGCAAACCTTGTACGTGCATACCGTAAGTCATATATCGGTAAAGGCCCAGAAAATATTAAAGTATTCTTTAAAGATAATTGGGCTGTCTGTCACATGACCGGAAGCTTAAGTAAAGTTGAAAATTTCTATTTAAGAAATGACGATTTTAAAAGCATGTTGAAATATGGCAGAACCGAAGAAATAAAAGCTTTATATCAGCAAAACCCTCCAACTGAAATGGAGAAACTTGTTGGTGCAAAATTTGTAAAATTATTTACAGATGTTGATTTAAAAACGGATGAAGTCGTTTCTATATTCGTCTTTGACAAAACAATCGAATAATTATCAATCTAAGGGATTGGTGTAAGGTACTCAGTGCTGTTTGCTAACCCACTTTTTCAAATATGCTAATCAAAGTATGCATTTTAGGAGGTGGTCGAACAAGACTGAGTATTTTTTTACTAATTTTTAATATATTCTCATTAGCCATGCGATTAACATTTTAATTTATATAAATAGGAGCGGATTAATTATGAAAATTGTGGCATTATTCCCAGAAACAGAACAAGGTTTAGATAATCAATTATTAAATACAACAAAAGCAATCGGTCTTCCTGATTTTCTTGAACATACAGAGCATGAGCTTGTCATTTTAAAAAATGGAGAAACAGACTTAGATCAACACTTAAGTGATGCAGATATTATTATTAGCGCACCATTCTATCCTGCTTATTTAACTAGAAAACGTATCGAACAAGCACCAAAACTAAAACTTGCTATTACTGCTGGTGTTGGCTCAGACCATGTCGACCTTGAAGCAGCTAGTGAACATGACGTTGCCGTTGTAGAAGTAACAGGTAGCAATACGGTAAGTGTTGCAGAACATGCTGTTATGGACTTACTCATTATTTTAAGAAACTATATGGAAGGTCATCGTCAAGCTGTTGAAGGTGAATGGAACCTTTCTAAAGTAGGTAATCAAGCACGTGAATTACAGCACAAAACAATTGGTATTTTTGGATTTGGCCGTATTGGACAGCTTGTAGCAGAACGTTTAAAACCATTTAATGTTAACATTCAACATTATGATCCTATCAATCAAAAAGATTCTGAACTGTCTCATTTTGTAGAGTTTGAAGAACTTGTACGCACAAGTGATGCAATTACAATTCATGCGCCATTAACACCTTCTACCGACACACTATTTGATGCTGATGTGTTATCTCAAATGAAAACAGGCAGCTATCTTGTTAATACTGCACGAGGTAAAATCGTAGATACTGACGCACTTGTTGCTGCAGTTAATAGTGGTCATATTCAAGGCTATGCTGGAGATGTATGGTATCCACAACCTGCACCTGCAACACACCCTTGGAGAACAATGCCACGTAATGGTATGACGATTCATTATTCCGGCATGACATTAGAATCACAGCAACGTATTGAAGATGGCGTTAAAGATATTTTAACTCGTTTCTTTAACAATGAACCTTTCCAAAAGAAAGATATTATTGTTGATAGTGGACGTATTGCTAGTTCAAGCTATACAGCAAAATAATACTCATAACTAAATCTGTTACGTTATCTTGCTCCCCCTATTCGATCATTGCAATATAACGCCCCTGTTTGAAATTAAATGATATAAATAAAGGAAAAAGTCGAGACAAGTGCATATGGCACATCGTCTCGACTTTATTTTTGCTTATTTCTTATGCTGCTCTTTATGTTCTTTATACTGTGTTTTAGCAACCTTTAACATAAATATAGGGATGCTTTTAAGACGTCCGATACGTTTCCAATCAATTAACAACCGATAAACCCATTCTATATTTAATTTTCTAAATACTTTAGGTGCTCTTTTTTTCATGCCACTAAAGACCTCAAAAGAACCTCCAACACCCATCATTACCGTATGCTTAAACTGATGTTGCTGTGCGACAATCCATTCATCTTGTTTTGGAAAACCCATACCAACAAAAATATAATCGGGATTTAATTTTTTAATTCGTTTTAATACTGTCTCATCATGTGTATCAACATATCCATGATGACTAGCAAACGTAATATATGGATAACGTTGTTGTAAACGACGTTGTGCTTTAGTCACAACTTCATTTTTCGCTCCTAATAAAAATACACGTTGACGCTTTATATTAGCCATTTTTAAACATTGATCCATAAGTTCTATCCCAGGAATACGTCGAGCTAATGGTCGTTTTAAACGCTTTGATGCTTTAACAATGCCCGTGCCATCTGCTACGACGTAATCGGCTTGATTGATTAAGTTTCTATAATGTACGTGTGTAGACGCATAATCAACAATTTCTGGATTAGCAGTTACAATCCACATATTATCGTCTTGCGCTTCATTTTCAACATATGCTGTTATGTTTTCTACCATTTCCAACATGGTCACATTATCAAATCGAACACCTAAAATATCTATTTTGTGAGGCTTGTCGTGATTACTCATAGCAGTATGCTCCTTCGAGTTTTCTATCTAATTATCGACATGCGTGATAACTATATACTTTGAATATATAGTTTATGATACATTATTCCCGTTTGCAATTGTATTCTTAAAAATACATCTAAAGTCCAAAAGTTAAAATATTCAAAGTAGCGTATAATAAAAATATCATGTACTAAAAACAAAAG
>OBYL01000310.1_pt1 | contig 9480 bp, 9 predicted proteins | sample 1476761 | NCBI WGS metagenome assembly OBYL01 (sample SAMEA2580199, study PRJEB22360) | human gut metagenome | biome: human gut; feature: human-associated habitat; material: faeces | place: Denmark | collected 2008/2010 | reverse complement strand
AAAACTTTTCATATATAATGAAAAATATGACTAAGTTATACAAATTATATTTTTAAATATTGATTGCAAGCATAGAGGAGATGAAAATATGAAAAAAGCAATTTTTTTGTTATTGGATGAATATGCAGATTGGGAAGGCAGTTATTTAGCATCAGCTTTAAATCAAAGTGATACGTGGGAAGTGATGACAGCATCTATCCAAGATGAAGTGCGTTCGATGGGTGGTTTAACAACCCTTATTGATGTTCAGCTTGAAGCGGTAAATGCGTATGACTTATTGGTATTAATTGGTGGTAAAAGTTGGCATATCGACAATCAGACTTTAAATCATTTTGTTCAACAGGCATTTGAACAACACAAACCTATTGCTGCCATTTGTGGTGCTGTAGATTATTTAGCACGGCAAGGACATTTGAATACGTATCGACATACCGGCAATGCGGTACAGTTATTAGACCAATACGAAAATTATCAGCCAACTTATCCATTTATTGCCACGCAGGTGGTGCGTGACAAACATTTAGTTACGGCAAATGGTACAGCGGCCATTCCTTTTACAGCGGCTGTACAACAGTTGATTGACTTTGATTCAAATGACAATATAGAACGACAGGCCTATATGAATCAATTTGGATTTTATGATTATTGTGAGCGTTATGGCAATCCATATTTATAAAATATAAATTTAAAAATGATAAACATATGTTCAACTTGAAACGAACGCTGTAATATAGTCTGTTTATTTGATTTTTCAAAATAATAATAATGCTATATTAAACATTTATATGAATAATTGAGTTTGACTATTATTTTGAGTAGCGTATAATGATTACGTGTTTATTAAAAATGAAACATAACAATAATTAAGGAGTTATTATGGGTAATGAAAATAAAAGCAATAAGATAAGTTTGGCACAACTTGTGCTATTAGGACTTGGTTCACTCATTGGTTCGGGTTGGCTATTTGGAGCGTGGGAAGCTTCATCTATCGCAGGACCAGCAGCAATTATTTCATGGGTGATTGGATTTATCGTCATTGGAACTATTTCATATAACTATATTGAAATCGGCACTATGTTTCCACAATCAGGTGGAATGAGTAACTATGCACAATATACGCATGGTTCGTTGCTAGGCTTTATTGCAGCTTGGGCGAACTGGGTATCATTGGTTACCATTATTCCTATTGAAGCTGTGTCGGCTGTACAATACATTAGTTCATGGCCTTGGGATTGGGCTAAATTTACATCGGTATTAATGGAAGATGGCTCAATTAGTACAAGTGGGTTATTTGCAGTTTATATCATCATCATCATTTTTTCACTGTTAAATTATTGGTCGGTTAAAATTTTAACGTCATTTACAAGTTTGATTTCAGTGTTTAAATTGGGTGTGCCATTATTAACAGTTATTATGTTAATGCTGTCTGGCTTTGACACAGGAAATTATGGTCATTCTGTAAGTACGTTTATGCCTTATGGTAGTGCACCAATTTTTGCGGCAACGACAACATCAGGAATTATCTTTTCATTTAACGCATTCCAAACAATCATTAATATGGGGTCTGAAATTCGCAATCCAGAAAAGAATATTGCACGTGGTATCGCAATTTCACTATCATTAAGTGCTGCATTATATATTATTTTACAAAGTACCTTTATTACATCAATGCCTCAATCTACGATTAATGCACATGGTTGGAGTGGTATTAACTTCAACTCTCCATTTGCTGATTTGGCGATTTTATTAAACATTAATTGGCTAGCAATTTTACTTTATATTGAAGCCGTTGTTTCGCCATTTGGTACTGGTGTATCATTCGTAGCTGTGACAGGGCGTGTATTACGTGCTATGGAAAAGAATGGGCATATTCCTAAATTTTTAGGAAAAATGAATGAAACATATAATATTCCACGTGTTGCCATTCTTTTTAACGCAATAATTAGCATAATTATGGTAACGTTATTCCGCGATTGGGGAACATTAGCAGCCGTAATTTCAACAGCGACACTTGTGGCATATTTAACTGGTCCAACAACTGTAATCGCCTTACGTAAAATGGCACCAAAAATGACGCGACCATATCGTGCAACATTGCTAAAAGTGATGGCACCATTATCGTTTGTCTTGGCTTCACTAGCAATTTATTGGGCAATGTGGCCTACAACAGCTGAAGTTATCTTTATTATTATTTTAGGTTTACCGATTTATTTCTTCTATGAATATAAAATGAATTGGAGAAATACGAAGAAACAAATTGGTGGTAGCTTATGGATTATCGTGTATCTTATTGTATTGGCAATTCTGTCATTTATTGGAAGTAAAGAATTTAAAGGTATCAATTTGATTCACTATCCATATGACTTTATCGTGATTATCGTAGTTGCATTGATCTTTTACAGCATCGGAGCAACAAGCTATTTTGAAAGTATTTACTTTAGACATGCGAAGAAAATAAATACTAAGATGGCAAGAGACTTAAAAGATAATGAACTAAATAACAAGTAAAAAAATTAGGTTTTAAATTAATACAGTCTGAGACATAAATCTCAGAAAAATAACACTCAGATGAATTGAATTTCAACTCATCTGAGTGCTTCTTTGTATTTGTCCAAGAACTTTATGTCCAGACCTTTTATCTTCAATACTTATTAGGCATTGTTTTTATATTTATAAACTAAGCTTTTTGGTAAATGGCAGTAGTCATCAGGATAGCGTTCTAATCTATTTTGATGCATATCAGCACTTTTAATATAATTGGTCAGCGGTAAGACTTCCGTTGCAATAAGATGATGGTCTTCAATAGCATCGATAAAGGCTTGAGCTTCTTTTAAATGTTCAGGGTTTTCACTATAGAATCCAGTTCTATATTTTAACCCGATGTCTTGACCTTGTTGATGAAGACTATAAGGATCAATAATTTCAAAGAGATAGCCCATCAAATCTGTAACGGATACGACGTTTGGATCAAATTCCGTTTTGACAGCTTCCACGTAACCGTCGTACTCACCATCTAGAGATTTTGTAATGCCATTTGCGCGACCACTTGTCGTATTGATAACCCCTGGGAGTGTTCGAATAAATGCTTCAACGCCATATAAACAACCACCTGCTAAGTATACTGTTTCCATAAACAACCTCCTATAATTGAAAATCATTATCAATTAGAATTATAGTAAAATTGTAGTGATAATTCAATGTATGCAACCAGTTTCTGTCAATGCAGTCCTCAAAGTACATATAATAAAAATGGTATACTTGAATATGAAATGAGTCGCATTCGCAATGATGCGATTATATACTCAAATGATAAGAAGGAACGCCAATGAAGATTTATATATTACAACATGTCCCATTTGAGACCCCTGGGAGTTTAGCTTATTTAGATGCGCATATTATTAAATTATATGAAACGCCAGTCCGTATACCCGATGCTCAGCAAGTTGATGTGCTTATTATTTTAGGAGGGCCAATGAGTGTGAATGACGATATTCCTTGGTTAGCAGAAGAAAGAGCGCTTATTATTGCTATGCTTAAGCAACAGAAACCAATGTTAGGGATTTGCTTAGGTGCACAACTCATTGCGCAAGTGCTCGGCGCAACAATTTATACCAATTCAGCAGGTAAGGAAGTAGGATTTTCAAATATTAAAAAAACAACATCTCGTTATAACTTCTTGCCTGAAACCTTAGACGTTTTACACTGGCATGGAGAAACATTTTCATTACCTCCTGGGGCAGAACGACTTTATTGTTCACCTTATTGTGAAAACCAGGCATTTATTTATAAAGATTGTGTGATTGGTTTGCAATTTCATTTAGAAACAACGTCTCAGACATTACAAGATCTTGTTGCAGCTGACTACAAATATATTGAAGGGAATGTACTACAACAAACACGTGACAGTATCTTGCAACACGAAATACCAACTGACAATCAAATCGTCTTAAGCAAGATTATGGATCATCTTATAGGAGGATGTACTTATGGAGAAACATATTCATAAAGATTTATTACCGGCATTTAAGCGCTTGTCGCCAATGATTTTTACTGAAGCGCGATTACCACTCATCAGAGGTATTAATCAAAAGTTAATTCGCCCCTATAAGGATGAATCATTACAGTTTACAGAACATCATATTACATATGCAGATAGTGACGTCTCTATAAGAGTGAAAGTGTATGCGCCTAAAGCACAACAACAGCCTTTGCCTGTCGTGCTATATATTCATGGGGGAGGTACGTTCTTTGGAACGGTAGAAGGTAACGATGCTACATGTGCAAGTTATGTTAAACATGTACCGTGTGTGGTCGTTTCTGTAGATTATCGTTTAGCACCTGAACACCCCTATCCTGCAGCACTAGAAGATTGTTATCTCGCATTACAATGGATTGTTAGCGAACGTGAAACATTAAATATCGATATTGATAGATTAGCTGTAGTTGGTGGCAGTACTGGGGGAGGACTAACGGCAGCTTTAACACTATTAGCCAGAGATAGAAAAGGGCCTAACATTAAATTTCAAATGCCGTTATTTCCAATGATAGATGATACGTGCGCCACACCTTCAAGTCAGGAAGTTTTAGATTCTAAAGTATGGTCTTCGGAATTAAATCAATTTGCTTGGTCGATGTATCTGAAAAATATTAAAGGTGATGTACCTAAATATGCAGCCCCAATACGTGAAACAGACTTCAGCCAACTTCCAGCGACATATACTTCTGTAGGAACGTTGGATCCATATCGAGATGAAACCATCAATTATGTACAAGCGTTGGCTCAAGCGGGTGTACCCGTTGAGTTTCATTTATATCCAGGCTGTTATCATGAATTTGAATCTATCGCGCCAGATGCACCTATTAGTAAACAATCCAAAGCGGCGGCGCTACAAGCTTTAAAACAGGCATTAACAGATGAAGATGCATCTATTAAAGCTAAGAATATTGAGAAATAGCAACATAACAATGTTTTCATACACATACACCATTTATAAAATATGACATAAGTGATTGTAGCAGGTTCTTAATAAGTAGAAGAACGGAGCGGGACAAAATTCATTATGAATTCGTAGTCCCGCTCTCTTTATAATGATATTATTTCTGATAGTATTTATCGTTATTAATCGCATCATTTGGGTCGACTAAGTTATTTAAAGTAGGTTCGTATAAATCATGTTGATATTTCTCGCTTGCAAAATTTTTAATATGTGCGATGAAATCTTCAATACTAATGTCTAGCTTACGTTTTGAAAAAGTAATATTGTTTTTATTAAAATCAGGACTCTCATATTTTTGAGTATAGATTTTGTAAGAAATTTTAAAGTTATTAAACTGATTTTCAACTGGTTCATAGCTGGTTAATAAACGTCTTAGCACTTTATTAGAATTGTCACTGTGATGACTCATCAATAAGATTAAACTTTGTAATTGTTTATCTAAACCTTTGAAATCTGTGTGAATCTCTTGGTAAATCTCTGTTGTATTGTCTTTGTTGAAATTGGAATAATTGAAATCTAAATAATTATTGCGTACTTTTGCGGCTTTATACGCAATAACATCTAATGAACTGACTAAATCATTATGATAATCTTCTCTTTTATCTCGCTCATCTTTTCTAAATTGGAATATTAATGCTATGAATGTCCCAGCTAACGTGAACAAACCACCGATAATGGCTGCAATAAACTCACTCATCAAACAACCCCTCCGACCTATATTAATTTAAAGCTATTATGGCATAACATTTGTTTTATGCAAATTTAATATATAAACAAAATATCAATAGAAACAAGCATTAAAAATGAAATATTACTGATTTATTTGAAACAATGACTACATTGAATTATGTCAAACCAACAACATTTAAATTAAATTTAAAATTTATATTGTTAACGCTTACTTTAACGTGCTAAAATATCTGGGAACAATTCATTCGAATTCAATCAAAAGTAGTCAAATTAGTGCAGATGATAGTGTGATGTTTATGTTTTAGGACCATTAGTGCTTTATATATCTAGCTAGGCCATACATCATGTTCAGTCTGAATAGATTGTTGTTAATCGATAATGAATACTATTTTAATTGGGTTCTTGCTTGGAGGTTAGAAAGGTGAGAAAGAAATTATTCGGTCAATTGCAACGTATAGGTAAAGCATTAATGTTACCAGTTGCTATTTTACCAGCTGCTGGGTTGTTACTCGCACTTGGTACTGCGATGCAGGGTGAATCATTACAGCATTATCTACCATTTATTAAAAATGGTGTGATTCAAAATATTGCCCTTATGATGACAGGGGCAGGTGGGATTATCTTTGATAACTTGCCAATGATTTTTGCTTTAGGTGTAGCTATCGGTTTAGCCGGTGGTGATGGTGTAGCTGCGATTGCGGCATTTGTTGGTTACATCGTCATGAATAAAACGATGGGTGCTATCTTAAATGTTACCCCAAATGAAGTAAAAGATGCTGCCAGTGGTTATGCCAGTGTATTAGGTATTCCTACGTTGCAAACAGGTGTCTTTGGTGGGATTATTATAGGTGGCTTAGCCGCGTGGTGTTATAACAAATTTTACAATATTTCGTTACCATCGTACTTAGGTTTCTTTGCGGGTAAACGTTTCGTGCCAATTATGATGGCAACGACGTCATTTGTTTTAGCGTTTCCAATGGCATATGTATGGCCAATGATTCAATCTGGATTGAATGCATTTAGTGAAGGATTATTGGACTCTAATACAGGTTTGGCCGTATTCTTATTTGGCTTTATTAAGCGATTGTTAATACCATTTGGCCTACATCACATTTTCCATGCGCCATTTTGGTTTGAATTTGGTTCTTGGAAAAATGCGGCAGGTCATATAGTACGAGGAGATCAACTAATCTTTATTGATCAAATTCGTGAAGGTGCACATCTGACTGCTGGTAAATTTATGCAAGGTGAATTCCCAGTAATGATGTTTGGTTTGCCGGCAGCGGCGCTAGCGATTTATCATACAGCAAAACCTGAAAATAAAAAGGTTGTTGCAGGTTTGATGGGTTCAGCAGCTTTAACATCATTTTTAACAGGTATCACAGAACCACTAGAATTCTCATTCTTATTTGTGGCACCGTTGCTCTTTGTTATCCATGCACTGTTAGATGGACTATCATTCTTAATTCTATATTTACTTCATTTGCACTTAGGTTATACATTCTCAGGTGGCTTTATTGATTACGTACTTTTAGGGGTATTACCTAATAAAACAGCTTGGTGGCTAGTCATACCAGTTGGTTTAGTCTATGCAGTTATCTATTATGTTATATTTAGATTCCTCATTAAGAAGTTAAACTTTAAGACACCAGGTCGCGAAGACAAAATGGCTTCAGCTAAACAAACAGCAGCAAGCGAGTTGCCATATGCAGTATTAGAAGCAATGGGTGGTAAGACGAATATTAAACATTTAGATGCATGTATTACCCGATTACGTGTTGAAGTGAATGACAAAGCGAAAGTGGATGTTGCAGGATTAAAAGATTTAGGGGCTTCAGGTGTGTTAGAAGTTGGTAATAATATGCAAGCTATTTTTGGTCCTAAATCAGATCAAATCAAACATGAAATGCAACAAATCATGAATGGTGAAGTTGTCGAACATCCTATGTCAGCTGAAGATGACTCTGACGAAGCGGTAGTTGTAACAGAAACAAAAGCACAAGCGGAGACACATAGTGAAAGTGTCGTTGCGCCATTAGAAGGAAAAGTAGTCGATTTAGCTGATGTTCCGGATCAGGTCTTTAGTGAGAAAATGATGGGAGACGGCATAGCGATTGATCCAGTTAGTGGTGAAGTTCGAGCACCGTTCAATGGTAAGGTTCAAATGATTTTCCCTACGAAGCATGCCATCGGTTTAGTATCTGATCAAGGATTAGAGTTATTAATTCACATTGGTTTAGATACAGTTCAATTAGAAGGACAAGGTTTCACAATGCATGTCGAAGAGGGGCAAACAATTGAACAAGGTCAACAATTAGTAACCTTTGATTTAGACTATCTTGGTGAAAATGCGAAAAGTTTAATTACACCAATTATTGTGACGAAAGGTGACATTACAGATATAGCTGTAAAAGCTGGTAACAGTATCCATTTCGGTGACCACCTTTTTAACATTAAATAAACAGCTTGAAATAAAAGCGGTTTGAACATCATTTATAGAAAAACAGGATTGGATTTAAATTCCAAAATAATAGCACAAAGATGATTTGAAATTAAAAATCGTCTTTGTGCTTCTTTTGTAATCAATACTGTGTAATTGTATATGAAGTTATACTAAAATGCTTACAAAAAATAAGAGATTTTCGTAACATTTAATGAACCTCATTAAACTAAATGAACAAGGTGATTTATGTATAAAATCAACATATGCTACCAATAGAACCTTTAGTTTTAATATATTCAAATGTTATGGTGCAAACTATACCGAAGAAAGGATTTTGGGGCTATAACTTTAGTCCGTCACATTGATGTTCTAAAGTGTTGTGCTATTTCATTGCTTTTAATGCTTTATAGAAAATATCTCGTTGACGTTCTAAAGAAATAGGATCATTATATTGTGTTTCACTGACATCAAATTTAATGACACGATGTTTTTTGACAGCATTGAGACTCTTCCAAAATTGTGTTTGTTCAAACTGTGGTGACTTGTTACCTTGTTGAGCAATAACAGCAATATCACCAATATATTCTGGGAATTGTTCTTCATTGATTGGTGTTGCTACTTTTTTCTGAGTTGCTTGTTTTAATGCTTTAGGCTGTTTCAAGCCATAGCCGTCATATATAATCTCTGTTCCACGTCCCATGTGATTGCTGAAAGCCATAATGCCTTTAGGTGTTTGTTGTAAGACGGAAGCAGTTTTCCCCTTAATCATAGGTGCCAATGCTTCCTTATCTTTTGCTAATTGTTTTTCCCAATGTTTTAGCCATTGGTTTGCTTTATGTTGCTCGTTAACAAGTTGTGCTAATTTTTTAGTAGTGTCTTTATAAGATGATTGATTCGCATCGAACACATAGGTTGGGGCAATTTTTTTCAATTTCCCATAATTTTTATCGCCTTTTGACGTAATAATTAAATCGGGTTTTACTTTGGCAACTTGCTCTACACTAGTATTATCTATACGTTTAATGCCTTTTGTGGCCTTGTTTAACACTTTATTTTTAGCAACAAATTTTGGTACGGCAATCGGTTTATGGCCAAATTTTACTAAAGCACCTACATATGTGGGATGTAATACAGCGATGCGATTAGGATTTTTAGGTATTTTAACTTTATTGCCGTCATCCATCGTTACTGTTCGCATGGCTTTCGTATTGCTATAATCTTTAGCGTGCTCATGATTATCATTTGAGTTACAAGCAGCTAAAAATAATATGGTACATAACGTTAATATGATAAATCTTTTCATTTCATCACCCTTTATTTAAAAAAATATGTATTGATAATCGTTATCAA
>OBYL01000299.1_pt1 | contig 10042 bp, 9 predicted proteins | sample 1476761 | NCBI WGS metagenome assembly OBYL01 (sample SAMEA2580199, study PRJEB22360) | human gut metagenome | biome: human gut; feature: human-associated habitat; material: faeces | place: Denmark | collected 2008/2010 | reverse complement strand
AATGGTTATTAAAAAACATTCCTTTTTTTGTTCAAAAAAATACCATGAAGCATTAGGATTTGCGTCTAACACTTCATGGTTCCAAACAGCCCAAAACATATTTATTTTTTAAGCTATGAACTAAATATTGTAGTTGACTAGGATGGAAAATACGCTGATACCAAGCTTTTTTCAATCCTAGTCAATCTAGCCGAGGCGGGACTACAAATTCATAATGCATGCTGTCCTCGTCCCTCTTTTGTCATTTCAATGGATTAATATATATTCAAAGCCTCTTATAGCTTAATCACAAGTTTTCCTATCATTTGATTGCTTTCAATAATTTGATGCGCATCATATAAATGCTCAGCTGATAAGCCCTCAATAACTTTTGTTGTTGTAGGTTGATAGATACCCGCTTCTATTTTCTTTGCAACATCTTTCAGATACTCTTGATGCTTAATCATATCATCTGTATTAAATACTGGTCTCGCAAACATAAATTCATGTGTTAACGTAAGACTTTTGGGCTTTAATGCATTTAAATCTTGCTTTTCTTTAAATGCCACAATGGTTGCTATCTTTCCAAGCGGTTTTACAAGTTCAATCATCGTATTGTAATACATATCAGTATCGTATGTACAAAAAATAAAATCTACAAATTCACCATGTTCACTGTGCAATTGTTGCACTAAATCATCATGATGATTTAATACGATATCCGCACCCATCTTTAATGACCATTGAATAGATTCTGGTCGAGAGGCCGTAGTTATAACTTTTAAACCATATGCTTTAGCAATTTGTGTTGCAATACTACCGACACCACCTGCACCGTTAATAATTAATATTGTCTTATGTTGATTAAGCTCAGGATCAGTAGCAATGTTAAATACATCAAAAAGTACTTCTGATGCTGTAATTGCCGTTAATGGCAAGCTTGCACTCGCTTGGGCAGAAATATTTTTTGGTGTTTTAGCTATTAGACGCTCATCTACAGCATGATATTCAGCATTTGCACCGGGTCTTGATGATGTGCCTGCATAGAATACGACATCTCCAATATCAAACATTGAAACCGACTGTCCTACAGCTTCAACTTTACCTACGGCATCATATCCTAAAATACGCTGTTGACCATTAATAGGTCTGATACGTGTTTTCCCATCTACTGGATTAACACTTATTGCTTCTACTTTTACTAAGACATCGTGTGCATTTAATACCGGCATATTAATGTCTGTTTCATAGAAAAAATTACCTTCACTTAATTCAAAGGGTCTATTTGCTATAATTGCCTTCATTTCATTCACCTCAAAGTTTTTCTAAGTTACTCAGAAACTTTTACGATTTGTTTACCAAAGTTATCTCCGGTAAATAAGTTTTTAAATGCTGTAGGTATTTCATGGAAACCATGCGCAATGGAAACTTCAGTTTTAATTTTACCTTCTTTAACCCATTGTGCTAATTGTTCACTTGCTTCTTTAAATGTATCCGAAAATTCTGCAACTAAAAAGCCTCTCATCATAGCTTGTTTTTTTATTAATGTTCCTTGAATACGTGGACCAATATCTCTTTCTGGATGATTATAAGATGATATAGCCCCACAAACTGGAATACGAGCAAAACGGTTTAAATGTTGAAATACTTCATCACTAATCGCACCACCTACATTTTCAAAATAAACGTCAACACCATCTGGAAGCGCTGATGCTAATGCCTCAGCAAAATCGTCTTTTTTATAATCAATGCCTGCATCAAAACCAAGTGTTTCTGTTAAATAATTAACCTTTTTAGTACCTCCTGCTATACCAACCACTCGAGCACCTTTAATCTTAGCAATTTGACCAACAACTGCTCCGACAGCACCAGATGCAGCAGATACTACAACGGTTTCTCCAGCTTTAGGTCGACCAATATCCAGTAATCCATGATAAGCTGTTTGACCAGTCATACCCAGTGTACTTAAATATAATTCTAATGGCACATCTGTTGATGGTACTTTATCCACTTGATTACTTGGTAGCGTATGAAATCTTTTCCAAGGTAACATCCCAATAACAATATCACCTTTTGTAAAGTCATCACTCTTGGACACGACAACTCTTGCCAAAACATGACCAATAATTGGTTGATTTAATTTAAAAGGTTGTACATAGGAATCTGAAGGTGTCATTCTGCCTCGCATATACGGGTCAACAGAAATATATAATGATTCAATTTGAAGCTCACCATTTTTAGGCGTTTGAACATCAATATTTTCATATTTGAATGTTTGATCATTAGGTATTCCTTCAGGATATTGATTTAATACAATTTGTTCATTTTTCATGACAAAGCACCCTTTCTCTCTTTCTTTCAAGTATAGTAGTCAAACGCCAATAGCTCAATTTCATTGCTTTTAAAGTTAGGTATATCCAGTAATTCTATGATTTCTTCCATAAAAATTGGATTATTTCATTAGCAACTTTGTTATTTTCGTGAAGTTGACTATGTTGTGCCGAAGCACCAGTGTATTGTGACTCTTTATAAGATTTGGGACTGTCAGCCAATAAATATTTTAATGACTTTGAAGAACTGTTAGAAACGCGACCATCAGAGTGCGTACCATCTTGGATATCACCGTAAATATTTAATACATCAATCTGTTTGTCTTTATAGTTATTTTTGAGACCAAGTAATTGTTGATAATTCTCTGTCATTTTACTCGGCTTTCCATTTTTATCAACACTAATTTCGTTTACCTTTTCATTAAGATTTAAAACACCATTAAATGTTCCCGCAATGTTTACTTCTTTATTAAGTTGAGGTAATTGGGTATCTTGACCATATAATTTCATAAAATAAGCAAAAGATAAGTTTCCCATAGAATGCGCGACAAAATTGTACTGTTTAATATGAAAGTCGTTTTTTAATTTAGTTAACACATTTTTGATATGACTTGCATTTTGCTTAACATTACCATTTTTATTATCTTCTAATTCTATTTTCACAATTGGATTAATTGCATTTTTAGCTAACTTTCCTTTAAACGTAATATCCCCATTCTTGTCTACAATTGCTGTTATGACTTGATTGGTCACACCATGATTTACAGCTTGTTGCACCATATATTTCTCTGAATTTGCACTGCCACCATAACCATGCAAAAATAATGTTGCTGTATGCGAATGATTATAACTTGAACTATTTTGTTTTGATTGTGAGGATGATTGACATCCATAAGTTAAAAATAACATCAACGTTAATATTGCTATGAGTAAACCTGTTTTTTGAAATTTCATTGATTATACCACATCCAATTATTTTGTATTCAGTATACCTAAGTTAGTAAAAATTGCCATGAAAAAAAACTCATATACTGATGTCTATGACTAGATGAATTACCTTTGACTTTAAAATATCTACTACTTCAATATATTGCCTTTTCTATAATAGCATTTTATGTTTTACAGAATAAAAAACACCCATCACAAATTAATTGGATGAGTGTTCTTAATCATACTAGTTATTTTATTTCTTTTGATTCAGCTAATTCTTTATACCAATAAGCACTTTTTTTAGGATAACGTTCTTGCGTTTCGAAATCGACATAGAATAAACCATAGCGTTTTTCATAACCATTTGACCAAGAGAATACATCCATCAATGACCAAATGAAATAACCTTTAACATTAGCACCATCACGGATAGCGTCGGCTATTACTTCTAAGTGTTGTTTAACATAATCGATACGCGCATCATCATGCACAGTTTTTTCAGATTCTATAAATTCATCTTTATAACCTAAGCCATTTTCTGTGATATAGATTTTATGGTAATTCGGATATTCTTTAACTACACGCATAATTTGATCATATAAACCTTTAGGATAAATCATCCAATCCCAGTCCGTTCTTGGTACATCAACATCAAACTCACGTTGTCCTACGCCTTTAAGTTGATATTTAGATCCACCTTTATCACCTGTAGCATTGTGTGTAATTTCAGATTCTCCATCATAACCTCTCATCCAATCACTCATATAGTAATTGATACCTAAGAAGTCATTTAAATCTTTGGCAGCATCTAATGTACGTAAATCTTCATCAGATATATCAAGCTTTCCTCCGTTTACAGAGAGGATGTGTTGCACACCTTCTCTAGTTTCACGTGAGTAATGACCTAAATAAGTTGCATCTAAAATAAACTTGTTATGAATAATGTCTTCTAATTCAGCAGCCTTTACATCTTCAGGATTAGTAGGATCATATGGGTATTTTGTTGGTAATGCATGTACAACACCAATCTCTCCAGAATAGCCATTATCTTTGAATAATTTAACTGCTTTTGCATGAGCTACCATCATATTGTGATGTGATTGGAAGACCTTTGCAAAATCATATTTAATACCTGGAGGGAACTTACCAACTAAATATTGACCATCGCCGATAGGTCCAATTTCATTGAACGTTGTCCAAAAGTTAACTTCTGAAAATTCTTCAAAACAGAATTTGGCATAGTCAACAAAATAATCAATCGTCTTACGATTTAAGAAATCACCATCTTTATGCAATGTTTCTGGAGTATCAAAATGGTGTAATGTCACAAATGGTTCAACATGACGTTTATGACATTCTTTAAATAAATTATGATAGAATGCTACACCCTTTTGGTTTACTTCGCCATAGCTATCTGGAAAGATACGTGACCATGCTATTGAAATTCTTATCCCATTCACTCCGAATTTTTCACTTAATTCTAAATCTACAGGATAGCGATGATAAAAGTCACTAGCAGGTTCTGCCGTATACCAATAATTTTCTTCTAAATACGTATCCCAGGCAACACGACCTTTACCGTCTGCTTGCGTTGCACCTTCAGCTTGATATGCAGCAGTTGCGCCACCGAAAATAAAATCTTCTGGTAATTTCTTCATTATACATTCATCTCCTAATTATTTTTCAAATTGTTTCTGAACGAATTCTAAAGCTGCTTGCCCATCTCGTGTTAAATTGATATATTCTACCCCTTGCGTTTTCGCAAGTTTAATACCTAATCTATCAGTGTCTTGTTTAATATCTTCATAGTTTGAAGCTACTTGAGGTGCTAAAATAATTAACTGATAATCTTTCATAATATCCATATGTGCACCATAACCACCTGCTGCTGCTTTTACTGGTACTTCATACTCTTCAGCAGCTTTATTTAAAGCATTAGCTAGTAAACCACTTGTACCTCCACCTGCACATAAAACTAAAACATTTGTTTGTTCACTAATAGTATCTGTAGAGGATGTAGAAGTTGTTTCATCAACTGAAGATGTATCATCAGTATCCGCTTCACTTGCCCCTGCAGTTGCTAAAATAGCATCGGCTTTTTTCGTATCAAAGTTTGCTGATACTTTTTCTTTTAATTCATTATTTGCTTCTTTATTTCCTAATTCTTCTTCAAGCACTTGTTCATCGTATACTTTTAAGAATGGATAGTAAATAATCACATCAACAACAATAAGTAATATTGCTAACACAAATGACCAAAATGCAAATCCAGTCCCCATAACAATACCGAGTGGACCAGGAGTAGTCCAAGGTAAAAAGATACTAAAACTATTCATATTTAAAACATCAACAAAAAATTTAAAAATCCATATATTTACTATAGGTGCAAAAATAAAAGGTATAAAGAATACCGGATTTAGTACTAGTGGTGCACCAAAAAGTATGGGTTCATTGACACCAAAGAATGTAGGTACGACTGATGCTCTACCTATCGCTTTATTTCTTTTTGATTTTGTTAACCACATAAACATAAATGGAACAACTAATGTTGCACCGGTTCCTCCCATAGTTGCTACGAACATCTGTGTACCCGGTGTAATTACTTTATCAGCATGTTCTCCAGCTTGTATTAAGTGTAAATTTGTTTCAAGGTTCGCATAAGTAATTGCTGCAATCGCTGGTTCAACAATAGAAGGTCCATGAATACCTACAAACCAGAAGAACGCAAACGCACCGAATATGAGTGTTACCCCAATCCAACCATCTGCCGCAGTAAATAGTGGCTCAAATACTTTTAATACTGCATTTGCTACATTTGTGTGGACTATTGCTCTAGAAAGTAAGTCTAAAGCATACAAAATTAAAATTACGGCTGATAAAGGGAAAATATCTTTAAATACTTGAGATATATTTGGTGGTACTTCTTTAGGCATTTTAATGGTAATATTTCTTTTGACAAAGAAATTATAAACAATCACGGTAATAAACGCAGAAATAAAGGCTGTCAATAAACCTTTTGTTCCCATAAATGCACTTGAAAATCCACCATCTTTAACAGGATCAGCAGCTAAGAATAAAAATCCACAAATAGCTGCCATCATTGTCGAAATAAAGTTAATCTGATTCGTTTTATCTAGTTTTCGATTGTAAGAATCAGTTAAAGATTTAGCTGTGGTTCCTGCTACAAGCAAACCAACTATTCCCATTGTATAGTTATAGGGTTTCATCAATATACCTTCCATAGTTTTACTCCAAGTAAAACCAAACACATTTGGTACATAGGTAATTAAAATAAATATACTTGAGAATAAGATAATTGGAATAGCAGCAATAAATCCATCACGAATCGCTCTTAAATAAATATTTCGTGATATTTTTTCAAAGAATGGCTTTCCTTTTTCTATCCATGCTATTAATTTATTCATAGGGGTCAGCTCCCTTTTTTGTATAATTCAATTAAATGCTTCATTAAATCTTTTAAAAGTAATGTTGTCATTAAATGGTCTTGACCATGAATCATAGTGATACTATATGCGATATCCTCGCCTTTAGCCTCTTGAGCTAGAAGATTGGTTTGTGCTTTATGTGCATTAGCAATACATTCATTCGCTTCCTCTACAAGTTGTTCTGCTTTATCAAATTCACTATCTTTAGCAGCATTTAAAGCTTCTAATAATTTTGAACGTGCATCCCCAGCATAGGCAACAATTTCAAATCCGAGTAATTGTACCTCATCTCTATTCATTTGAATATCCTCCCTTACATTATTTGTTTTTCCATGATGTAGCTGTTGTTTTCAATACTGTATTCAAATCATCAATATTCTTAAATCCTACCGTACGCAACCATTCTCTGACAGCTTGCTCTCCTTCTTCAATGTATACCTTAACTGCTCCTGACCATGTGGCACGTCCACATAAAACACCATTGAATTGCGCACCAGAATCATGCGCAAATTTTAATGTATCTTGGAACAATTCTGCTGATACACCTGCACTTAAATAAATATATGGTAAGTGAGTAGCTGCATCTTGATCACGGAAATGTTGTGCAGCTTCTTCTTTAGTATAAACAACTTCTCCTTCTGAAAATCCTTCCACAAAATTCATATTCACAGGTACTTCAACTTTAAGTACATCCACATTAAAACGATCTTCAGAGAATAACTTCATTGCTTCATTAACTTTACGTGGCTTAACTTTAGCGAATTCTGCACTTTTATTGTCAGGAATATTGTCGTCATATGTTAAAACTTCCAAGAAGAAAGGAATATCTTCGGCAACACATTCTGAACCAATTCGTTCAATATATGCTTTCTTTTGTATGTTAATTTCTTCTGTGTCATCTACATCATAATAAAGTAAAAATTTAACTGCATTGGCCCCTTGCTCTTTCAAACGTTTCGCAGACCATTCTACCAAGCAATCTGGCAAACGACCTTTCGCATTCACATCATATCCAGTTTTTTCGTATGCAAGTAATAGTCCGCAGTCATTATTTCGAGCATCTGATGCTGGTAAACCATATTCTGGATCTAATAAAATTGAAGACGCATATTGAGTTAATTCTTCAGAAACAAGTACTTTTAATTGTTCTATTTGCTCAACTGTTGGTGTTTCAGATTGATGTTCTGCCATCATTCTTTTTAATGCACCACGTTGATCAAATGCTAAAGCTGAAATAATACCTTCTTGATTACTTAATTTCTCAATTGATGACACTTTTTGTTGTGATTTTGTCATAAATTACACCTCTATAACTTCTATTTGTTTGAATATTTCGTCAAATTTATCTGTATTAATATGACCTGTTTGTTGTTCCATTGCATTTAGCATTCCGAATGCATTTGCTTTTTTTAATAACTCTTCATCGGTTTGTTGATGAATGAGTCCAGAAGCAATACCTGCTACAGTAGAATCTCCTGACCCAACAGGATTAACTACTTTAATGTTGGGAATATTCACCTTATAAAATTTTTGATTATGTTTTGCAAAAGCACCTTCACTGCCCAATGAAACAATAATCCATTCAATATCATTAAATATTGGCTGACTTAATGCCACTTTCAATTCTTTAATATCATTAGTTACTTTGTAATTTAAAAGTTGTGATAATTCATCTATATTTGGTTTAATTACTGTAGGTTTCTCATTACTAATAAGAACTTCCTCAAGTGATTGACCAGAGCTATCTAAAATGGTCAAAATTCCTTGTTCTTTTGCTAATCTCACAATATCCGTATAATAATCAGTATTAAGTCCTTTGGGCAGACTACCAGACATAACAGCCACATCAGTTTCTTTGAAAAGTTTTAATAGATGTGACTTGAATTCCTCTGATTCCTTAAGTTCAATCGTGGGACCCTTTTCAAGGATTTCAGTTTGTTGTCCCTCATGTAGTATTGCAATACAATTTCGTGTTTCGCCTTTGATTTTGAAAAATGCTTGTTTAATACGAGTAGTTTCTATTTGTTCTTCAATATATTGACCTAATGCTCCACCTAAAAAACCACTTGCTATTACGTCTTCACCAAATTCAGACAATACTCTAGTAACATTTAATCCTTTACCGCCTGCTGTTTTGCTTGTTTGAGATACCCTATTAACAGTATCTAAATTAAACTGATCTAAAGGATAAGATATATCAACTGAGGGATTTAAAGTTAATGTTAAAATCATTGGACATCTTCCTTAATCGTGATATTCACCTTTATTCCATTTTTCTAAGAACTCGTCGAAGAAATGTGGATCAGCTTGGTCATTGTTATGTGCTTCTAAATGATTGATTTTAGCAATTAATTTTTTATTTTCTTCAGTAGGTTTGTACTCTGCCTCAATGAATGCATCAACGATGTCGAAAATAAATAATTCACCTGCTACTTTACCGCCAAAACTTACAACATTGGCGTTTAACTCTTCTTTAGAATAAAGCGCTGATGTCATATCTCTAACTAAAGCAGTTCTAACACCTGGTACTTTGTTTGCAGCATTACTAATTCCTACACCAGTACCACAAATACATACACCTAAATCTGCTTCACCACTCGCAACTTTTTCTCCTACCTTTTTTCCATAAATCGGATAATGTGTACGTGTGAAATCATAAGTTCCAACATCTATCACTTCATGTCCCTGTGATTTTAAGTGTTGTGAAACTTCCATTTTTGTATCAGTAACAATATGATCGCAACCTATTGCAATTTTCATTTTTATTCCTCCTATTAACACATTTTATTTAACATATCTACGCGGATTTGATGACGTCCACCATCGTAATGACCATTGACAAATTCTTTTGCGACATTCTTAGCAAGCGTATCTCCAACAATTTCAGCTCCCATAGTAATCATGCGTGCATTATTATGGCTACGTGTCATGTAAGCTGAACGCTCATCTGAAACCTCAGCCGCAATCATTCCCTTAATTTTAGTTGCTACAATAAAACTACCTGCACCATAGGCATCTATAGCAATACCTAGATTGTCGTCGGACTTTTGAACTTCTTTAGCTACAGAGACTGTTGAATCAACAAAGTCTAGATCTTTTCCTTCTGTAACATCTAAAACATCATAATCGTTGTCTTCCAAATAATCTTTAATTAATTCTTTTAAGCGTTTGCCATCTACATCTGAACCAATAATAATCGTCATAATAAGTCTCCTTTTTTGAATTAAGGTGATTAAACACATGTGTTTTTGAAAAAGCGCTTTCAAATCTTTACACCTAAATTATAAACATATTTAAACAAATAATCAACATATAACAAACAATTGTCACGTATTTTTGTTTGATATATGTTGATTT
>OBYL01000282.1_pt1 | contig 10667 bp, 8 predicted proteins | sample 1476761 | NCBI WGS metagenome assembly OBYL01 (sample SAMEA2580199, study PRJEB22360) | human gut metagenome | biome: human gut; feature: human-associated habitat; material: faeces | place: Denmark | collected 2008/2010 | reverse complement strand
TTTTGGAAATTTGTAGTACTACAACTCGTTATAATTTTAGCTACGATAGCAATTACAGTTTGCATTACTTTAGCTATCAGTCATAAAGTGAGTGGGCTCACAAAAGATGAGCGACAAGCGATGAATAAAATTCAATTTGTATATAAGACATTAAACAATGATTATTATAAAAAACAAAGTCCTAATAAATTAACTGAAGCTGCAATTGACGGTATGGTCAAAGAGTTGAAAGATCCATATTCTGAATATATGACTAAAGAAAAAACAGAGTCATTTAATGAGGGAGTTTCTGGTGATTTTGTTGGTATCGGTGCTGAAATGCAGCAAAAAAACAATCAGATTATGGTAACAAGTCCAATGAAATCATCTCCGGCTGAGAAAGCAGGTTTACGACCTAAAGATATAGTAACTAAAGTTAATGGTAAATCTGTTGAAAAGCAAAGATTAGATCAAGTAGTGAAAATGGTTAGAGGTAAAAGAGGCACAACTGTAACTTTAACGATCAAACGCGGTTCTGAAGAAAAAGACATAAAAATTAAACGAGATAAAATTCATGTTAAGAGTGTGGAATATAAGAAAAAAGGACAAATTGGAGTTATTACCATAAATCGCTTCCAAGAAAACACTTCTGGAGAATTAAAATCAGCAATTTTAGATGCACATAAACAAGGTGTACACAATGTCATATTGGATTTACGAAATAATCCAGGTGGCTTATTAGATGAAGCCGTGAAAATGGCGAATATTTTTATAGATAAAGGTAAACCCGTAGTTAAATTAGAAAAAGGAAATGACAAAGAAACAATCGATACTTCAAATGACTCATTAAAAGAAGCGAAAGATATGAAATTTTCGATTTTAGTGAATGAAGGTTCGGCAAGTGCATCTGAAGTATTTACTGGCGCATTAAAAGATTATGGTATAGCTAAGGTATATGGCTCAAAAACATTTGGTAAAGGGATTGTTCAAACAACAAAAGAATTTAAAGATGGTTCTTTACTAAAATATACACAAATGAAGTGGTTAACACCTAAGGACCATTATATTCATGGTAAAGGTATTCAACCAGATATCAAATTAGATACGCCTAAATACCAATCATTAAATGTCATTCCGAATGATACAAGCTATCATAAAGGAGACAATAATAAACATGTGAAAGCTATGAAGATTGGTCTAACAGCATTAGGATATAAAGTAGATAATGAATCTAAAGACTTTGACGACAACTTAGAACAAGCAATTAAAGCATTTCAACAAGATAATAACTTAACTGTAAATGGACAATTTGATAAGGAAACAAATGATAAGTTCACAGTACAATTGGTTGAAAAAGCAAATAAAGAAGACAAAGTTCTAAATGAACTTTTAAAAAAATTAAAATAAAGAGGTGTTCTTAACATGATTAGATTAGCAATTAAGAATGATTTGCCATACATTGAAGCATTAGTAGAAACTGCCAAAGAAATAATGAAAGAATTTAATAATAATCAATGGGATGACAAATATCCTGCACGAGAACACTTTGAAGAAGATATTGCGAATCAAACATTATATGTACTAGAGGACAATGATGAAATCCAAGGCTTTATTGTTGTCGACCAACAACAATCAGAATGGTATGATAAACTTGACTGGCCAGTTAAACGGGAAGGCGCATATGTTATTCATCGCTTAGCTGGAAATCCTGAATATAAAGGCGCTGCAACTGAATTATTTAAATTTGCTGTTAATTTAGCAACAGATCACGGTATACATGTTATTTTGACAGATACATTTGCATTGAATAAACCTGCACAAGGTTTATTTGAAAAATTTGGTTTTACAAAAGTTGGAGAAGCTGAAATCGACTATCATCCATTTGATAGAGGTGCGCCATTTTATGCCTATTATAAAAACATTTAAGAATAGAGGTTATAATTATGACTAAAATTGCATTTACAGGAGGCGGAACAGTGGGTCATGTATCAGTAAACTTAAGTTTGATACCCACTGCGTTAAATCATGGATATAGTGCATTTTATATTGGTTCAAAAGCAGGAATTGAGAAAGAAATGATAGAATCTCAATTACCTGATATTGAATACCATGCTATTTCAAGTGGTAAATTACGTCGCTATATTTCTGTTGAAAATGCTAAAGATATTTTTAAAGTGGTAAAGGGAATATGGGATGCTCGCCGCATACTTAAAAAAGAAAAACCTGATTTGTTGTTTTCTAAAGGCGGATTTGTCTCAGTTCCAGTGGTTATTGCTGCTCGTACCTTAAACATACCCACTATTATTCATGAGTCTGATTTAACACCAGGATTAGCGAATAAAATTAGTCTAAAATTTGCGAAAAAGATTTATACAACATTTGAAGATACACTGAACTACTTACCAAAATCCAAGGCTGATTTTATTGGTGCAACCATACGTGAAGATTTAAAGCATGGTCATGCTTCAAGAGGGTATGAATTAACTCAATTTGATAAAGATAAAAAAGTCTTATTAGTAATGGGAGGTAGTCTAGGAAGTAAAAAATTAAATAGTGTTATTCGTGAAAATTTAGAGGCACTGCTCGAAGATTACCAAATTATCCATCTAACAGGTAAAGGACTTATTGATGGCTCGATTCAAAAAGAAGGTTATATCCAATATGAATTTGTGAAAGAAGAATTGACGGATCTGTTAGCTATTACAGATACTGTAGTTAGTCGAGCTGGATCAAATGCAATATACGAATTTTTAACGCTGCGACTGCCAATGTTATTAATTCCTTTAGGTTTAGACCAATCACGTGGTGACCAGATTGATAATGCAAAATATTTCGAATCAAAAGGTTATGGGCGTGTCGTTTTAGAAGAAGAACTATCATCAACTAAGCTATTAGAGCAGCTAGGAGATATTGAAGCATCACGAGATAGCATAATGAATCATATGTCAGACTATCAAGAAAGTTATACCAAAGAAGATTTATTAAATAAAATCATCGATGATGCACTCAGTCATTAAGAGGGGGAAATTTTGTGAACCGCACGAAGCGCATTTCATTGCTCATTATTTTTACATTAGTGTTTGGAATAATAGCTTTCTTTCATGAGTCTCGTTTGGGAAAGTGGATTGATAATGAGGTTTACGAATTTATTTATGCTTCAGAAAGTTTTATCACGACATCTATATTATTAGGTGCAACCAAAATTGGTGAAGTGTGGGCCATGTTGTCACTTTCTCTAATGCTGATTGCCTATCTCATGCTTAAACGTTGTAAAATAGAAGCACTCTTTTTTGTACTAGTTATGGGACTATCAAGTATACTCAATCCGGTGTTAAAAAATATATTTGACCGTGAAAGACCAACTTTATTGCGATTAATTGATATCACTGGATTTAGTTTTCCAAGTGGACATGCTATGGGTTCGACCTCATTCTTTGGAAGCGTGATGTTTATTATTAACCGTAAAATGTCTGGCGCTGATAAAGGTATTATTATTGGCTTATGTGCATTAATGATTTTGATGGTATCCATCTCTAGAGTTTATTTAGGAGTTCATTATCCTACAGATATTGTTGCCGGTATCATTGGTGGGGTATTTTGTATTGTTTTATCAACGCTAATTTTAAGAAAAAAACTTTATAACATTACAAATTAAAAAATCAATGCAAGTTAAATCATTAACTATCATTTTAAATAGCCAAAACTAATCAGCTAGGACAAAATATCTTTGACTGGGGCCCCAACAGAGAGAAATGCGAAGCGCATTTCACCAAACAAAAAGGCTTTCAAAAAGAAAGGCTACAAGCAAAGCAGGTTGGGGTACCTAAAGCTATCCCCTTAGCAAGTGAGCCAACAATATAAAGAAGCACAAAGATGATTTATTTCACATCACCTTTGTGCTATTTTTTGGAATTTATATTCCAATTTTTTCTTAACATTCCGAATTATATGATAAGGAATGTCAGTGTCAAAATATAGATTAAAAGCAGCTACCATTAGGGAGCTGCTTTTATGTACACGTTTAGCGTTATTGTAAGCTTTACGTTAGTCTTTTAAGGGCATATAAAAGGGGAATTCGAAAATGATCAATCCATAAGAACGAATATGTGGGGGGAGTTCTATTTGGTATTGATAATCATTTTCAATTATTATTATACATCATTGATAATGATTGTCAATTAGAAAACTGAAATTTTTATGATAAATTTTTGAAAGTTAATCATAAATCTTAGACTATGGTTGGTGGTTAAATATTTTGTATTATAATAAAATAGAAAAGTCAGGTAGTGAAATAAACAGTGTAATGCAAAAGAGGTGGAGAAATGGTAAATATTTTAATTGTCGAAGATGAACAAAATTTAGCTCGTTTTCTAGAGCTGGAATTAACGCATGAAAATTATAAAGTGGACATAGAGAATGATGGGCAAAGTGGTTTAGATAAAGCGTTAACCAAAACATATGACTTGATTATATTAGATATAATGTTGCCTCATATTAATGGTTTAGAAATCTGTAGAAGAATTCGTCAGCAATACACGACACCCATCATTATTATTACAGCAAAGAGTGAAACGATGGATAAAGTAACTGGCTTGGATTATGGGGCAGATGATTATATTGTAAAACCATTTGAAATTGAAGAATTATTTGCTCGAATACGAGCGATTTTACGCAGACAACCCCAGAAAGATGTTATCGATATTAATGGTATTATTATTGATAAAAATGCTTTTGAAGTAACCGTGGACGGGACACAACTAGATTTAACTAAAACAGAATATGATCTTTTGTATGTTCTTGCAGAAAATAGGAATCATGTCTTGCAACGCGAACAAATACTTGATCATGTATGGGGATATGATAGTGAAGTTGAAACGAATGTTGTAGATGTTTACATCAGATATTTAAGAAATAAGTTAAAGCCTTTTAATAAAGAAAGAACGATTGAAACAGTTCGAGGCGTAGGATATGTGATACGATGATAAAACAACGTAAACTAAAATATAAATGGATGATTATTACAACTTTGATTATGTTCTTAACAATCTTGTTATTCTGTCTAGTGATTATCTTTTTCTTAAAAGATACCTTAAAAGATGGTGAATTAGATGAAGCTGAAAGAAGCTCAAAAGATATAGCTAATTTATTGGAGTCTAAACCTATTGATACAATTTCTCCATTAGACATTAGTGCATCGCTGGAGAATTTTCAAGAAGTATTAATCTATGATCATAATGGAAAAAAATTATTTCAAACTGCGAACAATAATGCTACACACTTTTATCCTGGTTTCGATAAGAATAATCATGACCGCATAAAAATTATGAGCAGAAATGGTGAAGACTATATTGTGTTGACTGAAACAGTTGATACGCCAAGCTTTCATGGTTATACAGTATTAGTGCATTCCCTACAAAAATTTAATAATACTGTAGGTTCAATATATGTTGTTGCTTTAGTATTTTGTATTATTGCAACTATTATTACAGCAGGCATTAGTTACATATTTTCATCACAAATCACAAAACCAATTGTGACTATGTCAAACAAAATGATTCAAATCCGGCGTGATGGTTTTCAGAAAAAATTAGAATTAACAACTAATTATGAAGAAACAGACAACCTTATTGATACATTTAATGATATGATGCTACAAATCGAAGAGTCATTTAATCAACAGCGGCAATTTGTAGAAGATGCTTCGCATGAATTGCGTACACCACTTCAAATTATTCAAGGCCATCTTAATTTAATTCAGCGCTGGGGTAAAAAAGATCCAGCAGTGTTAGAAGAATCACTCAATATTTCCATTGAGGAAATGAATCGAATTACAAAGTTAGTTGAAGAGTTGTTGTTATTGTCAAAAGATAATGTTACACATTCAGCCAATGAACATGAACCAGTTGATATAAACATAGAAATAAGAACGCGTATTAAATCTTTAGAGCAATTGCATCCTGATTACAACTTTGAACTTAATTTATCACCCAAACAATTACTTCTATATATGAACCGTCATCAATTTGAACAATTATTGCTTATTTTTTTAGATAACGCTATGAAGTATGATACAAAGCGTAAGAAAATTAAAGTTGAAACACAATTACGCAATAAATTGATTACCATTAAAATCACGGATCATGGTCAAGGTATACCAAAAGCAGATCAAGAATTCATATTTGACCGTTTTTACCGTGTTGATAAATCACGTGCCCGTAGTCAAGGTGGAAATGGGTTGGGGTTGTCTATTGCTGAAAAATTAGCGACTGCAAATGGTGGATATATCACTGTTGATAGTGAAGTTAACCAATATACTACATTTACTATTCAATTTGCAAAAGACGCCAACCTTGCATAATCGTATAAGAAATGGTGAATTATGCATTTTCTTTATTTATAAACAACAAAATTAAATGCCTGAAAAGGTTAGCAGAATCACATTTTGAATGGGTTCTGCTTTTTATTTTTTAATCCATATATGTACTTTATCAATGCATAAATTAATGCTATTATTAACGTGTAAGCGTTTAACTATTATGTGGAGGGTATCATATGACAAAGGATAAGACAGATGTTACAGAAGCACCTGTAAACTTTGGCGCAAATCTTGGTTTAATGCTTGATTTGTATGATGATTATTTGCAAGATCCATCATCTGTGCCTGATGATTTACAAGTGTTATTCGGAACAATAAAAAATGGTGAAGCTCATACTATAGCTCAGCCAGCCACAGATGGGAGTGGTGACTTAACGGATGATAGCACAATTAAGCGAGTAATGCGCTTGATTGATAATATTAGGCAGTATGGCCATTTATTAGCAGATATATATCCGATAAATCCTCCTAAAAGAACACATTTACCTAAATTAACAATCGAGGATTTTAATTTAGATAAACAAACTCTAGAAGGTATAACAGCAGGCATTGTTTCAGATCATTTTAAAGATATATATGATAATGCCTATGAAGCAATTAAACGTATGGAACAACGTTATAAGGGGCCAATTGCTTTTGAATACAATCATATAAATAATAATAAAGAACGTACGTGGCTAAAACGACGAATTGAAACGCCGTATAAAGCTACATTAAATCATGATCAAAAAAGGCATTTATTTAATACTCTCGCACACGTTGAAGGTTTTGAAAAATATTTGCATAAAAACTTTGTTGGTGCAAAACGATTTTCTATTGAAGGCGTGGATACATTAGTGCCCATGTTGCAGCATACATTGAGACGAGCGGCTGAAGAAGAAATTCAGAATATTCAAATTGGCATGGCACATCGAGGTAGATTAAATGTTTTAACACATGTTCTGGAAAAGCCATATGAAATGATGATATCGGAGTTTATGCATACTGATCCAATGAAGTTCTTACCTGAAGATGGTAGCTTAGAATTAACTGCTGGATGGACAAGTGATGTGAAATATCATTTAGGCGGAGTCAAAACAACGGATACGTATGGTATTCAGCAACGTATTTCATTAGCGAATAATCCAAGTCATTTAGAAATTGTAGCACCGGTAGTTATTGGAAAAACGAGAGCAGCACAAGATAACACACATGGCGTAGGAAAACCTACGACAGACTATCATCAATCTATGCCTATTATTATTCATGGTGATGCTGCTTACCCAGGTCAAGGTATTAACTTTGAAACAATGAACTTAAGCAATCTTCACGGTTATTCCACTGGTGGCACATTGCACATTATTACAAATAATAGAATTGGCTTTACAACAGAACCGATTGATGGACGATCTACAACATATTCAAGTGACGTAGCGAAAGGTTATGACGTTCCTATTTTACATGTTAATGCGGACGATGTGGAAGCAACTATTGAAGCTATTGATATTGCGCTTGAATTTAGAAAGGAATTTCATAAAGACGTTGTTATTGATTTAGTCGGTTATCGCCGCTACGGACATAATGAAATGGACGAACCATCAATTACGAATCCAGTACCTTATCATAATATTCGTCAGCATGACTCAGTGGAATTATTATATGGCAAACAATTAATTGATGAAGGTGTTATCTCTGAAGATTATATGAATGAAACAATTGAACGTGTGCATAAAGAGATGCGTGCAGCACAAGATAAGATCGATAAAACAGATAAAATGGATGACCCTGAAATGGCTAGACCAAGTGCACTACAAGCGCCATTAGAAAGTAAAACAGCATCATTTTCAGTTGAAAAGTTAAAAGAAATCAACGATGCGATGTTATCTTATCCAGAGGGATTTCATATATTAAAAAAATTAAATAAAGTATTAGAAAAGCGTCGAGAACCATTTGAGAAAGAGGAAGGATTAGTTGATTGGGCTCAAGCAGAGCAACTTGCATTTGCGACAATACTGCAAGATGGGACTTCAATACGTTTAACTGGACAAGATAGTGAGCGTGGTACGTTCAGTCATCGCCATGCTGTATTACATGATGAAGAAACTGGAGACACATACACGCCATTACATCATGTGCCACATCAAAAGGCGACATTTGAAGTCCATAATTCGCCACTTTCTGAAGCAGCAGTAGTTGGATTTGAATATGGCTATAATGTTGAAAATAAAGAAAGTTTTAATATTTGGGAAGCACAATATGGAGACTTTTCAAACATGGCACAAATGATGTTTGATAATTTTATGTCAAGCGCACGAGCAAAGTGGGGAGAACGAAGTGGCCTAACATTATTTTTACCACATGCTTTTGAAGGACAAGGACCAGAACATTCATCAGCACGGCTAGAACGTTTTTTACAATTAGCTGCAGAAAATAATAGCACTGTCGTTAACCTATCAAGCGCAAGTAATTATTTCCATTTATTACGTGCTCAAGCAGCAGGCTTAGGAACACAAGCCATGAGACCATTGGTTGTAATGTCACCAAAAAGTTTATTGCGCAATAAAACAGTAGCACAACCTATTGATAAATTTACTGAAGGGCAGTTCCAACCAATTCTTACCGAGACTTATAATCCTAAAAAAGTGAAAAAAGTTGTACTGGCTTCTGGAAAAATGTTTGTCGATTTGAAAGAATATTTGGTTAAGAATCCAGATGAACAAATATTATTAATTGCTGTTGAACGTTTATATCCATTCCCAGAAGATGAGATAAAGGCAATATTTGATACATTACCGCATATCGAAAGTGTATGTTGGGTACAAGAAGAACCTCAAAATCAAGGTGCATGGTTATATGCATATCCACATCTTAAATCTATCACACCAGAACAAATTAATTTAAACTATCATGGAAGAATTAAACGCGCAGCTCCGGCTGAAGGCGATGGCGAAATTCATAAACTTGTGCAAAGTAACATTATTAAAAGTGTCTTAAAACGAAACTAGGGGGAAATTATTTATGCCAGAGGTTAAAGTTCCGGAATTAGCAGAATCAATTACAGAGGGGACCATTGCAGAATGGCTTAAAAATGTTGGCGATTCTGTTGAAAAAGGAGAAGCAATTTTAGAATTAGAAACAGATAAAGTTAATGTGGAAGTTGTATCAGAAGATGCAGGTGTGATTCAAGAACAACTTGCTAATGAAGGTGATACTGTTGAAGTAGGACAAGCCATTGCCATTGTTGGAGAAGGTAGTGCTGAAGCGAAATCAGCAGAAGCTTCAAAATCTGACGCTAAGGCTGAATCTAAAGGTGAGTCGGAGTCAGAAACAACTACAGATACAGCTAACAAAGACACAACTCGTGATCATGAACAGCGACAAGATGAAGCTGAAAAAGCAGATCGTTCTGACGAAGCAAAAAAACATACTCAACGTGTAAATGCCACACCTTCAGCACGTCGTCATGCTTTAAAACAAGGTGTAGACCTTGCTGAAGTAGCAGGTAAATCTAATGATGTCGTAAGAAAAGAAGATATTGATCAACGTCAACAACAGTCATCAAATAAAAAAGCAGAAACGGCACAAAGAAAAGCGCCAGAAACATCATCTTCGACACCAAACAAACCAGTTATTCGTGAAAAAATGTCTCGTCGTAAGAAAACAGCAGCTAATAAATTGCTTGAAGTATCAAATAATACAGCAATGTTAACGACATTTAATGAAGTTGATATGACGAATGTGATGGAATTACGTAAACGTAAAAAAGAAAAATTTATGCAAGATCATGATGGTACAAAATTAGGATTTATGTCATTCTTCACAAAAGCAGCAGTAGCCGCGTTGAAAAAATATCCAGAAGTCAATGCTGAAATTGATGGAGATGACATGATCAAGAAACAATATTATGATATTGGTATAGCTGTATCAACAGATGATGGTTTATTAGTTCCATTTGTAAGGGACTGTGATAAGAAGAATTTTGCAGAAATCGAACAAGAAATTGCTAATTTAGCAGTTAAAGCGCGTGATAAAAAATTAGGCTTAGACGACATGGTAAATGGATCATTTACAATTACTAACGGTGGTATCTTCGGTTCAATGATGAGTACGCCAATCATTAATGGTAGTCAAGCAGCAATATTAGGTATGCATTCAATTATGACACGTCCAATTGCGATTGATAAAGATACAATTGAAAATCGACCAATGATGTATATTGCTTTAAGCTATGATCACAGAATTATTGATGGTAAAGAAGCAGTAGGTTTCTTGAAAACAATTAAAGATCTCATTGAAAATCCAGAAGATTTATTATTAGAATCATAATTACGCG
>OBYL01000274.1_pt1 | contig 11397 bp, 9 predicted proteins | sample 1476761 | NCBI WGS metagenome assembly OBYL01 (sample SAMEA2580199, study PRJEB22360) | human gut metagenome | biome: human gut; feature: human-associated habitat; material: faeces | place: Denmark | collected 2008/2010 | reverse complement strand
ATATGACGGTGAGCCAGATCTTAGGGAGAATTCTTTAGAGGTCTGTTCTCGCGTAGTGAAAGATAAAATATATTTATATAAGAAACCAAGTGATGATGAAAAAACTAAAATGTATCTTATTAAAGATGATAAAATTTGTTTTTTAGATAAAGATTTTATAAACCAGCAAGAGTGGTATTTCATTACCTACAAAGGAAAGAAAGAAATCAACATGTGGATCAAAGCTGATTCAGTTTATCTAAATTAAATATTTATTAACCACACGTTGTAATGTGTGGTTATTTTTTACGAACATAATAGGGTTAAGTTTCTTATTAGAGATAATAATACACAAGAATATCCTAATTTGAATTTATCTAAGCCTATAGGAGTGTATAAATTCTCTACTCGTGGTATTAAAAACACAAAATATGGCACAGGTCTACAAAAGAAATTTGAAGGTTATGATGATTAAAATTATTTTTATTATTGCTTTGTTAATATCTTATTATGCTGAGGCTACATCTAGCATGAATGGACTGCAAAAATTTAGTGGTGATATGGAGTCTAAAATTTCTTGTAGTCAATCTGATTCAATGAGCTATCAATGTGAGTTAAAATTAGGTAGTAATTACTACAATACTATACATATAAAAGATAATAATGAATGTGGGGAATTTAGTATCGTCCCTATATCAAAAGATAAAATATCTATAGAGTGTGGATTTGATGGCATTTCTAATATATATACCTATAAATTGATAGATGATAATCTACTTTTGGATAAGTATGAATATTATTATTTGGGTAGTGGTCCATCAGAAGTTGATGAGTTTATAATCGATAATCTTGTAAGTTTTAGACGAAATATTTCTACAGATATTTCTGATAATGGAAATAGAATGTTTTCTCTTGGATATGTTAATAAAAAATCTTATTTGTATAATGAAAACTATAATAAGACTGATATGTATTTGGTTAAAGGGGATAAGGTATTGATACTTGATGTTAAAAAGGATTCTAAAAACAATAAGTGGTATAAAATATTCTTTCCAGGAAAGAAGAGTATAACTAAATGGATGAGATCTTATAATATTAGCTATTTAAGTGTAAATAGTGAGTTTTTAACAAGATAGAGATTAGTGTTCCAAGCATATAGTAAACCTGTTTTTCAACTTCTAAAGTGCGGTTTGTTTTATATAAAATGAATCGCACTTTTCCTATGGGGCTATTTTATTTGATGAAATTTATCGCATTTATAGACTTATTTACCAGCAGAACCTAAAAATATTGAGTTTTCTAAGTTGCGTAATGTTTATTGGTTTTGGATATGGTTTAAGTAAAAAGGAATCGATTTGTTTAAAAATAATAAATATACAGTGGTAATTTTTCTGTCACTTTTTTCTTCTCGTTTAGTTTTTTCTATTGAGCCAGAAGACTTGCTTGTTTCAGATGCATTATCTAAGCCCTAAGCCTTGCTTGTCTGGAAGTGTGCAAGAAGAAGATTTAATGTCTTGTGTAAGTAAGGGGTATATGCTGGCTCAGAAAAAGTTAAATTTTAACTATAAAGTATCAATCCAACAAGAAAATCAAAAGATAAGAGAGTATCTAATTTCGTCTCAAAAAAATGGAATATATCAAAATTTAAGCAATGTTATCCCGAACTTGAAAATGGTCAGGAGGGGAAGGTAAATTTTATTGATTGTGCAACTAAAGCCATTAATGAGAGAAATGATTTGCTAGAGTCGGTTTTTTTATGTGATTTCAATAAGAGAGCTTGCACGTTTAAAGATGATAAGCTTATTAAGCTATTAAGTGAGAGATAAAGTACATAGAGGATAGAAATAAAAAATCTTAAAATAGTATGAAATTATGTGTAATCTATTTTAAGTTTTCACTAATTTATACTGTTTTTGGGTATGAGCTGGCATTTCTGAAAGCTAGTTAGGGCTAAGTTCTAGTGACTATGAAAGCAGTAAGAGAAGGGGAATACATAGAGAGTATAATTACGGTGATTAATTAATAGTTTAGCTTTTAACCCTAAATTTACTATAATATTTGTTCGCTAACCAAGGAGAATTCCATGCCACATGAAAATCTAATCTATGCCGTCAATGCTCACCAACTCTCCAATAACGAACAAGAAGATATTATTATCCTAATTTATGCCGCCAGTGCCGAAATCGCCAAAAATCACATTACAGTTTACCAACAACAGAACCAAATTCGATTACAGTATTCTTTTCTTCCCCTACCCCTTAATACCTATTTTCAACGCCACGCCGATGAAACATTGATTGCGCAATTAAAAACAACAGCACAAGAGTTATCGGAACAGCATCCGGTTATCATTTTCAATCCCAACCAATATCGAGAAAATGAAAAAAGCACAACAGCCTGTTTAACTAAAACCGAATTCCTGCTCAGACGAGAAGATGAACGTACGCCTTTCTTATTTCAGCCTATTCCTGACACCATTAAGCCTTACCTATGGCCGGAAGATAATTCCACCGGACAATGTTATGCCATCATTAATGCCGAAGTGAGCTTTTGGTTTCCACAGCGTTTTGAGTTGGATGATATTCATTACGCTTGTTTATTTAAGGGTGAAGAAGGAGAAAAGAGAAAAAGAACTGCGCCTTATTTGTTGCACTTACCGGAAAATCACTCTTTTGTTGAAGAACTGTGCAGTGAAAGCCCGACAGGAAAGGAGCAAGAAGACGGGTTTCAGCAATGGAATAAGCCGTTTGGCTTTTTCTTTCGCTCTCATGCCACATTTGATGAGCTGTTACACCATTTCAGAAAATTTATCTACATGCCAACCTATGACGGACGCTTGCTCTATTTTCGCTTTTATGACCCGACAGTATTGGAAGACTATTTTAACCGTTTAATGTATTACCCTAAAAAAGTCGCAACGTTTTGGGGAGGCGGGTTAATAGACTCAATGAGTTTACCTAAAGGCCATCATGTTGTGCATTATGCGCCAACAATCGATTTTGCTAAAATAACACCAGCTAAGAAGCAGTTTGATAAGTTTGAGATGAAAGCACTTATTGAACAAAAAAATAAAGAACACATTATAAAATTAGTTGATGACATACTGGAAAGTTCTCCGTTTCTACTCAAAAAATACACAAGATCAGATATAGAAATTGTGGCAAGTTACCATAATGAGATCAGTTCAAAGTACAACATTCACCAATTCATTACGATTGGTTTTTTCACGCTAGTCACCTTATTATATGGTAAAACAATTGATGAACTTGATTCAGGCGGAATTATTAATTCTATATTACAAAGTGATTATCTGACAGAATTAAATAAAATCTATTACATTAAACAACGCATTGAATTCCTTGAAGGACAAGGCGTTATTCATGATCAATTTGAGGAATCTCATGGCAGCAAATAACTTAAACAGTAGCTTTGAAGCACTGAGCAATAAACATACTTCTGAACAAAATAATACAGGGACAAACAGCTGTAAAAATGTAGTGATTATTCACCATAAAGATACTCTGGGGCGTCCCTTACCTAGAGGGATTATTGTAAATGTGTACGATTCCACAGGTAAAATTCATCCCGGCACAATTATGAGTAATGGCATTAGCCGACACGGAACTGGGCTTACGGGTTTTAGTAGTCAAGAAAACCCACAAGTAACCTGTGGCGAAATCTCTTGGCAATTAACAAGAAACGAAACTAAAGTATTTCCTGAGATAGCTAGCTCTTCTGCAGGGAACTGCGATATTAATGTTCATAGACATTTAAAAGAGGAAGGGGATGAAGGAGAAGCATTTAAGCTGGCAACAAGTGATGGTTATGTATTAATCGAGGCTGAAGCAAATGGCACAATCAAAGTAAGTAAAGAACCGCAATTTCAGTTAAGTAATCCCTTAAAAATTGAATCAAGCTGGCAAAATGGGAGTCATGAATGTCATATTTATGCTACCTATCTACCTCCGCCAATGTTGCTTAACCTACGATTTCTACAAAAATGCGAAAATAAAATTAAAGATAAGCAGATTGCGGACATGATTGCACAAATTCAAGCAGATGGTGGAGCAACGACTTTATTTATTCACGGATTTAATGTTCCGCTTGGACACACTGGTCGCTTCCCTACTTATGAGGACATCATCCGCAAAGGACAGGTTAATTATAATATCCCAAAACCACCCTATCCCAATCCAGTAAAGCCAGATGATATCCAAGTTCCATGGTTACATTACGGCCGAGAAGATTTACTCAAAATTGTACAAGGTAATAAACTAGAGCCAAATTTACATCATTATTCTAATACATCGGAAAAGAATAAAGTATTTAATGGGAAAGACGCGTTAAGCTGGTTTCCAAATGTAGAATATTATTTAAATCTTGCAGCTTCCGGAAAGGATAAATTAGATACATTCGTAGATTGGAAAAAATATAGTCGCATTATCGGGGTAACATGGTCAGGCAGTGTATCTTCTGCATTAAATTTCTATCGTTCTGAATGTTATGCGAATGAGGCAGGAAGAGAATTGGCAAAAGCACTGATTAAGTTAATGAAGGCGGGCATTAAGATAAATATTTTAACTCATTCATTAGGCGCCAGGGTGGCATTAAGTGCACTAAACGTACTGGGTGATTTTGATGGTGCCTATGATGAAAAAATTGATAATTTGATCATGTGGGAACCGGCGGTAGCTGATAATGCATTTACAAATACTTATACTCGTTGGAAAAATCCGATAGCCATGGAAATTTTTCCGTTTGCACATAAAGTACCAAAACAAATTACCGTACTTTACTCGACCGAAGATGGTGTGGTGGATGGAGATACTCAGTGGGGAGATGGTGAGGTAGAGGGCGTTTTGGGCGGAGCTTATCCGAAAAAGTATAATCAGTTTTTCGGTATTCTCACACAAAGCACCAGAACCAGTAGGGACTATTTTAATAAAAATACTACGCCGGTCATCATTGAAGAACTTGAACGAATAAGATCAGAAAGGTGGCGATTTGATTGCACCCCGTCAAAACGTAATCCTGAATGTGCATATATTAAAGCTAATAGAGAAAAAATCAGAAAAGCAGTTGAAGAGGAAGCGGCAATTTTAAGTGCGGATAGCGGAATTTCCGATAAGATTCACTATCTAAAACTTTGGAGCTGTTTTCGACGTTTTAAGAAAGATGACCCGGTACAGCAAGAAATTTTAGCCCATATTATTGATATTTTGGTGGGTATTGTGGAAAACGATTGGCAGGTAAAAGACGTCTCCATTCGTCCGCCAATGGGAGCGCGTGGGGATTTGTATACAGTACAGGGAAAAAATGAGCATGGTCAGGATCTAAGCCAGAAAGAGAAGGAAAGGTATTATGATGAATTTATTGCTGTTTCATCAGATCAAAATAGCTCAGATAGAAAAATAGATTTTTTCTCTCAAATAGCTAAAGATCCGCAGAGTACATCAAATAAAGAAAAACCATATTTTATTAGCCATTCAGCTATGCGGGAATGGGAATATGAATGGGTTGGAATACCGGAACGTAATAAGGTTTTTCCCATGATTTATGAAGTAAGTTATAAAAGATGGATTATGCGGGTAATTCAAAAAAATTCTAAATTTGGACGTTATTAGCTATTAAGGAGTACTAAAGATGAAAAGAGTTCTAAAATTATCTTGTCTTATTTTATATACCATTGCTCTTTCTGCTTGTGCCTCCGGAGCGCCTGTTATGTCAACTGGCGTCTCAACGGATGGACGATATGTTATCACAGCACATAGTGGCGGCGGACTATACTTATGGGACATCCAGAAAAAAGAGAAAAAGCATTTAGCAAAAAATGCCTATTCTTACAGCGCTTATTTTATTCCTGATAGTCATGAATTTATGTGGCAGGATGATAATGATATCGTACATATTCAAGATATTAACGGCAAAGAAATTAAAAGTTTTAAACATTTTAAAACTGAAGGTCAAATAATGACCGCCGATAAATCGTTTTACTTGTCTGCCGATACTTGGGGAAAGTTATATAAAGGTTACGGGGATAATTTAGTCCCTATTTATACCGATGAACCGGTCGGTCCAAGTCAGCCCTATACTTTATCTATTCATGGCAATTATATTTTATCTACTTATGACACGATTACAGGTAGAAATGATCCGCCTGCTGAAACGAATCTAACTGCTAATCCGGTCAATCCTGACATACACAAAAAGAGCAGTTATGATGGCGTAACTTTATGGGATAAAACTACCCTGAAACCGATTGCCAGATTATGGGGTAACTCAGGGCGAACCACAGGAAGAATTAGTCCTGATGGGAAATGGGTTGTCACAGGGAGTGATAATAGAGGCAATTTCATGTGGTCCGTTCAAACCCCTAACTTACGACTAGGTATAGCTAGAATTGGTGATGGAATTTATGACAATAAAATAAAAGGATATGATAAAAGCAAGCTATTACCTGTTCCCGAAAAATTTAATGATATGCAAAAAGCCGGTTTATTTAGTGTGTTAGCTGTGGCGTTTTTATCCGATAAAGATTTTATTTTGTTTGATCGCAATGCAAAAGATCGCATCCACCCTATCTATACAACCGGTGACGTTTGGATCCAGGGCTACGTTGATTTAGGCGAAAGAAAAAGTATTTCACAAAGTAATTTAAGTATAGGTTCATCACCGAAAGCCCATATCCTTGTCATCAGCCAAGGTAGCGGCATTGCGGTTTATCGCTATCACCCCGAAACCAAAGAATTAGAAAAAATCTGGGTAGCAGATTAAATGTTAAAAGTGCGGTCAGAATTTCAAATGTTTTTTACGTGAAAAATACCCTGAAAATAGACCGCACTTTTGGGAATTTAAAGGGTACTAAATGGCAAAGAAAAATAAACTTCTCAAAATATTGATAACAGCATTACTGCTTACTTCTGTTTTTATCTTTTATCAATACAACCGCACAGATCCCGTTATTTCACTAAGCGTTTCCAGCGACGGGCGTTATGTTGTGAGCGGGCATGTCGGGCGTAATGCCGATCCGTCAAACCCAATAGGTCAGCTGGTATTATGGGATATTGAAAAGAAAACCAAGACCGTCTTATCAAAAAATGCTAACGCCTTCAGCGCTATGTTTATTCCGGATAGTCATGAATTTATGTGGCAAGATGACAAAGATATTATCTATATGCAAAACGTAGATGGGCAAGTGATTAAAAGTTTTCAGCACCCTTTCACCTTACAAAATCATCGTATGACGGCAGATAAGTCATTTTATTTATCAGCCGATATGTGGAATCATTTATACAAAGGTTATGAAAATGATATAACGCCTATTTATACGGATGGTGCAAGTATTAGTAAACCGGTAGATTTATCCATTGTGGGGGATTATTTTTTATCTGTTACCGCTCCCTGTTCCGACCCTGACTCCCCTGTTGCAGAAACGCAATTAACAGCTAACCCAATTAATCCCAGCGAGTATAAAAAGAATAGCTATGATGGTGTCATTCTATGGAATAAAAATACCTTAAAACCGGTCGCTAAACTTAATGGAAATTGTGGGGCTACTAACGGATTAATTAGTCCAGATGGCAAATGGGTTATAACTGGAGGAGAAAATGGTGCTTACTATATGTGGGAAATAAATAATTTAAATAATCGCTTAAGTCTAGCATTCCAAGATGAATATATAAAAAATGAAAATATAAAAAAATATGATAAGAACGAAGTGCTTTATATACCTAAAGAGATTGAAGAAAGAGGTATTTCTATGGGTAAGGTAGCGTATGCTTTTATAACGGAAACAGAGTTTATTGGATTGGGCAAAAGCGAAAACAAAGATGGTGATGGTAACGAATTTGCTTCTCTTTTTACTATCGGTAATCCTTGGGTTAAAGGCTATGTAGAAATCGGCAATAACCCAAGCATTTCTACCAACTACTTCCAACGTAATCTCAGCGTTTCCTCTTCCCCCAAAGCTCATATTCTCGTCACCGGGCAAGCCACCGGCGGCGGAATTAATGTATATAAATATCATCCTGAGAAAATGGAATTAGAGAAAATCTGGGTGGCAGATTAAATGTCAAAAGTGCTAAATGGTAAAGAAAAATAAACTTCTCAAAGTATTGATAACGGTATTACTGCTTATCGTCATTTTTATTTTTTATCAATACAACCGTACTGCCCCCATTATTTCGTTAAGCGTTTCAACCGATGGGCGTTATGTCATTAGTGCTCATGCTACGGAAGATGCCGATAGACATAAACCTATTGGTCAGTTGGTGTTATGGGATATTGAGAAAAAGGAAAAGACAATACTTGCCCGAAATGCCAACGCGTTTAGTGCCTTTTTTATTCCTGATAGCCATGAGTTTATGTGGCAGGATAATAAAAATATTGTGCATATTCAAAATGTAGAAGGAAAAGAAATAGAAAATTTCCCACACTTTCAAGTGAAAACGCATATTATGTCAGCAGATAAACAATTTTATCTTTCCTCTAATATGGAAGATAACGGGCAGCTTTATAAAGGGTATGGAAAAGATTTAGTACCAGTTTATACCGATGGAAGTTTCCCTTTCCCATTAACTTTATCAATGAGTAAAGATTATTTTTTATCTGCAACAGCAGCTTGTTCAGTTGGCAATTCTCCTGTTGCGGAAACTAACCTAACAGAAAATCCAATTAATCCTAACAGTAGTAAAAAAGGAAGTTATGATGAAATTACTTTATGGAATAGGCATACTTTAAAGCCTGTCGCTAAATTGAATGGAAATTGTGGAAAAACTACCGGTTTAATAAGTCCTAATGGTGATTGGGTTGTGACAGGAGGTGAAAATATTAGGAATTATATGTGGGAAATTCATAACATTATGAATAGACAACGCCTATCATTAAAGTTTGATAATATTCCCGAAAAATTGAAAGAAAAACAAATTACGAAAATCAGTGTTATTGCTTATGCTTTTGTTACAGATACAGAATTTGTTGCACTGAGACAAAGTGGTAATTATGACGGTTATGGCGATGAAATTGCTGCTGTCTATACTGTAGGTGAACCTCAAATTAAAGGCTATGTAGAAATCGGCAACGACCCGAGTATTTCAACAAATTACTATCAGAGAAACCTCAGCGTTTCCTCTTCTCCGAAAGCTCATATCCTCGTCACCGGGCAAGCCACCGGCGGTGGAATTAATGTGTATAAATATCATCCTGAGAAAATGGAGTTAGAGAAAATCTGGGTGGCAGATTAAATGTTAAAAGTGCGGCTAGCATTTCGAATGTTTTTTAACCGTACTTTCCTTAATGGTATAATTCACTCCATATAATATTTTTATGTGATACTCCGAAGGTTAGAGTGATGATTAAAGTTATTGTTGGTATATTCCTTGTTTTAGTTATATTTTTAGTTGGAGCGTTGATATCAGGGGATATTATTGTCTTTTTTGCGTGGTGGCTTTTACCAGCTTATGCGGTTCTTCTGATCATCTATTTTGCTTTATATGCGGTTATAGGAGTAATAACTGATAAGCCATTAGCAACTAAAATAAAACTTCTGTTAATTATTCCAACCATAAGCATTCCTTGGGGATATACTAAATGGACAGAATATCGAGATGCCCAAAGCGTGCAAGAACAAAAGATACAACGTGAACACGAACTAGTTGAAGCCTTAACAGATCTTCCGCCCAATGCAGAGATTGGGGAATATGACTATACGCTTTATGCCAAAACCGATAACTTAAAAGACGAACATGGTAATCAACCTACTTTTAAATGGGGAAACTTTGAGCTGACTTCTTTCAAAGCTCCCATAAACTATGATCAGGTTGATGTGATAAGTCTAACTCAGCCAAAAGAATTGCCTCATGGCATAAAATGTACACATGAACTAGGCTTTAAAAGGAAAATGCAAGAAGATGTAGAAAAAGGCCTACCTGCTGAAGAATTTGAGTTTGCTGAATGTAAAGTAGCAGAATTCTCCTTGATGCTAAATCAGCAGCAGATTCAGCTTAAAGATTTTATGCTTTATTACAATTCGGGGCTTCCGATCTATAAAGAGAAAATAACCACCAAACTTGCGGACTTAAATAGCTTACCTAATCCTTATTGGACGGCGAGACCTCAAGGATACGCTAGAATTGGAGATGAATGGATTGCCGATGATCTCTTTCTGATTTTAAATCAAGAAGGTAAGCCGATGATTCTTATTGGTTCAGCAAAACATCAGACGGGGTTAAACAACACTAAAATCGATCAATGTGTCATTAAATCCCCCGAATTTGATGTGCTTTTAACCGATCTCCAAAATGAACAAGCAACCTTGCATGTCATTAAGCAGTTTAGTCATGCTTTTGCTGAATCTTGCCCAGAGACAATCAAAACTTCGCTCACTTACTCTGCTAATCCGCGTAAGAAATTACAAACCACTAAAGTAGGTGAAATGAAAGAGCATCCAATCTTAAACATTTTCACGCATTTAGATGATAGTGCGGAGGTAGATTGGTCGCCTGAATATCCATATTTAGAGCAAGTTGTGAGCCGAGAAAAAACGTTTTCTTGGGGAGATGTGAATCTGTTCTCGTTTAGAAGTACACCTTCTGCAGTTTGGGCTCAATTTGCAGACGATAACAAAAAACTCGGCGCTTTCTCGTGTAGAAAAAATAGCAATGCTTCTTTTATGCATCTTTTAGAACCAGTTGATAATACGCTGGCTTACCATAATTTTGCATTAACTAAGTGTACAAATGCTGAGGGTGCATTATGGCTTGAAAACAACCCAATTCAAGCAACTTTAGGACAGGTAGAATACGTTGATACAGCCAATAAATTACAACATAAAAACGTATCTAATACGTCTATGTTGATATTTACACCAACATATCATGACGAAGCTATTTTAACCCTCAATGGATTTCCATTTTATTTACAGCACGCGCTAACCGATCCGCAAGGGAAAATCATCACATTAGTCGGAAAGATTAGGCCAGTGAATAATCAAGGACCTATCACGTTAGGGAAATGTGTGGATGCTTATTCACAGTTAAAATTGACACATTTTTCAAACAAACAAGTGAATGTTTCTGTTTTTGAACATGAAAATTGGGAAAACCTTCTTCAAGAGAATAAGACACCAGAATGTGAATTGAGACAGATTAGCTACCAAATAGAAATATTAAAATAATAGAATTATATAGTAAAAGTGCGAATTTTTACCGCACTTTTATTAGGAAAATTATTGTTTTTCTGAGAATAAATAACTTCAAGTGTAGGCGATAACTAAAATTTTTGAAACGGAATAGAAGTTCTATTTAATAGTTTGGATAAAATACTTAATTATTAAATGAGATATTGACTATTCGATTAGAATAAATAATGGTGCCCGAAGCCAGACTTGAACTGGCACGCCTCGAAAGGCGAGGGATTTTA
>OBYL01000259.1_pt1 | contig 12294 bp, 3 predicted proteins | sample 1476761 | NCBI WGS metagenome assembly OBYL01 (sample SAMEA2580199, study PRJEB22360) | human gut metagenome | biome: human gut; feature: human-associated habitat; material: faeces | place: Denmark | collected 2008/2010 | reverse complement strand
ATTTGATAAAATGCTAAATCCAACCAACGATTGAATTTGTAACCAACATTATTAATTGTACCTGCATGAATAAAACCAATTTTTTCGTGTAGATGAATGCTTACTTCATTTGAAGCATCGATACCTGCAACCATTGTACGATAGCCTTCATCTTTAGCAATTTGCATTAGTTGACTAAGTAATTGTGAAGCAATACCATGGCCGCGATAGGCTGAATCTACATAAATTGAATGTTCTATTGAATAGAGATAAGCAGGCCAATCTCGGAATGAACCATAAGTAGCGAACCCAACGACTTGTTGATGTTGTTCAAATACGAGAATAGGCTCTCCGGCTATAACTTTTCTCTCAAACCACTCTTCACGTTCCTCTATTGTTTGTGACTCATAGCTATAAACAGCTGTCGTATTGATAATAGCATCATTATAAATAGATAGAATGGCCGGTAAATCTTGACGTTCTGCGTGTCTAATCATATGTCTCACCTTTTTATTTTTTATTGTATAGTGTTCAACTATTGATTTCAAATTTATGTAATAAAATATGACAAACTTGTCGTAGGTAAAAAAAGCAATCAATGCTATACTATTATCAAACAATTTTACGGTTTAAAGGAGAAATACTGCATGAAAAAATGGACAAACCAATTGATGACCATTATTGGAGTTATACTTATATTAGTTGCCATTTACCTATTTGCCAAACCTCATATTGATAGTTATTTACATGACAAAGATAATAGCGATAAAATAGAAAACTATGATAAAACAGTCAGTAAAGCAAATAAAAATGATAAGCCAACCATCCCTAAAGACAAGGCAGAAATGGCTGGTTATCTCCGTATTCCAGATGCTGATATTAATGAACCTGTTTACCCTGGACCAGCGACACCTGAACAATTAAACCGTGGAGTTAGCTTTGCCGAAGAACAGGAATCCTTAGATGATCAAAATATTGCAATTGCAGGTCATACATATATTGGCCGCCCACATTATCAATTTACAAATTTAAAAGCAGCTAAAAAAGGTAGCAAGGTTTATTTTAAAGTGGGAAATGAAACAAGAGAGTATAAAATGACAACTATACGAGATGTGAATCCAGACGAAATCGATGTGCTAGATGAGCATAGAGGGGATAAAAACCGCCTAACTTTAATTACTTGTGATGATTATAATGAAAAGACGGGTGTTTGGGAAAAGCGTAAAATATTTATAGCAGAACAGATTAAATAATTGTAGAACACTTTGATCCGTTAGTTATTAACTAATAGATTGAAGTGTTTTTTATATTTTCTCTCACAATATGATTTCAAACAAAATTCAAAGCATAAAAATGATATAAAAAAATAATAGTATTGTTATACGCTGAATTATCTGATATTCTTAGTGTAGATAAATACATCAAGATTATACAACGAGGACGTGACAAAAAGTGAAATCAAACAAAAAACCAGCTCAATTTCTTAATCGACATAACAATTATTCGATTAGAAAATTTACAATTGGTACTGCTTCTATTCTTGTTGGGACAACATTGATTTTTGGCTTGAGTAATGAAGCACACGCCCAAAGCAATAGTTCAGCAAAGGTATCAGATAAGGTAGCAACTGAACAGTCAGCATTGACTTCTCAAGAGGCAGATAGCAGTCAACAAACTGCAGCTTCTAATGCTCAAAACGTTCAAACTGCACCTGAGCAAGATAAAGCAACACCTACTACAGAGGTTAACTCTAACAATAATCAAACAGATTCTAAGCACGCAGCACCACAGAAAGAGCAAAATCAAACAGCTACGCAAACAGAATCTAAAAAAGAAACTACACAAACACAAGCAAAAACAGAAGAAAAAGCAGCTTCTGATAGCAAAAAAGCATCAGAAGATTCAGATGATAAAGCGACTTCAAAAGAAACAGATGAAAATAAAACTGATGATAGTGTAGATACAAACTCTAATATCACTACCCCAGTGTATGATACGACACGTGCGCGTGCTGCAACTTCAGTACCACTTGCTAGTAGTCTCGACTCAGATGCTAGTGCTGCTGAAAATGCAGAGCCATCAGCAGAATTTATTGATAAATACAATAAATCAACAAATAGAAGTCAATTAGTGCATGATTTATTAGCTGAATCATACAGTGAAACAGACGTTAGAGCAATTGTTAATCGCTTAAATATAGACTTTAATAAGACAGATGCTAAAAAAGCATTTCAAGCGATAATGTATGCTGGTATTCAATATGCTAAAGAACAAACATCATTATACACAACATATGCTACTATACCTGGTGATGGTGTAAATGTTAATAACACAGAAATTGGATCGGTAGCAGAGTTAAAGCGTAGTATTTATATAGATCCAAATAAAGGCTTAACAGTTAACGGTCAAGGATATACTTCTCAAGGCCAATCTCCTGCAAACTATACAGTACATGTTCAACCTAATAAAAGAACAAATAAAATGGACTTTACTGTAACTTGGAAAGTTAATCCATCAGCTTCTGCATCTGGGCATGACGCTGATTTAGGTGGCTTTAACTTTGGTTCAGGATATAATGTGCCAGAACGTATTAACGGTCGTTTTAATATATATGGTGGTAATACAATCTCAAATAATTTAGATATGATTAAAAGTCCACACCCTAGTTATCCAGCTGGTTATGGTTTGAGTAGCCGACCAACAAATACGAGATATTTTGTTCAACGTGGTGGACGTGTAGAATATCATTTTAGTGTTCCAGTACGTGATTGGAATGGTGATTTAAGCTTTAATGGTAAGGTTCTAATGTTCGACAACAACGTTACTCTTGTTGGTCAAGGTGTAATGAACCCAAATTCAAATGATAACTACTTCTATGACGAAATGAACATCCAGGGAGATAATAATCCAGATCGTCATATTATCACTACTGATGATACGTCAGAAGTTGAAAATATTCCTTTCCAAATAGAATACGTGGTTTCTAAAGACTTACCTGTAGGTCAACAAGAAGTTCAAAGAGAAGGTCAAGTAGGTAAACGCGGTACACTTTATTCAATTGTTAAATTTAATAACCAAACAATTGGACGATTTGTTAAAGAAACATACAATATACCACCAGTTAATAAAATTATTAAAATTGGTATTGGTGCTGTAAATGATTCTAATATCAGTGGACCATTACCTCCAATTCTTGAACCACAACTTTCTGGTACAAATATTGTTAGCGGTGAAACAAGCCCTAATGCTACCGTAACAATAACAGTAGGAGGAAGAAACTATCAAACGACATCTGATAATTCAGGTCGATTTAATTTCCAATTGCCAAATTATACATTGCAAGAAGGAGACCACATTTCAGCCGTAGCAACTGTTGAAGGTAAAACAAGTAAACCTGGAAAAATTATTATTCCTCGAGATGGTAGAACACCTAACCTTACTACATCAGTTCAACGTGGACAAGATCAAAATAAACCAGGTAGTTGGGTAACAATTACGAATGCGACAACTGGTCAACAAGTAAGTCGATTCTTTGTACCAGATGGTTTACCTGGTAATGATGGTCGTTCTATTACTATTACAAATGAATATTTAGATCCAAGTACTGGAGAAAGAGTCGTTCAATTTAGTGACGGACGAACAATTCGTCTTCCTAAAGGACCAAAAGGAGACAAAGGTGATACAGGTGCTCAAGGTCCAGCAGGTAGATCAATAACAATTACTAGTACAACTGTGGATGCAGATGGTAATACAATTGTAAGATTTAGTGATAACACAACTCTTAAAATTCCTAAAGGACCAAAAGGTGATAAAGGTGACCAAGGTCCAGCAGGTAAATCTATTACTGTCAAACACATATCTAAAGATTCACAAGGAAATACAACAGTTCAATTTAGTGATAATTCATCTATTATCATTCCAGCAGGTACGCCTGGACGTAATGGTACTTCAGTAGGAATACGTACAATTACGCCGCAAGCAAATGGAGATACAGTTGTAACGTTTACAGATGGTAAAACAATGACAATACCAAAAGGTGCGAAAGGTGATCGTGGTGAAGCTGGTCCAAAAGGTGCCGATGGTCATTCAATTACAATTACAAGCAATACGGTAGAACCAAATGGTGATCGTAAAATTGTCTTCTCAGATCACACTACCGTAGTAATTCCAAAAGGCGACAAAGGTGAAAAAGGCGACAATGGTACATCAATAGGTATTACCCAAATTGATACAGACGCAGCAGGTAATAAAGTCGTTCATTTTACAGATGGCAAAACAATGACAGTACCAAAAGGTCAAGATGGTACATCAATTGGAATCAAGTCTATTACGCCACAAGCAAATGGCGATAAATTAGTAACATTTACTGATAATAGAACCATGGTAATTCCAAAAGGTGACAAAGGTGAAAAAGGCGACAAAGGTGCTGATGGTGCGAGTCCAACCGTGACAGCTACACGTACGCAACATGATGGAAAAGATGGTGTGGAAATCACGATTACCCCTGCAAATGGTGGTACGCCAATTAAAACTTTCGTAGCTGATGGTGAACGTGGTGAGAGAGGTCTGCAAGGTATTAACGGTGTAGATGGAAAATCTATCCGAGTATCAAGTAGCCGTGATAATCAAAAACATGAAACAACATTGACCTTCTATTACGACCAAGATGGCGATCAAGCCTTTGATGCAAGTAAAGACATCGTAGTCGACACAGCTGTTATCAAAGATGGTCGTACCCCAACGGTAGATATTAAGAAAATTTTACGTGGTGTGTCAACATTTAGAACTGCCACAGCTACCGCGAATCCTGATAAAGGTCATGAAGTCAAATTCTATTATGACAATAACAACAACGGTATTTTTGATGAAGGTGATGAAGAAATTTCATCTGGCTTCATTGCTGATGGTAAAAACGGTCAAAATGGTCGAAATGGACGACAAGGTACTGAATTAATAAGTGGAATAACACCTCCTACAGATAGTGATGGTCTAAATGGCGATACGTATATCGACACTAACACTGGCGACACTTATAAAAAAGAAAACGGAAAATGGGTTCCAAGTGGAAATATCAAAGGACCAAAAGGTGACCGAGGCGAACGTGGTGAGACTGGTCCAAAAGGTGATAAAGGCGAAAATGGCACATCAATTGGAATTACAACAATTGACACGGATTCAGCTGGAAATAAAGTCGTTCGCTTTACAGACGGCAAAACAATGACAATACCTAAAGGTCAAGATGGTACATCAATAGGTATCCGTACAATTACACCACAAACAAACGGTGACACAGTTGTAACCTTTACAGACGGTAAAACAATGACGATACCAAAAGGCGCTAAAGGTGACAAAGGTGATAACGGTCGTGATGGTACATCAATAGGCATTACAAATATTCAAACAGATGCTGCAGGTAATAATATTGTTCACTTTACAGATGGTAAAACAATGACAGTACCTAAAGGTCAAGATGGTCAATCAGTTGGCGTAAAAACAATTACCACAGCAACAAATGGAGATACAGTTGTAACCTTCACAGACGGTAAAAAAATGACGATACCAAAAGGTGCGAAAGGTGATAAAGGTGACGTAGGTGCACGAGGTGCCGATGGCCGCTCAATCACAATCACAAGTAATACAGAACAACCAAATGGAGATCGTAAACTTGTGTTCTCAGATAACACTACTGTCATCATTCCAAAAGGTGCAAAAGGGGATAAAGGCGACAAAGGTGATAATGGTACATCAATTGGAATTACAACAATTGACACTGATACAGTTGGCAATAAAGTCGTTCACTTCACAGATGGCAAAACAATGACAGTACCTAAAGGTCAAGATGGTCAATCAGTTGGCGTAAAAACAATTACCACAGCAACAAATGGAGATACAGTTGTAACCTTCACAGACGGTAAAAAAATGACGATACCAAAAGGTGCGAAAGGTGATAAAGGTGACGTAGGTGCACGAGGTGCCGATGGCCGCTCAATCACAATCACAAGTAATACAGAAGAACCTAACGGCGACCGTAAACTAGTATTCTCAGATAACACAACAGTTGTGATACCAAAAGGTGCGAAAGGTGATAAAGGTGACAATGGCCAAAATGGTGCATCAATCACAATTACCCGCACAGAAACAGATGCAGCTGGTAACACAATCATCCACTTCAGTGATGGTAAAAATGTAACCGTGCCAAAAGGCCAAGACGGCACATCAATTGGTATTAAATCAATTACTACATCAACTACTGGTGAAAAAGTTGTAACCTTCACGGATGGTCAAATATTAACAATACCAAAAGGTGAAAAAGGCGACCGAGGCGAAAATGGACATGATGGTCAAAACGGACGCGATGGTGTATCAATTACAATTACAAGTACTACAACAGATGGTGCGGGCAATACAGTCATCCACTTTAGTGATGGTAAAAATGTAACTGTACCAAAAGGTCAAAACGGTACATCAGTAACAATACAAAATGTCACTAAACAACCAAATGGTGAAACTGTTGTAACATTCTCAGACGGAAAATCTATTACGATACCTAAAGGAGAAAAAGGTGACGCAGGTGTTAAAGGTGCCGATGGTCATTCAATTACTATCACAAGTAATACAGAAGAACCAAATGGCGATCGCAAACTTGTATTCTCAGATAACACAACAGTTGTGATACCAAAAGGTACAAAAGGCGACAAAGGCGAAAATGGCACATCAATAAGTATTACTACAATTGATACAGATAATGATGGAAATAAAGTCGTTCACTTTAGTGATGGCAAAACATTAACTGTACCAAAAGGCCAAGACGGCACATCAATTGGTATTAAAACAATTACAACGTCAACTACTGGTGATAAAGTTGTAACCTTTACAGACGGAAAATCAATTACAATACCAAAAGGTGATCGAGGCGAAAATGGTCAAAAAGGTCAAGACGGTCAATCTATTACGATTACAAGTACAACAACAGATGGCGCTGGTAACACAGTTATCCACTTTAGTGATGGTCGTAATGTTACTGTACCAAAAGGTCAAGACGGTCAAAATGGTACATCAATTACAGTAACTAATACTGAATTAGATAAAGACGGAAACGCAGTTGTTCACTTTAGTGATGGCAAAACAGTAACAATACCGAAAGGCGCTAAAGGTGATCGAGGTGAAAATGGTCACGATGGCCAAAATGGCACATCAATTAGTATTACAAGTACGACAACAGATAGTGCAGGTAATACAGTGATTCACTTCAGCGATGGTAAAAATGTTACAATTCCTAAAGGTCAAGACGGACATGCCATCGATATTCAAAGTGTTACTAAAAACCCACAAGGTGATACAGTAATCACATTTACAAATGGTAAAACAGTAACAATACCAAAAGGCGAAAAAGGTGACCGAGGCGAAAATGGTCACGATGGTCAAAATGGTACATCAATTAGTATCACAAGTACAACAACAGATAGTGCGGGTAATACAGTAATTCACTTTAGTGATGGTAAAACCGTTACAATTCCTAAAGGTCAAGACGGCACATCAGTTGGTATTCAAAACATTACAAAACAACCTACTGGAGAAACAGTTGTAACATTTACAGATGGAAAATCAATTACAATACCAAAAGGCGACAAAGGTCAAGATGGTACATCAGTAACAGTAAACGACACAACAACAGATGGAGCTGGCAACACAGTTATCCACTTCAGTGACGGTAAAACAGTGACTGTGCCAAAAGGTGCGAAAGGTGATAAAGGCCAAGATGGTACATCAGTAACAGTAACCGACACAACAACAGATGGAGCTGGCAACACAGTTATCCACTTCAGTGACGGTAAAACAGTGACTGTGCCAAAAGGTCACGATGGCCAAAATGGACATGATGGTACATCAGTGACAGTAACGAACACAACAACAGATGGAGACGGTAATACAGTTATCCACTTTAGTGACGGTAAAACAGTAACCGTACCGAAAGGCGCGAAAGGTGATAAAGGCCAAGACGGTACATCAGTCACAATAACAAGAACTGAAACAGACCAAGCTGGTAATACAGTAGTTCACTTTAGCGATGGTCATTCAATCACTGTACCAAAAGGCCAAGACGGTCAAAATGGCACATCAATAACGGTAACAAATACTGAATTAGATAAAGACGGCAATACAGTTATCCACTTTAGTGACGGTAAAACAGTAACCGTACCGAAAGGCGCGAAAGGTGATAAAGGCCAAGACGGCACATCAATCACAATAACAAGAACTGAAACAGATCAAGCTGGTAATACAGTAATTCACTTTAGCGATGGTCATTCAATCACTGTACCAAAAGGCCAAGACGGACATTCAGTAGGTATTCAAGAAATCACTAAAAATGCTCAAGGTGAAACAGTTGTAACATTTACTGATAACCACTCAATCACTATTCCAAAAGGCGCGAAAGGTGATAAAGGTCAAGATGGTACATCAGTAACATTAACGAACACAACAACAGATGGAGACGGTAATACAGTTATCCACTTTAGTGACGGTAAAACAGTAACCGTACCGAAAGGCGCGAAAGGTGATAAAGGCCAAGACGGCACATCAATTACCGTAACGAACACAACAACAGATAGTGCTGGCAATACAGTTATCCACTTCAGCGACGGAAAAACAGTAACCGTACCAAAAGGTCGCGATGGACAAAATGGACGAGATGGTCATGATGGCGTATCAATTACCGTAACGAACACAACGACAGATGGCGCTGGTAACACAGTTATCCACTTCAGTGATGGCAAAACAGTTACAGTTCCTAAAGGTCAAGATGGACACTCAGTTAGCATTCAAGAAATAACAAAAGATGCTCAAGGTGGAACAATTGTTAAATTCACAGATGGACATTCAATCACAATACCAAAAGGTGATAAAGGTGATCGTGGTGAAAAAGGTCAGGATGGTCAATCAATTACAATTGTGAGTCAAAGAGTAACTAAAGAAGGCAATACAATTGTTGAATTTAGTGATGGACATACAATTACTGTGCCAAGAGGCCAAGATGGACATTCAGTCACTGTAAAAGAAAGTCATAAAGACCAATCAGGCAATACGGTTGTAGTCTTTAGTGATGGTAATACAATTACAATAGAAAAAGGTCGCGATGGACGTGACGGTCAAGATGGCAAATCAGTTACAATTGTGAGTCAAAGAGTAACTAAAGAAGGCAATACAATTGTCGAATTTAGTGATGGAAACTCAATCACTATACCTAGAGGTAAAGATGGACATTCAGTTACAGTAAAAGAAAGCCATCAAGATCAATCAGGCAATACGGTTGTAGTCTTTAGTGATGGTAATACAATTACAATAGAAAAAGGCCGTGATGGACGAGATGGTCGAGATGGCCGAGACGGACGTGACGGAAATAATGGTCAAAATGGTTACAATGGTAATAATGGCTACAATGGTCAAAATGGTTATAACGGCCAAAATGGCTATAACGGTAAAGATGGTCAGTCTATTCATATTGTAAGTCAAAAATTAACTAAAGATGGAAACACTATCATTGAATTTAGTGATGGACACACAATTACTATTCCTGGAGGTCAAAACGGACATTCAGTTACAGTGAAAGATATTCAAAAAGATCAATCAGGCAATACAATTATTATCTTTAGTGATGGTAGAAAAGTAGTTATTGAAGCATCAAAAGAAATTCAAAAACAAGATGTTAAACCAACACCTTCTGCAGTTAAACATTATTATATTGACCAAGATAAAAATACTGTGATTATCTTAGCTGATGGTCGAGAAGTTTGTGTTCCATGTATCCAAGGCACACGTGCAACAATCAAATATTATTATATTGATCAAGCAGGTAATGTGCATATTGATTTCAATAATCACCCAAGTATTGTAATTCCAAGAAAACCAATTGAAATCACAAAAACACATCAACATACAAACCATCAACATCAAGACTTTAATGGAGGTTATAATAACTACCACAACCATTACAAAGGACAACATGACTTTAATGGACAACATTCACATCATGGTGTTAATAACTTTGTAGGACATCAAGGTAACGCTGGACATCAACATTACAGTCATTATGAAAACTATACTCATAGTCAATATGATCACGGACAAGCACATGCTAACTACGCTCATCAAGCAGTACAACATCAAGTATATAACCGTCATGTATCATATCATGGTTATGGCTATACAATGACTGAAGCAATGGCTCAATATAGAGATGTTGTTACAAAACGCTATGCTCTACCTGAAACTGGTGAAACAACATCATTATCATTAGCATATTTAATGATTCTTGTTGGTAGTATCTTACTTCTTAGTGCTTTTCGTCGCAAAAACGTTAAATAAGTAAGTATCATATAACCATTTAAAAAAGCTCTTCCTCTCTTTATAGAGGGGGAGCTTTTATTTTTTCACTTATGAAAGTGATTTCATAATCTGAACATAGTTTCATAATGATAGTCGTTACTTCATGATGACGTATAGACGCTATATAATTGGTAGTGAAAAATTGTGAAAGGTATAGGAGGCATCAATTATGATTAAAGCGATTGCTGTGGATATGGATGGGACATTTTTAGACAGTCAAAAACATTATGATGAAGTAAGATTTAATCAACAATTTCAGAAACTTCAAGATAAAAATATTAAGTTTATAGCAGCAAGTGGAAATCAATATGCAAAGCTTAGATCTATTTTTGGTGATAAAGAGATGTATTTTATTGCAGAAAATGGTGCTGTGATTTATCAAGGCAACAGCTTATATGATTATAAGAGTTTTGATATACAAGACTACCAATCTTTGGTGCAATATTTAATGTTAGAACAAGGACTTCGAGAGTTTATTATATGTGGCTTAAAAAGTGCTTATATTTTAAAGGATACGTCACAACCTTTTAAAGAGAATGCGCACTTTTATTATCACCAATTGGAGGAAATTGATTCGTTTAACGTATTACCAGACGATGATTATGTAAAAATTGCTTTTAATATCAATCGGACAACGCATCCTACGCTTGATGAAGATATGGCTATACGCTTTAAGTATATTGCAAGTTTAGTATCGAGTGGGCATGATAGTATTGACGTAATTATGCCTAGTATGACAAAAGGGGAAGCGCTTAAAGGTTTGTTAACAAAGTGGCATATCAAACCTAGTGAACTCATGGCTTTTGGAGATGCTAATAATGATAAAGATATGCTGGCATTGGCCCATTATAGTTATGTGATGGCTAATAGTAATGATTCTGAATTATTTGATATAGCGCATGCAGTTGCGCCAAGCAATGATGAACAAGGCGTATTACAGGTTATAGATGATGTGGTCTTATCTTAAGGAAAAAAGCGCTAAACAAGTCATATCGCTTGTTTAGCGCTTTGTATATATTAAATTTAATCTATATTAGTTTAATTGAGTGTCACATTTACCAGTTTCAATGACTGATAACGCAGCATTTAATCCACCTTCAACAAGGTTTCTTACTGCCTCATCAGAGAAGAAAGCAATGTGTGGTGTTACTAAAATATTTTCGTGACGAATTAATTAATGTTGGATCGTCAACATCTTTACCTGTCCAGTCATAAGTGAAGTAATCTGCTTCATTTTCATAAGTGTCAATTGCTGCACCTGATAAAGTACACTCATTGACTGCATCAAGTAAAGCTGGTGTGTCGATAACAGCACCACGAGCGGCATTTACTAAAATAGCGCCTTTTTTCACTTTGCTAAACATTGATTTATCGAATAAATGGAAGCTTTCTTTGTTTGCAGGTACATGTAATGAAATGATATCTGCATCTTTAATTGCTTCTTCCACAGAGTCTTTATATTCTAAGAAATCTAAAGAGTGATTTGGATATGCATCAAAGCCTACTACTTTAGCACCGAAGCCAGCATAAATTTTACCTGTTGCTGCACCGATACGTCCTGTACCAATAATTGCAACTGTCATATTTTTAACCGGTGTTGACATAATAGGTGCTGCCCATTTGAAGTTGTGTGCTTGAACGCGTTTTTCAATTAATGGGAATTTACGTACTAATTGTAAAGCTATAGATACAGAATATTCAGCGATTGTTTCAGGTGAATAACTTGGTACATTTGAAATAACAATGCCGTGTTTTTTAGCTAAATCTAAGTCATACATATCAAAACCAGCAGTACGTTGTGCAATTTGTTTAATTCCATATCCTTCTAATTTAGGATAAACAGAATCTTCTAGTTTCCCAAATTGCATTGTTGTAACACCGTCAAATCCTTCTAATTGATCTACAGTATCAGCACTTAAGATTTCTTCT
>OBYL01000253.1_pt1 | contig 12674 bp, 9 predicted proteins | sample 1476761 | NCBI WGS metagenome assembly OBYL01 (sample SAMEA2580199, study PRJEB22360) | human gut metagenome | biome: human gut; feature: human-associated habitat; material: faeces | place: Denmark | collected 2008/2010 | reverse complement strand
TTGATATATAACTAAGTTTTCAGATTACTTAGATACTCCAATACGTTAAAAATGCCTGAGACTATAAAATGTCTCAGGCTATTATAAAATACAGTGATTATATTGATGATTAGCGTCTAGTTCTTCTAGAACGTCTTTCTTCTCTATTTCTAATAAAGCTAGGAATATCATCATCTTTAGTAGTGTGGCTTCTTTCATTTACACTTTCACTTGATTGTGAATGAGAAGTGTGTGCAGAGAATGAATCTTCTTTAGCACTAGCACCAGATTGATGATTAGAACTACTATTTACACTTGAACCAAAACCAGTACTTGTAGCTTTACGACCTTGTGAAGAAGGTTTATCTTCAAAACCAGTTGCGATAACAGTAACTACAATTTCATCTTGAAGCTCTGGGTTAATAACTGTACCAAAAATCATATTCACATCTTCATCTGCAGCATCTTGAACAATATCAGCTGCTTCTTGAGCTTCAAATAAAGACAGTGATTCTCCACCTGTAATGTTCATAAGTACACCTTGAGCACCTACAATTGATGTTTCTAATAATGGAGATGAAATTGCTTTTTTAGCGGCTTCGACTGCTCTGTTTTCACCAGATGACACACCGATACCCATTAACGCAGAACCTTGATTAGACATAATTGTTTTAACGTCTGCAAAGTCTAAGTTCACTTCACCTGATACTGCAATTAAATCTGAAATACCTTGTACACCTTGACGTAATACATTATCCGCTTCTTTAAATGCTTCCATCATTGGCGTAGATTTGTCAACGATATCTAATAAGCGATCATTTGGAATAACAATTAATGTATCCACTGCTGCTTTCATAGATTCTACACCAGCTGCCGCTTGTGTTTGGCGCTTACGACCTTCGAAACCGAATGGACGCGTAACAACACCTACAGTTAAAGCACCCATTTCTTTTGCTATTTTAGCAACAACCGGCGCAGCACCTGTTCCAGTACCGCCACCCATACCAGCAGTTACGAATACCATATCAGCACCTTGGATAGCATCTTCAATTTGTTCTCTTGATTCTTCTGCTGCTTTCTTCCCAATTTCAGGATTAGCACCAGCACCTAATCCACGTGTTAATTTCTCACCAATTTGAATTTTTGATTCAGCTTTTGATAAGTTTAAAGCTTGTCCATCAGTGTTGATGGCAATAAATTCTACATTATTCATACCATGGTCAATCATACGGTTAACGGCGTTATTTCCGCCACCACCTACACCGATAACTTTCAATGTGGCTAAATGATTAAATCCTTGTTCAAATTCTAACATTTAATTTTCCTCCTAGTCTTTATGGCCAATAATCATTCAAATAGAGATTTCATTAATTTTTTAAACTTACTTTCTTCTTTGGCTTTGCCTTCTATTTGTTGTTCATCTTCTAGATGATTTTCACGGTCTTCATAAGACTCTTCACGAGGCGCTTCTGGTGCTACCTCGTCATTTTCTTTTTTGTTTGATTTACGCTTAAACCAATCAAAACCGCTTGATTTTGTTTCAGTATCTTTATCAGTTTCGATAACTTCTTCTTCAAATTCTTCATTATCTTGATAACTAATTGTAACATAATCTAATAACTCGTCAAAAGCGATACTACTAGAAATCGTAGAAATAGCCGAAGAAAATTCTGGTTTTCTGATACCCATTTGTGACGGTGTATGAATTCTCACTTTTTCACTAACCATATCTTGTAGTAATTCTTTTACACCTAGTAAATTTGCAGATCCACCAGTAACTACAAATCCTCCGTTTACTTTTGTAAGTCCTAGCTCTTGTAAAACGTCAAAGACTTCAAAGAATATATCTTCGACTCTTTGTTCAATAAAGTCACTTAAATCTTTTTGAGTATATTGAACATGTTCATCTGAATCAACTTGATCTACTGAAAAGACATCTTGATCTGAAGCAGAGTCATAAAATGCATGACCATATTGATGTTTTACCTTTTCAGCTGTGTCATATGTAGTATTTAGTCCTTGAGCAATATCATCCGTAATGTCTCGACCGGCCATTTCTATAGATTCAGCATCTACAAGTTCTCCTCGTTCATAGAAAGCAACTTGCGTTAAGTCTTCACCGATATCAATAACACAAGCGCCTAATTCTTTCTCCGTTGGTGTGAGAATAGAACCATAATTGTACGCATCAGAATAAACATCTAACACGTCAACACCACATGCCTCTACACATTTAATCATATTGATTAAAATAGATTTTTGGATTGCGATGACACCTGCATCTACTTTTAATGAATGTCTTGCAATTAATTCTTTAGGATCTGAAACTTCATTGTCTTTGTCAACTACAAAACGAATTGGGAATACATTTATCACTTCAGTTTCAGGCACATCATTTTTATCCCGGATACCTTCTAAAACTGATTCAATATGCGTGCCATCAATTTCAGTATCCTCATAAAATTCAATTTCATTTGATTCATCATATACTTCGGTACCGATGATAGGTAGTTTTAAAAATACATCTTTTATATCTACACCAGAGGCAATTGAAGCCTTCTTAATTGTATCTTTAATTGCTTGTCTTGCAATATCAAAATCATCAATTAAACCATTCTTGATACCACTTGTGTAGGTTTGCCCTGTACCTATCACATTAATTCCGTTGTGAAATTTTTCGCCTACTATTGTTTTTACGCTTGATGAACCTATATCTATGCTCACATAGTAATGTTCCTCCATAGATAGGCACCTCCTGACAAATTATACTATTTAAGTACACTATGTTTAGTGTACAATACGTTGAATAGCTTGTGAACTATAAACACATACTATTATCGAAATTTTTTAATTATTTTCTTTAGATTGTTTATTTATTTTATTCAACACATTTTGAAGTTCTTCTTTTGCATCATTTTCTTCTTGTGTTGACTTGGTTACATTTTGTTCTGTACCCGATTGAACAGTTGATGAACCTTGATAAGGAATAAATGACGCTCCAACCGATAAATCAATATAGCCATTTGTCTTAAGTTCGCCAGAGTCATCTCTGCTTAATGATTGTGACATTTGAGGATAATATTGCATTTTGTCTGCAATCGTTGTAATGTCACCAATAACTTGCATATTATCTTTGGTGAAGATCTTTATGCGACTTTGTTTATTTTTAGTTGGTGCGTAACTCACCTCTGCAATTAAGTTTCTCACTTTTGGTGACATTTCTGATAAAGCTTTTATAATTCGTGTTTTTTTGTCTCCTTTGAAACCATCAATGATAGGCCCATCATGTGACACTTCATCTTTGTATTCTGTTAATTCTTTACCATCTTCTATAATTGGCACATATTTATCTTTATTTTTTTCTAAACCGACAATTTGGTACTCAGTCACGTTGACAGTTAACGTGTTTGGTAATTGTTTATGAATATCAACTTCTTTGATTAAAGGATTCTGTTTTAAGTTCCTAATCGCTTTATTTTTACTAAAAGTATACATTCGTGATCGCGAAGTAACGTTAAGTTCTTTCTTTATTTTACTCGTACTTACGTTGTTATTACCTTTAACATTTACATTTGATATTTTACTCAGTGGTGTAAACATATAGAGTAAAATGAGAACAATGATAAGAATGAGTAGTGTGATAATGGTATATTGGATTCTTTTTTGCTTTTTACGTCTTATGGCTCTTTTTTCTTCTAAACTAAGCGGTTTAATTTGAGTTACCTTCTCATTATTATTGAACGATGTAGATGTTTCCTTTTCTTTTTTAGAAGTAAATTTACTTAGTAATTTATGCTTTTTAGAATGACGAGAGACTTTAGGTTGTTGTTCACTCCGATGATCAAGTAGAAATTCCTCATCGTCTTCAGTACTTTGACGACTTTCATTTGTTTCTTGGACAATACGGTCATTTAATTTATCATTAATATTTTTTTGATTGTCGTTTTCATCATTAACATTATCTTCAATTAAGTCACTTTTTATTTCTTTGTCTTGATTATGCGACTTGTGATTATCTATAAATTTATCCATTGGTTTAGTTTCTAACTGTGATTGTGTAGACGTAGCATCCTTTTCTTTACTTTGGTTATCTATACGACGTCTTCTGCGTTGGCGAGCGTTTTTATTCCGTCTAAAAAGCTCTAAGTCTTCATTTCTTTGACTGTCATTCAAATGAGTTGCATTATCGTCTTTATTCGACATATTCTCCTTATTAGGTTGATTTTTATTCTCTTCCATGAGCATTCACACTCCTTAGTATGATGGCAAGTGCGCTCGGAATCTATCGATAAACTTCTCACCACGTTCTTCAAATGTATGATACTGATCCCAACTTGCACAAGCTGGTGATAATAGAACAACATCATTGGGCTCGACTATATCTTGAATTTTATCAACAGCATCCTCTACATCTGTTGCTTTAATCACATACTTACCTTGACTATTTCCCAATTTAGCAAATTTATCTTGTGTTTCTCCAAAAACAACCATCACACGTACATTTTCCATATAAGGAATAAGTTCATCGAATTCATTACCACGATCTAATCCACCACACAACCAAATAATTGGTTGATTAAAAGAGTTAAGCGCAAATTGAGTAGCTAAAGTATTAGTTGCTTTTGAATCATTATAATATTTATTTGTGCGATTTGTACCAATATACTGAAGTCTATGATCAATACCGGAAAAAGTAACAAGACTATCTACAATAGCTTTGACTGGCACTCCAGCAATGATTGATGCTAGAACAGCTGCTAAAATATTTTCCAGGTTATGTTCTCCCGGTAGCACTAAGTCTTTAGTGTTAATAATGCGAATGCCGTTAAAAACAATGAAACCATCTTTAATGTATATCCCATCAACTTCTTGCTGTGTTGAAAAATAAAATGTTTTCGCTTCTAGATTTTCTGATTCAATTATGTGCCTTTGATGATAATTACAAATGAGATAATCATCTTTAGTTTGATTTTTATATATTTGCTTTTTAGCATTTTGATAGTTCTCTAACGTTTCATGGTAATCCAAATGTGCAGAATAAATATTAGTAATGATAGCGATATGTGGTTTATATTCCTCAATGCCTAATAATTGAAAAGATGATAATTCTGTTATTAAATACTCATCTGATTTAACTTCTTGTGCAACTTTTGAGGCTACATAACCAATATTCCCAGAAAGTCGTCCAGTCAACACGCTTTTTTGGAATATATCACCGATTAGTGAAGTGACAGTAGTTTTACCGTTAGTTCCAGTAACTGCTATGATTGGTGCCTCAGAAATTAAATAGCTAAGTTCAACCTCTGTTAAGATTTTAAGCCCTCTATTTGTTGCTTCTTTAATAATTGATACAGTATATGGAATACCTGGGTTTTTCACAATGATAGGATCATCATCTAATAAAGAAAAAGGATGACTACCGCTAATTACCTCAATGCCCATAGATTCTAAATCTTTAGCATGTGCATCCTGTGAAAGATCCTTTCCATCATTGACTTTAACGTTAGCCCCTAATTTAAGGAGAAGTTTCGCCGCTTCATATCCACTTTTTGCTAAGCCTACTACTAAAACATTTTTATTTTCTAATTCAGTGTAATTTAGCAATTTAATGCACTCCAATCCATAAACCTATTAATCCTGTAATTAAACCTACCGTCCAAAATACTGTTACTACCTTCCATTCACCCCAACCACTTAATTCGAAGTGGTGATGTATAGGACTCATCTTGAAAATACGTTTCTTCGTTAATTTATATGAGGCTACTTGTAACATTACAGATAATGTCTCAACTACAAACACAAAACCAATTAATATTAATGATAATTCTTGATTCAACATGATTGAAATCGTTGCAAAAATACCACCTAGAGCAAGACTTCCTGTGTCTCCCATGAAAACTTTCGCTGGATTTAAATTGTAAGGTAAGAAACCTAGTAAAGCGAAAATCATTATAATACAAAATATGCCAATAGCCGGTGAATCTAACATGTAACTCATTACAGCATACATTGCAAAACCTATTATTGACAAACCGGTTGCCAATCCATCTAAACCATCAGTTAAGTTTACAGCATTTGAGAAACCAACTTGCCAAAAGACGATAAATATCACATAAGCAAATGACAACGGAATATCAAAATTCACAAATGGAATATGCAAATCTGTCGTAAAATGCACAAGGTGAAATACATCACTTAGCACAAAGAATATAACTGCAATAATTATTTGTGCTAGAAACTTTTGTTTACTAGTTAATCCTTGGTTATTCTTTTTAACTACAATAATATAGTCATCAATAAATCCAATAAGACCAAAACCGATTGTTACAAATAGTAACAAAATAATTGGATTTGAATGGTCTACAAAGATAATTGCAATGATAGAGGTAATTATAATACTAATTAAAAATGTAAGCCCACCCATAGTAGGAGTACCTGTTTTTTTCATATGGCTTTGAGGCCCTTCCTCACGGATACTTTGTCCAAACTTCATACGTTTCAATGTTGGAATAAGTATAGGGACTAAAATAAATGTTATCAGTAATGCGATGATTGCGTATATAAAGATCATATAAATCTCCTTTTCTTCACTTTCTAATTTTAGCTCTTTTTATTTGTAAATAACCTTTAATATTTTATCAGTTTTTGTTTTATTTTAATATACGACATTATCTATTTATTAAATAAGGTTGGGACCATTTGTGAGCTAATCCCTAAAATGTTAATCCCAACCTGTTGTTGATATCAAGTTCTCTTAAATTAATTATTTCTCTCAGAACCTGATGTTTCATTTGTGCTGTCATCAGAATCATTTTTCGAGTCGGCGTTTGACTTATCATTCTTAGTTGACGAAGATGTATTTGAATGATCCTCATCAGCTTTATCTTTCTTTGATTTGTTATCCGAAGAGTCCTCATCAGTTTTCTCTTGGTCATCATCCGTATCTTCAGCAGATAATGACACTTCTATCTTATCTTTATTTTTAATGATTTGACCTTTTGAGATACTTTGATTCGTGACAAATCCATTACCTTTAGTAGAAACTTTAATTTTCGTTAAATCTTCAAAAGCAAGTACATCTTCCTTTGTCCATCCGGTCATATCCGGCATTGTTAATTCCCCGTCTGTCATTAACATTACTTTACTGTGTGGTAGGACTTTGGTACCTGACTTAACTGATTGTTGTTTAATTTGTTTGCCATTACCAATCGTAATAGGTTTAAGAGATTGAGCATTGACGCTATCCTCTGCTTTTTGAACTTCATCTCCTTGCACGTTAGGCACTTTACTATAGTCAGTTTTTGATGAAGTATCACTAGATTTTCCAACATTTAAATATTTCAGCGTATTCTCCATAATTGGTTTAAATGCTTTGCTCACACCCATTTCATATGCTTCTTGATCATTTTTTTGAGCAAGACTCATACCTGCATAGACAATGACTTTAGGTTTTTTCTTAGGTGCATCCCCAATGAAGCTTACAAAGTAAGGATTTTCACCTTTAACATAACCGCCTCCATTTGAATCAGCTACTTGTGCTGTTCCTGTCTTACCTTCAATATCATAACCTTTTACGCGATAATTCATAGCATGACTCTTCTTACTATTTACTACTTTATCAAGTTCTTCTTCAACTTTATTGGCTGTTTCTTCCGTTACTGGTTTACCGGCAAACTCTTTTTTACCAGAGTAATAATTCTTTTTAGTTATTGGATTATCAATACTACTTACAAACCATGGTTTAAGCATATTCCCTTTATTAAAGAAAGCCGATTGTGCTTGAATCATTTGAGCAGGGGTAACAGTTGTGGATTGACCAAATGCTGACGTTTTTTGTTGTAATTCATTTGCCCAACCAATATTACCTGCAGCTTCTCCATCAAACATACCACCTGTTTTTTTGCCAAATCCAAAGCGTTCATACCAAGATTTCATTTTATCGGCACCAACCAAATCTTGTAAGTGCATCATCAACGTATTTGATGAATAAGTAAAACCTAACGACATAGGTATACGTCCCCAACCAGTTTTATTCCAATCGGAAATTTCAGAGCCCATAATATTTCTATGACCTGATTTATACTTTTCATCCGGTTTGAATTTACCTTCTTGAATTGCTGCAGCTAAGCCGTATGTTTTAAAAGTAGAGCCCGGTTCATATGTATTTTGATATAAATCGTTTGCCCACTTTTTGCCAAAATCTTTACCTGTTTCAGGGTTAAAAGTCGGACGTTGGCTATATGCAAGTATTTCACCAGTTTTTGCGTCCATTACTACTGCAAATAAATCTTTTGGAGCATAGCGTTCAACCATGTCATCAAGAGCTTCTTCCACAAAGACTTGTATATTAGAATCAATTGTTAAGTGTACATCGTCTCCACGTTTAGGTTGCTGCTCTTTCTTCGTATTAGGTGCGATGTAGCCCCATATATCATGTATATATTTAAGTGCACCTCTTGATCCATTTAAATAACTGTTGAAAATTTTTTCAACACCTAATGCACCATTTAATTCACCAGTATCAGGATCTTTCTGTGCCATGCCTATTAAATGGGAGGCAAAATTACCATTAGGATAAAACCGCTCAGTTTCTGGGTAAAGTGCTATACCAGGTAATTTCATTTTCTCTATTTTTTCTTTTTCTTGATAAGTTAAATTAGTACCTTTCTGACCAAATTCGATTTGAAAGGCTTTCTTATTATTAAGTCGTTTTTCTATTTCGTCAGCGTCCATATCTATGATTTCAGCTAATTTTTTTGCTGTCTTTTTTTTATCAACCACGTGTCGCGGCTTTTTACTTTCTTTACTTGCTTTTTTATCCACAACTGCAACAAGTTTATATCTTTCTACATCTTCTGCTAAAACTTTACCATTACGATCATAAATCTTACCTCGTTCTGGTTGTTGAGAATTTTTGACTAAGTATTTCTCATTGGCTTTCATAATTAAATCTTGACCATTAGAGTGGCCAGTAATCATTACATAAGAAAACCTTAGCACCAATATAAAAAAGAGCAGTCCGAATAAACCAACAAGTAGGACTGCTCCTATTTTATTTTTTTTAATTTTAATTTTTCGCTTCGCCATTATTACGCACTACCTTTACATTGTCGTTCTCTAGACTCATGCCCTGCTTCTTAGCCTTGTCGTAAATGCGTTCATATGAAGAATTTTTCTTAATTTCAGACTTTAATGCGCTGTTCTCACTAGATTGTTTCTCTATTTTTTGATCTAAATCTGCAATTTTTCCTCGCGTATCGTACGCATCCATTTTTAAAGATAGCATATAAATACTTATTAGAGCAATTACAGTTATTAAAGCTATGTATAAAATTTTTTCAAATCTAGTAAGTTGAACAACAACTTTTCTTTTAACGGTTTGTTTTTCAGGATTCGATTGTGGTTGTCTTTGTGGGATACTGGTTTGTGTCGCTTCATCATAAGGTTGATAAATTTTTTCTACAGCCATTACACTTACTCCTTATTTTAATATTTCTGCTACGCGTAACTTGGCGCTACGTGCTCGATTGTTTTCGTTTAAATCGTCATCAGTAGCGGTAATCGGTTTACGATTGACTCGTTTTAACTTAGGTGTATATGCTTCGGGAATAACGGGTAGACCTCTTGGTACGTCTGGACCTTTCTCAAACTCTTGGAAAATTTGTTTACACAAACGATCTTCCAAAGAGTGGAAAGTAATAACTGAAATTCTACCTCCGACCTTCACACATTCAATGGCTTGCTCAACTGAATCTTCAAAAGCTGATAACTCATCATTCACAGCAATTCGAATAGCTTGGAACACGCGTTTCGCAGGATGTCCCCCTTTTCGTCTTGCTTTCGCTGGTATGCCTTCTTTAATGACATCAACTAGTTCTAAAGTTGTTTCTATAGGTTGTTGTTCTCGATGGGCTTCAATTCTGCGTGCAATCTGTTTAGAAAATTTCTCTTCACCGTAACGAAAGAAAATCCTAACTAATGCTTCATAAGACCATTGATTAACTACTTCATACGCAGAAAGTGATTGTGTTTGATCCATTCGCATATCTAGTTTCGCATCATTGTGATAACTAAAGCCTCTTTCAGGCACATCCAATTGCGGGCTTGAAACACCTAAGTCATAATAAATACCATCTACTTTTTCAATTTCTAATTCATTTAAAATATTTGTTAATTCTCGAAAGTTGTTATGAACAAAAGTGACTTTGTGCAAATGTTCTTTTAAAACTTCTTTCGCATTTTCTATGGCTGTTAAATCTTGATCAATCGCAATAAGTCTACCTTTATCATTTAATTGATTAAGTAAATAGAGGGCATGTCCTGCTCCACCCAACGTACAGTCAACATACACACCATCTTCTTTAATATTTAAATAATCAATGGTTTCGTTTAACATGACGCTCACATGATGAAACATCTAAATTCCTCCATTTAAAAATCAAAATCTATTAAATCTTCAGCAATGTCTTCGAAACTTTCTTCAGATTCATCATAGAAATCATTCCAAGTTTCTCTGTCCCAAATCTCAATACGATTTGAGACACCAATTACTGTACATTCCTTACTTAAATTGGCATATTTTCTTAAATTTTGCGGAATATTAATACGCCCTTGTTTATCTAATTCTACTTCTACAGCACCTGAGAAGAACATACGCATAAATTTACGCGCGTCTTTTTTTGTCATAGGTAAGGTTTTCATCTTCTCTTCAATTTGCTGCCACTCTTCTAGAGTGTAACCAAATAAACATTTATCAAGGCCTCTTGTGATAATAAAACGTTCATTTAGATCATAACGAAATTTGGACGGTATAATCATACGTCCTTTTGTATCCAATTGATGATCGAATTCTCCCATGAACATTTTTTATCACCTCACCTTATTTATAATTTACCACATCTCACCACTATCCTCCACTAATTATACAAAAAAGGTGCAAATAATTTGCTCAAACACAAAAAAACCCGTTTTATCTTTAAGATAAAACGGGCAAAAACACTGTCATATCAAGGATTTATAATCAAATGATCAAACGAGTAAGAAAGTGGTGGATAGGTGGAGGGACTGAACACATCTATCCCAAAATCATTCATAATTTGAAGTGGATTCCAAACTCTTTCTTGTAGACCACCCATTGGATGGAGTGTTTCACTAATTTCTCTAAACTGTCGCATACTTATATCATTTTCTCTTTCAATATTCAGTAAGTACCGTTTGATTAAATAATCGTACTGATTGAGATGAATTTGATTATTTTTTTCTAAAAGAAGTTGGTTGTCATGATTATTTTCCACATAGGTGAATAAATTGTTATAAAGTTCTTGTTGCTGAATTTTCATTTCTTCTACTTCATTTATAAAATTATTTGATGCTTTTTCACGAACAAAACGTTGACGTTCCTGTTCTACTCCATTAGCAATGACAGACTCTATCGATAAATTATATTGTTTTAATAACTTTTTAGTTCTAGCATACAAATACGTGATTCTTAATCTTGGCATAACAATAGGCATTTCTACATTTAACGTATCGAAAACACCTTTTAATTCTGCCCAATATTTGATTTCGCTTGGACCTCCGATAAATGCTACTGTGTTAAACAACCATTCCTCTACAACTGGACGAGTAACAACATTATTAGAAATTCTTTCAGGCTCTCTTTCTATAATATCTAATAAATTTTGTTTCGTGTAACGTTTCTCAGTTTTATTCAGTTTAAAATAAGTGCCATCAAAATTTAAAAGCTGTCTCATTCCGTCTTCATGGATAAATAAATGTGTGTTTGTCTCTGTTTGTATCATTGATGGAAGTTGTTGTTGAGTTGTTCGTATCTGAGTTTCACGAAAAGATTGATCGACTTGATTCCTCTTTTCTAATATCTCTTTAAACAACGGTTTCTCCATCTGTCTTAATTCAGGGTATTGAGCATCAATAAGTAAAATCCCATAATCCTTAAACACTTCATGTATCAATCCCTTAAAAATATCAGTCCATGAATCAAATTGATTAATAATATTGACGCACATTTGATAAACATCTTGAGTATGTACAGTTTCCTTCATTTCTTTAAAAAAGTGATTTAATGATGCTTTTAATTCGTTCTTATCAGGAGTATATCTTGAAACATTACTATCTGGTGGTGTCATCGTATGATACTTTACTTTTTTCAAGGTAGTTTCTTTATTATTGAATGCATACGTATGATTCACCTCTTCAAAATCATGGTCCTCACCTGCAATCCAAAACACAGGTACAATAGGAGTATCATATTCCTCAGAAAGTTGACGACTTAAAGTTATAATTGAGAAAATCTTATGAAACGTATACAGTGGACCCCCAAAAAGACCAGCTTGTTGTCCACCAATCACTACTTTTGCACCATCAGCTAAAGCATCTATGTTATTCAGCTGCTGATGTGTTAACTTTAATTCATTCATGTAAGATTTAATCACTCGTGATAAATGAAATTCCCTTCCATTATTAGGTGTTTTTAATCTTCTATAAAAGCTTTCCTTTTTCGCTGCATCATATTCATAAAAAGATGTAATTTGAGATTCACTATTTTTTATTTTATTAATGAACTGATCCTGTTCAGTTAACTTTAACGTATTACACTTCATGTATTTACTCCTTCATTATCACTATTCCTCATATAGTATAAAGATTATATTTCTCATTGACAATTTAACGGCTTA
>OBYL01000238.1_pt1 | contig 13817 bp, 10 predicted proteins | sample 1476761 | NCBI WGS metagenome assembly OBYL01 (sample SAMEA2580199, study PRJEB22360) | human gut metagenome | biome: human gut; feature: human-associated habitat; material: faeces | place: Denmark | collected 2008/2010 | reverse complement strand
TATTTGTATAAAGTTAATTTTAGCGCATACGTAAATACAATATTAAGATTACCTTAGGATTTGTTAAAAACGCCCGCACATTAAGCTGATGATGATACACTTACACTGTAAAGTTATTTACTATGTGAATGGGGGTTTCATAATGAAACAAATGGTTCAAATTATTTTATCTGTTTTTGCGCTATTCTTGGTATTAACTGCAACAAGCGTATGTGTTACTCAAGCAGATACCATGTCCCAACAAGATGCAATCACAACTGCAAAGCAAGCTATGGCACGTAGTGGTGGCAATCCAGATTTGCAAAATTTTAATACAGTTATAGACAAAGGTAACTACTTTAAAATCAAAATCACACTTAAAACTAATGACAGTGTCGGTACTTATAAAGTTTATAAAAACGGCCAAGTTGAATATAAAAATGGTAAATTTGGTGTATATAACCTATTAAACCCTAACCAAACATATGCAGCTAGCGAAATAGCTAATACCTCAACTCATATGGCACAACAAGAACAGCAAAATAACCCCGTAGATTGTAAAAAGGAACTTAATCGCTATTATGTGGGTAATATCAAATCTACGGAATTACCTCAGCAGAATGCCTCACTCCCTGAAACGGGTCACACTTCAAATAATATAATAACATTAGCATTTGGTATTTTAGCACTTATGAGTGGTTTGGCATTGACGTTCATGCGCAATTCAAAACACTAAAGTGTTCATAAGTACATTTAGGACAAATCAAATGTATTGTTCTCTTTCGATGATCATTATGATCATCGTGTATACCAATTATAATGAATGGTACTGTTTACTTTTACATGTAAACCAAGTAACTTGATGCTCAGTTCCCGCTTAAAGCTGTCTTAATAAATCACGTTGTTGCTTCGGTAAATTCCAAATATATTGAATAAATTCTCAATCAAGCCTTTGCGGATTGCCGTAAAGGTTCTTTGTTTGTGGCTTACGTCATTATTTTAAATAACAGATTATGACTCTAATTATGCATTTCAACCGCGTTTCTTTTAGTCAATTGACTTATCTACACACATGCCCCTTAGCGCTAGAGTGGCTACTTTACTATCGATCATCCATTTATCCTGTTACATAATACACATCAATGCTTCAGTTAACTGCGATTCACTTATGGTCTGATTATCATCAATCATTGAATACGATCAATATAATAGTATGGAAAGCTTAAAATATTTTGTAATTGACATGCTAATGAAGATTTACCCCTGTCTGGTACTCCCAACGGTTAATAGTCGTCATGCCGTGTTTGACTCCCCTACGATAAAAATACGTCTATTTTTTGAAACTCTACAAATTTTATTAAGAATATTCAATAAATATGAGTAAAAAAGCTTGAGAATATATTCATTTTTTATCATACTATTAGTGAAACTTATTAGAAGGAGTGGAAAGTAATGAATAAAGAACAATTAGAAAAGGTAAAAAATGGTAAAGGCTTTATCGCCGCTTTAGACCAAAGTGGTGGTAGTACACCTAAAGCTTTAAAAGAATACGGTGTTGGCGAAGACCAATATAACAACGAAGACGAAATGTTCCAACTTGTTCACGACATGCGTACGCGTGTTGTCACTTCACCATCATTCACTTCAGATAAAATTTTAGGTGCGATTCTATTCGAACAAACAATGGATCGTGAAGTTGAAGGCAAATATACTGGTGACTACTTAGCAGACAAAGGTGTTGTTCCTTTCCTAAAAGTAGACAAAGGCTTAGCTGAACAACAAAATGGTGTTCAATTAATGAAACCTATCGATAACCTAGATGAAACATTAGATCGTGCAGTTGAACGTCACATCTTTGGTACTAAAATGCGTTCTAACATTTTAGAATTAAATGAACAAGGTATTAGAGACGTTGTTGAACAACAATTTGAAATTGGTAAACAAATTATTGCCAAAGGTTTAGTTCCAATTATCGAACCTGAAGTGAACATCAATGCTAAAGATAAAGCCGAAATCGAAGAAGTATTAAAAGCTGAACTTAAAAAAGGCTTAGACGCTTTAAATGATGACCAATTAGTGATGTTAAAATTAACAATTCCTACTAAAGCAAACTTATACAAAGAATTAGCTGATCATCCAAATGTTGTACGTGTAGTTGTATTGTCAGGCGGATATAGCAGAGATGAAGCAAATAAATTATTGAAAGACAACGATGAATTAATCGCAAGTTTCTCTCGTGCATTAGCAAGTGACTTAAGATATAGCCAATCTAAAGAAGAATTTGATAAAGCTTTAGGTGAAGCTGTTGACTCAATCTATGATGCATCAGTGAATAAAAACTAAGATATATGTTTAAAGCTTAAGCGATAACAGCTTTGAGCGAAAATCATTGAAATTAAAAAAAGTGCCGACTGTTTCACCTTAAACAGTCGGTACTTTATTATTTTTTATGCTTGATGTACGTCAAACAAATTTCCTACTTGCTTAAAGAAATCTCCAAATTTTTTGGCAGGTTCACCTTCGCCAAACATCTCTTCTAAGTTTGCCTGTGATTCACGAGCACTTTGCTCAGAAGTTTGGTACATGTCTGTTTCGTATGCTTTTAGTGCATCTTGTAACGTTACATGACTTTTAATTGCTTCAGCCAAAAGATATGCATCGTAAAGTGCCATATTGACACCCTGTCCTGCAAAAGGGCTCATTAAGTGCGCTGCATCACCAATTAACGTCAAGTTCGCTTGATTATCCCATTTGAAACCAATAGGCAGTTTATAAATGCGTCGTAATAATAAATCATCACTCGCATAATCAATGTATTTTTTCGAATTGACGTCCCAATCTCTAAAGTCATGTAATAACTGTTCTTTAATTTCTTGTCTATTCATGGCTTTAAATTGGTCAAATTCATCATAATCCATTTTATACGACATATAGACTTTAATTCGTCCATCTCCATTAACTTGACCTAATATCGCTTTGTGATCGCCAAATGCCATCATTTTCCCATTTTTGTTAAATTCAGCTAAATCAGGATACTGATGAAAGACATCTTCAACATTTAATTCTACCATCGATATCCCATTATACTCTACGTCCGTATTTGCTAAATAAGGTCTTACTTTTGAAAAAGCACCATCTGAACCAATTACAAAGTCAAATATTCGTGTACTGTAATCATCAAATGTCACTTCAATTTGCTCATTATCTATATGCGTTAAAGATTTAAATGCTTTATCATAAACTACGGTTTCAGGTTTTAATTGTTCAAAAATAATATCACATAATTCACCACGATCAATTTCTGGTCGTCCACCTTCTATTTGTGGATCAACTAACGCTTCATAGTATACGTTGCCATTTTTATCTAGTACGCGCGTATCTTCGCCGTCAAAGCGTGCTTGTGCTTTAAATTTATCGATAATGCCTGCTTGTTGCAATGGCAATTGACCACTATCATCATGGATATCTAAAGAACCTCCACGATCAGTGTTAACATTTAAACCAGCTTTTTCAAAAATATTAACTTCAAAGCCTTGGTGCTGTAACAATAGGCCTAACATTAAGCCTCCAGGTCCCCCACCAATAATGCCAACTCGTCTAATATCTTTTATATTCATAACCCTATTTCTCCAACCTTTTATTTATAGAATTGTTGTAATCGTTCTTTTGTTTCTTGTATAAAGACGTCGAATTCTGCTTTCTTTTTATCATCTTGTAATGTCTGCTGACTTGCTTTCATAAACTCATGGAATAATGTTTGCATTTGTTCACGCACTGCTTTTAGTTCTTCAAAATCAACGTTTTTAAATTGTTCTAAGCGTTTTGTAAACGCATCTTGATCTACATTGTCCTCTAAAAACTTTTTACCTTCATCCGTAATGGTATACACTTTTTTATTTCCATCTTTAGAAATAGATACAAAGTCTCTATCTTCTAACATTTGTAAAATTGGATAAACAGAACCAGGACTTGGTGAATAAAAACCTTTAAATCTTTCTTCTAAGTCTTTAATTATTTGATAGCCATGACGTGATTCTTCTTCTAACATTTTAAGAATAACGAATTGTAAATTCCCTTTTTTGAAAAATCTATCACGCCCACCGTGACGGCCACCGAAACCACCGAAATTTCCAAAACCTCGAGGGCCTCTCCCTGCATCAAATTGTTCAAAATGTGCCATACCTTGTCTCATACCTTCTAAATGTCTTCTAAACATAATTTTCATCACCTTTACTTATTTTTAATCAATTTCGATATATCGATATAATAAACGATATATCGTTAAATGTAAAGCGATATATCGAAATTATTTTTAGGAAATTAAATACTACACTAACAAACCCGTCAGCATAGCGTTAAATAAGTATTTGATTGATTAAATTTTCGTGCTTGAAATTACTTAAATTACGTTTCCAATCTTCAATCATTTGATGGTAAATGCACGCTTCATAATCAAACACATCTTCCTCAAGTAAAGTTATTATGAATATTCAAACTGCAATGTTCTTTCAATTGAATATACCAATGATAATCAAGTATGATTTAAATAATTATACTTATCGAAAGTTGTTGATTGACATGGAAATTTCTTACTTAAATGAATTTATTGTCTTAGCTAAATACCAAAATTACTTTAAAGCTTCTCAAGAACTCTACATAGCGCAATCTACACTGTCTAAGCACATTGTTTCTTTGGAAAATGAGTGCGGTTATCGTCTTATAGATCGCGCAAATAAACAATTTGAACTAACAGAATCAGGTAAACTATTTCTGCATTATGCCAAAATCATTTGCCAAAATTATAAAGATTTATCAAAACAGCTTGAGCAACAGGAAAATGATAATTTAATCACCATTAACCTTGGCGCTTCTCGATTAATGATTGAATATGGTATTACAAACTTAATCTCAAAATGTGTTCAAAAATTTTCTAATATTAGATTTCGTATTCATGAAGGGTCAGAACAAGAATTAGCTCAATTGATTAATGAAGGTAAGATTGACATTAGCTTTTTAAGATCACCACATCCACCTCATGATAATCATTCTTTTACTTATATTGAAGAAAGCTTATGTGCTATTGTGCATGAATCTCATCCATTAGCCTATGTCTCACAAATCGATCTATCGATGCTTGAAAATGAACAACTCTATTTACCACCTGAGTTCGCATTGGAGCATCAAGCTTTTTTAAATTATTGTGAAGAACAACAATTTTATCCATTAATTTCATTTACAGCACCTCGTATTGAAAATTTACTTGAAATGGTAAATACAAATAATGGCGTCGCATTGATTATGGAACAACAGGCTAATTATTACGTAACGTCTCCTTTAAAAATCGTTCAGCTGAATTCACCTATAAAACTCTATATTAACGTTAATGTTCATAATCATTTAATTGCTTCTAAAGAGGTGGCATATTTGCTAGAGTTAGCCAAAAAGCACAGAAACTAATTTCAAGCAAATACTGTCAAGAGACCTAAGGTGTACATCATCTTTCTAATTTAGAATGGTTCATGCGCTCAATCCGAATTGATATGCTCCTTATTTGCGACTAATAATAGAACTACGACAAATTAAGGAGGCTAATTAGATGAAAAAGACTTTCATATCACTCTTATCCGCAACAGTTATACTTTCAGGTTGTGGCGTTGGCGAACATCAAAATAATAATTCTAATCATGATGCTAAAGGTGTGAACACTTCAAATGTTAAAATCAAAAATTATAACCAAGCATCATCTGCGCTGCAAATAGATAATTCAAAATGGAAATATGATAGTAAAAATAACGTTTATTATCAACTAAATATAAGTTATGTCTCCAATCCCCAAGCTAAAAATGTAGAAAAATTAGGTATCTATGTACCAGCTGCTTATTTCAAAGGTAAAAAGAATCATAATGGGACATATACCGTTACTGTAAACGATGCTAAGAAAGTTAACGGCTATTCTGCTAGAACAGCACCTATCGTTTATCCAGTCAATACACCTGGTTATGCCGAACAAAGTGCACCTACGTCATATCGTTATAGTAATATTTCTAAGTATATGAAAGCTGGATTCATATATGTTGAAGCAGGATTACGAGGACGTAGTATGAGCATGGGCAATAACAGCAGTAATGCATCAACTAAATCATATGAAACCGGTTCTCCTTGGGGTGTAACCGATCTTAAAGCAGCAATCAGATATTACCGTTTCAACGATAGTAGTCTACCAGGTAACAGTAGTAAGATTTATACTTTTGGTCATAGTGGCGGTGGTGCTCAAAGTGCTATTGCCGGTGCATCAGGTGATAGCAAGCTCTACTATAAATATTTAGAACAAATTGGCGCAGCCATGACAGATAAAAATGGAAAATATATCAGTGATAAAATTGACGGTGCTATGGCGTGGTGCCCTATTACAAGTCTAGATCAAGCCGATGCTGCTTATGAATGGCAAATGGGACAATATGGTAATGAAGGTAATCGCAAGAAAAATTCATTCCAAAAACAATTATCAACCGATTTAGCATCATCTTATGCAAGCTACTTAAATAAACTAAATCTGAAAAATGGAAATACTACATTATCATTAACTAAATCTAAAAATGGTCAATATACTGAAGGCTCATATGCTAAATATCTAAAAAAAGAAATTGAAGATTCAGCTACAGAATTCTTAAATAATACAACATTCCCTTACAAACAAAATAGCACTGAGCAAGCAGGCATGGGTAATGGTGGACCTAGCGGTGGAAAACCTTCTGGCAAAATGGGATCTATGCCTCAAATGAGAAAACAATCTTCAAATAAAACATACAAAACAATGGATGCTTACTTAAAAGATCTAAATAAAAAAGGCACATGGATCACGTATGATAAGAAAACAAAACGCGCACATATTACAAGTCTTAAAGACTTTGCGAAATATTATAAACAACCTTCTAAATCAGTTTCAGCCTTTGATGATTTAAAACGTAGCCAAGCTGAAAATGAAGTGTTTGGAACATCAGGTAGTGACAGTAAATTACATTTTGATCAATCACTAGCTAAACTTTTAACAGAAAATAAATCTAACTATAGCAAACTAAATGGTTGGAATAGTAACTATGTTTCATCATATAAAAATGACTTAACAAAAACAGATAAATTAGGCACAAGCATGTCAACAAGAATGAATATGTACAATCCAATGTATTACTTATCTGATTACTATAGCGGGTATGGTAAATCTAATGTGGCAAATCATTGGAGAATTAGAACAGGTATTCAACAAGGAGATACGGCCTTAAATACTGAAACTAATCTTTCGCTAGCTTTAAAAGAACGCGTTGGTTCTAAAAACGTTGACTTCAAAACAGTTTGGGATCAAGGTCATACAATGGCAGAAACATCAGGTAATAGTGATAGTAACTTCATCAAATGGGTAGAAAGTATTAATAAAAAATAGCTAAATGTATTAAACAGCCTAAAACATCATCATGTTTTAGGCTGTGAACTAATGATTGGCAGTAGTTGACTCAATTGAAAATATGCTTATAGCATGCTTTTTCAATCTTAGTCAACCTTGCCAGAGCTGGACTAAGAATTCATAATGAATTCTGTTCAGCTCTCTTTTTAATTTACAAAACTTCCCCATTTGACTCAATAACTTTGCGATACCAGTCAAATGAATCTTTCTTGGTACGTTCTAATGAACCGTTTCCTTCATTATCACGATCAACATGAATTAAACCATAACGTTTTTTCATTTCACCTGTCGTAAAGGATACAATATCAATAATACCCCAAGGTGTATAGCCCATTAATTCTACGCCATCTTGATCTACTGCATCAATAGCCGCTTCAATATGTTCACGTAAATACTCGATACGATATTCGTCATGGATTTTACCTTTATCATCAAACTCATCTACGGCACCAAATCCATTTTCAACTATAAATAAAGGAATTTGATAACGATTATATAATGCATTTAATGTATAACGTAAGCCAACCGGATCAATGGCCCAGCCCCAATCACTTTTCTTAATATAAGGATTATCAACCGAATTGGGTAAGCCACCATTTACTATATTATCTTCTACACTAGCCTCATTATCAGATTTAACGACCGTAGACATATAATAACTAAATCCAATATAATCGACTTTACCTTCACGTAGAATCACATCGTCTCCTTCTTGCCAACCAATGTCGAAGCCTTCACGTTCAAACATTTTTGTCGCATAACCTGGGTAATAACCTCGTGCTTGTACATCTGGAAAGAAGAAACGCATACGACTCGCGATTTCTGCCTCCATTATATCTTGCGGATTACAGCTATATGGGTAGATTGGAACATGGGAAATCATAGCACCAATTTCAAAATCTGGATTTATCTCCTTACCAATTTTTACTGCTTTCGCACTTGCAATCAATTCATTATGTGCCACCTGATATAATACTTCTAATTTATTATCATCATCTGTCAACGATACACCAGAGTTTGTCCATAAGAAAATAGGATTATTGATGTCCATTTGGTTATTAATTTCATTAAATGTCATCCAGTATTTAACTTTGTCTTTATAACGCTTAAATACAGTTTCAGCAAAATATGCAAAATAATCTGCTACTTTACGGTTTCTAAAACCGCCATATTCACGTGCTAGATGTAGTGGCATCTCAAAATGCGATAATGTAATCACTGGTTGAATGTCATATTTCAATAATTCATCAAATAAATCATCATAGAATTGCAGTCCTGCTTCGTTCGGTTCTGTTTCATTACCATTAGGGAAAATACGTGTCCATGCAATCGATGTACGCAAACATTTCAATCCCATTTCAGCAAACAATGCGACATCTTCTTTATAGCGATGGTAAAAATCAATACCCATATGATTAGGATAATATTTATCAGGTTCTATATCTTGTGTAATTTCACGTGCTTGACCATGTGCGCCTGCTGTCATTACATCAATTACACTTAAGCCTTTGCCACCTTGGTCATAGCCACCTTCAAATTGATTGGCAGCAAGTGCGCCGCCCCATAAGAAATCTTGTGGTAATTTAGCCATGTTTAAATCTCCTTTACACTCTATTTTTTAATTACTGTCATTATTTTTTCTCTAGATGTGATATTTTGACTGTCAGCTATGATAATGTCTTCAAATTCATCACTGTTAGTAATAATTACAGGTGTAATAAGTTCGTAGCCCTGTTCTTTAATATAATTTGCATCAAATCTCAGCAAAGGCTGCCCTTCTTCGACCTGATCATTTTCAGCAACAAGTAATTCAAAGCCTTGTCCATTTAATTGCACAGTATCTAAACCAACGTGAACTAAAAGTTCGATCCCCTCTGGCGATGTAATACCTATCGCGTGTTTACTTACTGCAACCATACTAATCACCCCTTTGAGAGGTGCTGTCACTTCATAACTTTCTGGCTGAATGGCTAATCCTTTACCCATCATACCTTCCGCAAATATTGGATCATCTACTTCAGATAATGCTACTACTAAACCTTTTAGTGGAGCATGTATCTCTGTTTCAAGTTGATCAGATGTAGTAGTCAAACGTGTTTGTTCATTTATCTCATGTCCTTCTTCGACGTCAACACGTTCTACCTGTTCTGTCACATCTTCACCATAGCCAAGTACTTGGATTAAAATGATAGGTAAAATAATTGCAACGGCTGAACCAAGTAAAATTCCCCATATTGATGAGATGTTATCAGGACTATAACCATTGACAATTGTTATCGGTCCAGGAAGACCAGCATATGCATAATATTTTGGATTAAAGAAACTTGCAACTAAAGCCCCAATACCACCACTAATACAAGCGATAATGAATGGCTTTTTAAAGCGCAAATTCACACCATACATAGACGGTTCAGTAATTCCAAAGATGCCTGTAATCCCTGCTGATAACGATACACGCTTTAAATCCTTATTTCTCGTTTTGAAGAATACACCCATAACTGCACCAAATTGAGCAATAACAGCAATTGTTTGAAAGGCTTGGAAAGCATCACTTTTATACTGTTCAAAGTTTGCCAATACCATTGGCGTAATGCCCCAATGAACACCAAAGATAACAAATACCTGCCAAAATGCACCAATTAATAATCCTGCTAACCATGGTGCTACAGCTACGAGCCAGTTAAAGCCTTGTGCAATACCATGTGCAGCCCCAGATGCTAATGGACCAATAATTAATAATGTTAATGGCACCATAATTACAATACTGAAGAACGGTACAAATAACGGGCGTATAACTTCATGAATATATTTATTTAAATATTTTTCAACATATGACAACACCCATACTAATAATAGTGGTGGTAACACTGATGATGTATAGCTTGTTTCACTTAATGGAATACCAATAAATGTAAACGTATGTCCACTCCCAATGCGTTCTACAATTCCTGCTAAATCCGGGCTAACGAGTGCAGCACAACAAGCTACTGCGATATAAGTATTCACTTTGAAATGTTTTGCTGCAGTAATCGCAATAAATATTGGTAAAAATGTAAATGGTGCCCATGAAATAAAGTTAAATACTTCATATGTGCCAGTCTTCTCAAATGATGAAAACAACATTTTCGCAATAATTAATATACCTTGTAATATACCGGCAGCCGCTAAGACATAAATAAATGGTGCAAAGACGGCAGACATCGTTGCAATAATACGATTAATAATCGTACCTTTTTCACTGTCTTCATCGCTAGATTGTTGATTTTCTTCTCCCAATAATCCCTCAAATTCTTGATAAACACTTGCGACCGCATTGCCAATAACCACTTGAAATTGTCCATTATTTTCAACTACCGTTACTACGCCATCCATACTTGCTACTTTCTTTTTAGCATCCGGAATAGAACGTTTTAAGACGATACGTAATCGCGTTGCGCAATGCGTGTAATTAACGATATTTTCCTTTCCACCAACGGCTTCAAGGATATGTATCGCTAATTTTCTATCTCTTTCACTCATAACACAACCTCCCAATCTATTTAATTTTTATTTATCCCAAATATGGAAACCCTTACACAACTCATTATAATTATACCGGTACAATTTGTAAATCGTTTTTATACAATTATACCGGTACAATTTAATTTCAGCTTATTTTTGGTATACTATATTGTAAATACAGCATTAAGGAGATTAATCATGTTAAAGTACGAACATGTTGCACATGGAATTACCGCAGCTATTGCAAATGGGAAATATAAAGTTGGTGACAAACTTCCAAGCCTAGCAGAACTAAAAATAGCGTATCAAGTGAGTAAAAGTACGATTGTTAAAGCATTAGAGTTACTTGAAAAAGATGGTATTATCTATCAAACTCGGGGCAGTGGTATATATGTTAGAAATAGCAAAAAATCTGGATATATTAATCTGTTAAAAACAAAGGGCTTTTCAGATAATTTACAAGGACATCGTGTAACAAGTAAAGTGCTTAACATCGACATCATACCGCCTAACGAGGAAACACAAAAACACTTACAGATAAAAGATAAAGATACACAAGTCTATTTAGTAGAGCGCATTCGTTATTTAGACGATAAGCCGCTTTGCATTGAAACTTCTTATTTCAATAAAGCATTAGTTACCACATTGGACAAAGAAGTTGCTCAAGCTTCAATATTTGATTATTTACAGACGCGTCTCAAGATAAATATTGGTTTTTCTGATATTTATTTCTATATCGACTTTTTAAACGATAATGAAGCAAATTATTTAGATTTAAACGCTCAAGACCCTTGTATGCGTCATGAACTTACATTCTATACAAGTAAAGGTGAACCTTTTGATTACTCCAATATTGTATACCACTACAAGCATGCTAACTTTTTTATACCTATAGAAAGTTAGTGTCATCATAGCTTCAGTTAGCTAAATATGGGAACGAGACAGCATTCATTATGAATTTATAATCCCACCCCAGCAAGGTTGACTAGGATTGAACACAGCAAACGTATTTTTAATCCAGTCAACTACTGCCAATATATCGTTCATAGCCTAAAACATAATGATGTCCTAGTCTCACTTAATTGTAAAAAAAGAAGGTAATTTCTATTGAAATTAATAGAATTACCTTCTTCTGCTTATCAGAGACATTGATGTCACTGACTTCTGTTATCGCATTATTTATTATTTTTCATCATCATAATAACCTAATTCAAGGTCTTTAGATGTTTGACGACGTGTTTTTCTCATTAAATCAACATCTGTAATTAATGATTCACCATAAGAAGGAATCATTTCTTTTACTTTTGGTTTCCAGTCATCAGCATATTCTGGGAAGTTTCTTTCAAGAACTTCTAGTGCAACTGATACTGATGTTGATGCCCCTGGTGATTCACCAAGTAAAGCAATAACTGTATGGTCTTGTGAATTAACCACTTCTGTACCGAATTGAATAAATCCTTTGCCGTGTTCTTTAGTATCTTTGATAACTTGAACACGTTTACCAGCAGTGTATAATTCCCAATCTTCATCACGTGCTTCTGGATAGAATGTACGTAAGTGATTCATACAACCTTCTTTAGTCATAATAATTTGATCGAATGAATATTTAAGTAATGGTAAGTTTTTAACGGCAGCCGCTAACATTGTTGTAATGTTATGTGGCTTGATAGATTTGAATAAATCTAAATTAGAACCATTTTTCAAGAATTTAGGTCCAACGTTAGCGAATGGTCCAAATAACAATGTTCTTTGACCATCGATATAACGCGCATCTAAATGCGGCACAGTCATTGGTGGTGTGCCTGGTGGCTCTTTACCATAAACTTTGGCATCATGTTGCTCGATAACTTGTGGATTTGTACAAGCTAAGAATTGACCTGTAATTGGGAATCCACCTAAGTGTTTGCTTTCAGGAATACCTGTTTTTTGTAATAATGGAATCGCTGCACCACCTGCACCAATAAATACATAGTCAGTCACTTGTGTTTGCACTTGGCCAGTAGCACGGTTGCGAATTTTCACTTCCCATTTACCGTCTTTAAGACGATTGAAATCAAGCACTTCATGGTTAAAGTGAACTTCAGCATTTGGATGTGCTTCGATATTTTTAGTCATTTTACGTGTTAACTCACCAAAGTTAACGTCAGTACCTTCGTCGATTTTACTTGCAGCCATTTTACCGTCATCGACACGGCCTTCCATCATTAATGGAACCCATTTTCTCAATGTTTCTATATCTTCTGTATACTCGATATTATCAAACATTGGGAATTCTTTCATAGCTTCGTAACGTTTTTTCAAGAATTTTTGGTTATTAACGCCTCTAACAAAACTAATATGTGGTAGTGGGTTAATAAATTCTCTTGGGTTATCAATGCTACCTGATTTAACTAAATGACCCCAAAACTGTTTAGAAATCTCGAATTCCTCATTAATTTCTTTCGCTTTTTCAATGTCAATTGAACCATCAGGTTGTTCAACAGTATAGTTCAATTCACATAGTGCTGCATGACCTGTACCAGCATTATGTCGTTCGTTAGAACTTTCAAGTGCAGGACGGTCCATACGTTCATAAAGCTTGATATTCCAGTTAGGTTCAAGCTCTTTTAACATAGAACCAAATGTAGTGCTTAAGACACCAGCGCCAATTAAAATGACGTCTTTTGGTTGTGAGTTTGCCATATGTTACACCTCTCTATTGATTGCATTTAATTTATATATACAATAAATAGTGCTCTTTCCTAAAACACCCATTTATTGCTTTAATTTAGCAAATCGCTAAACTTCTAAATTAAATAAGTACTTCGTGTATAATTTTAAAGCAATATTATGAAATTGTAAATCAGTTAATCTACATCTCAAAGAAAAAAGTTATCGT
>OBYL01000201.1_pt1 | contig 18035 bp, 10 predicted proteins | sample 1476761 | NCBI WGS metagenome assembly OBYL01 (sample SAMEA2580199, study PRJEB22360) | human gut metagenome | biome: human gut; feature: human-associated habitat; material: faeces | place: Denmark | collected 2008/2010 | reverse complement strand
CAGTTCGTTTTTGCACAATCGTTTAATATCTTTATATGTATAGTAATTTATTAAAACTAAGAAGTGTTAGTTGCATTTTACATGTTCATAGTTATATACTTGTAAAAATGAATATTTTCAGTATAAAAGACTATGATTAATTAAGAAAACTATGGGGAGTTTATTATGACAAAGAAAGAAAAGGATTATAAAAAAAGTCTTGAGCAACAAAAAACACGGGTAAAACTGTACAAGTCAGGAAAAAGCTGGGTAAAAGCAAGTATTAATGAAATAGAATTGTTAAAAACAATGGGGCTACCATTTTTAAGTAAAAACGAAATACAAGAAAATGTGACTGAAAAGACGAAAGGTCATAAATTTAAAAAAAGTGCAGCTAAAACAACAGCCCTAGTTGGTGGAGCATTTACATTTAATATGTTGAATAATCATCAAGCATTTGCTGCCTCAGAAACACCAATCACCTCTGAAATTTCATCCAATAGTGAGACAGTAGCCAATCAAAATTCAACTACGATTAAGAACTCACAAAAAGAAACAGTCAATTCTACAAGTTTGGAATCTAACCATTCTAATAGTACAAATAAGCAAATGTCTTCAGAAGTTACAAATACAGCTCAATCCAGTGAAAAAGCTGGAATTAGTCAACAAAGTAGTGAAACATCAAATCAATCATCTAAGTTAAATACATATGCCTCCACAGACCATGTAGAGAGTACAACTACTAACAATGATAATACTGCACAACAAGATCAAAATAAGTCTTCGAATGTAACCTCTAAGTCAACACAATCAAACACGTCATCCTCAGAAAAGAACATTAGCTCCAATTTAACCCAGTCAATCGAAACAAAAGCAACCGATTCATTAGCGACTAGTGAAGCACGTACTAGTACAAATCAAATATCTAATCTGACATCAACATCTACTTCGAATCAATCGAGTCCTACTTCCTTTGCAAATTTAAGAACATTTAGTAGATTTACTGTTTTGAATACGATGGCAGCACCGACAACAACGTCCACGACAACAACTTCAAGTCTGACATCTAATTCTGTTGTGGTGAACAAAGATAACTTTAATGAACATATGAATCTGTCTGGATCTGCGACGTATGATCCTAAAACAGGTATTGCTACCTTAACGCCAGACGCATATAGTCAAAAGGGTGCCATATCTTTAAACACTCGATTAGATTCAAACCGTAGCTTCCGTTTTACAGGTAAAGTTAACCTTGGTAATAGATATGAAGGTTATTCTCCTGATGGTGTACCAGGTGGAGATGGCATTGGCTTTGCATTTTCACCAGGCCCTTTAGGACAGATAGGTAAAGAAGGGGCTGCCGTTGGAATAGGTGGTTTGAATAATGCCTTTGGTTTTAAATTGGATACGTATCATAACACATCAACTCCTAAATCTGATGCTAAAGCAAAAGCAGATCCACGTAATGTTGGTGGTGGTGGCGCTTTTGGTGCCTTCGTAAGTACAGATAGAAATGGTATGGCTACCACTGAGGAATCAACTGCGGCTAAATTAAATGTACAACCTACTGACAATTCATTCCAAGATTTTGTCATTGACTATAATGGTGATACAAAAGTGATGACAGTGACGTACGCTGGACAAACCTTTACGAGAAATCTTACAGATTGGATAAAAAACAGTGGGGGTACGACGTTTTCTCTATCTATGACTGCCTCAACTGGTGGCGCAAAAAACTTACAACAAGTTCAATTTGGAACATTCGAGTATACAGAATCAGCTGTTGCTAAAGTACGCTATGTAGATGCAAATACTGGTAAGGATATTATCCCGCCTAAAACCATTGCAGGTGAAGTTGACGGGACTGTAAATATAGATAAACAATTGAACAATTTTAAAAATTTAGGTTACAGTTATGTGGGGACAGATGCCTTAAAAGCACCAAATTATACAGAAACGTCAGGTACACCTACACTTAAATTAACTAACTCAAGCCAAACGGTGATTTATAAATTCAAAGATGTTCAAGGTCCTCAAATTAGTGTTGATAGTCAAACTAGAGAAGTTGGAAAGACCATTAATCCAATTACAATTACTACAACTGACAATAGTAAAGACGTATTAACTACAACTGTGACAGGTCTACCTTCAGGGTTATCTTTTGATCAAACGACTAATACAATTATTGGCACGCCAAGTGAAGTAGGAACTACAACTGTGACAGTTAATACTACTGATGCTACTGGGAACGTAACATCTAAGCAATTTACAATAACGATTCAAGATACAATCAGCCCTGTTGTAAATGTGACGCCAAGTCAAGCATCAGAGGTTTTCACGCCGATTAATCCAATTACGATAACTGCTACAGATAATAGTGGCAAAGTGGTAACGCATACAGTAACTGGATTGCCACAAGGACTTAAATTTGATGCATCTACGAATTCAATTGTTGGAACTCCAACTCAAATAGGAACAAATACAATCACGATTGAGTCAACGGATGCGAGTGGAAATAAAACTACGACTAAAATTAATTATGAAGTAACGAGAAATAGCGCAAGTGACTCTACTTCCACTAGCATAGTAAATAGTGTTTCAACAAGTATAAGTAATAGTACATCGCTAAGTGATAGTGTAAAAGCGAGTCAATCATTATCAACAAAAGAATCAACAAGTAAGAGTCTCTCAGGTTCGTTAAGTGCGTCAACGTCGAATAGTGCATCAATAAAAGCGAGTGAATCAGCAAGCACAAGTAAGAAGTTATCAGAATCAGCGAGTACGTCGATGTCTGATAGCGCATCAATAAAAGCGAGCGAATCAGCAAGTACAAGTAAGAAGTTATCAGAATCAGCGAGTACGTCGACGTCTGATAGCGCATCAATAAAAGCAAGCGAATCAGCAAGTACAAGTAAGAAGTTATCAGAATCAGCGAGTACGTCGATGTCTGATAGCGCATCAATAAAAGCGAGCGAATCAGCAAGTACAAGTAAGAAGTTATCAGAATCAGCGAGTACGTCGACGTCTGATAGCGCATCAACCCAAGCAAGCGAATCAGCAAGTACAAGTAAAAAGTTATCAGAATCAACGAGTACGTCGACTTCAGATAGTGCATCAACATCAACGAGTGAGAGTGACTCAACAAGTGAAAGTACATCGTTAAGTGACTCGACAAGTGCGAGTCTTTCAGAATCGACAAGTACATCAACATCCGACAGTGCGTCCACATCAACGAGTGAGAGTGACTCAAACAGTACAAGTACGTCATTGAGTGAGTCGACAAGCACAAGTCTTTCAGAATCAACGAGTACGTCAACATCAGATAGTGCGTCAACGTCAGCAAGTGTGAGTGACTCCAATAGCGCAAGTACGTCATTAAGAGAATCGACAAGTACGAGTCTTTCAGACTCAACAAGTACATCGACATCTGACAGTGCGTCAACATCAACGAGCGAGAGCGACTCCGATAGCGCAAGTACATCGTTGAGTGGCTCATCAAGTACAAGCGTTTCAGATTCAACAAGCGCGTCAACATCAGAAAGTGCATCAACGTCAACGAGCGTAAGTGACTCCAATAGCGCAAGCACGTCATTAAGTGGCTCAACAAGCACAAGCGTTTCAGATTCAACAAGCACATCGACATCAGACAGTGCGTCAACATCAACGAGCGTAAGTGATTCCAATAGCGCAAGTACGTCATTGAGTGAGTCGACAAGCACAAGCATCTCAGATTCAACAAGCACGTCGACATCCGACAGTGCGTCAACATCAACAAGTGAGAGTGAGTCAACAAGTACAAGTATTTCAGACTCAACGAGCACATCAACATCAGATAGTACGTCTGCATCAACAAGTGAGAGTGAGTCAAACAGTACAAGCACATCCATGAGTGAATCATTAAGCACAAGCGTTTCAGATTCAACAAGCGCGTCAACATCAGAAAGTGCATCAACGTCAGCAAGTGTGAGTGACTCCAATAGCGCAAGTACGTCATTAAGTGATTCAACAAGTACAAGCATTTCAGACTCAACGAGTATGTCGACATCAGAAAGTGCAAGCACATCCATGAGTGTAAGCGACTCAAATAGTGCTAGCACATCTTTAAGTGAGTCGACAAGCACAAGCGTTTCAGATTCAACAAGCACGTCGACATCAGAAAGTGCGTCCACATCAACGAGCGTAAGTGACTCCAATAGCGCAAGCACGTCATTAAGTGGCTCAACAAGTACAAGTCTTTCAGACTCAACGAGTGCATCAACGTCAGAAAGTGCATCAACGTCAACGAGTGAGAGTGACTCAAACAGTGCCAGCACATCTTTAAGTGAGTCGACAAGCACAAGCATTTCAGACTCAACGAGTACGTCGACATCAGACAGTGCGTCAACAAGTGTGAGTGAGTCAGACAGTGAAAGTACATCCATGAGTGTGAGTGACTCCAATAGCGCAAGTACGTCATTAAGTGAATCGACAAGTACGAGTCTTTCAGACTCAACGAGTACGTCAACATCAGACAGTGCATCAACGTCAACGAGTGAGAGTGACTCAAACAGCGCCAGCACATCGGTAAGTGACTCAACAAGTACAAGCATTTCAGATTCAACAAGTACGTCAACGTCAGAAAGTGCATCAACGTCAACGAGTGTGAGCGACTCAAATAGTACAAGTACGTCATTAAGTGAATCGACAAGTACGAGTCTTTCAGACTCAACGAGTATGTCGACATCAGACAGTGCATCCACATCAATGAGTGTAAGCGACTCAAATAGTGCCAGCACATCTTTAAGTGAGTCAACAAGCACAAGCGTTTCAGACTCAACAAGCACGTCCACATCAATGAGTACATCTGAAACTTTCACTTCTCAATCTCCTATAAATAGTGAAAGTCAATTTATTGGTGATAGCTTGTCTGAAGATACAATCGTGACTCAATCAAAAAATACGAATATGCTTAATAAAACTGGAAAAGATTATGATTTACAAGAACAAAGAGGTTATACTGATTCAGAACAACACAATGAAACACAAAGTAATCAAGCTGATAATCACTCAAACAACCTCGATTTACTTCATCAAAATCGTTCACAAGATAAAGTCGTTAAACAACCGACTAAAGGAGAAGATGGAGTTGTAAGCAACGGTTTTATAGTAGCAGTAGCAATAGTATTGGCTATCTTCGGTTTGGCAAAAAAATCTAGAAAAGACGATGATGATCAAGATGGTAGTAAATAACAGATAGTTTTAATCATATTAAGAGGCTAGGGAACAATAATTGATTGGATAAGTACATGACAACTAAATCCAACTTTAGATTATCCTTAGCCTCTTTAGATATGATTCAAGTGATTAATTATTTAATAATTAGGGTGAAAAAATGTTTAAGAAATTCGAATATAAAATCTTATATAAAAGAATATTTTTTACATGCTTAATTTTAGTTATATATATTATAGGAAGTAATATTTCAATCGTAAGTAATGAAAATTTAAGAACTCATAAAGACTCCTTTTTTAAGTTAGCTATTACTAATGTAGGTGGGGATTTACATACATTAAATATATTTTCACTAGGACTTGGGCCGTGGTTAAGTTCGATGATTATTTTGACACTAATAAACCACAAAAGTAATGATAAGGTTAAAACACAAACTCGTAGGGAACGACATTTCAAAGAGCGAGCGTTAACACTTATCATTAGTGCTGCTCAAGGATTTTACATTATTCATTCATATATTAATAAACATGCGATTAAAGATAGTAATATGCTCATTTTATTATTAGTCTTAATTACAGGAACGTTGTTAATGGTGTGGTTAGCAGATCAAAATACAACGTATGGCATTTCGGGACCTATGCCAATTGTTTTAATGAGTCTTGTTAAATCTATATTTAATACACATTTTCCCAAATTAAATTCAAGCGCATCTTTAATTACTATGATTATTGTCTTATTAGTGCTGGCCTTATTTATACTCTTCTTCATTGAGTTAACAGAATATCGGATAGAATATAATGATATTATGAATATTTCTGCTAAAGATATACCATCATATTTATCATGGAAACTTAATCCTGCTGGTAGTATCTCTATCATGGTCAGTTTGTCATTATTTATGTTAACGAATAATATCGTTAATTTCATAGGACGCTTTATCGTGAATCATAATTTTGAAACACATGTCTTTAATTTTACAAATCCAGTTGGAATTACTATATATCTTCTGTTACAAATGATTTTGGGTTACTTTTTATCAAGATTATTAATTAATACGAAACGTAAATCAAAGGAATTTCTTAAAAATGGGAATTACTTCGAGGGTATACAACCTGGACAGCAGACAGAAAAATTTCTAGGGAGTAAAGCACGTCGTATTTGTTGGTTCGGTTCAATAGTAGTAGCGATTGTACTTGCTATACCAATGTATTCAGCGCTGCTTGTCCCCCACTTACTTAAAGAAGTTTACTTTACAACTCAAATGATTGTATTTGTCTATATTGGAATTAATATCGCTGAAACAATTAGAGCGTACTTATACTTTGACAGCTATAAGCAAATTTTAAATAAATATTGGTAGGGAGGAGGTTTTGGAATATGAAACGATTTATACCAGCTTGGTATAGCCGTAACAGATGGTGGGAAAGTACCTCAAGACCATTCTATCTAAAAAAACAGTATACAGATTTTGACGATATGATTAGTTTAATGACAATGCATAGTTCGAATAATGTGGATTATCAATTGATAGTTTTAAATTTTAGTCCATATCTTAGAACATTCCTCCATCGATATGATTTGTATGAAAGTCATTATTGGTCTGTATTTGATGAGATACAGGGCGTTGGACATCAAACGCCTCAAGCTATTGATTATCGCGATCTTTCATGGCCAGAAGGCACTGAATTTATTTTTACTCCCTTTCAAATTCAAGCGATTACAGGTGATAACACGTTTTCTAAAATTCACTTCAGCCAAGAGGGGTACCTGATGTGGGTAGAGGATTACAAGTATAGTACAATTCAAAGACGATTTGTATTCGATGACAGAGGATTTATATCGGCAGTGCGTACTTATACATCTGATGGTGATAACAATAAAAAACACTATTTTTCAAAAGATGGGGAAGAAATATTTGTTGAAGACTTAAATGTTAATACAGTAACGATTAATAAAAATTTCCAATCAAAATTTAAAAAGGTTACGTATTCATCTATGGCTGAGTTGATAGAAGAGAAATTCCAATCATATGTAGAAAGAGAATTGAATGAAGATGATTCTGTTATAGTGGCATCTGATGAACGTCATAATTCAATGATGGCACGCACTATTGATGCATCGTCTTTATGTTTTTCTATTTTTACTGAGCGAAATAAAGTGGTGACACAAGATTTATATGACTCTATTTCTAGAGCATATTATTGTCTCGTTGATACACAAGCTAATCAAAATATGATTGAACACTACGCAGGATTGAACATGAATGATATTAATCTTTTAAGGGTAACGCCTTTTGATGCGAAGTCATTACCTAACCAAAGTAGTCAATTGTATGACACTTATATTGGATTATGGATAGATGGTTTGGACGAGATTGAAATACGAGAGATTGTAAACAGCTTATTTCAATATATTCAACATAAAGATGGCTATAAGTTGAAAATTTTAACTAAGAGTAGAGATAATCTTACGGAAAATCTTATAGATGAAGTTGCTCATCTCAATGATTTATATCACCAAGAGAAAAAGGAAATAAGTGATGTAATTGAAGACGTGATACAGAATAAAAAAGAAACGATCATTGATGTTGAAACAGTACCGTTTGAAGAAGATCTTGTAAGCGTTATTTCAAAATTAAGAGTTGTAGTAGATTTATCTTTAGAGCCGAAACTTTTTTTACAAATCTGTTGTATTGGCGCGGGTATACCACAAATTAATAAAAAGAGAACAGATTATGTTAAACATATGCATAATGGATATATTATTGATGACATATCGCAAACTGTAGAATCTTTAGATTATTTTTTGGCACATTTAAAAAATTGGAATTATTCTTATGCATATTCCATGAGATTAACGGATGATTTTAGTTCAATTAATATTATTCATCAAATTAATCAGTTATTTAAAGGTGATGTTTCAAGTGGCACGTAAATTTAGAGTACTTCAAGTAGGTGGTCATGATTTAGGTTCTTTATTTAATCAAAAAAGTAATGTCGAATGGGATTATTTTGATGTTGGTTTGTTTGATTTTGAAAGTGGCTATCAAGATGTTGTAGTACATATTTTAGATGAAAAAGGACAATTTGATTTTGTTTTTGTACGTGAAAAATATTCTGATTCATTAATGAAACTTTTATCATTAGTCAGTACACCGTATAATACTGTGATTGACAATGAGTATTGGGATAATCAATACCAACAAGATAAGACAATACAACGTAATTTTATAAAACCACTCATTTATGAAAATGAAGAACAATTACAACAAAAACTAGAGGCAGTTACATTTCCTGGGCAATATGGAGATAAAGTTAAACCTATTCATTGTCGCGTTAGTATTCATTTTGATGGTTCTTATCAATTTAATGGAAATGAGTCTATTGAAGTATCAGGACGATTTGGGGAATCATACCAACCCCTCATTACATGGAGTCAAAATATCATTGCTGATGCCAATAAGGTGAATCAAATATGGCCAGAATTTAAAGTTGAAGGTGATGCTAAAATCCAATATACATTGAGATTGACGCCTGTTTATTCAACTGATCAACCAGTAGAAAAGCTAATATATGAACAAGACGATTTAGACACTCCCATAGAACTACCTGCTCGTCCTTATCAAACATATGTGAGTGTATCAATCAAAGCTAAAGGTAAAGGAACATTATTTATAGGTGCTATTCATAAACGTTGGTCACGCTTGGAATTAGGGCAGTTCATATTAGGCGGAAAACGATATAGTGATGAAAATAAGCAAGAATTTATACATTACTTCCATCCTGGAGATTTAAAACCACCACTCAATGTATATTTTAGTGGGTATCGTACTGCTGAAGGCTTTGAAGGGTACTTTATGATGAAACGTATGAATGCTCCATTTATTTTAATAGCTGATCCTAGAATCGAAGGTGGTGCCTTTTACCTAGGGTCAGAGAATTATGAACAGGCAATCCGTAAGGTCATCCAAAATGCTTTGGATTATTTGGGATTTGCGAACAACCAATTAATTCTTTCTGGATTATCAATGGGATCATTTGGCGCACTTTATTACGCTACAAAATTAAATCCAGCGGCTGTTATTGTAGGAAAACCTTTGATAAATCTCGGTACTATTGCTAATAATATGAAACTCGTTCGTCCAAACGATTTTGGAACGTCACTTGATATTTTGCGATTGAATCAAAATGGCATAACTAACAAAGATGTTGTTCAGTTAGATAATCATTTTTGGAAGCAAATTCAGCATAGCGATTTGTCAATGACTACATTTGCGATTGCTTACATGGAGCATGATGATTATGACAAATATGCATTTCAAGATTTATTGCCTGTTCTTACAAAACAACATGCACGTGTGATAAGTAAAAGAATTCCTGGTAGACATAATGATGATTCTGCTACTGTTACTCATTGGTTTATTAATTTTTATCATTTAATCATGGAAGAGCGATTTGGGAGGGTAACACATGCAAGAAGATAGGAAATTTGAAGTCAAATGGCGACTAGTTAATTCATCAACTTTTATGTATGGTACAAAATTACGCTTTAATCAAGATAATATCTATTTTGAGAACCCTTTGATGCCATCCGGTACAATCATTCACAGTTGGTATATGTTAACTGATTTTGCAGAAGACCGTGTAAGCCCAAAGCTACCTATTTTAAAAAAAGGGCGCCAATATCAATTTCAATTTAATTTTGAAGTTGAACCTGAGGGTGCGGCTTATTTTAAAATGAAATTTTATCGTAAGAATAAAGAAATTCTTAGTCATCAAATTCTAAAAAATAAAAAAGAAAATATTGTCTATCCTAGAGAAGCATATTCATATGAATTAGAACTTATTAATGCTGGCATGAATCATCTATCTTTTCACAATATAATTGTGCAAGAATTAAGAGAAGATAGTAATCAAGCTTATGAGGCAACGCAATATATAGATCCTAAGAAAAAACTTAAAGTAATTAATCAAATAATAACCAATATAAGGACACATCATCTAGACTCATCAAACTATCACAGGAGTGATATGAATGGCTAAAGGTGTTAACCAAATTATTAATAATATTAGGTTAAGAAAATTGCGCAAAATATTAAATCAAATTAATGCGCTTAGTGAGGAGTTCTCAAATTTTAGTGATGAAGCACTTCAAGCGAAGACAAAAGAATTTAAAGTTTATTTAAATGATAATAAAGCTTCACTCAATCACATTCTGCCACAAGCTTATGCAACAGTTAGAGAGGCTTCTAAGCGCGTTTTAGGTATGTATCCAAAAGATGTGCAGATTTTAGGAGCAATCGCTATGCATCAGGGGAATATTGCAGAAATGCAAACAGGAGAAGGTAAGACGCTTACAGCTACCATGCCTCTGTACTTAAATGCACTTACAGGTAAAGGTGCTTATCTAATCACAACAAATGATTACTTAGCAAAACGCGATTTTTTAGAAATGAAACCACTATATGAATGGCTAGGCTTGTCTGTATCATTAGGATTTGTGGACATTCCAGAATATGAATACGCTGAAAATGAAAAATATGAACTGTACCACCATGACATTGTTTACACGACTAATGGGCGACTAGGGTTTGATTATTTAATTGATAATTTAGCTGATGATATTCGTGCCAAATTTTTACCGAAATTAAACTTTGCTATTATTGATGAAGTCGATTCTATTATATTAGACGCTGCCCAAACGCCTTTAGTTATTTCTGGTGCACCACGTGTACAATCTAATTTATTTCACATCGTTAAAACGTTTGTTGAAACACTTGAGAAAGATAAAGACTTCATAGTTAATTTTAATAAAAAGGAAGTGTGGCTCACTGATGAGGGCTCGGAAAAAGCAAGCCATTATTTCAAAGTGAATAGTATATACCAACAGCAATATTTTGATTTAGTGAGGATGATTCATTTATCGCTTAGAGCTAAGTATTTATTCAAATATAATTTAGACTATTTTATTTTTGATGGTGAGATTGTGCTTATAGATAGAATAACTGGTCGTATGCTACCTGGAACAAAGCTTCAGTCTGGTTTACATCAAGCTATAGAGGCTCTGGAAAATGTTGAAATTTCTCAAGATATGAGTGTGATGGCAACCATAACATTCCAAAACTTATTTAAGCAATTTGATGAATTTTCAGGTATGACTGGAACAGGTAAATTAGGGGAAAAAGAATTCTTTGATTTATATTCAAAAGTTGTTATAGAGATTCCGACGCACAGTCCGATTGAACGAGATGATAGACCTGATAGAGTATTTGCTAATGGTGACAAAAAGAACGATGCAATTTTAAAGACAGTGATTGGTATACATGAAACTCAACAACCTGTGTTACTAATTACACGTACTGCAGAAGCGGCAGAATATTTTTCAGCTGAGTTATTTAAACGTGATATACCCAACAATTTATTAATCGCTCAAAATGTAGCTAAAGAGGCACAAATGATTGCTGAGGCGGGACAATTATCTGCAGTTACTGTTGCTACAAGTATGGCAGGGCGTGGAACTGATATAAAGTTATCAAAAGAGGTTCATGATATCGGTGGCTTAGCAGTGATTATTAATGAACATATGGATAATAGCCGTGTTGATCGTCAATTAAGAGGACGCTCAGGTCGCCAAGGAGATCCTGGATATTCACAGATTTTTGTATCACTTGATGATGATTTAGTAAAACGTTGGAGTAACTCTAACTTGGCAGAAAATAAAAACCTCCAAACGATGGATGCATCTAAACTAGAAAGTAGTGCACTCTTTAAAAAACGTGTAAAGTCAATTGTTAATAAAGCGCAACGTGTATCTGAAGAGACTGCTATGAAAAATAGAGAAATGGCAAATGAATTCGAAAAAAGTATTAGTGTTCAACGAGATAAAATTTATGCTGAACGTAATCACATACTTGAAGCAAGCGATTTTGATGATTTTAATTTTGAACAGCTTGCACGAGATGTGTTTACAAAAGACGTTAAAAATCTTGACTTAAGTAGTGAACGTGCACTTGTGAATTATATATACGAAAACTTAAGTTTTGTCTTCGATGAAGATGTATCAAATATTAATATGCAAAATGATGAAGAAATCATACAATTTTTAATACAACAATTTACTCAACAATTTAACAATCGTTTAGAAGTTGCTGCTGATTCATATTTAAAACTTCGTTTCATTCAAAAATCAATTTTGAAAGCGATAGATAGCGAATGGATTGAACAAGTAGATAACTTACAACAACTTAAAGCCAGTGTAAACAATCGACAAAATGGACAGCGTAATGTCATTTTTGAATATCATAAAGTGGCTCTTGAAACGTATGAATATATGTCTGAAGATATAAAAAGGAAGATGGTTAGAAATTTATGTTTAAGTATTCTAGCCTTTGATAAGGACGGAGATATGGTCATTCATTTCCCATAAACAAAGAGGTGTTAGACATGACGATTTATAATATCAATTTTGGAATCGGTTGGGCCAGTAGTGGTGTTGAATATGCACAAGTGTATCGAGCAAAACTATTAAGGCAATTACCTTATCCAACAAAATTTATATTTTTAGATTTTATTCAATCAGAAAATATTCAAACACTCACAAGCAACATAGGGTTTAAAGATGATGAAGTTATTTGGCTATATCAATACTTCACAGACGTAAAAATCGCTCCTACAACGTACACAGTTGATGATTTAATTTCAGAGTTAGGTAATGAGGTTACTCGAAAAGAACAAAACGGTAAAGTATTACGACTCTATTTAAATAATCAGCAAACATTCGTAACCTGCTATTTAAAAAATGCTAACGAACATTACGTTGATCGTGCAGAGTTTGTGGTGAATGGAATGTTAATTAGGAAAGATTTTTATAGCTATGTAAGAACATTCTCGGAGTATTATGCTCCTTTTGACAATAAAGCTAAAATATATATGCGTCAATTTTATAATGAAAATGGATCAATTGTATATCGCGAATATATAGATGAAGATGAACATGTTTTTGTGTTTGATGATGCACGTTTATACAGTAAACAAGCACTCGTCGCATACTTTATACGTCAATTGCGATTGAATTCAGAGGATATCATTATTATTGATCGAGCAACTGATGTGGGACAAGCCATATTAGAAAACAAGGGATCCAGTAAAGTTGGCGTAGTCGTTCACGCTGAACATTTCAGTGAAGGTGCGACTGATGGGACTCACATTTTATGGAATAATTATTATGAGTATCAATTCGAAAATGCACAGCATATTGATTTCTTTATCACAGCGACAGATTTGCAAAGGCAGACACTAAGTGAACAATTTAAACAATATAAGAATGATTGTCCACGTATACGTACAATTCCAGTAGGTAGTATAGAATCGTTACAATATCCTGAAAAAGAAAGAAAACCATATTCCATCATGACCGCATCACGTCTTGCTAACGAAAAACATGTTGATTGGATAGTGGAAGCTGTGATTAAAGCTAAACATCAGTTACCTCAATTGAGTTTTGATATCTACGGACAAGGAGAAGAACAAGAAAAAATTAAAAATATTATTACCAAACATCGTGCTGAGGATTACATACAAATTAAAGGACATAGAAATCTTCGTACAATATATCAGCAATATGAATTATTCATAGCGGCCTCACAAAGTGAAGGGTTCGGACTGACATTAATGGAAGCGGTTGGCTCTGGTTTAGGTATGATTGGATTTGATGTGAATTATGGCAGTCCGACATTTATTCGACATCATCAAAATGGCTATTTGATACCGATAGATTTTGAACAAGCGTCTACTGATGATATCACAACGCAAATCGCTCATATGATTATTCGATATTTTGAAGATGGTCCCATAAGGGCACATGAGGTATCGTATGACATTGCAGAATCATTTAAAACATCGCATATTGTTGATCTATGGAGACAACTCATTGAAGAGGTGCTATATGATTAATTTATTCGAAAATTATAATCAAGAAACACAGGAATTACATCAATCTCTTAAGCGTGCTGGTTACAATCACTTTACGATTGTAATTAATGATGATGGATTTTTACCTGATGATGTGACATCGCCGTATCGTTTTTTCACAGCATATCAAATTTATGAAGATGATACCCCTGCTTTTTTTAATGATATTGATACGCCGCCTTTTTGGGAAATTAAAGGAGATGCGACAATGGCTACCATTACAGATATGGGTGAGCTTAGAGGTAAAATCTTTTATAAGGAACATTATAAGACACGTGTAGTTAGCCATGTAGAGTGGCTTGATTCAAAACAGCGTTTGCGTTCGGTTGATTATTATACAAAAGAAGGATTTAAATTTGCTGAAACAGTTTACGATTTGTTAGGTAATGCAATATTAAAAAAGTATATGACACGTGAAGGTAAAGAAGTGATTTATGAGAATTATGTAACTAACGATGTAGTTGTAGAATATGAAGGGAAATCTTATTTTTTTGAGTCATATACAGAGTGGATTAAATTTTACTTGAGTGAAATGGGCATTGAGATAAAAGAAGTTATATTTAATACTTTATCAACACCATTTTTAGCAATTTATCATTTGCCGACATTGAAAAAAGGTATTTTATTTTGGCAAGAACAATCTCAGGGTTATGTCCCAGGAAATATGAAAGTCATGTTATCACCAAACCTTCAAAGTCGCTTTGCCGTTATTGTCCCTAATCAGAATGAATACAACTTGATCAAGGAACAACTATCTAGGGAGGAACAACAGGCAGTATATGCATCTGGTTACTTATATGACACGTATAAACGGAATCATTATTCTAAGAATGTATTAACATTAACAAATTCAGATCAAATACCACATGTTGAAACGTTGGTACGTTTGCATAAAGATTATCAATTTCACATAGGCGCTAAAACTGAGATGTCTTCAAAATTATTAAGTTTATCGCAATATGAAAATGTTAAATTATATCCAATAATTAAAGAACAAACAGTTCAAACCTTATATCAACAATGTGACATCTATTTAGATATTAATGAGGGGAACGAAATAGGGAATGCTGTAAGAAGCGCATATAATCATCAATTGTTAATTATGGGATATAAAGAGGTTGTTCATAATCAAGATTTCGTTGCAATAGAAAATCAGTTTCTTGTAAATGATATAAGTCAGTTGAGTAACGCTTTGAAAGAGATAGGAAATCATCGTGGTCAATTTGAAACACGTTTAGCACTACAACAACGTCATGCTAATGCTGTGCCGGTATCAACATTTAAATACGCATTAGTACAAGCATTAAGTGGTTAATCATTAGTATTTTTGTATCGAAACTTACAATATTGTAATTGTATTCCATATCACTTAAATGAATTCTCAGAATGTGTTTATATTTAAATTGAGGTGATTAATTGTATGGAAAATTTTGATAAAAGTTATCATGATAAAACGGGTGATGTATTAGGGGCTTTAAGTTATCTAAGTGTATTTTTCGCACCTGTATTGTTTCCATTAATCGTATGGATTGTTGGACAACCACCAGCATCTACGTATTCAAGAAATGCATTATTTAACCATATTTTGAGTTGGGTGTGTTTGGTATTAGGACTTATATCATTTGCTGCTGGACTATCCTTGATTGATTCGACAAATGGAGTCGCTGTACTAGTGATAGGAGTAATTATTGGATGTATTCTACTTATCGCTTCGCTTGTATTATTTATTATTAATATTGTGAAGGGTATCAAATTATTGATGATATAGTAAGACAGAATGAACAGAGTAATCAAGTTGATAATATGGAACCTGATACATCAATCATAGGTACAGGTTCTTTTCTTATTTTGATTGTAATTGAATGAACTGAGAGATTTATTTTGAATTCTTTATGATTGAAAAGTGAGTTAACACATTTGCTTTAGGGAGTGAGGATATGGAAACGGTATATTTTGCTGGTGGATGTCTATGGGGAACTCAAGCTTTTTTTAATACGATTCCAGGAGTTATTCAAACAGAAGCTGGAAGGGCAAATGGAACGTCGAAATGTTTAGATGCTCCTTATGATGGCTATGCTGAATGTGTGAAGATACACTTTGATCCTGCAAAAACTTCAATACTTATGCTGATGGATTATTTGTTTGAAATGATAAATCCTTATAGTTTAAATCAACAAGGTCAAGACAAGGGTCAAAAATATCGAACAGGTGTGTATAGTGAAAGTTCGAAGCATTTAAATGAAGTAAAAGGCTACATTAAGCGCAGGGAAGACGCGAAACAAGTAATGGTCGAAGTACAACCTCTAAGTAATTATGTGAAGAGTGCAGAAGAACATCAGAATCATCTTGAGAAATTTCCGGAGGATTATTATTTATGTCATGTTCCTCCAGCATTGCTTAATAAATACAAGAAATAATCATTGTCGTATTCATCTAGACTGATGAATTGAATGCCTTTGTTCTTCATTGATAGATAACATAAAAGAAGCGGTAATTCCTTGATAAGATTAATAAGGGAATTACCGCTGTTATTTTATTTAATATATTTATATGTTGAAGTACTTATTTTTTACAAGAAAAAGTATCTAATAAGCTAAGTGTTGATAAACCTAATAAGTCTAAAGCATGTTGTGCACCCTTTTTACCATGCCCTGCTTCAAAATGTTTGTAAGCTGCAACACCAAGTACTGAAATTGCTGCAAGTGAGCCTAAGCGTGAAATATTTTTATTTAAAAAACTAGCAGCAAATAAACCAGCAGCTGCAGCTTCAACGCCACCTGCTAATTTAACTGAGTTTTCCGGTAAACCAAATGTATTAGTGAAAGTATCAATCATACCTTGATCGCCTTTTAATTTAGGTTTACTTGCATCATATAATTCTTTAGCTAGTTTTAAATTTGTAGCATAACGTAAAACCATTAAAGATTCCTCCTATATATCTGTAAATATGAATTCCTTCTAGACATCTCTTTTCCCTAAAATAAAAATTAAATGCACAATTTAACATAAATGTTGTAATATATTAACGATTTAATCATAGGTTTGTGAAATATTGATATTTAAAGGTAATGGTAATCTTAAATTGAAGTAATCTGTATGTCAATTTTTCAGCTCTCATGTGTGTCTAAAGAAATTAAATGGATACAAGTGTATTTATATTATTTTAATTTTTCGTCAATTTAAATATCTCTTTAGGAATTTGAAACAAACTGTCATAATAATCGTATTGAATAAAATTTAGAAAGGAGTATGGAAATCGATGGAAGAAAGTAAAAACTATAATCTCATTACGACAATCATGTTTATTTCAGGTATCATTGTAATGGCAAGTTTATATACGGCTCTACCTCTGACAGCAACTTTCGCAGAAGACTTTCATGTTCCTGAATCTATAGCAACTTTAAACGGTGTTTTATTCTCATTAACATATTCAATCAGTTGTTTATTTTATGGAACGATTTCTGAAAAGTATGGCAGAATTAAAACTATTTTAGTAGGTATGAGTGCATTAGTTATCATCTGTCTTATGATAGGTATTGTTCATTCATTTACAGTGTTATTAATATTAAGAGCACTACAAGGCGTATTTGCTGCATCATTTTCTCCTGTAGTCATGACTTATACAACTGAAACTTATCCACGTGTGAAACGTGTAACAGCAATTAGTTTCATCAGTACAAGTTTTATGTTATCAGGTGTGTTAGGGCAAAATATGAGTGAATTAGTCGTAAGTTATTTGAATTGGCAGTGGGTATATTTTATTTTAACAATCTTATATTTAATTCTCGTATTAGTTATTTATAAAAATGTACCTGAGAGTCCACATAAAAATCCTGATATACAACTCATTAAGTTTTTCAATAACTTTAAAGATTT
>OBYL01000131.1_pt1 | contig 40158 bp, 9 predicted proteins | sample 1476761 | NCBI WGS metagenome assembly OBYL01 (sample SAMEA2580199, study PRJEB22360) | human gut metagenome | biome: human gut; feature: human-associated habitat; material: faeces | place: Denmark | collected 2008/2010 | reverse complement strand
ACATGCGTACAACTCCTTATAAAAATATGTATTATATTAATAAACATTATACTAGAAAAGATGTATCGATAGAAGAGAGAGGGTTTTGAGTTTATAAAATTTTAAACCTTTTATGTAAAATATCTCATATAAAACAAGTTAATAAACAGGAAGGTGTTGAATTGATTGTTCAATCTTGACAATATGAATTTGAGTTTTTCTTACATAATATTTTTAAAGATTCAATGGACTGTTGTTTTATAAAAAAACCGAGTCACAACAAATGTTGACTCGGGATTTTCAAATATGAAATGCAAGTAATTGTGAATGTTTTATTTCTATTGGAGTGAAAGAACTCCGTCCTCCATGAAATATGTTTTATCACAAAAATGAGTTAAACGTTCATCATGAGTAACAATCACACATGTTTTATTTCTTTCTTTCGTTTGTTTTTGAAGTATTTTCATTACAGCCATTGCATTATTCGTATCTAGTGAAGCGGTAGGTTCATCTGCTAGTATGATTGATGGGTTTGTGTAAATAGCTTTAGCTATTGCCACACGCTGTTTTTGACCGCCAGATATTTGATTTGGTAATTGATTGGTAATATCTGATAAATTTAGCTGTTTAACCAACTTTTGATATGCATCTTCACTTAATGTATCTTTTTTATATTTACTAAGAAGTTTGAATTGTTGTTCGATTGTTAAAAAAGGCACGAGATTCGTCGATTGTAATATAAAACCTATTTCGTTAATTCTTATTTGAGATAACTGTTTTTCAGATAATATTGATATATTTTTGTTATTGATGTAAATATTTCCTGACGTAGGTCTTTGTAAGGCGCCAGCCATAGTTAAAAATGTACTTTTTCCTGAACCTGAAGGTCCCACGATAGCAATCAGTTCCCCCTGAATTATTTTTAAATCGGTAGGCTTTACTGCCTGAATCATTTGATTGCCATCTCTGAAAGATTTGCTCACTTGTTTGAACTCTAACATGTTTATGATTCCTTTCTATCCAATTGCTTTAAGTGGATTTATTTTTATTATAGACAGAACAGAAAATAGACTGCCTAATAAAGAAATAATGATAAGAACAATTCCATATATCAACATCGTTAATAAATTAAAATGAATTGGAACGACAGGCGGTAAAAATGTACCTGTTAATAGTGTTAAGAGAAATCCTATGATTGTTCCAATTAAAGATAATATGAAAGTTTGAGCAAAAACCATTTTTGCTAAATAGCCGTTGGTAAAGCCTTGTGCTTTAAGTACACCAAATAAGTGTGTTTTTTGGAGTGTTATAACATATAAGAATACGCCAATTACTGTTGCTGAAATTATAAATAAGAAAACGATCATAAAGTTCAAAGTTAAATTTTGAGCTTTATAGCCAGGAAGATTTTTAATAAACTGCGATATTGAAATGCTTTCTAAATCTTTGTTAAGTTTATGATTTTTCCAATTTGAGTCTTTGATTACTATAGCATTTGTTTTATCTTTTGATAATTTGGGATTAAGTTTCTCAATGGTTTGATTATTAGAGAATAGCACGGGTGAAGCATTATATTTAGCACTTTCTACAATACCTACCACTTTTAGCTTTTCGTCTGATTGAGATAAAGATAAGATGTCACCTATTTTGAACCCCTTATCAGCTAATGTTTGATCAATGACTATTTCATTTGAACTTTCAACTTGATGACCTTTAATTATAGGCGGAATTAAAAATGATTTGTGTGTAACGCCAAAAAGTAACGCATTTTCTTCCCGATGATGGTTTGAGATAATAACTCCTTGTTGTTTTAATGTGGTTGATTTTTCATAAGTATTTTGTACTTTGGATATATTGAATAAGGATTGCTCTACGGTTTGATTAGCATCTTTTTTTAATATGATAGCGTCTGCATTCCACTTTTCTATACCTTCAGTATTCATTTTAATAAGGCCGTTTGCAAGTCCTGACAGTAGGAATAATAAATAACTTATAAGTACTAATATGCCAATGACTAAACTGAATTTAATTTTATTTCTTTTTATTTCATTCCAAGCTAAAAACATGAATGATGCACCTCAATTTTTTACGTAATCGTTGGTAGAGAAAATAATCAAATAGAATTAGTTAAAGAACAATTATATTTGATATAAGTATGGTTGTAATTGAAAATAAAAAATAGGACAGAATTCATGTTGAATCGACTGTCCCACTCTTGTGAATGATATTACTTTTAGTGATTCTTTGACATAGCTATCTTATTAGACAATATTAAGTTTATTGACAATTATCATCAAAAGCATCTTTTAAATCCATAGCTATATCATTGATGTCGCGCCCTTCAATATGTTCGCGAGGTATAAAATGAACTAAATGTTGACCTTTAAATAATGCGTATGAGGGACTTGAAGGAACTTGTTGGATGTAATCTCTCATTGTTTGTGTTGCTTCTTTATCTTGACCAGCAAATACAGTTACTTTATGATCTGGTTTCACTTCATTTTGCTCTGCAACTGCAACAGCTGCTGGACGTGCTAATCCTGCAGCGCAACCGCATGTTGAGTTGATTACAACAAATGTTGTATCATCATTATCTATATTTTGCATATACTGATTGACGTCATCACTCGTTTCAAGACTTGTGAATCCATTGTCTGTTAATTCAGCTCTCATTTGTTGTGCAAGTTCTTTCATATAAGCTTCGTATCCATTCATCATAAAATGCTCCTCTACTAATAATTGTTTCTAATTGTACTATATAGAAAATTAATTGCTTTTAGCGAACGTGTTTTCTATTTGTGGTAATAATTCATTCCAGTTAGCGTTATCTTCTTTATCAATTGATATAAAATCCAAAACATAGAATATTGATTTAACACCTTCTATTTCAAATAATCGATTAATAAATTCAGGTTGACCTTCTTGAGCGGCAGTATATGTTGTAGATGAGTTATCTTGACGTGGTTCACTCAACGAAACTTTCATTGTATTATGATTAGGTGTTTCTGAAATTGCTATAATCTCCATGTGACATCCTCCTATTGTAACTCATTACCAATTTGTTTAATTTGTTTACCGACCGTACATTCATTTATACAAAAATGATGTGCTTGTGTTTTACCGTGAGTTTTTCTATTGTGCTTTTTTAATGGACATTGGTGACAATAAGTATTCATCAATTGGTCGATGTGTTGAATTGCTTGTTGTTCTGTATTAGTGAGTATAGCTTTCACTTCCCTTAGCTATAGACTATTTATATTTATACCCATTTCACATGTTTGTATTATAGCATTTATAAGTTGGGAATTTGAAATAATCAATTTTAGTTTTGAGAAAACTGATAACTTAGACATTTGTTTAAGTTATTATTTATTTACTCTTTTTTTTTAGCATTGCATTAAAGATGAATTTTAAGTAAAATAGTATAGTTAATTTTGGCGGTTTCTAAACACCCGCTTTAACAAAATTTAGGAGGAAAGTTATATGTATAATGAAATATTTGGTATTGCGTCATTTATTGTTACATTCGCTTTAATGGTACTGATGTATCGCTGTTTTGGTAAACAAGGACTAATTGCTTGGGTAGCAATAGGAACGATTATCGCTAATATACAGGTCATAAAAGCGGTTCATATTTTTGGTATTACGGCTACACTTGGAAATGTCATGTTTGCTTCTATATATTTAGCTACTGATATATTAAATGACATCTATGGTCGTAAAGTTGCTAAAAGAGCGGTGTGGCTTGGTTTCTCTTCTACCTTAGTAATGATTATAGTCATGCAAATGTCATTGCATTTTATTCCTGCCCCAGTAGACAATGCGCAAAACTCATTAAAAATGATTTTTGATTTAGTGCCTAGAATTGCTATAGGTTCCATTATTGCTTATATCATAGGCCAACATATTGATGTATTTATATTCAGTATGATTAAAAAGATATTTAGCTCTGATAAGACCTTTTTTATTAGAGCATATGGTAGTACCATTTTAAGTTCTATCATTGATACCGGTTTATTTGTTTCAATTGCTTTTATTGGTACTATGCCTGGTACTGCTGTTTTTGAAATATTTATTACCACTTACTTGTTAAAACTAGTGTCAACTATTTTTAATGTACCATTTGGATATATCGCTAAGTCACTATATCGAAAAGGAAAGATAGAACAACTAGATAATGGGTATTGATATTTATTGTATCAGAAATAGAGATATACAAAAGCGAATCAGAGTTCCATGTGCTGAACTAGCTTCGAAATTCAATTTGGTTTGTCCGTAGAATTTTCGAGCAAAATTCTCAATGATAGGACCTACGACCAAAGTTAAATAAATCTTAATATAAGGGCTAAATTTAGACATCAATGCCCTATTTGTTAGCAGAACCTGAAGTATATATGTTATCTTAGGTTCTGTTTGTTTTTGATTTAATTTTTAGTGTTTTGTCTTTTTAGTTTGATACAATAGAATAGATACATTTTAGTGAGTAGACAATTCTGAAGAGGAGTAAAAGTAATGGCTAAAATACATTTTGATGCTGCGACTAAAGGAAATCCCGGCCGAAGTGCTTGTGCGATTATTATTAAAGAAAATTCACAAAGATATACATTTACCCATGATTTAGGTGAAATGGATAATCATAGTGCAGAATGGGCAGCAATGTTACACGCTTTGGAACATGCACGCGAATTAAAAGTATCTAACGCGTTACTTTTTACTGATTCAAAATTAATTGAAGATAGTATGATGCAAGGTAAAGTTAAAAATGCTAAGTTTAAAGTTTATTTTGAAAACATAGAAATCTTAGAGCAAAGTTTTGATTTGATGTTTGTGAGATGGATTCCACGAAAGCAAAATAAAGAAGCGAATCAACTTGCTCAACAAACACTATACAAACTTACATCATAATAATCTAAAGTGTTAATATGATATGTTACGTATTTAATTGTTTGTTCAACCTTACCAATAAGATTTCGGCTTTGAAAAGCTTATTATAATATGTTTGTACTGAATTATCGATGGTTAACAAAAAACAAGCCTGGGACATTAAGTCCCGGGCTTGTTCTGTGTTAAAGATATATTTTACTTTTTAGAACGCTTTTTGGTTTTTACAACTTTTTTAGTTGATTGAGGCGTTTTCTTCTTTTTAGAAGTAACTTTCTTCTGTTTTGTATCTTTGTTATCACTGTTTTGTTTACGTTTAACGACGGGGATTGAATGAATATCTCCTTCACTCAATTGCTTTTCTTTAGATTTCTTATGTTTAGCAACTGGAATTGAATGTTTGTCATCGTTTTGAATTTGTTCTTCTTTATCTATTTTACGCTTAGTTATTACAATTGGATCTATTTTATCAGTATCTGAAAGACGAATGTCTTTGTGATAATTTTTTATCGATTGTTTTTCTTCTTCTTTTTTACGTCTTTTAGCCAAAACTAACCAGAAACTAGAAAGTAAACCAGTTAATGTAATAACACCTACAGTTTTGCCGAAATTATCAACTAAATGTTTGAATAGGCTATCATTATCATTCTTATGAAGTTTTGGTTGCTGTGTTTCTTTGTTGATTTTACCTGGTTCAACACCCGTTCCTTTTAGAACTTCTTTGAATGTTTCAGTTTGTACGATATGGTTTGCAACATCCTTTTCTCTTAATCTAGCATCAAATTTTGAATGAAGATAATTAAAGTTATGCAAGGAATCGTTGAAAGATTGATTTATAATACTTACATTTACTTTCAAGATTTGCTCTATACCTTGTAACAATGCTTTGTGTACATCTTGTACGGTATGCGCACCACGAATTGAATTCATCGTTTCTAGTTGAATTTGTTTAATTCTATCAAGTGCCCATTGTTTTATAAAGTAAGAAGCAGATTGATTATTTAGTATTTGCTGAGTTTTGTTTACTACAACGTATCCTAATTTATGTTCTGCTATATGTTTTTCACCTAGTAAATGTGCTTGGTTTAAAATATGTTTATATCTATTATTAAACTCTTGTTGTAATTGATTTAATTCTACTAAATTATGAGCATGCTCGACTTTTTCTAAAAATTCTTTTTGTAGTGCAGTTAATTGTTTATCAAACTGAGTTTTTTCATTAGAAGTTAAACCTTTTATTGTTTCAATTTCTTTGAAACCATTTTGGATTTGAGTATTAACATCAGTAATGATATCCTTTTTAGCTTTATTTAGCGTAAAGCGTTTAGGATCAAACTGATCTATTTCTTCAAAATCAGTTCGTTTTACTGTTTCAATATCTTTAATCGATTTTGAATGATTCACTTTATCGATGGCTTGCTTTTTCAATCTTTCAATTTCAGCTTTTGCATCTTCACGTTGAGTAGACGTTAATTCGTTATTAGAATCTATATCTTTGATTTTTTGTTTTACCAGAACATCAATTGTTTTTATAGCATCCTTTTTAGCTATTTGTAATTCTTTTTCTACAACTTTGACTGGAACATTTACAGTGACATATGAGCCATCAGCTAACATAACCTTAACTTTAGCGGTTAGGTGATCAGCTACTTTATCAGTGTTCGGTAATGAAACAATATTGACTTTAAGTTCATCAGTTAAAGTCATAGCTCCAATTATAGATTCTAATGAAATAGTTTCATCTCTGTGAACAACCACCTCACTTGTTACTAGAGCATTTTGAAGGCTCAATTCAGGTAGTTCAAAAACTAATGGTTGCTGATCAGTATCCCAAATAATGATATGAGCTAAAGTATTAAATGCATGCTCTTTATTGTTATTGATATCATCAATTGAATTAGAATTTTCGATATGTTGAAGTGCATCTTTTTCTGTTTTATCAATATCTGCTAAAGCATGTGCCTTTTGAGAAGGTGTTAAATCAGTGTTGTTATTTATTGCATCTCGTTTCTTTTGTGATAACTCTTTTATCACTTGTTTAGCTTCTGCTTTGGCGATAATTAATTTTTTAGTAGTTTCAATGACTTCATCTAGTTTTGTTGTAGCATTTTCTATTTGTTGTTTGTTTATAGCTTGTTGAATTTCATTCTTAATTCCATTTACTAACTTATTAATTTGAGATATTAGTTTATTTTTTTCTTCATTTGATAAGTTTGGATTTTGACTAATTAAGTGATTTATATCTTCAACTTTTTGGTCAATCATTTGATTAGCATCTAGTTTTGCTTTAGGTAATTCATCTGCATGTATGTGTTCAATTGCAGATTGCCCTTCATCTTTTGCTTGATTAACTAAATCATTTGATGTTGCGTGATTAATATTAGAAAACGCTTTTCTAGCTTCCTCATTTACCATTTGTTTTGCTTGAGCTTTAGAATTTGATGTTGCATTAGCGTGTTCAATTTCATCAAGTTGACGTTTGAGCGTATCTTTAATGTCATTATGTGCTTTTGTTTGAGCATCTTTAAGTCTTTCAATTCCATTTAGAAGTGCTCTAGCATCATCCATGTTTTGAATCATTCCAATTATGATATTAGCGTCTTTATTTGTACCGTTTTCTTTGTCAAGAACATTATTCGCTAAGTTGATAGCGTAATCATATTGTAATTTAAGGTCTTCATCAGCATTTAAATATTCAATGTTGTCTTTTGTAGTTGCTGTTAATTGAGCTACATGTTCTTTTAAACCTTGCATAGCATCATTTAATTCTATTGCATTATCAACGATTTGATTAATTATTTTAATGTCTTTAGACGCTCTAATCTGATTAATTATTGCAGCTTTTTGAGCATTATTAAGTATATCTAATTCTTTAATAATAAATACTTCAGATTTTTGTTGATGTTCTTTTAGACGTCGTTCACCATTTAATTGGTCTTTAGCATTATCTATTTGTGTTAAAAGATGTTGAATGTCATTGATATTGACATTTGTACCGCTATTTTTATTTAATACGCCTTTAGCTTCTTTTAAAGCTTTGTTAAATTGACGTTTTAAATTATAATCAGCGTTTCTATAATTTAAACTTGCTTTAACAGGATTTACTAAGGTTTTAAGCTTATCTCTCAATAATTTCATTTTATCGTTTAATTTTAACGTTGATTGAGTGAGCTGAGATAACTCTGTTAAAGTATTTGCTGAATTTACCTTGTTTGTGACATCTTCAAGTTGTGCTTTATTTAAATCTTTTAATCCTTTTATTAATTTTAGATCTTTGCTCTTCTCAGTTGCAAGTCGTTGTTCACCATTCAATGCATTTTTTGTATCGTAAATGGCTTGACTAAGACCTAATACTTCTTCAATCGTTGCTGGATTTTCTGAAGTTTTAGAACTTGTTGCACTTGCTTGTTGTAGCGCCTCATCAAATTCAATTTGTAAATTCTTATCAGCATTAATATAATTCACACTATTTGGAACAGAAGTTGAATTACTTTCTAGAGTATCTCGTAAGTCTTTCATTGCATTATCTAAATCACTAGCTTTAGATAATGTATTTGCTAAAGATGATAAATCATCAGAGTTGTGAATATTACTTTCAGCAATATGACGCTGTGCATCATTGATATAAGATAAAGATTGTACGTATTGAATTGCTTTAGCTTTAGCTTTTGATAAACGTTGGATACCATTTAAAGCATCTTTAGTATCCTCAATCACTTGTTTGAGTCCCTCAATTTGTATTTCATCTAAATTTTTACCATTTTCTTTTGCAAGTACTTTTCGAGCATTACTTAAAGCATGGTCAAATTGTTGTTTTAAATCTTCATCTGAATTTATATAATTTGAGCTTGCTTGGACAGGAAAAGCTTGATTATTAAGTTCATCTCTTAAAGATTTCATTGCATCATTTAAATCAAATGCTTGATTCACGATTCTAGACAATTGTGCAATAGAATTAGTATTCATAATTTCATCATTTGCATGTGTGAATTGAGCTTTATTAATAAATTTTAAACTATCAATTAGTTTTTCTGCTTTTGATTTTGCAGCTGTTAAACGTTCAATACCGTTAAGTGCATCTTTAGTTTTGAATATATCATCTTTAAATGTATCAATTGCATTGAAATCTAAGTTCTGACCTTGAGTTTTGTTGAGTGCATCACGTGCATTGTTGATAGCTTGAGTAAAGTTATCTTTGCGTAGGTTATCGGCGTTAATATAATTTATACTTGCTTTGGTTGGAGCATAGTTATTAACTATTGCGTTAGCTAATTCACCCATAATGTCATTGAGGTTTGTGCCCTCGTTGACAAGATGTTCTAATTCTAATAAATCATGCGATTGCGTTACTTTATCCTCTAAAGCAGACTTTTGAGCATTGTTTATTTTTTCTAGTGATTTAATATATTCTAAAGCTCGTGGTCTAGCATGATTTAATCTTTCGAAACCATTTAACGATGTTTCTGCATTTATTAATTGTTGTAACGCTTGTTTTGCTTCATTTTGGGTTGCGTTAGATTTTTGTATATCTTGTCCATGTTCTAGTGCATCATCATAAGCGATAATTTTGTCGTCGTCGGCTTGTCTATAATTATCACTATTTTCAATAGAATCAGCATGATTAATGAATTGTTCTAATTTACCCATTACTTTGTTTAATGCCAGAGCATTGTTACTAGCAGTAGCGATTTCTTCTAGTTTTGTTGCGTTTTTAACACTTTCTTTCGCAGTTTGTTGTTGTAATGAATTAAGATGTGTTAATTGGTCAATTGTTTGATTAGCATGAACTTTAGCTTCTTCAACTCGCTGATCACCATCGAGGTTTTCTGATGCTTGAGTTAATTGTTCTAGTGCTTGTCGTACTTGATCTAAACTTACATTTGAGCCATTTATTTTATCAATGATTGCTTGAGCATGTGATACAGTTTGGTCTACTTTTTCCTTTTTATCCTCTGAAGCTTCAGTGTAATTAGGCAAAGTAGTATCTGTAATCACTACTTGAGTTTTATCTTCAAGTGATTTCATAGCTTCATCAAGGGTTTTAGCTTGTTGCAGAAGTTGTTTAACTTCAGTTCTTAATGCTGCGTGAGAAATCATATCTTTTATAGATTGCTTTTGTGCATTATTAAGATGATTCATATGTTTAATTTCATCATTTACATTTGATTTGTCATATGATAGTTTTTCTGCGCCAAATAGTATTTTTTCGTTAGCTAGGACATTATCCTTAACAATATCGATTTTATAAGGTTCTAATGTTGGATTTGTTGTCTGATTAAGTAGTTGTTCGGCGTCAGCAACAACTCGATCGTATTGTTGTTGATATTTTGAATCTTCATTTAAATATTTACTATCGTTCAATATATTATTTTTATGAGCAACTACTTGTTGTAGTGTTTCCATAGCTTTATCAAGAGCTTGAGCATTATCTAAGTTCTTTGCAACTTTTTCGCGTGTTGTAGCATTTGTATTCGCATTTATCATTACCTCGCGTTGAGCAACATTAAGATGAATTAGACCATTAATTACATTAGCGGCATCTTGTTGTGCATGAGCAAGTTTCTGATCACCATGTAAGTTATTTTGAGCTGTTTCGAGTTCATGAGTTATGCTATTGATTACTGTTGGATCCATTTCAGGATTTGTTTGTCTATGAATGATTGAATCAACATGATTTATAGCTTGTTGATACGCCTCTTTTTCGAGTTGATCTTCGTTAATGAATCGACTACTATCTAACACTTTATCTGTATTTTTATATACTTTGTTAAGTGCTTTCATTGCATGATTTAATGATTTTGCTTTTTCAATTGCTTGGGCAACTTCTGTTCTCGTTTTAGCAGTATATATTTGATTAGATATTGAACTGCTTTGTTGTGATGTTAAATCATCCAATTTACTTAATTCTTTATCAGCTAAATCGATAGTTTGATAAAGTTTTTGTTTACCTTTGAGTTGTTTTTTCGCTTGATTAACTTCGTTGATAACATGCTCTATATCTTCAATAGATAAAGTTGGATTTACTGTTTGATTAAGTATTTCTGTCACATGATCAACGGCGTTATCGTATGTTTCTTGAACATCAGGGTCTTCATTAATATAGTTACTTGACTGTTTGACTTGCTCTTTATCTTTGATACTTTCTTCTAAATTCTCCATAGCATGATCGAGTATTTTTGCTTGGCCAATAATAGCCGCAACTTCAGCTCTGGTAACTGCGTTATTAATTTTTTCATTTAATGCGTTTTGTTGTGCTTGATTTAAGTGCATCAATGTAGGTATCGATTGATGTGCGTTTTGTTTATCAGCATCTAATAATTCAACGCCATTTAAGTCATTATTCGCTTGATTTACAGCATCCGTTAGTTGCTTAATTATTTCTTTATCCAATGTTGGATGTTGTTCATTGATAATATTTTCGACTTCTCTAACTGCGTGATTATATTGCCCTTTTTTATCATCACTTGCATTAATATATTTGCTCTCTTGTCTTACGGATGATTGATTTTGAATGCTGTTTCTTAAATGCTTCATAGCATCATTTAGAGCTTGAGCACTTTGAAGTTGTTCAGCTACTTTTTCTCTTGTTTGAGCTTCATTAACCAATCTATTTATGGCATCTCTTTGTGGTGCATTTAAATCGTTTAAACTATTAATCAATAAGTTTGCATTTTCTTTTGCTTGTTGTAATTTATGTTCTCCATCGAGTGCATTGATGGCATGCTTTATGTTATTGATTGCATTCTCTATTTCGTCATGAGACATCGTAGGGTTTGCTACTTGATCAATGATTGATTGTGCATGATTAATTGTATCGTTGTACATATTTTGAGGTGTACTATCCTCGTTTATATAATTGTTTGATTGTCTCACATTATCTTGTTGAGCAACGATATCTTTAAGTTTTTTCATATCATTATTTAAAGCTTTCGCTTTGTTATAGATATTATTTACTTGTGAAACTATAGTTGCTTGTTCAATTTCATGAGTTAATGCTTCTTTTTGAGCTTGATTGAGGTTATCTAAGTGATTGACTGCAAAAGTTTTTGAATTTTTATTGTCATTCAATTCACGTTCACCATGAAGTGCATCTTTAGAAGTTTTTACATTTGATGTTGCACGTTCCACCTCTAAAGGATTCATAGTTGGATTAGATGTTTGATTGATTATTTGTTTTACACGATCAACGGCATTGTTATATGCAGTTTGATTACCAACAGTTTCATTGATGTAGTTACTTGTTTGTTTAACTTCATTCTCATCAGTGATACTTTGACGTAAAGTATTCATTGAATCATTTAAAGCTTGTGCTTTATTAATTACTTGATGTACTTCAGAACGGGTTTGAGTTTGTTGAATTTCTTGATTTAATTGTTCTTTTTGAGCTTGGTTTAGACCAGTCATTTGATTAATAGTATTGATGGACTGTTGTTGAGCTTGTTCTAGTTTTTGTACGCCATATAAATCGTTTTTAGCTTCAGTAATTTTATCAGCAATAGTGTTAATATTAGTTGGAGACATATTTGGATTTGTTTGTTCAGCAACTATGTTTTTACCTCTATCTGTATACTCATCAAAGTTAACTTGTTGAGAAGTATCTTCATTAATATAATTACTCGTTTGTTTTATTGCGTCATTACCAGTTAAAGCATCATCTAATTTTTTCATCGCATCATTAAGTTGATTTGCTAATTGAACTACTTTTTGTACTTCTGGTCTAGAATTAGAGTTTTGAACTTTAGTTTCAAGATTACCTCTTTGCGCTTGATTTAAGTAATTTAACGCATTTAATGTTGCTTCAGCATCTGTCTTGTCGTTAGCAAGTTTTTGATCACCATGTAAATTATCTTTAGTTTGTTTAACTTCATTTAGGACACTTTGAATCTCATCATTTGCCATTACTGGTGTTGGTTGATCATTAATTATATTTTTAGCTTTATTTACGGCTTGATTATAAGCATTTTGTTGTTCAGAATCTTCATTGAAGTACTTACTACTTTGTAAAATTTCATTATTATCAGCAATAGAATCTCTAAGTGCTTTCATTGTATTATTTAATTGTTTAGCACTTGCAATTTTTTCTCCTACTTGGCTTCTTGTTGGTGCACTGAAAATATGATTTAAAATCGTATCTTTTTGCCCGTTCGTCAAGCTATTAAGGTTTTGTAGTTGTTCTGAAGCTTCTTTTTTATCTTCTGATAGTTTATTACTACCGTGTAAATCATTAAGTGCTTGTTTGATATTTTCAATAGCTTGATCTATTTGATTTTTATCCATGATAGTTGGATGAGCAGTTATCAAATCTTTTGCTGCTTGAATTGCATGATTATAAGCATCCTGTTGGCTGGAATCTTCATTAATGAAATCACTATTTTGTTTTACTGTATTGTCATTGTTAACAATTTGTTGTAGTTGATTCATAGAGTTATCTAATTGTTTAGAGTTATTTACGATATCATCTACCTGTTGTTTAGTTTGAGCTTGATTAATTAAATCATGTTGTTTATCTTTTTGTGATTGTGTTAATCCTTGCAAATGTTCGATGCTTTGATTTCCGTCTGACTTAGCCTCTGCTAATTTAGATTGCCCATTTAAATTATTTTCAGCAGTTTTAATCGTTTGAGTTGCTCTATTTATTACATCTTTATTAAGCTCTGGTGGTTGGGTAGTTGCAATAATTTGAGAACCATAATTTAACGCAGAATTGTAATTTGCTTGAAGACCACTGTCAGCATTTACATATCTACTATCAGCCTTGATTTGTTCTTTTTTATTTATTTCAGTTTTCAGTGCTTTCATAGCTTCATTAAGTTCTTTTGCTTTTTGTAAGGCTTCTTGAACTTCTGGTTTGGTTGATGCTTGGTTAACTAATGTTTTTTCAGCAAGAACCTGTCCAGGATTTAATGCTTGTAAATTATCAATTTCAGCAACAGCTTGATTTTTAGCCTCTTGAAGTTTTTGCTCACCATGTAAACTTTCTCTAGCATTTTGCAATTCTAATAAAGCATCTTCAATTGTAGCTTTATCTAAAGTGCTACTTGGAACGCCGTTGATAATGTCTTTAGCTTTTTGAAGTGCATTACTATATTCATTTTGTGCCGCTTCATCTTCATTGATAAAGTCGCTTAATTTTTTAACACTGTTTTCAAGAGCAACTTCATTCTCAAGTTGACGCATAGCTTCATTAAGTGCTTTAGCATGATTTAAATCATTAGAAACTTCAGTTCTTGAAGGAGCAGAGTTAATCTCATCATGCTCGCTTTGTCTTTGAGAATTGTTTAGATTTGTTAAATAGTTTAATTCATTGGTTGCATCTTGTTGTGCTTTTTGTAATTTTTGATCACCATGTAAATCGTTTTTAGTTAAATGAATGTTTTGAATGGCATCTGCTATTTTATTGTTGTTTAAAACATCATCTGTAGTGCCGTTTAATATTTCTCGACCTTTTTGAATGGAGTCATTATAAATATTTTGAACTTGCGGATCTTCATTAATATATTTACTTTGTTGATGAACGTTTGACTGTTCTTCTACGAGTGTTTTTAGTGTGCCCATTTCGTTATTTAACTTATTAGCTTGTGCAATTATTTCTGCCACTTGCTGTTTAGTTTGAGCATGATTAATTAAGTCATTTAATGCTTGCTTTTGTTTATCATTTAAATTTGTTGATTGATTTATTATTAAATTTGAATCTGCTTGATTTTGTGCAAGTTTATTCGCACCGTGCAATGAATCTTTTGCTTGAATGACCTTTTGAGTAATAGCTTGAATATTACTTATATCCATAGTTGGGTCGTTAAGTTGATTTATGAGTTGTTCAGCTTGGCTTACAGCATTATCGTACGCTAACTTTTTCTCAGAATCTTCATTGAGATAGTTACTAGAATTTAGAGCAGCATCCTTATCGGCTATACTTTGTTTAAGTTGTTGCATAGCTTGGTTTATTGCTTTTGCTTCTTCTAGTTTCTGAGTTACTGCAGGTTTAGTTGTTGTTGTGCCTATATCTTGGATTAATTTTGTTATTTGAGCTGAATTTAATCCGTCTAGATTTTGTATTTCATTCTTTGCAATTTCCTGTGCTTGTCTTAATTTATTTTCACCATGAAGATTTTGTTCAGCATCATTAATTTCTTGAATGGTACGATTGATATCAGTACTACTTATTGTTGGATTATTTTCTGAATTAATTATTTCCTGACCTTTTGCAATAGCTTGTTCATATGCTTCTTTTTCAGAGACATCTTCATTAATATAGTTACTATTTTGTCTTACTAATGACGCTTTGGCTACTGCAACTTTTAATTCTTCCATTTTTCCATTTAAGAATTTAGCATGACTTAACTGTTTAGCAACATTTGCTCTGCTTGTTTGTTGGTTAATGATGTTTTCCAATGCTTGTTTTTGTGGTTCAGTTAAACCAGTAAAGTTAGTAATTTGTTGTTTAGCATCTGTCTTTGCATCTTGAAGTTTTTGATCTCCATTTAATCCATTTATAGCTGTATTTATATCTTGAGTTGCTTGTTTGATTATTTGAGGATCCATCGTCGCATTGTCTTCACCAATAATGTTATTTATATTATCTACTGCATGATTATAGGCATTTTGTTGAGCTAAGTCTTCATTAGTATAATTGCTATTTTTACGAATTTGCTCTTGATTCATAATGCTATCTCTCATTGCTTTCATAGCATCATTAAGCTCTTTTGCTTTCTGCAATTCTTGAGCTAAACTTTCTAGAGTTGTCACATGGTTGATGTTATCCTTAACAGTTTGACGTTGTGGAACATTGAGACTGTTTAAGCTATCTATGTCGTTTAAAGCATTGTCTAAAGCCTGTTTAAATCTGGATTCTCCATTTAATTCGTTATGCGCTTGGTCTATCTTGTTTAATAAATCTTGTAATGCTTTATGATCTAATGTATCTGGATGATTATGAATTAAATCCTCAGCTTCTTTAATAGCATTATCATAATTTTGTTTTTTATCATTATCAGCATTAATGTAATTGCTTAAATGTTGAATTTGATCTTTATCATTTATGACTTTATGAAGTGTACTCATATCACCATTTAATTGTTTAGCAATCTCTAGTTGTTTATTTACCTCATCTCGAGTATCAGCATTATTAATTAACGGTTTAAAATGGTTTTTTTGTTCTTCGGTTAAGTCATCTAAATGATTTAATTGATTATTAGCGTCTTGTTTAGATTGAGCTAATTTTTGATCACCATGTAAATTATTCACTGCATCTTTAATATTTTGAAGTGTATCAGCAATTTTTTGTTTATCTAAGGTTGGATTAGATGTTTGATTAATTATTTCTTTTGCAGCTTGGATTTTATCATTATAAGTTTTTTGTTTGTCTGAGTCTTCATTTATGAATGGGCTGCTATTTGAAATTTGATCATCTTGATTCACTTGATCTTCAAGTTGTTTCATAGCTTCATCAAGCGCTTCGGCCTCTTTAAGTTTTTCTGCAACTTGGTCCCTAGATGTAGCTCCATTAATAGCTTGTATAAGCGCATCTTTTTGAGGTTGATTAAGATGATTTAAGTTACCAATGGCTTGATTAGTTGTATTTTTGTCTTGCTGTAATTTTTGAGCTCCATGAAGGTTATCTTGTGCTTGTTTAATATTATTTAAAGCATTAGTAATGTCTTGTGCATTTAAGTTAGGATTTGAGCTGTTATTAATAATGTCTTCCGCTTGTTTAAGTGCATTATTATACGCATCTTTTTGTGCAGAATCTTCATTTGTATAATCACTGTTAGCATGAACACCATCTTTTTGCGCAACTTGTTCTTTAAGTTTTTTCATTGCGTCATTTAGTGCTTTTGCTTGCTCAATTTTTTGCTTAATATCATCTCTACTATTAGAAGTGTTAATTTGTTCTCTGAGTTTTTCACGTTGTGCATCTGTTAAATCTGTTAATCCATCTAGTTCTGTCGAAGACGTTTGTTTGTCTTGATTTAATTTTTCAGCACCATGTAAAGCTTGTTTTGCATTTTGAACGGATTGAGTTGCTTGGTCAATGTTTGCTTTAAGTAATTCAGGGTTTTGAGTTTCGTTAATAATAGTTTCAGCACGTTGAACTGCCTCATCATAGTTTTGCTTAATTTGAGGATCTTCATTTAGATATTTACTATCTGCTTTCACTTGATCTTTATTAGCAATACTTTGTCGTAACTCACCCATAGCATTATCTAATTGTTGAGCGGTTTGTAAGTTTTGTTGAACTTGTTCTAATGTTGATGCGCTATTAACTAGATTTTTCTCTGCATCTTTTTGGGCATTGTTCAAATTAGATAGATTTCTGATTGTTTGATTAGCATTATTTTTAGCTTCCTCTAATCTATGATCACCATCTAAGGCATCTTTAGTATTTTTCACGGCTTGAGTTGCTGTAGTGACATTACCTTTATTAATGGTTGGTTGATTTGTTCCATTTATTATATTTTGAGCATTTTGTACAGCGGCATCATATGCTTGTTTCTTAGATGGTTCCGCATTGATGTAATTACCGTTTGAAACAATATTAGTATTATCTTTAATACTTTCTTTTAAGGCACCCATTAAACCATCTAAAGCTTGAGCTTCTGTTAAATCGTGTTGGACTTGCGTACGTGTAGATTCATTATCAATTAAAGAATCTTCCATATGTTTTTGAGCTGAATTCAAATTCTGTAATTGAGCAATCGTTTGTTTAGCACTATCTTTATCGTGTTGTAGTTTAGTATCTCCATGAAGATTAGATTTAGCTTGAGTTACGGCATTTGCCAATTGATTGATTGTATCTGAGCTTAACGTTGCTTGAGTTTCATCGATAACGTGTTGAGTATTATTTACAGCATTGTCATAAGCTTGTTGTTGGTCATGATCCTCATTAATATATTTACTACTATTTTTAGTATCGTTTTTATCTTTAATGCTTTTACGTAAACCAAGCATTGCAGTATCTAATGTTGTTGCTTCTTGACGAATATTTCTCACTTCATCACGTGTTGTTGCTGCAGTTACTTTAGCTACTTCAGCATTTTTCTGAGGTTCATTGAGACTCGTTAAACCACGTATTCCAGTTTCAGCAGCTTGTTGGTCTTGTGTCAGTTTTTGAGTACCATGTAATGCATCTTTTGTAGTGTTAACAGTTTGAGTTAAACGTTCTATAGCTAATTTGTCTAGAACAGGTTGAGCATTGTTGCTGATTGTAGCTTGAGCTTCATTGACAGCATTATCATAATTGTGCTGTTCAGGTTGATCTTCATTGACATAATTGTTACTTTGTTTTACTTGATCAACGTTTTGAACACCGTTTCTTAAAGCTTCCATCGCATGGTTCAATTCAGTTGCTTTGTTTAATTCTTCTTGTAATTTTGTACGGGTATTAGCTGAATTAATTAATAGATTTAATTCACGCTTTTGACCGTCATTTAAGCTATTTAACCCATTGACAGTTTGTGTAGCTTGTTGTTTAGCATTAGCTAATTGTTGAACACCATCAAGATCTTGTTGTGCTTGTTGAACGCGTGATAGCGCTTGTTCAATTGTAGCTTTATTAAGCTCTACGTTTGGTGTGGCATTGATGATATTTTCTGCGTTCTGTAGTGCTTGATCGTAAGCTGTAACTTTAGTCGGATCTGCGTTGATATATGCACTGCTACGTTTGATGTCCTCTTTATTTTGAATGCCATCTCTTAAATTACTCATAGCAGAATTTATTTCTTTAGCTGCAGCTAACTTTTGAGCAACATCTGTTCTTGTTTTAGCTTGATTGACTAAATCTTTTTCGGCGTTGATTTGAGCTGTGTTCAAACTAGATAAACCTTCTATTTGTCTATTTGTGCTTTCTTGGTCAGTGTGTAATTTATTTTCTCCACTTAACGCTGTTTGAGTCGTATTGATTTGATTAATAGCCTGCTCAATTTCATTTTTGTTCATGATTGGATCTTGAAGTTTATCAATAATAGTTTGACCGGCTTGTACAGAATTATCATAGTTATGTTTTGGTTGTTCATCTTCATTGAAATAATTACTTTGTTGGTGAACGTTATTTTGTTGGCCTACTTTATCTCGTAAAGCTTGCATTGCAGAATTTATTTCTCTATCCAAAGTTAATTGTTGATTAACTGCTGGGATTGTCTGCTGTACTTGAACATTTTCAATTGCTTTTTGACGTTGTGCATCATTTAATGCTGTAAGTTTATTGATTTCAGTAATCGCATTATTTTTAGCTTCTTCTAATAGATGTGAACCTTGTAACGCATTTTGAGCGTCAGTCAATTGTAGTAACTTTTGTTCAATTTCCGATTTATTTAATGTTGGATTACCGATTTCATTAATAATATTTTCTGCTTCTTGAAGTGCTTGATCATACCCACGTTGATGTTCAGTTGAATCATTAATGTAATCGCTACTTTGTTTGACATTAGTCTTTTCAGCTACTTTATCTCTTAATTGTTTCATTGCATTATTTAATGATTTAGCTTCATTAAGATGCTCTTCTACTTCAGAACGTGTATTTGAACCGTTGACTAAGGATTCCTCACCAGATTTTTGAGGGTCATTTAAATAACCTAATTGTCCAATTTCTTGATTAGCAGTTCCCTTATCTCTTTGTAACTTTTCTGCACCATGTAAATCATTTTTAGCTGTGTTAATTTGGCTAATCGTTTGATCAATAGTAGATTTATTTAATTCTGGATTGTGTTGACCAGTTATATATGTCGAGCCATTATCAATTGCATTATCATAAGTATTCTTTTGAGTTGAATCCTCGTTAAAATAATTACTTGTTGAATGTATTGCATTTTGATTGTTAACTAAGTCACGTAATGTTTGCATTGATTGATTTAATGCTTCAGCATCACGTAATTTATTAGCAACTTGGTCTCTAGTTTGAGCGCCATTAACGGCTTGATTTTCTTTTGTTTTTTGCTCGTTTGTTAATCCGCTTAGGTTGTTTATTGAAGCAACAGCATCTTCTTTAGCTTTAGTCAGTTTAGCTTCACCGTTTAGATTGTTAATTGCAGAATTAATATTATTAATTGCTTGTTCAATTGTTACTTTATCTAATTCAGGGTTTTGTGATTTGTTTTTAAGCGCTTCTGCACTTGCAATCGCATTTGAATATGCTTGTTGTTGGTTCGCATCTTCATTGATAAATTTACTGCTATTTATCATTTGGTTTTTACCATTGATAAGGTGATTCAGTTGTTCCATCACCTTATTTAGTTCTTTAGCTTTTGCTAATTGAGAAGCAACTTCTGTTCTAGTTTGAGAACTGTTGACTAAACCTTTTTCACTATTTCTTTGCGCATCAGTCAATTGATTTAACGTATTGATTTCTTGATCGGCATTTTCTTTAGCACGACGTAATTGTTCTTCACCATCTAAAGCATTTTTAGTAGTAAGAATCGCTTGTGCTTTTTGGTTAATTGAATTGGCATCAAGAGTGGCTTGTTGTTCATTAACTATTTCTTTAGCATTATTTAGAGCCTCAGTAAAGGCATGTTGTTTTTCGGGTTCAGCGTTAATATAATTACTTTCGTTTGTTACTGATTCGTTGTCAGAAATGTTTTGTCTCAACGTGTGCATTGCACTATTTATTTGATTAGCCTTACTTTGCTCTGCAGTTACATCAGTTCTTGTATGAGCAGTGTTAATAGCTGTTTTAATAGCCTCTTTCTGAGGTGTATTTAAATCAGCTAATGTATTAAGTGCATTAATTGCTTCCGTTTTAGCAGTTATTAATTTTTGTTCACCATGTAGTGCATTCTCTTTAGTTGAAATGTTACTAATTGCGTTATCAACTAAAGTTTTATCAAGTACTGGATCAGCTGTTTTATTAATTATAGTTTGTCCCATTGTAATGGAATCATTGTAGGCAGATTGCTCAGGTTGATCTTCGTTAATATAAGCACTTGTTTTTTGTACTGTAGGTTGTTTAGCAACTAATGATTTTAACGTGCCCATAGAACTATCTAGTGACTTAGCTTGGTTAAGTTGTTCTTGTACTTCCGTACGAGTTTGTTTACTATTTACCAGTTCCTTTTCTTTAGCTTTTTGAGTATTAGTTAAGTTTGGTAAGTTACCGATTTCTGTATTAGCACTACTTTGTGCTTGTTCTAACTTTTGTTGTCCATGTAAATTCTGATGGGCAGTATTTACTGCTTGTGTTTTTTGATTTACTACGTCACGGCTCATTTCAGGGTTAGATTGTGCATTTATCAATGTTTGAGCATGAGTAACGGCTTGATTGTAAGCTTCTTTTGGACCATTATCTTCATTTATATAATTGCTATTTGCTTTAACATTGTTAACGTCGTTCACACTGTTACGTAATGCTTGCATAGCAGTATTCAATTGATTGTAATCTTGTAACTGACTCGTAATATTTGTTTTTGTAGAAGCTTTGCCTACATTTTCTTTAGCTTTGTTACGTTGAGCTTCATTTAGATAAGTTAAACCATCAATGGTTGTATTAGCATCTCTTTTAGCTTCAGCCAATTTGTCATTACCATTTAGATCATTTTTAGTCGTATTGACTCTTTGTGTAACTTTATTAATTTCAGCTGGATCAAGTTGTGCTTGATTAGCATCAGATTGATTAATCAGTTGTTTAGCATTGTTAACAGCGTTATTATAAGCATCTTTTTTGTCTTTATCTGCATTAATGTAATTGCCGTCATGCAATTCATCGTCATAGTTAGCAATAGTTTGTTTCAGTTGAGTCATTGCTGTGTTAACAGTATTAGCTTTTTCTTTAGCTTGATTCACTGAATTGATGTTTGGAGAGTGATTTATAGTATCAGTTAAAGTTTGTCGCTGAGCATCGTTTAAATCATTTAAGGTATTTAAATGATTAAGTGCTTGTTGTTTAGCAACTTCTAATCTTTGATTTCCATCTAACGCAGTTTTCGTACGTTTAACATCTTCAGCTTTTTGATCAATCACATCAGCACTCATTGTCGGACTTTGAGTTTGGTTTAAAATACCTTTAGCCGCATTGACTGCATTGTCATAGTCTTGACGTTTATTGTTAGATGCATCTAAATAATTTTCTTGTTGTTTTTGATTTTCGTAATCTGCAATACTTTCACTTAATGCTGTCATAGATTGATTTAAAGTATCAGCCTTATTTTTAATCGTTTCTAAAGTATTATGATTAGGTGCTGAGTTAACTTGAGCTTTAAAATTATCTTTTTGCGCGTTATTTAAATGACTTTCATTATTAATATGATTGATATATGGCTCTCTATTTAATGTAAGTTGAGAACGAGCAGTGTCTAACGCTTGTGTATGACTATTAGCTTCGCTAGTGTTCTGTCTTATTTCAGCTACAGTAGGTTGGCCGTTTAAAACTTGAGTGATTTTTTCAAGATTTTGTCTAGCTTTAGTTAATTTATCATTGTAATTATTAAGTGAATCTTCAGTCATACCGTCAGTATCTGTTTGTTGGTTAATACTATTTTCTAATCTATTTTTAGCTTCTTGAAGTTGAGTTTTGTCTGGAACAAGTGAATTACGAGCATTTTGTAAATCTTGTATAACTTGTTGTGCATTAGCAACGCTTTCTTTAACTTGTGCTACTGTCGGATTACGTTTAAGTAATTTATTTACTTTGCCTTTTTCTATAATTGCTGCACTTAAGCTATCATTATAGTTATCCACTGAATCTTGAGTCATTCCATCTGTGTTAGTACCTTGATCAATTTCATCTTGTAGTTGTCTTTTTATTTTTTCTAAAGGTTGAGTATCAACTTGTAAGTTATTCTTAGCTTGTGTTAAATCATTACTGATTCGTTCCGCTTCTGCTTTATTTGTTCTAATTGCATTAACATCAGGATTGTTAGCTAAAACGTTATTAATTGTGTTAATTTCGTTTTTAGCTATTTGTAGTTTTTGATTATAATTAGCAACTGATTGCTGAGTCATACCATCTGTACTAGGTACTTGGTCGATGTTATTTTGTAACGCTGTTTTTGCGGTTTCTAATGGTTCTTTATTAACTGTTAACCCATTGATTGCTTGAGTTAAATTTGTAGTTTGCTGATTAACTCGGTCTGTTTCAGTTGTAATTTGTTGTTCAGTGGCATCACCATTATTAATTAATGCTAAAGCAGTGTTAGACTCATTTTGGGCTTCACGTTTAGCGTTTTGATAAGCGTCTATAGATTGTTGCGTCATACCGTCAGTTTGTACTGTTTGATTTATTTTATTTTCTAACTCTAATCTTGCAGCTTTTAATGCATCATTATTTGATAGTGGCTGAAGTTGACTAATTGCTTCAGTTAATTGTTGATTCAACTGATTCACTTGATGTAATGCATTATTTACTTCTTGAACAGTACGTATAGGTTTTTGTATCACAGCGTTGGCATTATCTTTAGCAGACGTAATTTGTGTTTCTAATGATTGAATTGCTTTATTATATGCACTGATACTTCTTGGCTTTTTATTATTTATATCGCCTCTTCGGTTTAATTGTTGAACAGCTGTTTGTAATTGACTCGTGTCTGCAGTCAATTGTTGTTTAGCCTCATTCAAATGTGCTAGTGCTTGTTCAACTTTAGATTTCTCGTCTGAAATTTGTTTTGCTGATGCATCGCCATTGTTGATGACAGATTCTGCATTTCTGATAGCACTTTGAGCCTCATTTCTCTTAGCTTCATAGTTATTAATAGAAGCTTGAGTCATACCTGTTGTTAATGGTTGATCATTAACTGCTTGTTGAAGTTGATTTTTTGCTGTGACAAGTGCACTGTTATCTTCTTTATCTTGAAGCATATGAATCGCGTCATTAACTTTAAGTTGTACAGCTTCAACTTTTTGTAATGCTTGTGCTACTTCATTAACTGAGGGGTTACCATTTTCAAGAATTTGATGTGCTTCTGATTTAGCTTTATTGTATTGTGTCTCAATGGCTTGTCGAGCAGCTTGGTATTGTTGAATACTTGCAGGTTTTTTATCATTTGTATCAACATTTTGTATTAGTTGGTTATAAGCGTGTTCTAATTGAGACTTATCAGCACGTAAATCGTTTTTAGCTTTATTTAATGCATTAATCGCTTGATTTACTCTATTTGTTTCGTTAGTAATTTGTTGCTCAGTGGCATCGCCATTGTTAATGATTTGTTGAGCTTTTTGTATTTCATCTTCAGCTTCACGTTTTTTGGATTTATAGCTATTAGCAGTATCTGTTGTCATGCCTTGTGTTGGATCTGCTTCATTAGCAATTTGTTCAAGTCGTTGTTTTGCTTGAACTAATGCATCATTGTTTTCTTTATTCTGTAATAATGCGATTGCTTTATCTAGTTCAGGTTGAACGGATTTTATTTTGTTTAACGCAGCAGTCACTTGTGATACTTGAGGATTGTCATTTGTTAAAATACTGTTTGCTTCATTTTTAGCTGAATCAATTTGAGATTGAATACGAGACTTAGCTTTATTGTATTTCTTAATACTTGATGGCGTTTTACCGCTCGTATCAATATTTTGAGTTAATTGATTATATGCATTTTGAAGTTCCTCTTTGTCTGCTCTTAAACCAGTTTTTGCATTATTTAATGCTTCTAAAGCGCGTTCAACATTTGTTTTTGCGTTAGAAATTTGTTGTGTAGTCGCATCGCCATTATCGATAACTTGTTGTGCTTTTGTTATTTCTTGTTGAGCAGCTTGTTGTTTTGAATTGTAATCATCTTTAGTTTGTCGCGTCATTCCATCTGTTGAAGGAACTTGATCAACCGCTTGTTGAAGTTGATTTTTTGCTCGAACTAGTTCGTCGTTGTTTTCTTTATTTTCTAAAAGTGCTCTGGCTTCGTTTAATTTTTGTTGTACTTCTCTTACTTTATTTAGTGCATTGTTGACGTTAGCTACACTTGGGTTTTGCTCTTTTAAAATTCGGTCAGCATTTGTTTTAGTATTGTTCAATTCATTACTAAATTGTTGATATCTTTGATTGTACGCAGTGATAGAAGCTGGTTTCTTATTATTTAAATCCGTTGGTTGAATCAACTGATTATATGCTTGCTGTAATTCTTGTTTATCAGCTCTAAGCGCTGATTTGGCGTTGTTCAATTCACTGAGTGCTTGCTCTACCTTAGATTTCTCATCAGACACTTGTTGTACACTAGGTTGAGCGTTTTCAATAATTTTATTTGCATTTTGTATAACTTGCTCTGCTTTTTGACGTTTAGCGTTATAATTTTGAATTGTTGCTTCAGTCATACCAGTAGTACTTGGTTGATTATCTAGACTTTGTTGCAAAGCAGTTTTTGCATTAATCAATGGTTGTTTATCAACAGTAAGACCTTGTTTCGCCTGTGTTAATTCATTATTGATTTGTTCCGTCTCAACTTTGTTTGTTCTGATAGCATTAACATCTGGATTGTTAGCTAAGACATTATTAATTGAGTTTATTTTATCTTTGGCTTCTTGTAGTTTACGTTCATAGCTTTGTACAGATTGTTGCGTCATACCATCAGTGCTAGGTTTTTGGTCAATATTTGCTTGTAACTGATTTTTGGCAGTTTCTAAAGGTTCTTTATTAACTGTTAAGTGATTGATTGAATTTGTTAATTCAGACAGCTTTTGATTTAATTTTTCTATTTCTGTAGAAACTTCTTGATCAGATGCATCACCATTATTAATAAGAGTTTGTGCAATACTAGATTCATTTTGAGCTTTTATTTTAGCTTGCTTATAATTCTCAACAGATTGTTGAGTCATACCGTCTGTTTGAACGGTTTCATTAATTTTACTTTCAAGTCGATTACGAGCTTCTTTTAAGCTTTCTTTATTCGCTAAAGGTTGTAATAAGTTAATTGTATCTGTTAAGCGTTGGTTCAATTGGTTTATTTCATGCAATGCATTATTTACTTCTTCAACAGAACGAATAGGCTTATTGATGATAGTATTTGCTCTATTTTCAGTCTGTGTAATTTCAGATTGTAGCGAATGAATAGTATTGTTATAAGCACTAACACTGCTAGGCTTTTTGTTGTTTGTGTCGCCTCTCCTACTTAATTTCCGTACTTCAGTTTTTAAAGAAGTTGTATCTGCCGTTAAATGTTGTTTTGCTTCGTTAAGTGCATTAGTTGCCTCTTCAACTCGAATTTTATTTTCTGTTATTTGTTCAATAGATGCATCCCCATTATTAATAATAGTGTCAGCAGAACTTGCTATATTTTGTGCTTCTCTACGTTTTGTTGTGTAATTATTAATAGATTCTTGAGTCATACCATTTAGTGATGGTTGACTATTAATCGCTTGATCTAATTTTTCTTTTGCTCTAACAAGTTCGCTATTATCTTCTTTATCTTGAAGTATATTAATAGCTTTTGTAACCTCTGGTTGAATTGCATTTATCTTACGTAAAGCATCTTCTACTGCATTTACAGTAGGGTTTGTATTTTCAAGAACATTATGTGCTTCATTTTTAGCGGTATTATATTGGTTTTCGATATTTCGTCTTGCAGACTTATAGTTTTGAATACTAGATGGTTTTTTACCATTGGTATTAACATTTTGTATAAGTTTATTGTATGCAGTCTGTAATTCTCTTTTATCAGCTCTTAAGTCATTCTTAGCATTTTGTAATGCTTGTAATACTTGCTCTACTTTAGATTTTTCAGAAGAAATATCTTGAGCAGTAGCATCTCCATTATTAATAATCATGTTCGCTTTTTGTATTTCATTTTGAGCTTCTCGCTTTTTAGCGTTGTAATTATTAATTGTTTCTTGAGTCATACCGTGTGTTGGATCTGTATCATTTACTGCATTTTCAAGTCTGTTTTTAGCATTGACTAATTCTGTATTATTTTCTTTGTTTTGAAGCATGTTGATAGCTTCTGTTAATTTTGGTTGAATAGCTTTGATTTTGTTCAATGCTTGAGTTACTTGTGATACTTGTGGATTATCATTACCTAAAATTCGCTCCGCTTCATTTTTAGCATCATTAATTTGATTTTGTATTCTGGCTTTGGCTGTTTCGTATTGACGTATACTCGCCGGTTTTTTACCATTGGTAGATACGTTCTCAATTAATTTGTTATATGCAGTCTGTAACTCATTCTTATCAGCTCTCAGATTACTTTTAGCATTAGTTAAAGCTTGCATTGCTTGCTCTACTTTAGATTTTTCAGAAGTAATTTCTTGAGTTGTAGCATCCCCATTATCAATCACTCTTTGTGCAGATGTAAGTGCTCTTTCAGCTTCACGTTGTTTGTCATTATAATTATTAATTGTTTGTTGTGTCATACCTTGTGTTTGAGGTATGTCATTTACAGCGTCTTGTAAACGTTTTTTAGCTTGTACAAGTTCTGAATTATTTTCTTTTGGTTGAAGTAAAGCAATTGCTTGATTCACTTTAGGTTGAACAGTATTTATTTTATTTAAAGCGTCTCTAACTTGTTCAACGGAAGGATTGGTGTTTCGCAAAGTACTACTTGCATCCGCTTTAGCTGTATCTAATTCTTTTCTAATATTTGAAATGGCTTCATTATAGCGTCTTACAGATGCTGGCTTTTTATCATTTGTTAAAACATCTCTATTTAACGTATCATAAGCGCTTTGTAACTGTGACTTATCAGCACGTAAGTTGCTTTTAGCTTCAACATAATCTCTCTGTGCCTGTTCAACTGTGTTTTTAGCATCATTAATTTGTTGGGATGTTGCATCTCCATTATTTATAACGCTATTTGCATGTTGTATTGCTTGTTCAGCTGCTTGGCGTTTATTGTTGTAGTTCCTTGTGCTATCTTGAGTCATACCATCAGTTGAAGCGGCTGGTTGAATCGATTGTTGTAATTGTTCTTTTGCTCTCACAAGTTGACTATTATCAGCCTTGTTTTGTAATAATGCTTTAGCTTCATTTATTTTATTTTGTGCCGCTTGAACTTTAGATAAAGCTGAATTTACTTGTTGAGGTGTTGCAAATTCTGTGCCTATAACTTGGTCAGCATCACTTTTAGCTGTATTAATTTGTGATTGAGCACGATTCATAGCTTGATCAAAGTTTCTGATACTTGATGGTGTTTTGTTCTCTTTACTAATTTCTTCATCTAGTCGACGACGAGCATTGATTAATTCGGTTTTATTAACTTTAGTTCTAACAGTCTCAGTAGCTTCTTCAGAACTTCCATCACTGTAATAAATAACTACTGGAATATGTGATGTACTACCACCAGCTAAATTTGTTGGAAGAGCGTTTCCTTGTTTAATCGCAACTCTATTTTTATTTGGCACTTGAACCGCATTATTAATATCATCATTAGTCACATTTTGACCCTGTTCTTTAACAATTTCATTGATTGTTAAAGTATGTTGCGCAGGTGCTTGAATTACAGTAGGATTTGTGTTTTCAGTGTTACCCTGACCTGCTTTAGGAGTTATTGTAATTTGAGAATTAGGTTTAATTGTATTGGCCGAAAATACAACTTTACCATTATCCTGATTGAACTCGACATAATTTGGTTTATTATTTATCGTCCATTTGCCGTTGTTATTTTTAGTAATAGTGAATGATTTTTGTGTTTCATTGCCATTTAATTTTTCAGTGTAATTAATTTCGACACGTTCAGTTGGATTTAAAGAATTACGTGAATTGTCAGGTAATATATCGAATGTTCCATTATCATAAGTATGAGTTGCTACTTGTTCAGGTTGTGGAGCTTTGACAATATAAATTTCACTAGTTGCTGAAGTACTTATAGTTTCTCCGGAACCTTCAGTCGCTATTGCTTCTATTGAATCCCCAGGTCTAACTGCTAATCGACTTAAAGATATAGCAGTTCCGTTATTTGTTGGTCCGATACCATTTATGTCAGGTGACCCAGTTTCAACAGTCCAACGACCATCATTATTTTTAACAAATGTAGTTAATTTATTTCCATTTTTATTAATAACAATCTTATCTGCAGATGCTTGGATATAATCATTTGTCCCACTTATTAGTATATTACGCACAGCACCAGGTGTTACTGTTACATCACCAGTTTTAGACTGAGTTATGGTTGGTTGATTAGGTTTAGCATTTGTAACTATAAATTTAGCTGATTGTGATGTTTGCCAAACACCCCAGTTGCTAGGATTAACGACATCATAAGTACCAGTTTTAACAAAAGGAGTTCTAGTATATGCTAATGATTGCCATTGATCACTAGTAGTTCCTGTACTTTGCTGGTTCCAATAAAATTTCCAACCATCTATTGGTAATCCCTCTCCATTTTCAAGATGTTTGTAATAGCCTGCCCATGTTCCTTTAGGGAATGTATCTCCTACTTGAATTTTGTAGATAGGTTGAGTGAAATCAAAATTATATACCCACACTTTAACAGGAACTTCTAATGGTGTAGATATGCCAGGATAATTAACAAGTGCAATTAAATTTTGTACACCGGCTATGTTTTTATCAGGTTGACGATTGTCTTTCCAAGAAGCTGTTCCTCCAAGACGGTTATTATTTTCAAAAATAATATAATTATAAACGTCAGTACCATTGGTTAAGTTTCGTCCTTTTTGATCTCTTACTGGATTCTTAGCTGTAACTGTTGGATAGATTGTTATTGGAATATCTACAGTTCTCGTACCTTGATGATTAGGTAGAGTAACTGTAACAGTTTTTGTTGTAGTACCGATGTTGTTTTTCCAACTATTAGGCTCCTCGTTCCATGTAAGAGTAGAATGGGCTGGTATATTACTTATGAAACTATTGAAGTCATTAAAATTATAGTTTGTACCTTTAATTATTTTAATACCATCATTTTTAGCTTGCATGCCAGCGGTAACATTTACTTGATCACTGTTTTCTGAAAAAACACTTATATCTTCAGTTGTATTTGAAGCAATTCCACTACTATTTTGTTTAGTGTACGTTACATTATTTGTCATTGAGGTTTTAGCAGTAATATTTCCGGTTGGTAGAGTGCCTTGAATTGTTACAGTAGCTATACCATTAGAATCTATAGTTGTATTTGTATTAGGAATAACAGTTCCATTTGATTGATATAGAGTGACTTGTGCATTTTGTGGAACATTTCGAACTAAAATTTGTTGACCATTTAATTGTCCTTTTGAAATCACACTATTACTATCAATAACAGGTTTATTTGGTTTGACTTTGAATAGTACATTAACGTTTTCAGTTTGGCCGTTTTGATAAACTACCGTAACTGTTTTAGTAAATGAACCTGCATTACGAGAACTTGGTGTGCCTGATCCTTGGGCCCATCTGAAGTCCATATGTTCTGGCCAATATTGATTTACTGCTTGAACAAAATTTCCTGGATATGCATCACCTGATGAATTAAATCGACCATTGATAGTTGTTTCATATATTTGCTTTGGAATAGATTGACTAAGTTTGTAAGTAGTATCTTTTCTAATTGGTGTTGTTTCACCATCAAAGAATATTTCAGCGTGTAATGTTAAATCTCTACCAATTTGATTACTATTTATATCGGGTCCCTGATTATTAACCCAAACTATTCTCGCATCAACTGGACCTCCCGTTCTTAAACTAAAGAAATCATTTGGGGAAGTTCCTTTGCCGGTTGGAAATTGTTGTCCTCTTACTGTTGTTCTAGTAGTAGGTACAACTTCTAATAACACATGTTTAACTGGAACGGTTATTGTATTAGTTGTACCATCAGAAAATGTAGTTGTAACATTAACTGTAGCATTGTTCCCACTTCTATTTACTTTACTTACAACTTGACTACGAACGTCATTATTTGACTCATTGACATAATTTCTTGTACCTAAAATTTTAGTCATGCTGAGTGAAGATTTTACTCTATTTTGATCTTCAATTGAAAGGTTAGCATTGTTTTGAATATTACTAATTCTCACTGGTGTTTGATTACTTGATGAAGTTGTTATTCTATATTTCTCGTTTAATGGTTTTATATTTACTGTGAAAGAAACAATACTTTCATTTCCACTTTTATCTGTGGCTTTAACTTTTACAATTTTATTTATGCTATTAGTAACATTAGGAGCCTGACCTACTAACTCGTTGTTGTTTCTGGTCATAGTAATTGCACTATCACTTGTAGAAGCTACTGTATTTAATCCATAATTATCATTTACATTGATAGTATTTTTAAATGTTTCACCAGAATATACCGTATGATGGTCGTAATTACCTACAGTTATACTAGGATTTACTTTATCAGAAGGCACAAAATAAACATTAATCACGTTATTGGTATTGCTTAAATTTTGGCCTAATTTTTCAATGTAACCTTTTGGACTGTATGGTGCTAAGTATAATTGTGCCTTATAGATAACACCCATAATACCATTATTTGCCGCATTAGCTTTAACAACTTTATCAATATTAAAAGCGGATGCCCCATTAGCTTCTGGAACTTGACCATTTACGATAGAAGAATTTTTTTCATTATATATAACGTTAGAATGACTGACTTGACGTCCACCGTAACCATTATCTGGTTCTACTAAGTCTAATACTTGAATAGGATTTGAGTTAAGTAAATAAGATTTCTCGCCATCATCTCTAATTATAGATTTAGAATACCCATTAGACCCTCGTTCTGCTAACTGTTTTTCATTACTATTGATATTTGAACGTAAATTTGAGTTTTTAGCTGTTGCTTGAAGTAAAGTTAACACGTCATTAGTATTTATTTGTCTACCTAATGTTGCATCATATTTATAAATAAGTGATTTATGATCTGGTGACCATTCTAATCCACCATCTGTATTTCTACCTTGAATCTTACTAGAAGTCCACGAAATGGTATAATCATCCCTTATATTAACCCAACGTAAGAAATTCATATTATTGAGATTTGATGAAAACTCTTTTATCAAATCGCCCTTACGTATAGTTACTGTCACACTACTAACATTTCTATGGTCAAAGTTATTCGAAACAGTGATATCGTTATCGTTTAAATTAAGTCCAGAATTAGCTGCTTTAAATGCTTGTTTGATTTTATTGATTTCATCATTAGTTAAATTATAAGTACTAACTCTATATACACGATTATTACCAGTAGGTGCATTAACCTCTACTATTTTAAGTTTTAAATTAAGTTCTTGTTGAGTCTTATGATAAGCATTTTTAGCATTAACTCTATAGTTATAATTTCCAACATTGAGTCGACTAATTTCACTCGATGAAGGTAAAGATCCAATAGCTGATATAGAGGTGAAATCTCTATTAGGTAAATCCGAACCATTACTTAATGAGAAATATTTTCTTAAGTTTGGACCAATGGTATAGTTTTGTCCTCTAGCAATAGTGATTACTGCTTCTTTTTTATTTGTATTACCATTTTCACTGAAAATGGATTTTCTTTCGGGCTCATATGTGATTACATTTTCAGCATCAATAACATCTACAGAACCATCTCTATAATAAAATGTAACATCGCCGTTTACTCCAGCGAGTATTGGGTTATTTTGTAATAAATATGATCTTATATTAGCATTTGCTTCACTTATTTTTCTTTTTACCTCTTCTCGTTCGGAATTAGATAATGAAGAAGGGTCTGTCACTAATTGTAGTTGATCTCTAGATAATCCGACTGGATTTAAATCATCAGCCAACTTACCAACATTTAAAATAAAGGTTTTAGCTGGATTTGTTGTATTTCCAGAATTATCGGTTGCAGTAATATTGAAATGATATGTCGTATTATATGCTTCATTACTAGGTATATTACCAATTAACTTAAGCGTACCCTCAGTATTATTATTAGGATTGATTGTAAAGGTTTTTGTCCAACCTTGAGGTAAATTGACGTTTACATCTCTTAAACCTGAACCGCCAGTATTATCAGTGACTGGAAGAGTAATTTCTACATGATCTCCCCTGTAATACTTATGAACTAGTCCTGCCGGTTCATTAATTGTAGGTGGTGTTGTATCGCTACTAAACGGAACGCTATTACTAAAGTTTGATTGTACATATTGATTGTAATAAACAATTGCCTTTAATTCACCGCTTAATGGTAGATCTTTAAGGTAGTCTGATGAACGGAATGTTAAGACCCCATTTTTACTTGGATCATTATCATGGTATGCTTCTGCAACTACTGTGTAGTTTTCAGGGACAGTATATGGATTTATTTCTGGATCATGATCGCCATCGGTTCCGCCCATCACAAGTTTGATTTTAGCAGTAGTATCATTTGGTATATCTGTTACTCTTATTTCAGGCTTATGGTTAGGATTTCCACGTAATTCATTAGCAGTTGTAATGATTCTTGGTGGAGTTGGTTTTGATCTAATTTCAAATTGTTCTACTTTATCACCAAACTTAACAGTGATGAAATAATTTCCTGGATCAATATGACCAACAAGAGCTAAGTTTTTTTCAGTAGCATTATTTGTTCTACCCACAGCGTTTTGTAATGTAAGCGTGTTAGGATATCCTGTAATAGACCATTCACTATCTTTAATTGGTTCATTACTAGTAAGTTTGATACGTATCTCTTGTTGATAAGGTAATATTCCTGATCCTACAGTGTTATGAAGCGTTCCACTCATTACTTGGAAAACACCATGGCCCGCTCGTTTCGATACTGAAAATTCCTTTCTATCTTGTTTTTCATTATCGTGATATAACTCAATTGTATGTTTTAACTCAGGTTTTACATATAAATTTACTGGTAAAAGAGTTTCAGGGTTATGATGGCTATCTTCAACATCAAAACCTACAAGAAATTGAATTGGACGGCCTGAACGTGCTGCATTTTGAAGATTTTCTTGTGAAAAAAGTTCTTCAATTTGATAGGCATTCATTGCATTAGCTCCCTGCCATCTTTCCTGATTATAAGGAAGATAAGATGGATAAATACCTAGGACTGTACCAGTCACATTCTTTACATAACTTAATGGGTCGTATACCGAATCAATACTTCCGGAACCGTCACTATCCAAAATAGGAACATCAGTAGTTCTCTGTAATGTAGGATCGAATTGTCTGATTGTTCTTTTTAAATGAAGTGTACGATTTTTAACTTGGACATTTGACTGTACTCGATTTCGATAATTCTTATAAGGTTCGACATAGAGTTGGTTATAGTTCGTTGCTTGTTTATATTCACCAGAACGCGCGCCAGCAGCATAATACAATCTTGCAGTTGGAGCTCCTTGAGTTTTAAATGAAATACGATAACTTACATCACCACTACCTTTAAAACTATATATTGTATCTAATCCTCTTATTTGATCTGGTTTCTCACTATTTAGCAATGCGAAGTTTTCATCGCCATAATATTTATTAGTTTGTGTAGCGCCTTCTCTGTCGAAGTATAATTCTCCCCCTCTAGCAAAGTCAGAAAAATTATTAACACCATCATAAAATGCATAATTTGTAGCGGAGCCATGTTTAAAATCATTCGCTACGCTAGAATTAATAGCACCTGCTGATCTCCAAAATTGAGGTAGTGGTGCACCTGATCCAAATCCAACGCCACCAGTAGATGTACTTGAACCATCACGGTTGATAATAGTGAAAGTTACTGGACCAGTTGGTGTTTGATCACTTGGAAGTCCAAACCAATAGTACATATATTCATGCCCTTTATGATTACTATTAAATAAAATATCCCATTGATATCCATCTTTAAGTCGTTTTGTAGTGATATAAGCATTACCTTGTACATCAGAAGCACGTAAGATGTTCCTAGATCTTGGTAAATTATAAGGCCATCTTCTATTTGAAGCATGGAAGAAAGTACCAGGAGGGAAACCAGAATCATCATCGTCTTTTGAAACATAATATTCAGTTCTAGCATCTAAGTAATCGCTTCTTGATGAACGATTCTCAACAACACTTCTCGTACTTCTTCTACCACGTTTTTCTGTAGTAGATTGTTGTGGTAACGTACGTGCAAGTTCTAATGCTTTCTCTAATTGTTGATATGCCGAAACAAGCTGTTCTGAAGGAATATTTTGATTATTACCTAGTAAGTCATTGACGTAGTCAAAAGTAGATTTGACTTTTTGATATTCTGTTGCATCCGCACGATCTCTATCAATCATTCTGTAATTGTGATATGATGCGTCAAAAAAAGCTTGTAATGCATTTTTATCTAATGGTGGATGTACTTGCTGCGATTTATCTTTCTCTTGTAGATTCTCTTTCTCTTTGTCATTTTTACTTGCTCGGCTTTCTGCAAGTACATTTTCTGTTAGTTTATGATGTTTATTTTCAGAAGCATTCCCATCGCTATCGCTTACTATTTTACTATGTGCTTGCATAGTACTATTATCAACTTTCAATGGTTCGTTATTCATATTTGCTTCACTATGCGATTGATTGATACTATCATCCGAAACATTTGTAGGTAATTGTTGCGATGTTTCATTAGTGTCTTTGAATTGATCCGACAGTCGTGCATTTGCTTGATTTTGACTAGTTGATGAACGTAATGATTCAGTCTTCCCACTAGAATTTTGTTTGTTATTTTCGATTTCTTGACTATGCGTATTCGAATCATCATCATCTGTTTGATTTAATTGTTTAATTAACTTTTGATTTTGATTCAACTCGTCGGCACTTGCATGGTTTGTATTGATACCCATGAACACAAGTGTTGCAATCACAGTAGAAAATGTTCCAATTGCGTATTTTCGAATACTAAATTTTTGTAATTTATCACGATTATTCAAAGCTATTGCCACTCCTATTCTTGATGTTTTTTCTTTGTTGTTTGATGTGATTTGAAAATTATACGTTTTTAATGTTGATAATTTTGACAATGAATAACTCATACATTTGCTCAATAAAAAAGAGCAGATGTTCCGACCGTTTAATTTCGGTTTGCTCTTCATTTATCACAATAGCATTTTGAACAACAATTTATTTGTTCTAAACAATAATATCACTTTAAGATAACTTTGTGAAATTAATTCACGAAGTTTTAATAAAATATTTATATTTTTAGTGGAGATGCTAATTGATATTAAAAAAACCAATGAACAATATCTAAATGAAATGTTCATTGGTTTATGGTTAGAGGTGAGTTGCAATATATTTACTTGAAACGTATAGTTCATGTTCATTACAAATGGATAAAATCTCATTTAGTGTATGAGCATATGTCATCTCTTTAAAAAGTTTGTCTGTTTCAATTGGAACTTTGGTATATATTTCTGCGAGTGATTTTGATAAATGCAGATGATTTAAATTATTTGTTATTTTTTTCTGTTGAGCGGGAGTTAATGATGATAAATTGTTCACTACATTTTCGACAGTTCCATGATTTTGAATTAATTTAATTGCTGTTTTTTCACCTATCCCTTTTACACCAGAATAGCCATCTGCAGTATCACCCATAAAAGCTTTGACATCTATTAATTGTTGAGGATTTAGTCCATATTCATCAATAAAACGATCAAGCGTGTAACGTTGATATATTGTAAAACCTTTTTTAATAAGCCAAACTTCTACATTATGATTAATGCATTGGAGTAAGTCTCGGTCTCCGGTAATGATATAAACTTCATGTTCTTGTGAATATGTTTCCGCTAAACTACCAATAATATCATCAGCTTCATAATTACGCTTACCAACATTTACAAAACCAAACTGATGCGATATTTCTTTAACATAATCAAATTGAGGTATAAGTTCATCAGGTGGTGCTGGGCGATTTTGTTTGTAACCATCATACATTTCATTTCTGAATGTTTCTTGCCCCATATCCCAACAAACTGCTACGTGAGTGGGTTCGATTTCTTTGATAGCGCTAAAAATATGTCTTACAAAACCTTGAATGCCGTTTGTAGGAATTCCTTTAGAATTGTACATAAATTGATTGTGTAAGCTTGTTGCATAAAAATGTCTAAATAATAAAGCCATTCCATCAACGAGCAATACTCTTTGAGGCATTTTTAATCCTTCTTTCTACTATAAAATATTATCTAATTGTGTGGTTTTCAATTCTAGTTGTTGTATTAATGTATCATCGATAGTGAATGAAAGTAACTCATCAATTTGTTGTTGGATGGATGTCTCCAACATTTGAAATTGATGTTCGGCAAGTTGAGTCATCTCGTGGATATAATCATTTAATTGTCGACGCAATGAGTTCAAATCATCTTGTAATAATTCAAGAGTTTGATTAGCTATGTGTTCTTGAATATCCTTTTGTGACTTTGGATTAACTATTTTACGTTTAGTTAACTGTTTTGGTAGTGATTGCAACATTGAATTAAGTTCAATTTGAAGTAATGGCGTATCAACGATTGATGGCTCCACATTAAATTTTGCATTTATAATAACATGAATCTGATTTAACTTTTTCATGACTGGTATGATTTGTTCTTCTAGTTGTGAATTAAAATATTTTTTAATCCTTTCTGTAATAAGTGATTGTTCTAAGAATAAGCGTTGATGAATTTGATCTAAATATATTTTAGTTGAAATTTTCTTTTCCTCATTGAAGTTGTTATTTTGTGTCATCTGACTATTAAATACAGATTTAACCTCATCTAAAAGTTGTAGTTTTAACCGTTCATTTAGATGATATACTTGTTCTTCTACTTCATTAAAAGTACGTTGTGCAGTTGTATCAATCAACTCTTGATTTAACCGGGTTTGATTTTTATAGTGATTTAATTTATGTTGTCTCGCTGACAATTTTGCGTTGTCATCATGAAAATCTTTAATCATGTTTTTAAAGGACGTATTCATTTGTTGCAATTGATAAGTCATTTGTTGCTCTAAAATTGTTCTGGATTCAACCTTTGCAAAGTATTGTATACTTTCTCTTAATTCATTTATGCCAATGTTATTCCCATTTAAACTTTGACGACTTGAAACACTATATATTTCAGAGTGTATGTTAACTTGCCCCAGTGCATCTGCAACATAATCCTCAACAGCTTGTATATCCTGTTTATCTTCAGCTAGGTCAACAGCATTAATTATCATTTTAAAAGCTTGATTTTCATTTAATTGATTCATATCTTTCATATGTTCGATAAAGGCTTTGTCGTTATCTGTAAATGAATGATTGAAGTAAGTTACATACAAAATAAGGTCAGAAGAAGTGAGAATTTGTTCAGTTTCATTCGTGTGTCTTTGATTATTGGAATGTAAACCGAGTGAATCAATAATGATTTTACCCTTGAGCCAATCTAAAGGTAGCTTAAGGTGTACAGTTTTCACGAAAGTAGCATACTCATCCTCGGCACTCCATTTTTTAATTTCTTCAAGCGATACTGTGTGTATAAGTGAATGTTCTAACATAGATGTGTACATTTCATAATGTTTCTCAATTGCACTAATAAATGCAAGTTGGTTCTTTTCTAGTTTCAATTTTAACTTATCTAAATCGCTCTTAATAAAGTTGTCTAAGGTGTTAAACGATATTTCATAAAATTCTAGTACATGATTAACTTCCTCTAGTAATTGCTCTTTAGATTTTAATGTGATTTGACTCTCTTTACCATATGATAATTCCGTCGTTGCCGCTGTTGTTGGATTAGGAGAACTAACTAAATAGTTATCACCTAGTAGAGCGTTGATTAAGCTGCTTTTACCTGCGCTAAATGTACCAAAAACACCTACTTTTGTTATTTGATTATCGAGTCTCAGAATGGTATCGGTGATATCTTGTTTAGTGCGATCAAATAATGGTACATCTTTAACGATATCTAATGCACGCTTAATATCTTGATTAGATGTAACAAACTCGTTACGATGTTGTGTCTCATGTTTACGATGATAAGCAGTTGAATTTTCTTGTTTAAGTTCAAAATGAGTCTCTGTTCTTCCAATTAATTTATCTAAAGAATCGTCTAAATGGATATAGTAATGTTTGTAGTTGTGGGATGTAAGCGAATCCTTTAATGTGTTAAGTTCAATGTATCTATCATATTCATACCTATCTTCATTTTCATCACTCGATAATTCATTAACTTGTACATGATTGACAGCTTCTTCAAATAGTGGTGTTGACTCATTTTCTATTTTTTTATTCAAAGCTTTTATAACTTCATCTGAAAATGTTAAAACGTATGTGTTGCTAATGCTCGTTTGAGTTTGATATAGCTCTGATATAAGTGACGGAACGACGTCATATTCTTGATTTAGTATTTTTTCATTCACAGCATGTTTATTTATGAATCTAGTTAAAAATGACATATCTTCACGAAGTGGTTGTCGTACTTGTTGATTAACTTTCTCTTGCAATTGAGTGGTCGCCTCATTAAGTCGTTTGATTTGTTCTTCTTCTTTTTTCTTCCTTTTATTAAAAAGTCCATTCACTTTAAAATCAGTTGCCATGCTTTCTAAATAATTCCGTAAAGACTCACGCATATCGTACGTCATGATATAAGCATTATCTAATATATCTTTGCGCTTCTGTTTTAAATAATTAAATAATTGATTAGAGTCATTGAGCAATTGTGCTTCTGCGCTGACTTCTTGATTTTGTTGAAATTGAATATATGCTTCCTCGAATTGATCTTCATTAATTTGAAGGGTGTCAAGAATAGATTGCATTTCATTTTGAATGTATGTGTATTGTGCATCGGTAATGAATTGAATGGTTCTATTAACATAGTCTTCTGTTGATTCACGATGTTGATCCATAAATACTAGAAAATTTGAAAGTTTGTCAATTTCATTCTGTGGATGATCAAATTTTGAAACGTAATAAGTATCTTGAAGTTTGATATCCCAGTCTTTGATTGATTTTTCGACTCTTGATTTAAAAGTTTCAAATGTAATTTCTTCTTCATTATGTTTATCAATCTGATTAATCACAAAAACGATTGGTATACCAGCTTCATTAATACGTTTCATAAATTTGAAGTTCAACGCCGATTGGACATGATTATAGTCCACTGTGTAAAACAATAAGTTACTGGTATACATAAATTGCTCTGTGCTCGACTGATGTGTTGCAACGTTAGAGTCAACACCGGGTGTATCTTGAAATGTAAACCCTAGATTAAATTTGTTTGATGGAAAATTAATTTCTATCGATTCTACATCGACATTTTGACGATTCATTTGTTTAACATCGTTGTACGATTTTAATTTTGTATATTGTTGTTGCGTTAGGTTGGCAATGATTTCGTCTTCCTTGGCTACTGAAACGATAGCTGTGTTGCTCGTTGTGGGTGTTGGAGAACTTGGAAGTATATCTTGTTCTAATAACAAATTAATTAACGTTGATTTTCCTGCTGAAAAATGACCTACAAATGTTGCGGTGTATTGATTTAAATAAACTTTTTTAATTACTTGATTAATGGTATTAATTAAAGGACTGTTATTAGATTTTTCCAATTCTTTTTTTAATTTATATAAAG
>OBYL01000130.1_pt1 | contig 40197 bp, 35 predicted proteins | sample 1476761 | NCBI WGS metagenome assembly OBYL01 (sample SAMEA2580199, study PRJEB22360) | human gut metagenome | biome: human gut; feature: human-associated habitat; material: faeces | place: Denmark | collected 2008/2010 | reverse complement strand
GTGCTTCGCCAATTATACCGCACTTCGAATTCAACATAATCCGAAAAATCATTATACGAAATTAGTTATCAGGTTAGCGGAAACTACGGATTAAATAAATCACACAGTTATGCACAAGTCACAAGCACTAGCAAAACAAGACAAAATAAGGCTGGATAACACGTTGTAACGCGTCATTTTATCGTTTTATTGAATGGTTAAATTGGAATGTCAGGGAAATGTAAAGACGCACGGTGCGTTTCGCATTATCTAATCAGCTTAAAGGACGTGGCTATAAAGGTTCTGCAGAAGGCGCATTAATTGCTGTGATTTTTTGAAGAATGCCGAGCGCAATGAATTCATTTTTTCAAATAAATATCTCTGTTTCCGGCGCTGCAGCCGCTGCGCCTTACGTCAGGAGAAAATGCGTGGCATTTTCCCCCGACACCCCCCTATAATATTGCTAATTCAAATTTAATGATGAAGTAACAAGGTAAAAACCACAAAGCGCAGGCGTGTAACGCCTTTACCCTTTGTGGTTTTTACTTTGTGAAATTCAATTAGATCATTTTAACTTGCAATAAAATTACAATGTCTGTCTTAGTGTTTGATTTAGATTTTCCCGTCAAGAAGCCTTTCGGCAAGAATGAAAAACCTGTTTCACCCTCCGTTAATTTGTTTTCAGCCAGTCCGCCTAAAACCACAATATCACCACTTTTAAGCGTAACATCAGTAACAATATCGCGTTTAATCAGTGTTGGCGATTGATTTACGCCCGTATCCGTCTTCACAAAATTAGAAAGTTGTTGATTGATTTTTAAGTCTATCGCATTACTTTTAATCGTTGGTTGTATATCAAAGATCACACCAGAAGAACGATATTCAATCGATTGAATAGGTCTGCCGTCCTGATAGGTAACATTTGATAAAACAGGCACATCAGAACCTACTGAAAAATTTCCCTTTGAACCTGATTTTACACGCAACGTTGGGCTACTAACGACTTGAAAGCGTTCATCAGTGCGAAATAACTCAATCATTGCATCCAAATTCCCTGCATTAACCGTAATAAAATTTTCATAGTTTTGTTTGTAACCAATGTTGATACCCAGTTTTCCCGATAGCAATTTTGCCAATAAATTAATTCCGCTTCCTTCTTTGGCAATGTCCTGCACTTCAAAAACATAACCCGTTACAACGACTTCACGGCTTGGCGTATCAACCGATTTTAAAACTGATTTAATTCTTGCAATATCTTCCGCTGTTCCATAATAAACGAGCTTATCACCACTTGCCGAGACTTGCCCCTCTCCTTGTAAAAACTGCGCAAGATATTCTGTATCACGATGAACAGGATTATAAACAAAACTGTGTTTGATAATTTTGGGCGGTTTTGGCTCAATATGCGCAAGATAAACTACGCCATTTTTCTCATAAACTTTAATGTTCATATTCTCAAAATAACGCGTAATGAACTGGTTAAAATCTTGATTTTCTGTGGTATGAAAGCTGATTAACCGCGTATCTGCTGATAATTTTGGATCAAGCATATAAGGCTTTTCTAAAACTTCATCATAGATCATTCCTACCGCTTTCGGTAACGGTACGGCTTCAAGCTTAAAATCAACATTTTTTGCCTGCGCGACGCCAAACAAAAAACAGGAAAAAAAGCATAAAATGTTACGTTGTAATTTCATTGTTTTACTCCAGAATAATAATTAACCCGTTGATTATCAATAATTCCTTCCAACATTCTCCCCGTGAAATTAAAGTTAGAACGCGGCTCTAGCCGTAAATTACCTTTATTATCTGCCAAAATAACAAAAGCTTTGCCCGATTTCTGCAACTCCCCTGTTATGCGCCATTGCGTTGATAATGGCGGAATGACTTGAAATTGTGGCTGATTATTTAATGGAATCGATTCAATTTCCTTATTTTCGTTTAATGTCTGCTCTACTTTTGGCCCGTCCTGTTCAGGTGGCGTAAAAAAGCCAATGAGCTTATATAACGAAAAACCAACAATCAGTAAGGCAAACACAGCAAAATATTTAATACTGGATTTATTCAGCGCGTTTTGCCGTTTATCTGTAACTAATTCCCGTCCATTATCAGTTTCATAGCTTTTATAAAGTGGAAAAATAGCCTTGTCATACTTTTCCTGATAACTTGCCGTCTTTGCGGTTTTCCAACATTTATTACCTGAAAATACATCAACTCTATAGCGGTTTTTTAATCCAGCAGCAACCAACTTTGTCATTTTAAATGTCGTTTCAATTCGCTCTACAAGCTCTTTTTGTAAATTGGTTAAATCTTGATTCAAAATAACAAAATCACAAGAAATGCCGTTACTATCTGTAAAATGTCGGTGTTCTGATAAAAATGAAAAGTGGTTATCATTGATTTTTTCTTTCTTTGGGAAAAATCGCCACGCTTCATCAATAATGATTAAATCTCCTGCTTTACAAAAGGTTTCAATGTTATTATCTATTGCGTTCTTGTAAGGGTAAAAATCAACACCTAAGCATAAATCATTATCGACAATAACCAATTCACCTAAGTTATCAGGCGACAATTTTTTATCTTTTGATAGGCAATATTCTTCAATTAATTGTTTGTTTAATCCGTAAATATTTGAAACTACCCTACGCCCCGAAGCAATGGCGGGAATGATGACAGACTTTACCACTTCATAAGATTTGCCGTGTCCAGGTAATCCCACATAAGCCGAAATAGCCATAATGATCCCTAACCAATAATTGGTAAACGACGAATAATAAAGCGCGCCAACATTGCCGAAATAACCAATGTTATTCCTGTTGGAATTTGCAATATTGATAGAAAATACCAAATAGAATCAGGTAAACCACTAAATAACGCATTTAAATTTGGTATCTCTTTTGGCAAAAATAACTCAATCACTACGGGAATAAATTCCGTTGTAACAAAGAAAAGTGCGAAAAAAACAAAAAATTTTGCAACAATACCTTTAAAAGCAAACCCAAGAAAACCACTAAATAAACGTAAAATTAAGCTACCCATTGTTATTCCTTATGCACTCAATAAAATTCTTAATGCGACAATTCCCCAAATAAGCAGCATCAAGGAAGTAATCACGGCTTTATTTTGCTCTACATATTGGCAATGCTTATCTAATCGAACATCAATATTTAAATAATCAATATGCCCTTCCCACGTTGGACACTGCACAGCACGATCGGCTAAATGAAAATTCTTGAGCTGCGGAAAAAACTGATTAAATGGCTCTAAAATTTGTCGTGCTGTGGGTGACTCAAGTTCAGGATATTCGGGTTTATCATCAATATCTTTATCATCTTTTTCTTCACCTGGACGCGTACCGGGATTCGGTGTGGGTTGTGGAATAGGTTGTGGTTGGTTTGATGTGCCTATGGATAATTGATTTCCTACACCTGCTTTAGCAAATAAATCGGCAAAAGTTGCTGTTTTACCTAATTTATTTAATTGTGCTTGTACTTCTGCCGATGTAATCGGATCAGATGCACTAAACGGAACTCCAATATAACCAGGCTGAGACGCAGCAGACATCAATAAGGCGTTATACAATAACGCTAATTGTTTGGCGGTTAAGGGTTTGGTATAAAGATTTAAATCTAAATCTGCGACTGAATTTAACTGCTTATCTGATGAAGTTGTTGGAAAATCGCCTACCCAATGTTGATTTTCTTCAAATCTAATGTAGGTTAAATTATTTACACGCGTAGAAACTTCATAATCCGAAGGTTTAGGTGGATTAAAAGAATAAACGATTTGCGAGCCAGTATTTCCCTCTAAAATCGGCTCAAAATCATAGTTTAATTGTTTTTCGGTAAATATCTGACGAACTTCAGGATAAATCATATTACCTATTTTTTGATGACGTAAATAACGATTTTCTACGGTAGTTTGTGAACGTAGATAACGGTATTTCTTGCCCTCAATATCGACTTCTGAATAATTTTCTTCTCCTTTTCCTCCCCATTCCTCTTGCGCGATATATTCAGCCAATTTTTCAATAGAATTTGATTGCGCGTACTCCCCCGTTCTTAACGTATTGAAATATTTATAATGTTTATCTAAGACATCGGATTTATAAATATCCTGTGAGTTTTCCGAAATCTGTTTCTTTTCTTTTGAATACTGATAAATAATTGGATCTTTCATACTCGGCATTGCGTTGACAACTTTTGTTTCACCATTCACATTTATCGCATAACGACCATCAGCCAAAGGAACTGCAGTAGGCTCAAAAGCAACCCCGATTTTGCTATTACTTTCTACATTCAAATCCTTAAGCGTAATTGCACCTGATGTTAACGCTAACGCAACCCATGAAATATCTTTCGCATTGCGTAATGTTGATGTTGCGCCAACAGCAAATGTTGCATCATTTGCCGCAACCGTTCCCAATGCCCGATAAGTCTGTGCTGCACGTAATCCTATTGCTGCTTCATTTGCCGCTAAATAAGCGGCATCATTTGCGGCAGCTCTCCCAACCACAGAAACAGCAGCTCGTCTTGCAATAATCCCTTCAAACACTTCAGCTAATACCACGCGGGCAAGTAACGGATTAGCGTTGGCTTTATAGGATAAAACAACGTTAAAAATAAAACTAAAAATTACTATCCATTTAAGCCAAGCACCACGACTAAACCGCATACCATACCCAAAAGAAAATAAGCAAAATCCCATAACATACGCACCCCAAAGAAAAAAGGGGACGCAAATCCCCCCTTGTTATTGTTATTTTCCAAATAGTCCCAAAATAAAGCGGATACCCATTTTGGCAATACGCGGGCCAATTAACACACCGCCTGCGGCGATAATTCCGGCAATCACCGTTGAAAAATCAACTTGGTTAAGCATACCGGAAACATCAATTTGTACTTTTTGTGCCGATTCACTGCCAGCAAAAGCACCAACGGAAGATCCCAAAGCTACAGCAGCAATAAGGTATTTTTTTAAATTTGACATAAGAAACTCCTTATATTGAGTTAAAATTATGTGCTTATTTGAAAAGCGCTAAAAATGTTCCCACAGATTTAGCGATTAAATAAAAAATAAGCACAAGACCAAATGAAAAACCAAAGCTATCGGTATGATGAAAAAAATCACCCACTGAAAAGCCTTGATTTTCATTCCCTGAATGTGCCACAGATTGAAGTTTGACCGCCTCTGTCCGTGGCACTTTCAATACGACATCACTACAACCATCACCGCCAAAACTCATATAAGGGTGGCAAAACTTAGTTGTAATTTCTATTTCTTCATTCATCACTTATCAATAGCGGGAACTAAAACAATATCACTTACTTTTAAATCAAAATAACCACTGACTTTAAAAGAAGTTGGATGAACATAGTAATTACCAGGAGAATAAGGAACTTGATCCTTTTTCAAGGGCACTTTAATTTGAACAGGAAACTGACCACCTAATTCAATATAGGCTTCCTGCGTGCGAATAAACCAATCTTTTCCCGTTTTCTCACTTACCCCTGACCGTTCATCAATTCTGGAAGTTGAAAAAATTTGTACTTTCAATAAATACTGTTCAATGTTTTGATTACTCATTTTTATACCTCTCGGTTAGTTAAATTACGCAGCTAACTGCATTTGGACAAAATCTAATGTTGGTTCAACATACCAATCAGGACGCTGACAACTAAAATCAATTTCAACAAGTTTCATTAACGGAATGATGTTATGGTGTTCGTGGGCTTTGAGGTTTTGCAACTGGGCTTTCGTTAGCCCGACAGCTAATAAGTCTTTTTCGTGTCGCCAGAACGTTTTTCTATCCATTTCTGACTGAGTTTCTAAATATCCATAAGTTAATAAGTTTTTATAAAAACCAAATAATCTATCTGCCTTCGCATAACTAATATTGCCCTTAGGTGTTACTGTGTAATACTGTTTTTTCAGTAATTTCTGAATATTGTCTCGGTTATATACATTCATTTTGCTTTCTCCAACCGCTTGGATAATATCGTTAAAGGCATCTTGCCATAGGTCTTTAATCAGGCTTTTTCCCTGTTTTTCATACTGTCTTTGATACTGGATTAAATCGCATAATTTGCGTGGAATACGGTATTTATCTAAATAACGTTGTTTTAGCCGAGCCTCAAAACGCACACATTGCTTGGAAAATTCAATTAAATTTGGATTGCTTAACACGTTTAGCACATTAAGAAGATTTTGTTTATTTGGCGTACGTTTTAATTCGGATTGGATTTCGGACAAACGTTTTTGCAACTCTGCCCCTTTTAAATAGACTTTAAGGACTCTATGCTCTGAACGACTGTTCCATTCTGCTGTTGTCTCATATTCTCGGTTATATCGCGTTTTCTTGGTTTGCTTTGCTCTCACATTTTGCAAAAAGCTAATCACCTGCTTTTGCATCATTTCAGACGGAATATGAGCTGAATAGGTGACATCAATCCAATCTATCATCGTATTTTCAGTGTCAGTCATTTCGTAGAGTTCTGGCAAGGCTTCACAAAAGGTTTTCAGCATCACAAAACAACAAACATCAAGATTGGTTGAACCAAAGACATTATGCCCTTGAAGTAATTTTGCGGGACTGGCTTTCAGCTCAATATAAGGCGGGTTTTTCATTCTATCGCTGCCGTTGAAGACTTTCATTGCTAACGAACCAAAATGACTAGGAATGGCTTCATAAGGGTGGGACAGTTCGGCAATATCAAGATCACCGTCAATCTCAAAGGTGACATTGCCTGCCCGTAGTTTAAGACCTGTTCTCTTGGCTATCTCTATCAGGGTTTCTTTCAAAAAAGAGGTTTCCCCGTCTTTGCAAACGAGGATATGCTCTGTTTTGAATGGAATTGATAGCTTCAAGAAGTCGATCACTTATGCCTCTATACCGCATGTGTACATACATTAAATAAAATATACAACTTTTGCATACCGCATACAAGCATATTTACATACTTTGAGACAAAAAAAGTATAATAGGACATCAATTACAAACCAGATTTTGAGATAGAAATAATGAGAAAAGATACATCTGTTCGAGTTAATGAAATGAGAAGGAATAAGTTAGAAATGTTAGCTATTGAAATCAGTCATAAGAGCGGAAAACTAACTAAAATGAGTGATATAGTTAATCATCTATTGGATAACTACCTTCAAGAAGCAAAACAGGATTTACTTCATAATGCTGAAAATTCAGGTAAGGATAAAACCAAAAGTACATAATTATTAAAAATAAAGAAATAATTATTCACTCAAGACTGTAGCAATCATTTAAAGATTGATTAATTAATAAACTGATTTGTGTCATTTTGACACAAGAGTGGACTATTAAAGAGAGTCCACTCGGGCAAAAGCCCAAATGGACTATGCAACATTTTGCATAAAGTTTTATTAAACTAGGAGGTAAGTTATGCCTAAATCAGATCATAAATTCCATAATCAAAGTCAAGAACATGAACAAAATTACCACCTTAGAAAAAATGGGTTAAGACAAACACAAGATAACAGAAATATCCTAAGTAAGATTACACCGGCAAACTCTAAAAATGTCGATGTTGATGTACTAATTAAAAAAAATGTTAAGAAATTTGAAAAAGCGTGAGGTAAATATGAAAAAATTATTAATTGTTTCTGCTACAACTTTGCTATTAGTTGCTTGCCAACAACCTTCTTTTGAAAGAAAAGTTCTCAAATCACTTCCAACAGAAAAATCAGACGATACAAAATATTGTATCTACGATGGTAAACCCTATTCTAAAGGGAGTGTTATAAAAGCTGAAGGAGTAACTCTAAAATGTAGCACCTACAGCACAGATGTATTTGATAAAACACTATCTTGGGGTAAATAAAAATTGCGGGATTTCGAACCAAAGTTCGGGTGTTACAGAGATCCCTAATTTACATAGAGCATTATTTAAACAGTACATATGGAGATATAAGATGACTAGAAAACAGAAAAATCTTTTTAATGTCGGTGATATTGTCAAATTAAAATCAGGAGGACCTGATATGACCGTACAAGCTGTCGAAAAAAGCTCCACGGGTTTAACTATTGATGCACCAAGAGAATTCAATGGGTATTACACCTGTCAATGGTTTGCTGGAAAAAAATTGGAAAAAGGGCGATTTCCTGAGGAGTCTTTGGAAAGTGTCAATAAATAATATAATTTCGTGGATGCTTTCTAAGCTAGAAAGAGAAGCCTGTTTGTACCAAGATGATGTTGTTGATTATTTAGTAAAAAATAGCTTTGAACAATATCTAATTGAGAATAGCGAAGGCAATCAGGTTCTCAATCGAAAATTGTTAGAAGAATTTAAAAAACACACGGAAGATGATGTTGTTTGGGTGAGAACCGAATTATATTGGAGATGGAGAGTTCTTGAAGATGAACCAGGGCGTATAGCTAGAGGTTAAAATTATCTTACTACTATATAAATAGCTGGCAATTATCGGCTATTTTCGTCTATAAAATCTAGGTTTTGGTGCAATCGGGCTAAATGCCTGAATAAACTCTTCCTTGTCTATCGGCACGCTCGAATTTCTTAATTCACTCAAAAACGCCGCCAAATGGTCGCAAAGATCAAATCGAGCCTGAGTTTCTTCCCGTGTATAAAATCGCTTCGTTTCAAACCTGATCTCAATCGTATCTAACGTACAGTAAACCCGATAATCGTCAGCCTTGAGTAATTTAACTGTATTTAGAAAATGAATGGGTGTGATATCTTTTAATGTAATATTTGCCATAAAATCAATAAGTTGTAATTTCGCATAATGGCGGATTATGTGTAAATTCTCGTGCGGTGCTTCGCCAATTATACCGCACTTCGAATTCAACATAATCCGAAAAATCATTATGCGAAATTAATTACAAGGTTAGTGAAAACTACGTATTAATAAAATCACAAAGTTATGCACAGGTCACGAATACTGCTCAAGCAATGTGAAATATGGATTGGTAATACCTTGTAACAAGATTAAATAATGATTTATACACTCTAAAATTGTTATGTAAGGAAAAAATAAAGAGATTTATAGGTGCCAAATAATGATAACGCTACGTGAATTCTGCGTTATTTTATGAGGTGAATATCATCAGATTTAAAAAGAAAAACGTAAATCTCAGGGATTAAGATTTACGTTTTTGATGATTGGCATTTGTGTGACTATGTCACGATATGTATAAGATTAAGATAACAGTTTTGCACCGTATTCATAAACCTGTTGTAGTAAATTTAGCTTGGTTGGGTTATCTGAATATTCCTCTGCTAACCGTTGTAAACTTTCCTCAAACTTAACCGCACTTTGCTCTAATTTACGTTGGCGATATTTTTGCCATTTGATTTGCTCTGCACGATTTAGAGTTTTGTAGAAATGTCTGGCACGATAATGGAATAACAGTTCAGGAATTCGTTTATCTTCAAATGCTAAACCATGTTCAGCTAATTGCTCTGCTGGCAAATCACGTAAAATAGCCATGTTGTTTTTATCGGCATTGCTAAAGAAACCGTTATAGAGCTCCGTTTCTACATTATCGCTCGGCTCAAATTCGCGTTCTTCTGAGAAGATTTCAATAACTTTCTCGCGAATATCTAAGGATTGGCGCAATTTTGCTAAATTATCTAAGCAATGTTGTCTGTCTATCCCTAAACGAGCTGCATTTTCTGGCAGTAACGTTTTTGCAGGCGCCAAAATTGGGCATTTATTAATATGAACTAATTTTAATGGAACTGATGAAACTCCCCTTTCTTCTAGCTCGCTTTTCTTGGTATATAAATCTTGTCGCAAATCAACCGCACTTTTACGGAGTAAATTATCAATATCACCTGATAAATCACAGACGATTACGGCATTTTGATTAGTTGGATGCCATGCTAATGGTGCTACCCAAGCACAATTGCCGCGATAATTCCCTAGCATGCCTGAAACGTGCACTAACGGTGTCATTTCCGCGGTGTCGATCAGTTTCTCAATTTCCTTTTTACCTCTATGCTCAAAGAAGAATTGAAATAATTTAGGCTGCTTTTCTTTGATTAATTTAGCCATAGCGATGGTTGCATATACATCCGCCATCGCATCATGGGCATTTTCATGCTCAATACCATTTGCTTTAGTGAGTTTTTCTAAGCGAAAGCTTGGCATGCCATCATCGTCATAAGCCCAATTAATTCCCTCTGGACGCAAAGCATAACAGGCTCGTACTACATCGAGTAAATCCCACCGAGAATTGCCATTTTTCCAGCTATATTCATAGGGATCAATAAAATTGCGGTAAAAGGTATAACGAGTCATTTCATCGTCATAACGAATGTTGTTGTACCCCATCACACAGGTATTCGGTTGTGAAAACTCAGCTAGAATTTTTGCGGCAAATTCAGGCTCAGGAATCCCCTTTTCATTACATTCTTGTGGTGTGATTCCTGTAACCATTACAGCTTCCGGTGCGGGTAAATAATCATTGGTTTGCTTGCAATACAACATAATAGGCTCACCAATGATATTGAAATTTGCATCGGTACGAATACCGGCAAATTGAGCTGGACGATCACTTGCCGGATTGATACCAAAACTTTCGTAATCGTAGATAAAAAAACTAAAATTGTTTGCCATAATTAAGCCAGAATTTTATCTAAATAATATAAACAGAAAATTGCTGAAAGACTGATAAGTACGCCAAACCAGTTTATTTTGCTGATTTTTTCTTTAAAGAAAAATGCGCCGGTGATGGTGCCTAAACAAATCACACCAATGTTCATTCCCGCAAAAACTAAGGTTGGGTTTTGTCCGAAACTTTGGTGCGCTTTAATGTAAAAAAGGATGTTAAAGAAATTCAACACGCCTAAAATGATTCCACCAATAAAGCTTGGCACTGTCCACTGAGTGCGTTTTAGGAATAAATACAGAAACATGACACAAGCGGCTAATGAGAAAGCGATGAATAATGTGGTTGGGAATGCTCCCCCGCTTTTGGCTACTTGTTTGAATAAGATATCAATGGTGCCATAACCAAACCAAACACCGATTAAGCCTAAAATACCTTTAAAAGTGACCGCACTTTGCTCATTCGATTTATTCAAGATACAGAATAAACCAATGAATGCCAAAATAATGCCAACAACTTTTGGCTGACTTAATGTTTCATGGAAGATAATAAAAGAGGCAACAATCGGTAGAAATAACGATAAGCGTTGTGCTGCATCTGAACGCACAATACCCGCAAATTCAACGGCTTTAGACATAATGATAAATACGGTTGGTAATAAAATACCTAATGCTAGGAAGATAGGTGTGCTATCACTTTGTGCCAAATATTCAGTAAATTCTAATCCTTTAAAATCAGGCTTGAGTAAGAAATAGCTTAATGAAATGGCGACGATATAGTTAAACGCAATGGCTTGTTCAATAATGATATTTTTCTTGCGAGCAACTTTAAGTAACACCGATACGGCAACACTACATAGAATGGCAAAAATAAGATTGTGCATAATTCGTCCTAAATTCTCATAAAAATAACAATGAAAAAAGCGGCCAATGCTTTGACCGCTTTAAAAAACTACTCTGTTGCGCCAAAGCCACGCAAACCAACCACATGAACTTGTTCTTGGTTGCCGGCAATTTTACGCACCAGTTTATAGGTCGTCCCTTTTTCAGGGCTGATATTCTCTGGCGCGGCGATAAGTAATTGCATATCCAAACGTTCGCAAAGTTCGAACAAGGTGGAAATAGATTTACCATCCAAACGCGCTGCTTCATCCAAGAATAGCAAGCGGCATGGCACGATGTCTTTACCGCGAATACGACGGCTTTCCTCTTCCCAGCTTTGTACAACCATTAATAGGATTGACATACCTGTACCGATCGCTTCACCTGTCGATAATGCACCACTTTCAGCACGTAACCAGCCATCCGCACCACGGAAGACTTCAACCTCTAGCTCAAGGTAATTACGGTAATCTAATAATTCTTCACCGATAGTTTGTGCTGTGCGTTGGCCCATATCAATATGCGGGTTAATACGTTGATAAAGTTTCGCAATGGCTTCAGAGAAGGTAATACGATTATCACTGAATAAATCTTGATATTCTTCCTGTTTACCTGACAGTGCATCAAGCAACATCGCATGTGTATCACGAATATTGACTACCAAACGTACTGATTTTACCTGACCGAAGGCAATATTTTGTAGACCTTGGTTCAACATGCGAATACGATTTTGTTCACGTTGAATGGTTTTACGCATAATATTCGCCACACTTTCAGAACTGATCGCCAATTTTTTCTCACGGCCAGTCAATTCTTCTGTTAAGCGATTAAGCTCAATTTCCATTTGCTCAATTGCATCAATCGGATCATCTGTTTTAATAATATCCTGACGAATACGTTCACGAAGATGTTGATACACGGCAATAAAGAAGCGAACTTTATTTTCCGGTTTACGGCTGTCTTCAGAAATACGCAATGCATCGCGGAGATATTCATTATCAGCCACCGCAGTACGTAACGCACCTAATGCTTTATCCGACATTGAACGTAGTTCATCAGCAGATAAATAAGCTAACTCACGACGATTGAGTCGTTTTTCCACATCAGAATTACGAGATAAACGGAGAACCACGCACCAGCTGACTTTCGCTGCCACAACCAATTCACGTTGCGTTTTGTAATCACGTTCCGCTTTGCGAATGCGTTTATTCAAGTTATCCGCTTCACTTTCAATGAGTGTTAATTGTTTTTCGACATAAGAACGACGTTGACGGCTGGTTGAAAGTTGTTGATACAACTCATCACGGCGATTTCTTGCACGTTCCTCTGCCCCTTCATCAGCGCGCACACCCAATTCACCAATCTCAGCAATTAATTCTTTCAACAATTGATTTTTACTGTCATAAGAACTTTGCAATTGAATAAATACTTGGTTGTATTGTGCAAATTGACTTTGTTTTTGACGCAATTGTTCACGCTGAGTATCACGCTGTGTTTGTAATTGTTCCAAGCGTTGACGTAGTTGCTCATTAAGCTCTGATGTTTCTGCTTGTCCAGCATCTTCATAACTGAAGTGATTTTTACGTTGCACCACATCCGCTAAAGCAAATACACGTTGTTGTACTTGTTTTTGGCGTTCAATGGCTTGGGTTAAATCAGCTTTTAAGCGCTCATAGTTTTCTGGATCGCTTTGTAAAGTATTTGCAATCGGCTCTAATTGTGACAACGCAACGCCATGTTGACGAATAAAACTTTCATCTTGCTCTGCGATGTCTAATTGTTCGCGACACTCTTCAATGCGATCAAGTAATTCTTCATCAGAAAGTAAGTTAAGCTGTGGCATTAACTTATTCAACAATTGCATTTTTTCTTTGGCATTATCCAATTTAATGCGAATTTGTTGTTCTGTGCTTGAGAATTGATTGAGCTCACGATCAATTTCATTGCGTTCTTGATTGATTTCCGCCATAACCTCTTCAGGGTTTGGTTGGAACGCAAGGGCTAAATGTAAGCCAACAAATTGACTAAAGTGTTCATGTAAACGTTGACATTTTTGTACATCAAAGGCGATTTGTGCGTATTCTTCCGCAATTTCATCACGTTTAGCTTGTAATTCTTCTAAATGTTTTTCACGTGCAGCACGACCGAATAATGGAATTTGCGGGAATTTTGAATAACGCAATTCACGATCAGACACTTGCACAACAACGCCCATTTCAAGCTCTTGGGCTGAAAGTACGCTGTCATCAAAGGCATTTGGGTCACCTTCGATTAAATATAAATCATCTGGACAATCTTCTAAATTAGCTAATTGTTCGCGTACCGTGTTGAGATCACGCACAACAATAGCATGACGGGCAGGACCATAAAGTGCCGAGAAATAAGGTGCATCTTCAATTGGTACATCATCATATAATTCAGAAAGCAATACCCCACCAAAACGTTCTGCAAGCACATTCAAGCGAGCATCTTCAGAACCATCTGGTTGGCTTAGACGAGAAATTTGCTTATCTAATTGTTGACGTTGTTTCTCTAAATTGTCACGTTGAATAGTCAATTCACGTTCTTTCACCAATTGTGATTGCATAAAATGCATTACATCTTGGCTATGCTCGAAGGTTTCACCACTTTGCTCTTGTAAACGTTCTAAAGCGGCTTGAGCAGTTAACCAAGCCGGTGCTTTACGAGCATTTTCTTCGTAAAGCGCGGTCAAACTTTCACGTTTTTGACGTAAGGTTGAACGGTTTTCTACTTGCTCAGCAAGTTCCTCATTCAAACTTTCAATGAGTTCTTCTTGTTCTGCGTGGTATGCTTCAAGTTCATCTGCGGTTTCTAAAGATAAATCAGCACGTTGATTAAAATCAGCCAATAATTTAACTGCACTTTGTTGTTGAGCATAGCGCTGCTCTAACTCATGTAATTTCGCGCGTAATTGCGGGGTTTGTTGTGCCTGAATTTTTTTTGTTGGATATTCACGCAATAATTCTTTAGCACTTTCCCAAGCGCTGGAACGAGGCATATCACCAGCAATTTTGCACACCAACTGATAGGCTTTATCGAATTGTGATTTAGCCGCTTCAGAAATAGACATTTTATGTTCTAACTCAAGCACTTGCTCGGTTAGACTTTCTGCATGGGCAGCAAATTCAGCTTGGTAATCTTCCGCATTTTTCACGCTTAAATCCGCTAAACCGCATAAGGTTTTCGCTTTTTCAAGTGCGGCAATTGCTTGTTGATATTGCAATGCACGGGTTTGTTGTGCATCTAATGCTTGTTGATAATCCGCAAGTTGCGCACGTACTTGATCAATTTCAAGTTCCGTTTGCTCAAATTGTGCTTGGCTTTCTTCAAGCTGTTCGGTTACGGTTTCCACAACCATTTTTTGTTCTTCTAATTTTTCTGTAAGTTCAGCCACATCTTCTTGATAGCGCGATACTTTTTCTTGATGGCGTAACGCATTTAATACCAAGTTCAAGTGGTCTGCCGCACTTTGGTGATCGACTTCTAAAGTACGTTCATTTTCTGCCAATTCTGCAGCTTCACGGCTTAAGTCAATTAAGCGGTGTTGTGATAACTCTTGCTCAGCTTTTGCTTTATACCAATCACGACGGAAACCTAGAGCCGCTTCGATATTGCCGCGGCGTTCATTGGCATTACGCATATAATCTGATGCCACATAATTAGTGGTTTCGGTGATTAAATGTTTGAATAAATCACGGTCAGATTGGGTGACTTTAATTGCTTCAAGGGTCATGCGGTTTTCACGTAACGCACTTTCCATATCTTGGAAGGCTTTGCGCACACCAAGGTTTTCTGGCAATAAGTAATCACGTAAAGAACGGGTAATGGCGCTGGAAATACCACCGTATAAAGAAGCTTCGATTAATTTATAGAATTTGCTACGGTCTGAGGCGCTACGTAAGCGTTTTGGAATAATACCTAAATCAAACATCATGCCGTGATAATCGGTGATGGAATGATATTGCTTGAATTGCGCACCAAGATTTTCAATTTTGTCTTTTAATTCATTTAAATTGAGTACGCGAGCTTGACGTTCACCGACTGTTTCGGTGAAAAGTGCGGTCGGATTTAAGGATAATTCCACTCCTTGAATCGAGAAGGTTTTTAAATCCACTTTCTTATCACGACCCGCAATTTGTTGCAGACGCACACCTACGAGAATTCGTTGGTGACGAGAATTGATGGTATCCAATACCGCATAACATACACCTGGACGCAATTTACCGTGCAAACCTTTATCACGAGAGCCTCCTGTCGAGCCGGCTTCTGTGGTATTACGGAAATGCAACAAGGTTAAGTCTGGAATCAACGCTGTCACAAACCCCGCCATGGTTGTGGATTTACCGGCACCGTTACCACCCGAAAGTGTGGTCACCAATTCATCCAAATCAAAGGTGCGGGCAAAGAAACCATTCCAGTTAATTAAGGTGAGTGAACGGAATTTACCACGTTCTACCCCATTATGTTGGTTTAATACAGGAGCAATAAATTCTTCTTCAACCTGTTCGGTTGATTGCTCAGGTTCGTCTTGATAGATTTCGTTTTTAAGTTCTAATACATCAGACATTATTCTTGTTCTCCTGCATCATCAAATTCTTCATCAATTTCGACCGCACTTTCTTCATCATCGAGGTCATCAGCATGACTTGCCGCTTTTGCTTGTTTTTCCAATTCAAGAGATTGCGGTGTGGCTGCTTCCCCATCACGAATTAAGCGAGCTTGTGCTTCTAACGGGTCATCACCAGAACGGACTTCAGCCCCAAAACGGAAAACTGATTCTGAAATAGTAAATTTACCGCTATGCTGTTCGCCCACAGTATGAATCATGCCTAAACGGCGTAAACGACCGATCGCCGCACGTACTTTTTCAGATAATTTTTGCTTATCTAAATCTGAACCGCTGGAACGTTGATTGACGGCTTTCAATAATTTGCCTTCGTCCGCCAAGTTGAGTAATTCATCATAAACCTCTTGCGTACTGAAGATACCTTGCTGTGCCAAACGTTCTGGACTTAAATATAAATAGCAAAGTACCTTACCTACTAACATTTCTAATTCGGAAAGCACTGAACGGGCAATTAAGGTCGTGGCTTTCGGACGCAAATAGAAAAAACCTTCTGGAGCTCGGATTAATTCCACGTTGTAACGGCGGTAAAAGCCATCTAACTCATTTTGGAAATCCATCAAAAAAGCATGATTATCTAATTGATCTGTGCTGATATGGCGACCTGAGCGCAATAAACTGTCCACTGTAGGAAAAATAGGATTAGCAATGGCATTTGCTAATTTCGGGGAAATTACATCTTGAATATCTGTCATGGTTAATTTCTCATTTTATGAATTCATTTTTGGGTAAGCCACGAAATTAATATTTATCAATTACATGCGCTTGCACTTCTGCGCCGTAATCGTTAATTTCCTGCCATTGCGGATAAAGACCGGCTAAATCATCATTTGCCATACCTAAACGCACTGCTTGATCCACAATAATACGCGCCACATCAAAATGACGGGAAAGTGGATAAGCCTCTAATTGTTCTTTTAAGACCAAACTTAAATCGATTGGACGATTGTTTTCACGGTATTGAATTAATAAGCCTTGCATATGTTCGACGATTTGATCATGTAAATCAGCCAAAGACTCATATTGCAATTCTTCAGGTAACTCACCCAATGCATCATCTTCACGTAATGCCATTTCTTCATCACGCAGATCGACCAAACGTTCCGCTTGAGCAGTCCACAAGAACCAAGGATGATCGAAATAGCTGTGGATAGAATTACGCAAGCGTTGTGAGAATACACGGTTTTTATCCATATCAATGGCGGTACGGATAAATTTATGCACGTGACGGTCATAACCAATCCATAAATCGATGGCTTGTTGTCCCCAGCTAATAATGCGGTCAAGCTTGGATTGTAAATCAGTAATTAATTGTTCAATAAAATACAGCTCATCATGACCAATTACACAATCTTGAATACGTAATAATTGAGCCTGTAACTTATCACCTGCGGCATTTAAAGTATCTTGTAACTCACGTAAATTGCCTGAGGTTTCATCTAATAAACGTTCACAGCTAGAAATTGCCGCCTGCCAATCTTTGGTAAGTAAATTGGCAATTTCTTCTTTAATGCTTTGTTGATTTTCATCCATCACGCGTTGTGATAAATCGATACTATCGAAAATCTCTGCTACTGAATATTTTAACGGAGCAAAAACATTCCGGCGCCAAAAGTGCTCATTCTCCCCTTTTGCTGTAGCTTCTTCTGCTGCATCAGATGCACGCTGAATTTCATCAGCCACAATAGAAAGCTGTACAGAAAGACGCAATGCAGAAAATTCACGCTGACGAATATAATAATCTGATACGCCAACACCCAGTGGGGTGAGACGATAAATGGAAAGCCCTTCAGTAAATTCACTGCTGAAACGGTTAAGAAAACGCTGCTTCACCAATTCATTAATACTATTATTGGCACGAGTGGCAATCGCGTCCGTTGATTGGTCAAAGGCATTGGCTGTATGGCGGAAAATATCCACTAAATCGGCTTCTAGCATCTCGCCATCTAAACGTTCATTGTTATAAATGGCAATAGCCAATAAAAACACTAAGCGCTCTGTTGGCAGATTTAACGAAAATTCCCGCTCTTTCGCCCATGAGACGAGTTCAGGAATGGTTTGTGAGGTTTCGATCATTCGGTTACAAAAGCTTAAAATTGAACAAAAAAATTTCTGAGATTATACAGGATTTTTTCTCAATCTTGAAAATCTTCTTGCAAATTGACCGCTCTTTTTAAATTTAAAATATCCTTAACTTAAATAAGGAAATATATTTTCTAATGTTCAAACAATATTCAAACAAAATTTACAATTCTTTACAAAATTACCATACTCATTTACTTTTCTATACAAAAAAAGCCATCTATAATCCCTGCGTATAGATACGCAATCGTTTTCTTAGCGAAAGATATTTTAATTATGCTGTTGCAAAAAACATTATAAATCAAATAATTGAATCTATGAGTGATTCGTATTCTATATTGTTCTGTGTATATTTTATACAAAACTCTATGAAATTTTTTAATTACATGCAATTTATGTAATTAAAGAAGAAAATCAAGCGAGGACATATGAAAAATTTTAAATTTAATGCTATCACGGCATTAATTGTGGGATTTAGTGTATCAGCAGCTAATGCTGGACCTAATATGAATATTGATAACGCAGTCAATGGTTATCCAAATGCAGTCGCTGCAACTGATGCTGCAAGCTACGGCAATACTGCAATCGGGCAAGATAATACGATTCACTCAATTCATGGTTCAAGCTCTGCATTTGGTAACCAAAACATTATTGATGGCCAAGACGCGAACGCATTTGGTGATGGCAACGAATCTAGAGGAAAATTTACTCAAACCTTCGGTGATGGAAATAAAGTTCATGGTGATAACGCTTCTGGTTACGGTAGTACAAACATTATTGGCGCAGCTAATAACTACAAAGAATATGCCAGTGCATTTGGTACAGAAAATACTATTACAGGACATAGATCTACAGCATTAGGTGCTAAGAATACGGTAAGTGGTGAGAATGCAACAGCTGTGGGTTATAGCAATACTGTTACAGGAAATTATTCTGTTGGTATTGGATCTTCTGCTAATGCGCAAGGTTCAACCACTGTAGCCATTGGCCAAGCAACACAAGCTACTGGAGAAAACAGTAACGCATTTGGTTCTCAAGCTTCAGCAACAGCTACTAGTGCTCTAGCATTAGGTACAAACTCTACCGCATCAGGAGACTCATCAGTTGCAGTTGGTAATGATTCTACTGTTACTGGAGATTCAGCTGTCGCTATTGGGGCATCAACAACATCAACTGGGAAATGGTCAACTGCTCTAGGTGATTTAGCAAATGCTGAAGGTGAGCAAAGTGTCGCGCTTTCTAAAGATTCATATGCGAAACATGAGAAATCTGTTGCTCTAGGTACTGGTACAATAACTCGCGATGCAACGAGTGAAAATACAGCGACTGTAGGAAGTTTAACGTATAGTGGCTTTGCTGGTAATACGCCAATCTCTGTTGTATCTGTCGGTGCTGGAGAATCTACAACTTATACTCCACCAGATCATACCATTTCACGCACTGTAACGATTACACCACATCAACGCCAAATCATAAACGTAGGTGCAGGTAATATCTCTGCTAAGTCAACTGACGCTATTAATGGTTCACAACTTTATGCTGTTGCTGGTACCGTAAATAATGTTGCAAACTCAGTGAAAAATATTATTGGTGGTAATACATCAATTAATCCAGATGGCACAATTACGGTGAATAATATTGGTGGAACCGGTAAAAATACTGTTCATGATGCAATTAAGCATGCAAATGATCGCGTAGACAATATTCGTCAACGTACATCTGACGTAAAAGTAAAAGCTGGCGATAACATCGATGTAGAAGAAACTCACGATGATGCTAACCAAGTAAAAACCTATACTGTTAGTACCCAAAAAGACATCAAAGCAAATTCTTATACCATCAATAATTCCAATATCAAAATTGATCAAAATGGAATTAATGCAGGTAACAAAAAAGTTATCAACGTTGCAAATGGTGAAAATGATAACGATGCGGTTAATGTTTCACAATTAAATAAAGTGAAAACTGATGTGGCTAACAATACTAAAAATATTGCTACAAACACTCAAAACATCGCTAACAATACTAAAGCAATTAATACTTTAAATAAGAAAGTTCATGATGTTGACCGTAAATCTCGCGCAGGTATTGCTGGCGTTGCAGCAATTGCTTCAGCTCCATCTGCTCGCAAAGATGGTAAGAGCATGGTATCAACTGGGGTTGCTCACCACCGTGGTGAAAGTGCGATTGCAATTAAAGCATCTCGTAACTCTGATAATGGTCACTGGTCAACCAACGTGAACGGTGCTGCAGATACTCGCGGTCAATTTACTGTGGGTGCGGGTGTCGGTTACGAATGGTAATCTGGCTTAAACTTTAAAACAAAGAGCCACAAAATCGTGGCTCTTTTTTATACGCTAAAATAATGAAAAATTTGACCGCACTTATTGCAATATATATCGCCAAACAAATGCACTGACCAAAATAATCAACATGATAATAATTTGTATTAAACGTTTTTTGGTTAATTTTTCTGCTGCCATACCTATTTACTCGTAGATAACTTCTTAAATTGACTATTTAGTGGTAGAATAATTGCGTTAGATCAATTTTACACTATATTTATCGATTTGAGGAACTAATGAAGAATTTCGTTTCAGAAACCAAATCAGGGCGCAGAGTTCAATCTGGTGGTTGTGCGATTCACTGCCAAGATTGCAGCATTAGTCAACTTTGTATTCCTTTCACATTGAACGAACATGAGCTCGATCAGCTTGATAACATCATCGAGCGTAAAAAGCCTATACAAAAATCTCAAGTCCTTTTTAAAGCGGGCGACACGCTTAATTCTATTTATGCGATTCGTTCCGGTACCATTAAAACTTATACCATTAGTGAAGCGGGCGAAGAACAAATTACCTCTTTTCACTTACCGGGTGATTTAGTCGGTTTCGATGCGATCACCAATATGCAACACCCGAGTTTTGCACAAGCATTGGAAACTGCTATGGTATGTGAGATTCCCTTTGATATCTTAGATGACCTATCCGGCAAAATGCCTAAGCTTCGTCAACAAATTATGCGTTTAATGAGTAGTGAAATCAAAAGTGATCAAGAAATGATTTTATTACTGTCTAAAATGAATGCAGAAGAACGTTTAGCCGCATTCATCCATAACCTATCCAAACGCTATTCAGCTCGTGGTTTCTCTGCGAAAGAATTCCGTTTAACCATGACTCGTAGCGATATTGGTAACTATCTTGGCCTAACGGTTGAGACCATCAGTCGTTTGCTTGGACGTTTTCAAAAATTAGGTGTACTCTCTGTTCAAGGAAAATACATTACTATTAATGATATAAATGCCTTAATTGATTTAACTGGTGTACATAAAACTAAAATCCAGTTAGCTGAATAGATAAAAAGCGTGAATATTCACGCTTTTTTAGTATTTGAAACAAAAAAACTTGCACGAGATCACTTTTTTTACAATCGGTTCTTGTCATCATTTAAAATCTTTTCTATCCTATTGATATCTCATATCTTGGAGGCTTTATGAAATTTAATAATATTCTTGTTGTACTCAACCCTGATAACGAAAAACAATATGCACTTGCTCGTGTTGTTCGACTTGTAAAAGAACAGCAAAATGAAACAAAAGTAAAAATTACCACTCTGTTGAGTGTCTATGACCTATCTTATGAAATGTCTGCGCTTCTTTCCTCGGAAGAACGTAGTCAAATGCATAAAACAGCCATTGAACAACAACGTCAAGCCGTCCAATTTTATTTAGATAAATATGCGGATCCAGAAATTGAGTTTGAATCTCACATCGTATGGAGCAGCAATGAAGCGGATGCTATTCGTGAAGAAGTTGAAAAAAATCAATACGACCTTGTTGTGAAATACACTAAAGATGAAGAAAGTTTCACTTCATTGATTTTCACACCAGTAGATTGGCAATTGTTACGTAAATGCCCAATTCCAGTATTAATGGTACGTGATGGTGACTGGAAACACCAACGCCGTATTTTAGTTGCTGTTAACGTATCGGGTGAGCAAGAATATCAAGATGAATTTAACCAAGAGTTAGTTTCAACAGGGATGAGTTTAGCGGAGAACTTAAACCGTGGTAATGTACATTTAGTCGCAGCCTACCCTGTTGCGCCAATTAATATGGCGATTGATTTACCTGAATTTAATACTTCAGGTTATGAAAATGGCATTCGTGGCCAGCACCTCATCAATATGAAGGCCTTACGTCAAAAATTTGGTATCGATGAAGATCATACCCATGTACGCGAAGGTTTCCCTGAAGAAGTGATTCCTGAAGTGGCAAAAGAAATTGAAGCTGAATTAGTGATTTTAGGCACAGTGGGAAGAACGGGTTTATCTGCAGCGTTACTAGGTAATACGGCTGAACATGTAATTAGTAAATTAAGCTGCAATTTATTAGCCATTAAACCATCTAAAAAATAAGCCTATTTAGCTTTTTATTTAAAATAAGTGCGGTCAGAAAAAAAATCGTTTTATTGACCGCACTTTTTTTGTTAAAAAAATGTGAAGTTCCTCACAAAATCAACTTTTTTCATTCGTCTCATCATTTCTTTTTCGTTATACTCGTCCGCCCTATCGAAGACTTTCTATAAATTGATTTATTATTAAAAAGGAAAGACAATGAAAAAAACATTAATTGCAGCACTACTTGGCTTCTCTGCGCTTGCGCAAGCACATGAAGTTTGGGTTGCAACACCAGCACAACTTGCTTCTAATAGCGTTTTAAAAGCTGATTTAGCTTATGGTGACTACCCCTACGTTGAAAAAATTCCTGAAAAACGTCTTGCTATTTTTCCACCGATGGAACTCATCAATCAAGATGGTGAAATGCAAACATTAGTACAAAAAGGTGAAAACTACCAATATCAATCAGAAAAACCGTTAAAAGACGGTTCATATTGGGTAACAGCTACTTATAAACCAACTTTCTGGTCACAAAATAATGAAGGTTGGAAAATGGATAACTTACAAGGCACACCAAATGCATTCTATTGCGAACAAACTCAAATGTTTGGTAAAGCCTTTACTGTAGTGGGCAAAAAACCATTAAATGCAGATATGGCAATGACACGCCTCGGCTTACCACTTGAAATCGTGCCACTTAAAGATCCGAAAACAATTAAAGCAGGTGAAGCTTTCCCTGTTCAGATTTTCTATAAAGACCAACCACTTGCAGGCGAAACGATTATCGCAACCTCTGATACATTTGTTGTGAAAGATATGGAAGCAGCGACATCTCACCGTGAGCCGCAAGCCTTTTCTGGTAAAACAGACAAAGAAGGTAAAGTTAACTTTATTCCATTAATTGAAGGTGTTTGGAAACTTAAAGTGATTCATAAAGAACCATTTGAAGATCAAAAAGTTTGTCAACATTCAGCGAATTACGCGACGTTAATTCTTCCTGTTGGTAAAGCTAGAGCTAAACTCCCACCAAAACCAGAACATCATCATTAATCATAAAAAAGTGCGGTCAAATTTAACCGCACTTTTTTAATATGTTCTTAACGCTGGAGGTTGGTAATTCTCAATAAAGGTTTCAATTTTTTGAAGATCATTCGAGAATAGAATCTTCTCAAAATCACCTTGAGTAAAAAAACCTTCTTTCACCATATGGCTAAAAAAGGACTTTAGTGAATCAAAATACCCCTTTTCATTAAACAGAATACAAGGATTATTATTTTTTCCAATTCGAGCCCAAGAAATCACTTCAGCAATTTCTTCTAAAGTGCCAAGTCCGCCAGGCAAAGCGATGTAAGCATCACCGAGCTCAATCATTTTATTTTTTCGCTCAGACATGCTTTCAACAACCACGGTCTTGGTCAAATTAGGATGTGCAACTTCTCTGTCTTGTAAAAATTGAGGAATAATGCCAATTACCTTGCCTTGATGAGCAAGTACAGTATCTGCAACCACGCCCATTAATCCCAATTTTCCGCCACCATAGACTAAAGTATGTTGACCATCAGCAATCCATTTTCCTAATTTTTTTGCGGCAGCCTGATAGGCAGAATCATTACCTAAACTGGCACCGCAATAAACCGTGATGTTCATCCTACTTTTTCCGTTCTACCCATTTTCCATCAATATAATCCACAATCCATTTTGTGGCTTTGCCATTCTTTTCAGATGTAACATATTGATGTTTTTCTTTACGGCTAAAGCGGATAATGGCTTCATTACCATCAGGGTCTTTTTGTGGCGCATCCGCTAAATAACGTAATTTTTCCGGTAAACGATCACGATAAAGCGCTAATTCAGCCACTTTTGCTGGTCGAGTTTCACGTGATTTCGGGAAGTTATGTGCTGACATGAACACACCACTTGCACCATCTCGTAATACAAAATACGCATCAGATTTTTCACATTTCAATTCAGGGAAATGAACCGGCTCTTCTTTTGGCGGTGCAACCTCGCCGTTTTTCAAAATCTTACGGGTGTTATCACAGTTGGTACAGCCCATATATTTCCCAAAACGACCGAGTTTCAAGTGCATATCCGCACCACACTTGTCACATTCTACAATCGGACCGTCATAGCCTTTAATTTTGAATTGGCCTTGTTCAACCAAATAACCATCACAATTTGGATTATTACCACAAATATGCAATTTACGATGTGGGTCAATGATGTAGCTATCCATCGCCGTGCCACATATCGGGCAACGTTTACGATCCATTAAGGCTTTAGTTTCAGAAGCCTCATCCAACACATTGAGTAACTCTGCTTCAGGAATGAGATTAATCGTCGTTTTACAACGCTCTTTTGGTGGTAATGCATAACCAGAACACCCCAGGAATACACCGGTACTTGCTGTGCGAATCGCCATTTTACGGCTACAAGTCGGACAATCAATATCGGTGAGTACAAGGCTATTCGGCTTCATTCCACCTTCTAGCTCATCTAATTCAGCCGTAGAAAGTTGAGTAGAAAAATCTTTGAAGAATTGATTTAACTCAGCCTTCCAATTTTTCTCACCGGATGCTATTTGGTCTAATACGTTTTCCATGTTGGCAGTGAAATCGTAGCTCATCAAATCAGTAAAAGATTGATTTAAGCGATCAGTAACGATTTCGCCCATTTTCTCGGCATAGAAACGGCGATTTTCAATGCGTACATAACCACGTTCTTGAATAGTCGAAATAATTGCCGCATAAGTCGAAGGACGACCAATACCGCGCTTCTCCAATTCTTTAACCAATGCTGCTTCAGTAAAACGAGCGGGCGGTTTGGTAAAGTGTTGGCTTGGTGAAACCGTTTTTAGTGCTAATGTTTCGTTTAAACTCACAGCCGGTAAAATTTGGTCTTCTGGATTCTTACCTAATTGTGGTAAGACTTTTGTCCAACCATCAAAACGTAAAATACGGCCTTTGGCTTTCAATTCATAATCGCCAGCCATTACGGTAACGGTTGTACTGTCATATTGTGCAGCCGGCATTTGGCAGGCTACAAATTGACGCCAGATTAAATCATACAAGCGTACCGCATCTTTATCCATGCCACTTAAGTGATCTGCGAGCGTTTTTACATCAGAAGGACGAATCGCTTCGTGCGCTTCTTGTGCGTTTTCTTTGCTCGAATAGAAATTCGGTTTAGCGGGCAAATACTCTTTGCCGAAATGGCTTTCGATATAAGAGCGTGCCATATTTAATGCATCTTGGCTCAAGTTGGTTGAGTCCGTACGCATATAAGTGATGTAACCGGCTTCATATAAACGCTGTGCCAACATCATGGTTTTCTTCACTCCAAAACCTAAACGCGTACTTGCAGTTTGTTGTAAGGTTGAAGTGATAAATGGGGCTCTTGGTTTAGAACCTGTTGGTTTTGTTTCTAGATCTGTGACAACGTAATGAGATTTATTTAAGAAATCGACCGCACTTTGCGCTTCTTTTTCATTTTTCGGCTCAAACTTCTTGCCTTTATATTGCACCACATCCAAACGCAAGTCTTCTTTCTTGTTCGTTTGGGTTAGCGCTTCAATTTCCCAAAACTCTTCCGGTTGGAATGCTTTGATTTCACGTTCACGCTCTACCACCAATTTCACGGCAACAGATTGCACACGTCCGGCAGATAGACCTCGTGCCACTTTTTTCCATAATAATGGCGACACCATAAAGCCTACCACACGGTCTAAGAAACGACGGGTTTGCTGAGCATTAACCTGATCCATATTAATGTGTGCAGGATGCTGGAATGCTTTTTCAATCGCTTTCTTCGTAATCTCATTAAATACAACGCGACTAAAACGACTATCATCGCCGCCAATCACTTCACGTAAATGCCATGCGATAGCCTCTCCTTCTCTATCCAAGTCGGTTGCGAGATAAACATGGTCGGATTTTTTAGCAAGGGATTTTAATTCGGCTACTACTTTTTCTTTGCCTGGTAGAATTTGATAATTGGCTTTCCAATCGTGATAAGGGTCAATTCCCATACGTTTCACTAAGGCAGCACGGTCTTTTTCTGCTTTAATTTTGTTTTTTTCTTCCGCACTTAATCCTTTAGTGGAAACGGGTTTAGCTTTCTCGCCTGTGCTACTCCCTGCAGTAGGCAAATCACAAATATGCCCTACGCTGGATTTCACCACATACTGGCTACCTAAATATTTATTGATGGTTTTCGCTTTGGCCGGCGACTCCACAATCACTAAAGATTTGCTCATTTGCTTACCTAAAATATAACTAGAATTCTGTAAAATTGGCGATATACTGCAAACTTACGCCGATAAAATCAAGCTTTTTTTCAAAAAGGATTTATAAATGGATAAACTCAATGCAATTTCGGTTTTCTGTAAAGTAATCGAAACGCAAAGTTTTACACAAGCCGCCAACCAACAGAATATTTCTGTGGCGATGGCGAGTAAACTAGTTTCACAATTAGAAGAACATTTAAAAACACGATTATTACAACGTACAACACGAAAAATTGTGCCAACCGAAGCCGGTATGCTTTATTATCAACGTTGCCAAGCTATTTTATTAGATTTAAGCGAGGCTGATTCTAGCATTAGTAATATGGCGACAAGCTTACAAGGTAATTTATTAATCTCTGTGCCGCGTGATTTTGGCTTGCTTTATATCTCGCCTAACTTACCTAAATTTATTGAGCTTCATCCCAATTTACACGTAGAAATTGAATTTGAAGACAAACGTGTTGATCTCGTTGCTGAGGGCTATGACTTAGCATTACGAATTGGCTATATGCAAGATAGCTCACTTGTTACGCGTAAAATTAGTAGCTCCCCTATGCATTTTGTTGCCTCTCCAAGTTATTTAGAAGCACGAGGCACACCACTTACACCTGATGATTTAGAATATCACCAAGGTTTACTTTATAAATCATCGCTAAATCAGGTGCATTGGCAATCAACAAAAGCCAATCAAATTCAACGTTATAAAATTCAATCTAAAGTGGTTTCTAATAATGGTATGGCGTTGTTAGAAATGACAAAAGCGGGTTTGGGTATCAGTAATTCACCGAGCTTCTTTGTCAAAGATGCGCTTGCTTCAGGTGAATTAGTTGAAATTTTGTCTGAATATAAACAAAAACCTTTAGATATTTATGTGGTTTATCCAAACCGTCGTCATTTGCCTGCAAAAGTTCGTGCATTTATTGAATTTCTCGCCAGTCTCGGTTTGTGTGAGAACAGTCAAATATAAAAAATAAGGGCGGATTTAACCGCCCTTTATTATTCAAATAATGTCCAAATCGGTTTTACCTCTTCAGGTAAAAACAAATTTTTTCCTAATTCAATCCATCCGCAAGGAAAATGAAAGTCTGAACCTAAAGAGGCGGCTAAGTCATATTCATTGGCTAATCGCGCAAGATATTGACGCTGATCTTTAGTTTGTCCACTATCTGCGACTTCCATGCCATCACCACCCCATTGTTTGAAATCAACAATTAATCGACGAATCCATTTTCCTGTCATGTTATAACGCATAGGATGAGCAATAACTGCGGCACCACCAGCTGCATGAAGAGTATCAATCGCCGTTGGAATATCCACCCATTCAGCTTTGACAAAACAAGATTTACCACTGCCTAGATAACGCTTAAAGGCTTGCCCATCATTTGAAACCTTTCCAATTTGCACCAAATAACGCGCATAATGAGCACGCGTTACTTCCCCGTTTGCTAACGCTTTTGCACCTTCATAGGCATTGGGAACGCCTGCTTTTTCTAATTTATGGCCAATTTCGACCGCTCTTTTTTCTCTCAGTGATTTTTGTTCGGCTAAAAGTGCGGTCATTTTAGGATGTGTTTTATCAAAATTTAATCCAACAATATGGATACCACGACCTTCCCAATTCGTTGAAATTTCCACGCCATTAATTAGCTCAATACCTAATTTATCTGCTTCAATTTTAGCTTCATCAATGCCCATCACGGTGTCGTGATCACATAAAGCGAGCACATTAACACCTTGTTCATGAGCTCGTTGTACAAGCTCTGTAGGCGTTAAAACACCATCTGACGCTGTACTATGGCAATGTAAATCATATTTTTTTGTCATTTATTTAATCGCTTTCACTAATTCTTTAACTAAGTTTGGGCCGTGGTAAATCAAACCCGAATAAACTTGTAACAATTCAGCACCTGCTTCAATCTTCTCTTGTGCATTTTGTACACCGTCAATACCACCGCTCCCAATAATCGGGATTTGACCTTTCAGTTCTTGATGTAATCTTCGAATAATTTCTGTACTTTTTTGCTGTAACGGTTTTCCACTTAAGCCGCCTTGTTGTTCAGCATTTTTCAAACCTGTGACGTTGTCGCGTGAAATCGTCGTATTAGTCGCAATTACCCCGTCCATTTGATGACGAAGTAACGTATCTGCAATCTGAACGAGCTCCGCCTCGGATAAATCAGGTGCTATTTTTACTGCAATCGGCACATATTTATTATATTGCTCAGCTAATATTTTTTGACGCTGTTTTATACTTTGCAATAAATCATCAAAGTAATCACCATACTGTAATTGGCGTAAATCTGGAGTGTTCGGTGATGAAATATTTACCGTAATATAATCAGCATAGTTATAAGCTTTGTTTAAGCAAAATAAGTAATCATCTTTACCCTTTTCAAGCAGTGTGACTTTATTTTTGCCAATATTAATCCCAATTACGCCATCAAATTTTGCCTTTTTAACATTCTCAATCGCATAATCAATGCCATAATTATTGAATCCATTACGGTTAATAATTCCTTCCGCTTCCACTAAACGAAATTGACGAGGCTTAGCATTTCCCTCTTGCGCCAAAGGCGTAACCGTCCCGACTTCAATAAAACCAAATCCCATCGCACCAAATCCATCTATAGCTTCGGCATTTTTATCAGCCCCTGCCGCTAATCCAATAGGATTTTTAAAGGTAATGCCCATCACTTGCTTAGGTGTACCTTGTGGACAAGCTAAAAGCTGCTTTAATAAAAATTGAAAAGGTGATTTACCCACTAAATGCAGTGATTTAATCACTAAATCATGGGCGATTTCAGGATCAAGGGAAAAGATGGCTTTACGGATCAAAGAATACATACTCGTTTATCTCTCAGGATAGTTCACTGTAAATGGAAAGTGCGGTTGATTTTACCGCACTTTTGTTGAAAAGTTGTGTTGCATTTTAAAATGAAAGCAAAGTATATGCAACGAAAGGTACTTAGATAACTCTACTTGCGAATGTAAAGCTCCTTGGTATAAACATAATCCTGTGGATTATGCATTGGGAATCCACCTACTGCTGGATTAATTACTTTGATCAACGGTGAATAGAATATTGGGATTAGAGGCGCCTCTTCCGTAATAATCAGCTCTGCTTGACGATATAATTCAGCACGCGTCTTATTATTTAAAGTACTTTGTGCTTCTTTCATGATTTGATCAAATTTATCATTCTTCCACCGCCCCACATTTTCGGGAGATGTTGAAACTAATGAATTAAGAAATGCTGATGGCTCATTATATTCCGCATCAATTGACATACGAGACAATTGGAAATTTCCCATATTGCGTTCGCCTAAATAGGTTTTCCATTCCATCGTACGTAATTTCACATCTGCACCTAATTGTTTTTTCCATTCTGAAGCTAACGCTAACGCAACTTTTTCATGTGTCGCATACTTGTTATAAAAAATCTCAAACTGGAGCGGATGTTTTTCATTATATCCTGCATCATTTAATAATTTTTTAGCTTGTTCAACCCTTTCCGTTAACGGTTGACTCAATTCAACAATATTCGGCGCATTAAAACCATCGACTTCAGGTGGGGTTAATGTCGCAGCAGGTTTACGCAAGCCAATAATATGTTCTGCTATTAATGGTCGGTCTAACGTAAGATATAGCGCTTTGCGTACCTTTTCGTTATCAAATGGTGGTTTCGCCACATTGAACGTGTAGAATTCAGTCGTTAGTCTCGGGACCACAAGTAACACGCTTGGCGTATTTTTCTGAATATGTGGTATTTGCTCCACTGGTATCCAAGTTAAATCCAATTCTTTAGCTTGGTAACGTTGATAGGCTGAAGCCAAACTTTCTTGAAATAGATATTCTGAAGTATTAATGTGCGTATTTTTATCATTCCAATAAAACGGATTACGTTCCGCTGTAATTTTCTCGTTAATTGTCCATTGTTTTAATTTATAAGCACCATTACTCACGATATTTTGAGGGGTTGCCCATTTATCACCAAATTGCGCTAATTTATGATGGGGAACAGGAAATGTTGTAGGATATGCGAGTAGCTGTAAGAAGTAAGGTGTGGCTTGGGTTAGTTTGATTTCAAGTTGTTTATCATTAATCGCCTTAATACCCAACGCACTTATAGGCTGTTTACCTTGCATCACATCTTCTGCATTTAAAATATGTGCTTTAGACAAATAACTGGCATTTGGACTACCAAACTTAGGATCAACTGCTCGTTGCCAACCTAGCACGAAATCTTGAGCCGTTACAGGTGTACCATCTGACCATTTTGCATCACGTAATGAAAAAGTATAAATCTTACCATCGTCAGAGACTGTCCATTTCTCTGCCTGCGCTGGCTGTACTTGTCCATTTTCATCTAACCAAATTAATCCTTCAAATAAATCAATCGCAATTTGTGCAGCTGTATTTTCTTGCACCAATTGAGGATCAAGTGACCCGGGATCACTGTGTGTATTTTGACGGAAAATCTGTATTTCAGAAAGTGTTGTACCAGCTGGCACAGTGGCTGAAAATGCTGTTGTTGAAAAAATGCCAAGCATCATACTGACCAGCACTGATGTTTTGTATGTTTTCATATAAAATCCTTATTAACTAATATGGCGAAATGCCATTAATCATTCTATCAAAGGCAATAAAAGAAAAGATTGATATAGTTAACAAATTTGAAAAAAAATACGGAATGTCTTAGACATCCCGTATTGAATTTATGAAGTATCTGTTCAGAGATTATTGCAAGGCTTTTTCAATCTTCTCAAATAAATCTTTTGAGAGATCTTCAACAGCACTTAATCGTTCTAAGGCGCGTTTCATCAACGTTTGACGTTGTGCATCAAAACGTGAGAAACGAATTAATGGCTCAATTAAACGCGCAGCCACTTGTGGATTTGTTTCATTTAAACGAATTAAAACATCCGTTAAGAAACGATAGCCTGAACCACTGATATGATGGAAAGCTTTTAAGTTGTGATTTGCAAAGCTACCCACTAATGAACGTAAACGGTTTGGATTATTGAAGTTAAAGCTTGGGTGATCCATTAATGCTTGTACAATTTCCAATACGTTTTCATCAGGGCGAGTTGCTTGTAAAGCAAACCATTTATCCATGACTAAGCCATCATGTTGCCATTTTTGTTCAAAATCTGCTAACAAGGTATCACGACAAGGTAATGCCGCTTTGGTTGCCATATTTAATGCAGCCAACGTATCTGTCATATTATTGGCATTATTATAATGTTTTTGGACTACATTATTACCAAGATTGGTGTAAGCCAAATAACTTAAACAAAGATTACGCATTGCTCGTAAGGCAATATCTTCTTGTGTTACTCGATAATCTTCAAGACGAATATGGGTGTAAATACGCAATAAATCTTCTTTTAAGTATTCTGCAATTTGCACCAACATAAATTCTCTTGCAGCTGCAATGCCATCTGGATCAATCGTTTTAAAGCTTTCTGCAAACTCAATGTCTTTTGGCAAGGTCAGAATTAATGTGGCTAATTCAATATCTTGTTCATAATTTTCCAATACATGCGAAAGTGCGGTCAAAACATCAGGTGAAATTTCAAAGGCTTCACCTTGTTGGAAATGCGCCACATTACGACGTAATTCTTGAGTAAACAGCATTTGTGCTGCATCCCAACGAGCAAATTGGTTATCTGCAAATTTAAGTAAACCTAATAATTGCTCTGTGGTGTAATCATAATCCAGTTTAACCGGTGCAGAGAAATCACATAATAACGCAGGAATTGGGCGGCCATAAATACCATGGAACTCAAACACTTGGTCTTTTTCTGTCACATTTAGCACATCGCTTAGCAACTCACCGTTATGCTGTAACATTTGTTTCGTGCCTTTGGCATCATAAAGTGCAATTTTCAATGGAATATGTAAGTTTACTTTTTCCATTTGGTCCGCAGTTGGCGGTGTGGATTGTGAAACCGTTAAACGATAAGTATGTGTTTGTTCATCATAGGCATCGCTAATCAATAATTCTGGCGTACCAGATTGGCTATACCAACGACGGAATTGTGCTAAATCAACGTCATTTGCACGTTCCATTGCAGACACAAAATCTTCACAGGTTGCGGCTTTACCATCATTTTCTGCAATATAAAGTTGCATCCCTTTTTGGAAACCTTGTTCACCTAATAAAGTGTGCAACATACGAATCACTTCAGCCCCTTTTTCATATACAGTCACGGTATAGAAGTTATTCATTTCAATAACTTTTTCAGGGCGAATTGGGTGTGACATAGGGCTTGCATCTTCGGCAAATTGCACCGTACGTAAGAATTTCACGTTATTAATGCGATTAACAGCACGAGAACCTGTATCAGATGAAAACTCTTGATCACGGAAAACCGTTAAACCTTCTTTCAAACTTAGTTGGAACCAATCACGGCAAGTTACACGGTTTCCTGTCCAGTTATGGAAATATTCATGCGCAATCACGCTTTCAATAGCGAGATAATCATCATCGGTTGCCGTTTGTGGATTTGCCAACACAAATTTAGAGTTAAAGATATTCAACCCTTTATTTTCCATGGCGCCCATATTGAAGAAATCCACAGCAACAATCATGTAAATATCTAAGTCGTATTCTAAATTAAAACGATCTTCATCCCACTTCATGGATTTTTTCAGACTTTCCATTGCCCACGAAGCGCGATCAAGATTTCCACGGTCAACATAAAGCTCTAAGGCCACTTCTCGACCACTTTTTGTCGTAAAGGTATCTTGTAATAAATCAAAATCGCCCGCCACTAAAGCGAATAAATAGCTTGGTTTCGGGAATGGATCATTCCATTCAACCCAATGACGACCGTCCTCTAATTCACCACTTGCAATGCGATTACCATTAGAAAGTAAGTAAGGATATTTAGTCTTATCTGCGGTAATTTTGGTTGTATAGCGCGCCAATACATCTGGGCGATCAAGCATATAAGTGATTTGACGGAAACCTTCCGCTTCACATTGTGTACAAATGCCCTCGCCAGATTGATAAAGCCCTTGTAAAGAGGTGTTTTGTGCAGGCTCTAAATTCGTCACAATTTCAAGTTCAAAATTGACCGCACTTTGATTGGTTAAATCTAACGTTAAACTTTCGTGATCTTGATGATAATGTTTGAAATCTTCGCCATTGAATTTAATGGAGGCAAATTGGAAGCCATGACCATCTAATCGTAGATGGGTTGCTTCATCATTTAAACGTTGGAAGGTTGTTTTTGCAGTGACAACGGTATGCTTAGGATCTAATTGAAAATCAAGGAAAATATCCGTAACTGTAAAATCAGGTTGTTTGTAATCTTTTCTATATTTCGCTTTAGCTAACATAATCTGCTCTATTTCTAAGAAAAAAACTCGTATTAGGATAAGATTTTATGACAAAACTTGCAATGGAATTTTCAGTTTTTACCACATGGCAAACGTTTGCTTAAAAGTAGGTAAATATGCTATTCTACGCATCGTTTTTTATCAGATAATTTTTTTAAAATATGTCAAATACCACACAAATTGCTATTGTTATGGGCTCAAAAAGCGATTGGGCAACCATGCAAGAAGCCACTCAAATTTTAGATGAACTCAATGTGGCATATCATGTTGAAGTCGTTTCCGCACATCGAACCCCCGACAAGCTGTTTGAATTTGCCGAAAATGCACAAAAAAATGGTTACAAAGTGATTATTGCGGGTGCAGGTGGTGCAGCTCATTTACCTGGTATGATTGCGGCTAAAACGCTTGTGCCTGTGTTGGGTGTCCCTGTTAAAAGTTCTATGTTAAGCGGTGTTGATAGTCTCTATTCTATCGTGCAAATGCCGAAAGGCATTCCTGTCGGTACATTAGCAATTGGTCCTGCTGGTGCAGCGAATGCGGGGTTACTCGCCGCACAAATTCTTGCAGGTTGGGATGAGGCGTTATTCGCTCGCCTACAAGTATTCCGCGAAAATCAAACCAATATGGTATTGGATAATCCTGATCCACGTACATAAAACACCTTTAAATTTGACCGCACTTTTTAAAGTGCGGTTGTTTTTTTAGCTAGATTTGATGAGAAATTTTATGCAAAACTCTACCCTATATCCTACCGTTTATGTGCTTGGCAATGGTCAACTTGGCAGAATGTTACGTTATGCAGGCGCACCTTTAGATATTCACGTTCAACCGCTTGAGTTCAATGCGCCCGTATTTGATTTACCTAAAGATGCCATCATTACCGCAGAGATTGAACGTTGGGAAAAAACACCGTTAACTGAATTATTAGGTCATCATAAGAATTTCGTTAATCAGAATGTTTTTGGCTTATTGGCTGATCGCTTTACCCAAAAATCTTTACTGGATGAGCTCAATCTCTCTACCTCGCCATGGTGTTTATTAAAAGATAAAACGCAATGGTCTGAAGTATTTAAAAATGTAGGTGAAAAAGTCGTGGTAAAACGTCGTACCGGTGGTTATGACGGCCGTGGTCAATGGATTATCACTGAAAATAATCAACGTGATATTACGGACGATTTATTCGGTGAGGTCATCGCAGAAAAATTTATTCCTTTTGATTATGAAGTGTCTATCGTAGGCGCAAGATTTAAAAATGGTGAAAAACGTTTTTACCCAGTAACACATAACCTGCAGCAAAATGGAATTTTACGTTACAGTGTGACAGATATTTCATTCCCGCAACAACAAAGCCAACAAATTCAGGCTGAATCTATGCTCGGAAAAATCATGGATAAGCTTGAATATGTGGGTGTAATGGCGATGGAATGCTTTGTGGTGGGGAATAAATTATTAATTAATGAACTCGCTCCTCGTGTGCATAACAGTGGACATTGGACACAATTAGGTTGTGCTATCAGTCAATTTGAATTGCATCTACGTGCTTTATTAGATTTACCTACACCGTCATTACAGCCTATTGCCCCAAGTGTCATGGTTAATTTAATTGGTACAGAACATAATCCACAATGGTTGAACACGCCTTTCTCCCAATTACATTGGTATGGAAAGGAAGTTCGTCCAGGTAGAAAATTAGGTCATATCAATATCACGCATCCAAACAAAACGATCATTATTCAACAGCTTGAAAAACTTCGTCACGAACTCCCTGAAGACTATCAATCTGGTTTAAATTGGGCGATTGAGAAATTAAAATAATCAAAAAAACAACTGCACTTTTTGATGAATATCTAAAAGCATCAAAGTGCGGTTGATTTTTATCAGGTTCTTCTTGATAAAATCCATCGACTGAAGTATAAAATTACTCATCTCACAACACATACATAAGGAAAAGCTATGTTTGAACATATCAAAGCGGCTCCGGCCGATCCTATCTTAGGCTTAGGCGAAGCATTCAAATCAGAAACGCGTGAAAATAAAATCAATTTAGGTATTGGCGTTTATAAAGATGCACAAGGTACAACGCCGATTATGCGTGCAGTAAAAGAAGCCGAAAAACGCTTATTTGATAACGAAAAAACGAAAAACTATCTGACTATCGATGGTATTGCCGATTATAACGAACGCACAAAAGAACTCCTTTTCGGTAAAGATTCTGGTGTAATTAAAGCTAATCGTGCAAGAACGGTACAAAGCTTAGGTGGCACAGGTGCATTACGCATTGCCGCAGAATTCATTAAACGCCAGACCAAAGCACAAAATGTGTGGATTAGTACGCCAACATGGCCAAATCACAATGCCATTTTCAATGCGGTGGGCATGACGATTCGTGAATATCGTTATTATGATGCTGAACGCAAAGCCCTTGACTGGGAACATTTACTTGAAGATTTAAGCCAAGCAAGCGAAGGCGATGTGGTACTTTTACACGGTTGCTGCCACAATCCAACCGGTATTGATCCAACCCCAGAACAATGGCAAGAATTGGCTGCGCTTTCAGCGAAAAACGGCTGGTTACCACTCTTTGACTTTGCTTATCAAGGTTTAGCCAATAGCTTAGACCAAGATGCTTACGGTTTACGTGCTTTTGCAGCAAATCATAAAGAATTATTAGTGGCAAGTTCATTCTCTAAAAACTTTGGTTTATACAATGAGCGTGTAGGTGCCTTTACCCTTGTGGCTGAAAATGCAGAAATTGCTTCAACCGCTTTAACACAGGTGAAATCAATTATTCGTACCCTCTACTCTAACCCAGCATCTCACGGTGGGGCGACCGTAGCAACGGTATTAAACGATCCGCAACTTCGCCAAGAATGGGAAAATGAATTAACTGAAATGCGTGAACGCATCAAAAAAATGCGTCATTTATTCGTTCAGTTATTAAAAGAATATGGTGCAGAACAAGATTTCAGCTTTATCATGGAACAAAACGGTATGTTCTCTTTCAGCGGCTTATCACCTGAACAAGTTGATCGCTTAAAAGAAGAATTTGCGATTTACGCGGTTCGTTCTGGTCGTATTAATGTGGCTGGTATCACTGAAGACAATATTCGTTATTTATGTGAAAGTATTGTAAAAGTGCTTTAATCAATAAAAGCAAAAAGTGCGGTTAAATTTGACCGCACTTTTTTTCATCTCAACATAACAAAAGAAAAGGCAGATTTTACTCTGCCTTTTTATCAAACAATTACCATTGGTAACCGATGCTTCCGCCCCAGTTTACATCACTGCGGGTATTGATACTTGCACCAACTTTAATCGAAATTTTATTATTATCAGAATTTCGGCCATAACCAACTGCGATGGCATTTTCATTACGATAACCACCTACACCAACAGAAACTAAGCTTTTACCCGCTTCATTTGGACGTTGTAAGAAAGAAATCGCTGTCGCACCTGCAATACCTGCTCGTAATTTACGATCAACGTGATCAATTTTGTTGTCTAAATGATTGATGTTGTTATTAATGTTTTTCACAGCATTATCAACATAACGTTTATTTACTGCATCAGTTGGGTCTTTCGGATCAGCCACATTTACAATACGATTATTGTGCATATCTAATCCACCATGTGCATGGATAGTACCACCAACGTTAACGTCACCTGTTGTAGTTACATTTTTGAATGTCGGTGTGTCAGATACTGCAACACTTAACACTTTGCCTTTTTTGTGAGTTAATTTAATATTTTTACCCGCATCAAGTGTTAACTTATCCATTTTTGTTGCAGTAGATTGAACCGTTTCTTCTGTCACTTCATTTACAACAGTACCTTCAGATGCACTTGCAGTCACGTTAAATCCACGACCACCTGCATTTTTGATTTCATCTTTGGTTTTTTGTGAAAGATCTACTTTGTAATTGGTTACTGTGGTAACAGAAATACCATTTTTAACTTCTGTTTTTTCACCAACTGTTACTGTAACAGCATCAGAAGCAGCTTCAACTGATGCTGAAGTGTCTTTTGCATTAACGGTGTAAATCGTTTGATTATTCGCACCAGTTTCAGAAGTAACCTCTACATTTGTTCCAGCTTTTACTTCTGTTTTAGCTGCCGCTGCAGCTTTAGTAATATTGGTATTAAGCTCGTTCTTCGCTGCATATAATTGGCTACCATTCACAGCTTCTTTACTATCTGCTGAAATTGTACCATTTGATACATTCGTGATTTTTTTATCACCTGCATTAATACCATCTTGATTAATCGTAACAGGTCCTACGGTAACATTATTGGCTGTAACACTCTTAACAGTAATATCATCTTTTAAATTCACTGTAATATTAGCAGCATTTTCACCGTCTTTAACAACCACTTCGGTATTCTTACCATCTACAAAATTTACTTTGCCATGGGTATTAATACGTGATGTTTCTTTATCATTGTTTTGAATGTTAAAGCCCGCATTGTAATAGGCTTGATATAACTGGCTACCATTTACGGCATCGTTTGAAGTAGCCGTAATTCGACCTGCACCTACGTTTTGGATTTGGCGAACAAGTTTTCCATCACCGACAGATACTGCACCTTTTTGAGTTGAAAAAGTACCATTGTAATTAACTGTTGTACCTTTCGCCTTATCATCAAAAGAAGATAAAGCTTTTGCTGTCTGATTAAAATCATTAGCCGCGCTGCTTGAATAAGAACCTAATGTCACAGAGTTTTCATGAGTACCTTTTGCTTGAGTACCAATCACAACAGCACTAACCGCAGAGACGTTACTAGATGTACCAAGAGCAATAGCATTAACAGCAGAAGAATTACTATCTTTACCAACCGCAACTGCATTCATTGATGAAGCATTAGCATTAGAGCCAGATGCCAATGCATCCACACCTGAAGCTTTAGATGCATAACCGAAAGCCATTGAACCTCTACCACTAGCATCTGCAGTATTACCTAATGCTGAAGCTCCTAAAGCACTCGCTTTAGCCCCATTACCTACAGCTGTCGAAACAACCCCACTTGCATTAGCTCCGGTACCTAGAGCCGCAGCACTTTGAGCGCCAGCGTAAGAACGACGTCCCAATGCTGTAGATTCTCGTCCTTCTGTCACTGCTTCTGAGCCCACAGCAATAGAATTATCTGCTCTAGCCGATGCACCACGACCTAATGCAGTTGCACCCCATGCTGAAGCTGATGCACTATCACCAAAAGCAGAAGCACTTAGTGCGAGAGCTTTTGAGTTTCTACCAACAGCGGTTGCTAGAGCGCCTGTTGCATTTGCTGTTGCACCAAAGGCTGAAGCCCCTTCACCATCAGCATAAGATGCAACCCCTACAGCAGTCTGACTATTTCCACCCGCTTTCTCATTAGAGGTTTTTGCCATTAAACCGATAGCAATTGCGTTTCCGCCTTTACCTGTTGATGCACGATCACCAATCGTCACGCCGTATTGAGAATTACCATTAGCTTTATCACCCAAAGTTACTGACCAACGTCCTGTATTTGTAGTATTACCACCAATTACTACGCTCTCAGTTGTTTCAGATTTAGCTTTATTACCTAAAACAACAGAATTCCCTGTTGTACCGGTTCCACCAAGGGCGCTCGCACCGATACCTCCAACAATATTTCCTTGATCATTTGATACCACATTGGTTTCAGCCATCGCGCTTGTAGTTGCACCTGCTAAAACTGCAGCGCCAATGATTACATTTAATGCTTTACGTTTATCGGTTTGAGATGATTTACCCACAGATTTGCTTAGTTCTGAAACAGCAACCCAGCATTGATTTACTTTATTCCAAATAATTTTAAAAACATGATTCATATTAAAGTTTCCTATAATCTAAAAATAACTAGTCAAGACAAACAAGATCTTGATTCTGTATAAGTATAATACGAAACTCAGCAATTAACAGATAATTTACAAGATTTTACAAAAGCTGACAAAGAATAGTTTTTTTTATGGAAAAG
>OBYL01000105.1_pt1 | contig 55359 bp, 36 predicted proteins | sample 1476761 | NCBI WGS metagenome assembly OBYL01 (sample SAMEA2580199, study PRJEB22360) | human gut metagenome | biome: human gut; feature: human-associated habitat; material: faeces | place: Denmark | collected 2008/2010 | reverse complement strand
TAAAATTTAATCTATGAAGAGTAAAATGAAGATTAAAATGAAGATTGCCGGAAAGTTATGGGGCTTGTCAGCAATTCTTTTATTCGTTTCTTGTGCTAAAGGTTTTGATGATAATGAAACCTTTTCTGGAGGTGTGACAAATGCACAGTTGGAATCTCCTGAAAATATAAGTTTCTCTACCTTAACTAATGCTGATGGGTCAGAGAGTTTGAAACTAACATGGCCTGTTGTTATGGGAGCTGGTGGTTTTAAAGTGAATGTTTATAATATGAACGATCCAGTTAATCCAGTTGCAGTAATAGCAGATAGTATAGTAGACGGGAGTTCAATGGTATTCCCGAAATTAGAAGATACTAATTATCAGGTCACTGTACAAACAATGGGTAATGAAAAATTAAATAATAAGGATGCTCAAACAGCTACTATTCAAGATTACAAGGCATTTGCGGCAGTTGCAACTATTCATAAAAACAATGAAATTGCAGCTTATGTTAATACTAATATTCAAGATTTTAGCCAAGATCAGGAGCAGTGTTTTGTATTGGAGCCAGGAGGAGTTTATACATTAGATGATATAGCTGATTTTAAGTTGAATACGGTGACATTCCGTGGAGATAAAGATAATCGTCCGACTATAAAAGTCGGTGCCAGTGGTGGACTTGTGACACAGGGAGGTTTAAAGGTTAAGTATATTAATTTTGAGTGCACAGATATGTCCTCGCAAAAAGGGATTCTTTGTTTAAGTGAAAATCCGGATGCTTCTATTACGACTGATGCTTTAGGGTATACAAATGATGGAGCTAATTCAGGATTTTATGTGATTAACAGTCCTATTATATTTCAAGAATGTAATTTTAGAAATATTCCTAATAGTTTGATTTATGGTAATAAAAAGAACTATGGTGTGAAAGATTTCCGTATTGCAAATTGTATTGTACAATTGAAAAACGAGGGTTCATATTCGGTTATCGACTTTAATGGTGGTGGGTGGATTAAAGACTTACGAGTTGAAAATAGTACATTTTATAATTTGAATACTACATGTAGTGGTTATTTTGTACGCTATAGTAGTTCTAGTAATGCCCAACCTAAAAAAACATGGGGAAATACAGATAATACCGGTAGCATAACAATTACCAATAATACTTTCTGTAAAACAATGGCAAATAAAGATTTTGCAAATCAATTACCTAATACAAATACTTTAACCACTACTATACAATATAATATTTTTTATGATTGCTGGCGTTTATATCAAGCTATACAGTCACAAGCTAAAAGATATACAGATGGTAATACTATTTGGGGAATAACAAGGGCTTCTGAAAATAATGACACTGGAGGAAGAACGGATTCAAATGGCAAACCTTATGCAACACTTGAGGACCCTGACTTTAAAGGACCTATTGATCTTAGCTTTGACCTTACACAAGCTAAAGGTGGAGTTGATTTCAAGCCTAATGCTAGTTTAGCTACAGAAAAAAAAGCAGGTGACCCTCGTTGGTATGAGTAATATTAAATGTAATATATAATACAATAAAGATGAAACATAAAAATAATATAATCAAAATGTGTCTTGGTATGTTTCTGGCTTTCACAATGGCTTTGCCAGCTATTGCCCAGAAAACACAGACATTCAAGGGTGTAGTGGTAGATACGACCGGGGAACCTATTATTGGTGCTTCTGTAAAAGTAGTAGGTACAACTACTGGAACTATAACTGATTTGGATGGTAAATTTATGGTCGTTGTTCCATCCGGAAAACAGGTTGAAATATCTTATATAGGGTATATAACACAGGTATTATCAGATTTTAAGCAGACTAAGATTGAGCTGAAAGAAGATACGCAGCAGTTAGATGAGGTTGTAGTGGTAGGTTATGGTACGCAGAAAAAAGCGCATCTAACAGGAGCTATTGCTACTGTACCTATGGATGATATTCAGGATCTTGCTTCCGGTAACTTGGCAAGTACGTTGAGTGGCATGGTAAATGGACTTAGCGTTAGTGGTGGAGATGCACGGCCAGGTGAGAATGCCCGGATTAATATTCGTCAAAATGATGTTTTATCAGATATTGGTGGTACTGCTTCAGAACCATTATATGTTATTGATGGGTATATTTATCCTGTAGAAGTGAAAATTGGTGATGTTACAGAAAACTTAGGAGCGACAGCATTTAATAATTTGGATCCGTCTGTAATTGAAAGTATTTCGGTTTTGAAAGATGCTGCGGCTGCTGTATACGGTGCTCGTGCTGCCAATGGTGTTATATTGGTTACTACCAAGAGAGGTAAACAAGGTGCGCCTAAGATCTCATATAGTGGAACTTTTGGCGTTGTGGATGAGGTTTCGCGTGCTAAGATGTTGAATGCTTACCAATATGGTCAACTTTGGAATGCAGTACGTGCGGCTGATCCGACTGACGTATCTATTAATCTGCAAAATGATTTGTTCCAGGCCGACGAGTTGAATGCAATGAAAGGTTTGAATTATGACTTGTTGGACAAATACTGGAAAGCTGCATTGACACAAAAACATAGTATCAATATGACCGGTGGTTCAGAAAGAGCTAATTATTTTGGAGGAATATCTTATTTTGACCAAGATGGTAATCTTGGTAATTTGGATTATAACCGTTGGAACTATCGTGCTGGTGTTGATGTGAAGATTAGTAAATGGTTAAAAGCAAGTCTTCAGGTTTCAGGTGATTATGGAAAGAAAAACAAACCGAATGTGAAGGTTGGAGGTAGTAATGACGAGAAAGACTATAATCTTCTATTAGTTCGTCCATATTATATTCCTGAAGAAGTGAATGGAATTCCAATCGTACCTTATGGCATTAGCAATTCACAGGTAAGTTCTTCGCAAAACTATTCATTTTCTCTGCTTCAGAATGCAGGGGATTATAATAGAACAGAAACATCGAATATGAATATTAATGCGGGCTTGGAATATGATTTTGGATGGAATAAATGGTTGAAAGGGTTAAAACTAAAATTCTCTTATTCAAAGAGTATCAATTCTACAAAAAACAATCAATATGGTTCGTCATACGAACTTTATTATATGTCCAAACGTGCTGGAAGTGGAAATCACTTGTATACACCTATCCAAGGGCAGGAATCTCTTTATGAAGAGTTGCTGGCAGAAAACAATTTCTTATTAGCTAATAATGGTTCTGCTATAAATAATGCCAGTGGGGATCCTTATTTGTCTCGTACAATGAGCCGTGCTGATAATTATCAGATGAACTTCACTGCAACTTATAACCGTGATTTTGGTAGTCATCATATAGGTGCTTTGTTTTCTATTGAAAAATCAGAGGCTGAAAGTGAATATTTAGTGGGACAGGTTACTAATCCTTATGAATTTACCAATGGACAATCGAATCTAGTTCAATATAATAGTGCATCTACTACAGAATTTAAACGTGCCGAGTCTGGAACATTATCATATATTGGTCGTGTGAATTATGCATATGCTGATAAGTATTTGTTTGAGTTCCTGCTTCGCTCGGATGCATCAACCAAGTTTGCTCCTGAAAATTATTGGGGAGTTTTCCCTTCAGTTTCTGCTGGTTGGATTATATCACAAGAGGAATGGTTTAAAAAGAGTGTGAAATGGGTTGATTATTTGAAAGTACGAGCTTCATTTGGTTTAACAGGTCGGGATAATACGAAAGCATGGCAATGGATGCAGAACTATGCGGTTGATAAAGATAAAGGACCTATATTCGGTGTTAACACATCAACAAACGCTGGTAATCATATAACTATTAATAAAGAAATATCCGCTGTAAACCGTGATGCACACTGGGATAAGTCATATAAAGCAAACTTTGGTTTGGATTTCAATGTGTTGAATAACCGTTTATCATTCAATATTGATGGTTATTATGAGTGGAATCGCGAAATGTTACTCCCATATTCAGCTTCTATTCCAGGTACAGTAGGAACACAGTCTGCGAATTTTAATTATGGAGAGTTGGACACATATGGCATGGAGTTATCTGTGACTTGGAGAGATAAAATAGGAAAAGATTTTAAATATAAAGTGTCTGTGAATACCGGATATACGGATAATAAGGTGCTCATGATGGACTGGGAAACCAACCAGCGTTATATGAAGATTCATGAGGGCAGTCGTACCGATATGGGAACATGGGGAATGCAGTGTCTTGGTATGTTCCGTAGTTATCAAGATATAGATGAATATTTCACCAAATATAATATTACATCATATATGGGTATGACTAAGGATAATGTAAAACCTGGTATGTTAATATATAAAGATATTCGTGGTGCAGAACAGACCGACGGAACCTATGCTGGACCAGATGGAGTTGTAAGTTATGAAAATGATCAAGTCCGTTTGTCAAACCGAAGTAATCCTTATGGTTTCACTACAAATTTGAGCGCAGAATGGAAAGGTATTTCTTTGTCTGCACAGATAAGCGCAAGTTGGGGAGGATATAGTTTTGTCCCAACATCGGCACTTAAGATCGGTAACATGGTTGGTTCAGGATCGGGTTCGTATACAGATCTGGAATATACCAATATGCCATCCTTCTGGAATACAGATAATATGTTTGTTTATAATGATGTAGTTGATGCGTCAGGTAATGTGGTTGTAAAAGCTAATCGCAATGCAAAATATCCTAACTTAAGATGGGGTAGTGTTAATAGTGTGAATTCAACATATTGGAGAGTGAGTGGAACTCGCGTTAGCATGAATCGCTTAACATTAGCATATGCCATACCATCGAAGTTTACAAGATTGATAGGTATCGAAAGTTGTCGTTTTAATGTAACAGGACAAAACTTATTTAGTTTCTATAATCCTTATCCTGATAATTTTATAGATCCTATGACTTCTTATGGTAGTTATCCTACTTTGCGTAAGTTTACTATTGGTGTAAATGTGACATTCTAAAAAGAAATAACGATGAAAAGAAAAAATATAATAGCTTTCAGTGTTGCTTTAATGGCGATAGGTGCTTTCACTTCATGTAGTGATGAGTTTCTACAAGATAAAAAAAATTACGACTATGTTGACGCAAGTACATATAATACATTCAGTGGTGCAAAAGCACGTGTAGATGATATATATGCTTGGTGCTTGCCTAATACAAGTTCTGATCCAAGTTGGAAATATAATAGTACTGGGGCAGCTGATCTACAGTCTAAATCTACAGAAGAGTATAGTGGATTCGGATCATTTGTAGATCCTGACGCTCCGATGACTAGTCAGAGTGGCAATAATACGGTTCCTGATTATTTTCATAATAGTGGTAATAATATTCAGGCAAGTGTTTGGGGACGTATTCGCAATTGTAATGATGTGATTTATGGTATAGAGAATAGTACTCTTTCAGAAGAAGAAAAGAATGAGTTACTAGGACAGGTTTATTTCTTTCGTGCATGGTGTTACTACAACTTGGTGAAGTGGTATGGTGGAGTGCCTATAATTACGGAAGTACAGGAACCGGTGGCAGGGGCTATCACTCCTCGTTCTACAACAAAAGCGTGTGTTGATTTTATTTGTGAGGATTTAGAGCGTTCAGCACAGTTGCTTGCTTCGTTTACCGAAAATGGCGGATGGCCTTCAAGTGATTTTGGGCGTGTTACTTCCGGTACAGCACTAGCATTGAAAGGACGGACTCTTTTGTTATATGCAAGTCCGTTGTTTAACCGTAAAAATGATGTGGAACGTTGGAAGAAAGCTTATAATGAAATCACTGCTGATTTACCCCGAATAAATGCTTGTGGATATGGTTTAGTTAATGAAGGTAATGCCGGAACTAATGCTTCAGGTTGGGCGAATGTTTTTTCAATGGTTGATGGCAATACAGAAGCTGTGTTTGTAACACTATATAATGATATAGCCACTGGTGGAGTACCTGATTTTAGTAAAAACAACTCATGGGAACACGGTATTCGGCCATCAAATGCCATGGGAGGTGGTGGCAAAACTCCTTCTGCTATGATGGTTGATATGTTTCCTATGGCTGATGGAAAAAGACCTTCTACGTGCAATACTTATACTACACTAGAGCAATCTTCTGTTGCTTATGATAAGAATGTTCCATTTGCCAATCGTGATCCTCGTTTTTATCGGACATTTGCTTTCCCCGGAGTACGCTGGGCTTTCAGTGGTGATCCTAAGAATGCAAGCAATAATAATCCTTATACAGGGGATAAGTATAATTTGTGGAACTATGTTTGGTATGCTAATGAGAGTGATAGAGATAATGAAGAGGCTAGTAGCTCTAATACTTATGGTGCGGATAACTTGTTGACAAATGCTAAAGGTTTCTATATACGTAAACGTTCGGATGATTTAGATGTGAATTCGAATGCCAGATATAAATTTACTCAAGCAAATGGTTTTAAATTTAGTGGTAGCCCATATTTGGAGATTCGTTATGCTGAAGTGTTGTTGAATTATGCAGAAGCAGCATGTGGTGCTGGTGAAATGGGAGTAGCTGTTGAACAATTGAAGAAGATACGTGCTCGTGTAGGATATACATCTGCAAATAATTTCGGTTTACAGACCAACTTGTCAGGTGACCAAGCTGCATGTTTTGCTGCCATCTTGTACGAACGTCAGATTGAATTGGCTTATGAAGGAAAACGTTTTGATGACTTACGCCGTTGGATGTTGTTTGATGGTGGTGCAGAAAGAGCAGAAGGTGCTCCTGACACATGGGTTCCGTCTGGTTGGAATGGAAACACTTGCACTTATTTAGGTTTTAAACAACTCAATGGACAACGCCGTGATAATCTTGAATTCCGTGTTAGTAGCGCTCATGATAGTAAAGGACTTGGTGGTACATCATGGGAGATAAATGGAGTAAACCCAGATCCATTAAAAGATGTAACACGTCCGGAGGCATTAGATTTGAGACAAGAGGATATTTCCAGTCAACAGAATAAGTTAGTTGAGTTTTATAATACTTATCTGACGCGTAAAATGAAGAAAGGTGATGCATATACTACTGATCATACACCTAAGTATATGAATTTTCTTCCTAGATATTACTTCCTAGGTTTTGCGGAAGGAGCTCAAAAGGCTAATCAGACATTACCGCAAACTATTGGCTGGGCAGATTATAACAATGGTGGTGCTAATGGTACTTTCGATCCATTAGCAGAATAAGTTCATTATTTTCGATTTGTCTATATAATAACGTTTCTAACGCCTCTTGAATAAGAGGATTAGAGACGTTATTTTTTTATAAAGATTTAGGTTGTGTGGAAAAACATATTTTGAATAATAATTTCTGTTCTACTGATTACAAATATTTTTCTCTTTCGTCTTATTATTGTATTTTTGAATTAACAACTTCACTAAACCAAATAAAAATGAAGAAGAAACATGTATTATTAGCAGCTTTTGCTGCAACAATGTTGACTCCGACTGTTGTACGGGCACAATACCCACAAATAACCGGCGAAGCCAAAGAAAATTATACAAAGATGATGACTGAAGAGCGGAAGCGCTCTGATGAAGCATGGGCGAAGGCACTTCCAATAGTGCAGAAAGAAGCGAAGGAAGGACGTCCATATATTCCTTGGGCTGGTCGTCCGTACGATTTGCCGCAGGCTGATATCCCTTCATTCCCAGGTGCCGAAGGTGGTGGTATGTATAGTTTCGGTGGCCGTGGCGGCAAAGTGATAACTGTTACAAATCTGAATGATCGTGGACCGGGCTCTTTCCGTGAGGCATGTGAAACTGGCGGTGCACGTATTATTGTGTTCAATGTTGCCGGTATCATCCGTCTGGAATCTCCGATTATCGTCCGTGCTCCCTATGTAACCATTGCAGGGCAAACAGCTCCGGGAGACGGTGTTTGTATTGCCGGCGAGTCATTTTGGGTAGACACACATGATGTTGTTGTACGTCATATGCGTTTCCGTCGTGGAGAAACGAAAGTATGGCATCGCGATGACTCTTTCGGAGGTAATCCTGTTGGTAATATAATGATCGACCACTGTTCCTGTACATGGGGATTGGATGAGAACATTTCTTTCTATCGCCACATGTACGACCCGAGTGAAGGACAATATGAAAGCAAAGACTTGAAACTTCCTACTGTAAACGTAACTATTCAAAATACTATCTCGGCAAAAGCGTTGGATACATACAATCATGCGTTTGGTAGCACGTTAGGTGGTGAGAATTGTGCATTTGCCCGTAACCTTTGGGCTAGTAACTCCGGACGTAATCCTTCTATCGGTTGGAATGGCATATTCAATTTCGTTAATAATGTAGTATTCAATTGGGTGCACCGTTCTTCTGATGGTGGTGATTATACCGCTATGTTCAATATGATTAACAACTACTACAAACCGGGACCTGCTACTCCTAAGGATTCCAATGTAGGACATCGTATCTTGAAACCGGAAGCAGGACGTAGTAAGCTGGATCATAAAGAATATGGGCGAGTATATGCCGACGGAAATATAATGGAAGGCTATCCTGAAATAACTAAAGACAACTGGAATGGCGGTATTCAGATTGAAACTCAACCGAACACTGACGGATATACTGAATACATGCGTAGCTATAAGCCGTTCGAGATGCCGTATATCAATATCATGGGGGCTAAAGATGCTTATGACTATGTATTGAAACATGTAGGTGCGAATATTCCTTGTCGTGATATTGTTGACGAACGTGTGATTGAAGAAGTAAGAACAGGTATTCCTTATTATGAAAAGAAACTTCCTAAAGACGCTTATGGTGACTTGACAGGTTTGTCTCCTAAGTCAATGGGGGAAGACGGACAGTTCAAGTATCGTCGTTTACCGAAAGATTCTTATAAGCAGGGTATTATTACTGATATTCGCCAGATGGGTGGTTATCCTGAATACAAAGGTACTCCTTATGTTGATACAGACAAAGATGGTATGCCAGACGAATGGGAAATTGCTAACGGATTAAATCCGAACGATCCGAGTGATGCCAATAAAGACTGTACTGGTGACGGATATACGAATATTGAAAAATATATCAACGGTATCAGCACAAAGCATAAAGTAGATTGGAGAGATATGAAGAACAACTACGATACATTGGCTGAAAAAGGAAAATTAATGTAATTATGAAAAAGATACTGATACTATCATTACTTTTTATTTCCGGTTGGATGTCTGCGCAGGCAGTCGACTTAAATAAAGAGAATCGTGATCCTGAATATGTAAAGTCTATTGTCGGCCGATCACAAAAGATCGTTGATAAACTCGGACTTACAGATGCGAAAATAGCCGAAGATGTTCTCAATGTCATAGCCAATCGTTACTTCGAATTAAATGATATTTATGAGGTGCGGGATGCGAAAGTCAAGAAAGTAAAAGAATCCGGGTTGACTGGTGAGGCTAAAAATGAAGCTTTGAAAGCTGCGGAAAATGAAAAAGATGCGGCACTATATCGTTCACATTTCGCTTTTCCAGCCAATTTATCTCTCTTTCTTGATGAAAAGCAAATAGAAGCTGTTAAAGATGGCATGACTTATGGAGTAGTAAAAGTGACTTATGACTCACATCTGGACATGATTCCTACTTTGAAAGAAGAAGAAAAAGCTCAAATCTATGCTTGGTTGATAGAGGCTCGTGAATTTGCGTTGGATGCAGAAAATTCGAATAAGAAACATGCTGCTTTCGGAAAATACAAAGGACGTATCAACAACTATCTGGCTAAACGTGGATATGACCTGAAGAAAGAACGAGAGGAATGGTATAAACGTATAAAAGCCCGTGGAGGTTCTATATAATTAAAAAATAAGATACTATAAAAAGAAGTGAAATTCTTTCCCATTGTAAATGGTTAGTTTGTTTGATGGTGGAAAGGGTGGCTCGGAGAGTCGCCCTTTTATCGTATATAAATTTTGAATCTATTGATTCTTCTAGTATATTTGAGTACAAATGACGCTTTCTATCGTCTCCTCTGTATAAAAGATACAAATATAGAATATAGAAATGAAAAAGTTAAGAAATACATTAGCCGCAATAAGTCTTCTGTTTCTGGCTTCTTGTGGGGGGAACAAAGACTACTATATGTTCACTTCGTTTCATGAACCGGCTGATGAGGGGTTGAGATACTTATACAGTGAGGACGGAATTCACTGGGACAGTATTCCGGGAGTTTGGCTAAAGCCGGAACTGGGACAGCACCAGCTCATGCGGGACCCCTCGATGGTACGTACTCCGGATGGAACCTACCATTTGGTCTGGACTACAAGTTGGAAAGGTGATTTAGGGTTTGGCTACGCACATTCCAAAGATCTGATCCATTGGTCGGAACAACAGATGATTCCTGTAATGGCAGACGAACCGACTACCATTAATGTATGGGCTCCGGAAATTTTCTATGACGACGAGAACGATCAGTTCATGGTCGTATGGGCTTCCTGTGTCCCCGGGCGTTTCGAAAAGGGAATAGAAGAAGAGAATAATAATCATCGTTTATACTATATCACTACAAAAGATTTTAAAACCGTTTCGAAAGCAAAACTTTTGTATGATCCGGGATTCAGTACCATTGATGCCGTTATCGTGAAACGGGCAAAGAATGACTATGTAATGGTACTCAAGGATAACACCCGTCCGGAACGTAATCTGAAAATCGCTTTTTCCGATTCTATGACCGGTCCTTATTCGCCCGCATCCCAGCCTTTCACAGAATCCTTTGTAGAAGGACCGTCTGTAGAGAAAGTGGGAGACGATTATCTAATCTATTTTGATGTATATAAGAAAAAAATATATGGCGCTATGCGTACGAAGGATTTCCGGAACTTTACAGATGTAACAGAAGAGGTAAGCATCCCTGTAGGGCATAAGCATGGAACCATATTTACGGCTCCGGAATCAGTCGTAAAAGCATTATTGGAAGAAAAGAAATAAATCCGGAAACAATTTAAATCAGAAATAAATCATGAACAACTCTGCTAAAATTCTTTTTGTACTGGCTGCCGGTTGGCTGACTACTACAGCCTTTGCACAAGATAGAATTCATTATACAGGAAAAGAATTATCGAACCCTGCTTGTCACGACGGACAACTGTCTCCGGTAGTCGGAGTACATAACATTCAGTTGGTGCGTGCCAATCGTGAACATCCCGATGCTTCGAACGGCAATGGATGGACGTATAATCATCAGCCGATGCTGGCTTATTGGAATGGACAGTTTTTCTATCAATACCTGGCAGATCCTTCTGACGAACACGTACCGCCTTCACAGACTTTTCTGATGACGTCGAAAGATGGATATCGCTGGACAAATCCGGAAATTGTGTTTCCTCCTTATCAAGTTCCTGATGGATACACCAAAGAGTCTCGTCCGGGTGTGCAGGCCAAAGATCTGATTGCCATTATGCACCAGCGTGTCGGATTCTATGTCTCTAAATCCGGCAAGCTGATTACAATGGGAAATTACGGAGTTGCTTTGGATAAAAAAGATGATCCCAATGATGGAAACGGTATTGGCCGGGTGGTTCGTGAAATAAAGAAAGACGGTTCTTACGGACCGATCTATTTCATTTATTATAATCATGGATTTAATGAAAAGAATACTGATTATCCTTATTTTAAGAAAAGCAAGGATCGTGAGTTTGTGAAGGCCTGCCAGGAAATTCTCGACAATCCACTGTATATGATGCAGTGGGTGGAAGAAGCCGACCGTGAAGATCCTATTCTCCCGCTGAAGAAAGGATACAAAGCATTCAATTGTTATACATTGCCGGATGGACGTATTGCCAGTCTTTGGAAACATGCGCTTACCTCTATCAGTGAGGATGGCGGACATACTTGGGCAGAGCCTGTGCTTCGTGCAAAAGGTTTCGTCAACAGCAACGCGAAAATTTGGGGGCAGCGTTTAAGTGATGGTACATATGCTACTGTATATAATCCGTCGGAATTTCGTTGGCCGCTGGCTATATCTTTGAGTAAAGATGGATTGGAATATACAACATTGAATTTGGTGCATGGTGAAATTACTCCTATGCGTTATGGAGGAAATTATAAATCATACGGTCCTCAATATCCGCGTGGTATTCAGGAAGGTAATGGAGTACCTGCCGATGGTGATTTGTGGGTTTCTTACAGTGTGAACAAGGAAGATATGTGGATTTCCCGTATTCCTGTCCCGGTGGAAATAAATGCTTCAGCACATGCGGATGATGATTTCTCTAAAAATAAATCAATTGCGGAACTGACTGATTGGAATATTTATTCCCCGGTTTGGGCCCCTGTTTCTTTGGAGGATCAATGGTTGAAGTTGCAGGATAAAGATCCGTTTGATTATGCCAAAGTGGAACGTAAAATTCCGGCCTCTAAAGAATTAAAAGTATCATTTGATTTGAAAGCGGGCCAGAATAATAAAGGTACACTCCAGATTGAATTTCTGGATGAGAATGGAATAGCCTGTTCCCGTATGGAACTTACTGATGATGGCATTTTCCGATTGAAAGGCGGCTCCCGGTTTGCAAATATGATGAAATATGAAGCAGGAAAGGTTTATCATGTAGAAGCAGTCCTTTCTACTGTTGATCGTAATATTCAAGTATATGTAGATGGCAAGAGAGTAGGGTTGCGTATGTTCTATGCGCCCGTGGCTGCTGTGGAGCGAATCGTATTCCGTACTGGCGTACCTCGTACATTCCCGACTGTAGATACTCCTGCCGACCAGACTTATGATTTGCCGAATGCAGGTGCACAAGATCCATTGGCTGAATATGGCATTGCCAATGTAAAAACATCTTCTACAGATAAGGATGCGTCTTCTGCTTTTTTAAAGTATGCTGACTTCAGTCATTATGCAGACTATTTCAACGGTATGGAAGACGAAAATATTGTTCAGGCAATTCCCAATGCAAAAGCTTCGGAATGGATGGAGGAAAATATTCCTTTGTTCGAGTGTCCGCAACATAACTTTGAAGAAATGTATTATTATCGTTGGTGGTCATTGCGTAAGCATATCAAAGAGACTCCTGTTGGCTATGGCATGACCGAGTTTCTCGTTCAGCGTTCTTATTCAGATAAATATAATTTGATTGCCTGTGCAATTGGACATCACATTTATGAAAGCCGTTGGTTGCGTGATCCGAAATATTTGGATCAGATTATTCATACATGGTATCGTGGCAATGATGGCGGTCCGATGAAGAAAATGGATAAGTTTAGCTCATGGAATGCAGATGCTGTTTTGGCTCGTTACATGGTAGATGGTGATAAGGACTATCTGCTGGATATGAAGAAAGATCTGGAAACCGAATACCAGCGTTGGGAACGTACGAACCGTTTGAAGAACGGATTGTATTGGCAGGGTGACGTACAGGATGGTATGGAAGAATCAATCAGTGGCGGACGGAGGAAGAAATATGCCCGGCCGACAATCAATAGTTATATGTATGGCAATGCTAAAGCACTTTCATGTATAGGAATTCTTTCCGGCGATGAGGGGATGGCTATGAAATATGGCATGAGAGCAGATACTTTGAAAAATCTGGTAGAAAATGAATTGTGGAATACACGTCATCAGTTTTTTGAGACGATGCGTACGGACTCTTCTGCGAATGTGCGTGAAGCAATTGGATATATTCCCTGGTATTTCAACCTACCGGATACCACCCAAAAGTATGAAATTGCCTGGAAGGAAATTATGGATGAAAAAGGCTTCTCTGCTCCTTATGGACTGACAACTGCAGAACGTCGTCATCCGGAATTCCGTACACGTGGAGTAGGCAAGTGTGAGTGGGACGGTGCTATCTGGCCGTTTGCTTCCGCACAGACATTGACAGCAATGGCTAACTTTATGAATAATTATCCGCAGACTGTATTGTCTGACAGTGTATATTTCCGTCAGATGGAATTGTATGTGGAATCACAGTACCATCGTGGTCGTCCCTATATTGGTGAATATTTGGATGAGGTGACCGGTTATTGGCTGAAAGGAGATCAGGAACGTAGCCGTTATTATAATCATTCCACTTTCAACGACTTGATAATTACAGGCCTGATCGGACTTCGTCCGCGTTTGGATAATACGATTGAAGTGAACCCCTTAATTCCTGCCGACAAGTGGGATTGGTTCTGTTTGGATAATGTATTATATCACGGCCATAATCTGACGATTCTTTGGGATAAGAATGGTGATCGCTATCATTGCGGAAAAGGATTACGCATTTTTGTAGATGGTAAGGAAGTAGGGCAGGCGGATACATTGACAAAAATCGTTTGTGAAAATGCACTCAAATGATAAGTTCACCACAGAGGACACGGAGGACGCAGAGTTCTTCTCTCTCTTTCCGTAAGTAAAACAGAGCGACAAATACGATTATAAATACGTGAGACTCTGTGTTACTTATAGTGAATAAAAAGATTAAACCTCTGTGTCCTCCGTGTCCTCTGTGGTGAACTTACCATTTATCGAACAAATAAAAGATACTTGAAAAATGAAATTCAAAAAGATTCTTCTTTCATTGCTAATTTGTTTGTCTTGTTTTGTACAGGCAAAGAATATAACCATCAGTCGTCTTACCTGTGAGATGCAGGAGGGACTGGTAGTGGTCGAAGGTTCACCCCGTTTGGGCTGGGTGATGGAATCGCCGGAGAATGGGACACGACAATCTGCCTATGAGATTGATATTCGGGAAGCTTTTACAGGGCGTTCCGTTTGGAATAGTGGGAAGGTTTATTCTTCGCAGAGCCAGTTAGTTTCTACAAAGGGGGCAGATATACGTCCTGATAACTCATTTAATTATAGTTGGCGCGTTCGTGTTTGGGATGAGACAGATACACCTTCCGAGTGGAGCAGTGAAGCGAAATTCCGGGCAGTACCCGAAAGGTTATCTTCGTCGGGGCAGTGGATTGGAGCTATTACCCGACAAAATGCTCATTTACCGGAAGGGCGTAAGTTCCACGGTGGAGAGTTGAAGAAACCGGAAGTGAAAGCAGCTTGGGAAGCAGTGGACACTTTGGCAAAGAAAAGTATTTGTTTGAGAAGAACATTCCAAGTAGGAGATGCGACAGAAGGGGGTACAAACCGTAAACCGGGCAAGAAAATAGTGGAGGCAACGGCATACGTTTGTGGTCTGGGATTCTATGAGTTTTCTTTGAATGGTCAAAAAGTAGGTAACAGTGAGTTTGCTCCATTGTGGAGTGATTATGATAAAACTGTTTACTATAACACATACGATGTGACGGAACAATTGCGGCGTGGTGAAAATGTCGTAGGAATCTTATTGGGGAATGGATTCTATAATGTGCAGGGGGGGCGTTATCGCAAATTACAGATCAGCTTTGGTCCTCCCACACTTTTATTTGAGCTGGTTATTAACTACGAAGATGGAACATGTACAACGGTTCATTCTGATAATGAATGGAAATATGATTTCAGTCCGGTAATCTTCAATTGTATATATGGAGGGGAAGATTATGATGCGCGTCGTGAACAGAAAGGATGGAATCAGATTGGCTTTGATGACAGTCATTGGCGTCCGGTAGTCATACAGGAAGCTCCTAAAGGAATACTTCGTCCACAGATGGCGGCTCCGGTGAAAATCATGGAACGGTATGATATTCAAAAGGTAACCAAACTAAATGCGGACCAAGTTGCATCAGCTTCTGTATCAACTAAGAGAACAGTCGATCCTTCTGCTTTTGTGTTGGATATGGGACAGAATTTGGCTGGCTTTCCGGAAATAAAAGTACGTGGCAAACGTGGTCAGAAAGTAACTTTGATTGTAGCCGAAGCATTGACAGAGGAAGGTGCTTGCAATCAGCGTCAGACAGGGCGTCAACACTATTACGAATACATTCTGAAAGGGGAAGGCGATGAAACCTGGCACCCTCGTTTCTCTTATTACGGTTTTAGATATATTCAGGTAGAGGGTGCTGTCTTAAAAGGACAGAAGAATCCGCAGAAATTGCCTGTATTGAAAAATATTCAATCCTGTTTCGTATATAATTCAGCCAAGAAAGTTTCCACTTTCGAATCATCCAACCGGATATTTAATGCTGCCCATCGATTGATCGAGAAAGCGGTTCGCAGCAATATGCAATCTGTGTTTACGGATTGTCCGCATCGTGAGAAACTAGGGTGGTTGGAACAGGTACATCTGAATGGTCCGGGTTTGTTGTATAACTATGATTTGACAGCATACGCTCCGCAGATTATGCAGAATATGGCAGATGCACAACATTCCAACGGGGCCATGCCGACAACTGCTCCGGAATACGTGATTTTTGAAGGTCCGGGTATGGATGCTTTTGCCGAATCTCCGGAGTGGGGTGGTTCTTTGGTTATTTTCCCTTTTATGTACTATGAGACTTATGGAGACGATTCATTGATTAAGAAATATTATCCGAATATGCGTCGTTACGTGGATTATCTCAAGACTCGTGCAGATAAAGGTATTCTTTCTTTCGGATTGGGAGACTGGTATGATTACGGAGATTTTCGTGCGGGATTCTCACGGAATACACCCGTTCCTTTGGTGGCTACTGCGCATTATTACATGACAGTCATGTATTTGGTACAAGCCGCGAAAATGGTGGGTAATGACTTTGACATTCGTTATTACACTTCGTTGGCACAGGATATAATGGTTGCATTTAATAAATGTTTTCTTCATAAAGATACGGCACAATATGGTACAGGAAGCCAATGCAGTAATGCGCTTCCGTTGTTCCTCCAAATGACGCAGGATGCAGATAAACAAGGTAACTACCGACCGGATGCAGATTTGAATGAGAAAGTATTCGCGAATCTGATAAAAGATGTGGAAGCACATGGCAACCGTTTGACTACCGGTGATGTGGGAAACCGTTATCTGATTCAGACATTGGCGCGTAATGGAGAACATGAACTTATTTATAAAATGTTCAATCATGAAGAAGCTCCCGGATATGGTTTCCAGTTAAAATTCGGCGCTACAACTTTGACCGAGCAGTGGGACCCCCGTCAAGGTTCTTCCTGGAATCACTTTATGATGGGACAGATTGATGAATGGTTCTTTAATTCACTGGTCGGTATTCGTCCTTCTACCACTCCAAAACAAGGTTATCAGAAGTTCATCATCGCTCCCCAACCTGTGGGAGATTTGAAATACGTCAAAGCGTCGTATGAAACTTTATATGGTACCATTAATGTGGACTGGACTTGTGAGAATGGGACTTTCACTTTAAACGTGTCTGTTCCGGTGAATACTACCGCTGTTGTTTATCTCCCGGGCGGAAAAGAACCGAAAGAAATACAGAGCGGAACATATCAATTGGTTTGTGCAAAATGAAAGAGACATTTTATATATATTTGTAGAATGAAAAACAATGTATTCATATAAAAAATCATGCAGCATCTTTATTTTAATCATGTAGCATGTTTGAAAAAAACATCTCAATGATTGTTTTCAAACATTGGGAAGAAAAAAAGATTCTATTAGCATGATTTTTTAGGAGGAAACGATGAAATATACTTTAATAATATCGATTATGAATTTACGAACAACTCTTATTGTCTTTCTTTGCTTCTGTGCAACCACAGTTCTTCGTGCCGAGCGTGTAGATATGCTGAAGGCTGGTGCAAAAGCAAATGGCAAGACTCTTAATACAAAGCTAATCAATTCAACGATTGACCGTCTGAACCGTGGCGGCGGAGGTACTCTTTTCTTTCCTGCCGGGACTTATCTGACGGGGAGTATCCATCTGAAAAGTAATATTACACTGGAGTTGGAAGTCGGAGCTACCTTGCTCTTTTCCGATAACTTTGATGACTATCTTCCTTTTGTCGAGGTTCGCCATGAAGGAGTGATGATGAAAAGTTTCCAGCCTTTGATTTATGCGGTAGATGCCGAGAATATTACGATCAAAGGAGAAGGAACTTTGGACGGACAAGGAAAGAAATGGTGGATGGAGTTCTTTCGTGTCATGATTGATTTGAAAGACAATGGTATGCGTGATGTGAATAAATATCAGTCCATGTGGGATGCAGCAAACGATACGACAGCAATTTATGCTGAAACGAACAAGGATTATGTAAATACATTGCAACGTCGCTTTTTCCGTCCTCCGTTTATTCAGCCCGTTCGTTGTAAGAAAGTAAAGATTGAAGGAGTGAAAATCATAAATTCTCCCTTCTGGACGGTCAATCCGGAGTTTTGCAACAATGTAACCATAAAGGGGATCACCATAGATAATGCGCCCTCACCAAATACGGACGGAGTGAATCCGGAATCCTGCCGCAATGTACATATCAGCGACTGCCATATATCAGTAGGAGACGATTGCATCACAATTAAGTCCGGAAGAGATGCACAGGCCCGTCGTTTGGGAGTACCTTGCGAGAATATCACTATTACCAACTGCACCATGCTTTCCGGTCACGGAGGCGTTGTTATCGGCAGCGAGATGAGTGGGAGTGTGCGTAAAGTTACTATTTCCAATTGCGTGTTTGACGGAACAGATCGTGGAATCCGTATTAAGTCGACCCGTGGAAGGGGAGGAGTCGTTGAAGATATTCGTGTCAGCAACGTCGTAATGAGCAACATTAAACAGGAAGCTGTCGTATTGAATTTGAAATACAGTAAAATGCCTGCCGAACCTAAGAGTGAACGCACTCCGATATTCCGTAACGTACATATTAGCGGAATGACTGTGACAAACGTAAAGACTCCGATCAAAATAGTGGGCTTGGAAGAAGCGCCAATATCTGACATCGTTTTGCGTGATATTCATATTCAAGGAGGGAAACAGAAATGTATCTTCGAAAATTGTGAACGTATCACGATGGATGACGTAATCATCAATGGTGAAGTAATTAAAAGCACCACAGATACCACAGATTAACACAGATTTTTAATTCGACTAAATTATAAGAATAATAAATCTGTGAAAATCTGTGGTATCTGTGGTGAAAAAACAACTAACATAAATTAAAAATAAATGAAACGAATCCTTTTTACTATGCTTCTTGCCGCATCTCTTTCGGCCGAAGCCCAGACGCAAACATACGAGACGGAATTTGCCCGTCCCTTGAATGAAGTACTGACGGATATACAGAACCGTTTCGGAGTCCGTTTGAAATATGACATTGATACGGTGGGAAAAGTGCTGCCTTATGCCGATTTCCGTATTCGTCCTTATTCCGTGGAAGAATCCTTGACGAATGTACTGGCACCTTTCGATTATAAATTTGTTAAGCAGAAAGGAAATATGTATAAGCTGAAAGCATACGAGTATCCACGTCGTACAGATGCAGACGGAGAGAAGATGTTGGCTTATCTGAATACACTCTATACAGACCGACAGTCTTTCCAACTTCGTGCCGATTCTCTGAAAAAAGAGGTACGTCAGCGTTTAGGTATTGATACTTTGTTGGCTCAATGTGTCAAAACCAAACCTATTCTTTCAAAGATACGTAAGTTTGATGGCTATACCGTGCAGAATTTCGCACTTGAAACACTTCCCGGATTATACATTTGCGGTTCTATCTATACGCCCCAATCAAAAGGAAAACACGCATTGATAATCTGCCCTAACGGACATTTTGGTGGCGGACGTTATCGGGAAGACCAACAACAACGTATGGGAACTTTGGCACGTATGGGAGCTGTTTGTGTAGACTATGATTTGTTCGGATGGGGAGAGTCGGCTTTGCAAGTTGGCAGTGCGGCACACCGTAGTAGTGCGGCGCACACTATTCAGGCAATGAACGGCTTACTGATTCTTGACTACATGCTTGCTTCCCGTAAGGACATTGATACCAGCCGTATCGGTACGAATGGCGGTTCGGGTGGAGGTACCCATACTGTATTGTTGAGCGTATTGGATGATCGTTTCACCGCTTCAGCTCCGGTGGTGAGCCTGGCTTCTCACTTCGACGGTGGTTGTCCCTGCGAAAGCGGAATGCCTATTCAACTATCTGCAGGAGGAACCTGTAATGCGGAATTAGCCGCTACTTTTGCTCCACGTCCACAACTGATCGTATCGGATGGCGGCGACTGGACGGCCAGTGTTCCTACTCTTGAATTTCCTTATCTGCAACGAATCTACGGATTCTACCAGGCAAAAGATAAAGTAACGAATGTACATCTTCCCAAAGAGAAACATGACTTTGGTCCGAATAAGCGGAATGCTGTTTATGACTTCTTCGCAGAAGTATTCAAATTGGATAAAAAGATGTTGGATGAAAGCAAGGTCACCATTGAACCGGAATCCGCTATGTATAGTTTTGGTGAAAAAGGAGCTTTGCTTCCTGAAGGCGCCATCCGTTCTTTTGACAAGGTAGCTGCTTATTTTGACAAGAAGGCTTATGCTAATTTAAAATCAGATGCTTCTCTCGAAAAGAAAGCCATCGACTGGGTAGCTTCTTTAGAATTGAACGATGATAAAAAGGCAGGTTTTGCAGTAACTGCCATTTATAATCATCTTCGTAAAGTACGTGACTGGCACAATGAGCACCCTTATACAACAATCCCCGAGGGTATCAATCCTCTGACTGGCAAGCCACTTTCCAAGCTCGACCGTGAAATGATTGCAGATTCCGCTATGCCGAAAGAAGTGCATGAAAGGCTAATGAAAGATTTACGCAGAGTATTGACGGAAGAACAGATTGAACAAATCCTGGATAAATACACGGTAGGTAAAGTTGCTTTTACCTTGAAAGGTTATCAGGCCATTGTGCCCAATATGACGGAGGAGGAAACGGCTTTCGTTCTGGAACAGTTGAAACTGGCTCGCGAACAGGCTATTGACTACAAGAATATGAAGCAGATTTCTGCTATCTTTGAAATTTATAAAACCAAATGCGAACAGTATTTCAATGAGCATGGTCGCAACTGGCGGCAGATGTTCAAAGATTACGTGAATAAGCGAAACGCAGAAAAGAAGGCTCAAGGAAAGAAATAAATGAGGGTAAACCCTTAACCTCCTACATAACCGGAAAATCTCCGGGATAATAGAAGAATATAATAGAGCTATGCTTTGCAACTGACAAAGCATAGCTTTATCATATCTAAAGCTATGCTTTAGTTCCCCTAAAACACTGCTATAATTTATTTCTTCACGATTACTAAACATCTTTTTCGCAGAAAATGTGTTATTTTGTAGATGGCTAACAGAAATGTATATGATATGGATAAGCAAAAAGTAGCATTAGTCCTTTCCATGGGGGGAGCACGTGGAATAGCACATATAGGAGTAATTGAAGAATTACTTCGTCACAACTTTGAGATTACTTCCATTGCAGGAAGTTCCATGGGAGCAATGGTGGGAGCAATGTATGCTTCAGGAAAAATGGAAGAATGTAAAGAATGGCTGTATAGTTGGGACAAACGCAAGATGTGGGAATTGGCGGATCTTACCTTAAGCCGGGATGGATTAGTGAAAGGTGACCGTTTTATTAAAGAACTGAAACAAATTATTCCGGACATGAATATCGAAGACCTGCCTGTCCCTTATGTAGCGATGGCTACGGATATTGTCCGCGATCAGGAAGTCAGGTTTGACAGAGGGAGCTTACATGAAGCTATCCGTGCGTCTATTTCTATCCCTATGCTTTTCCGTCCATTAAGAAAAGACGGTATGGTATTGATTGATGGAGGTATTCTGAATCCTCTTCCATTGAGTCATGTGCAACGCACTGAAGGAGACATTCTGATAGCTGTCGATGTGAATGCACCCATTGAAACCGGAAAGAAAAAGAAAATATCTCCTTATAATCTGTTGACAGAATCTTCCAGAATGATGATGCAGCAAATCACCCGTTACCAGATAGAACGTTGTCAGCCGGATATCTTAATTCAAATTTCCGGCGATACGTATGATATGTTGGAGTTTCATCATGCTGCTTCGATAGTGAAAACAGGAGTGGAAGTTGCTCGAAGAATATTAATGCAATAAATAGTGGATACTATCGTATTTGTTATCGTGCCCAAAAGACCTTAACAAATACGATAGTATTCATTAAAGTGATAGATTTTTATTCAATATAAATCATCTTTTTCGTCATTCCCCCGTCAATAGTGATGTTTTCTCCATTGATGAAATCATTGTTTTCCTCGCAGAGAAACAAACACATGCGGGCAATATCTTCCGGTTTGCCTACCCGCCGGGAAGGATGCTGTGAATGGTCTTCCGGCTGGAGTTGCCCATAATCATGAGTCTGTATCCATCCCGGAGCAATGGAATTTACGGTGATATTCCATTCGGATAAAGACAAAGCCAATGCATGAGTCAAAGAATAGATACCACCTTTTGACGCTGCATAACCTTCACTTCCCGGTTCACTCATCAGATAACGTGTAGAGCAGATATTTATAATTCGGCCGTATGGGTTGGGAGAGGGCTGCTTTTTACGATGGATGGCAAGCAGCCGGGAAGTGATGAATACAGGACGCAGGTTAATAGAAAGAATTTTGTCGAAATCTTCTACACTTGTCTCTGTGATAGAAGAAAATTTGCTGATACCGACGTTGTTGACAATAATATCAATATCGTTCCATTCGGCAAGAATGGTTTGCATACAACTTTCAAGCGCGTTTTTATCACTTACGTCAACCTTATGGAATATAGCCCCGGTTGCCTTCGCAGTCTCCTGTCCCGATGTTTCGTTTATATCACAAAAGGCAACTTGATTTCCAGCCAGGCAAAAAGCTTCTACTATTGCTTTGCCTATTCCTTCCGCTCCGCCTGTTATAAATACTCTTCTTTTTGAGTCTTCCGGTTTTGAAACCGTTGAAGTGTGAGACTTCGATTCAGCCGGACGTACTGCTGTTAGTTTCTTCTTACCATATTTTTGTGCTTGTTTCCAAGCAGCTTTTCGGGCTTCGTATTGTTCCTGTTGTCTCTCTATGTAATTATCTGCCATCGTTATTTTTTATTTATTGGCAAATGTAAAGTATAAAATGGATAAATACAAGAATCGACCGCTCTTTTGCAGGCAAAGGAGCGGTCGATTTCATTCAGATGATCGTTCAAAATTTAAAACTTCGTCGGATCTATCTCTGCATATTTAATTCGTTGACGGCGCCAAGTGTAAATGGCATGCAGCTTCCCGTCTTTCCCCTGAATAATGCTAGGGTAAGAGTACTGGCTGATCGGACTATCTTCTAATGTAAGAACAGGTTGCCAATTGATACCATCTTCTGAAACGGCCACACAGAGCGGAGTACGCGGACCTTTCGGAGTTCCGGGCAATGTAGAGAAATTATTGTAGATAAGGATATGTCTACCGTCTTTCATTGTCACGGCATCCGTTCCGGAATTATTATTCGGGACATCCAGCAGCGTTACTTTACTCCATGTGTCGCCATTATCACTGCTCCACGCAGTTGCTACCTGTGCGTTACGTGTACGGCAGAGTATCTGTAATCTTCCATCCTTATGCTTCAGAATACTGGGTTGTATTGCATAAATAGGTTTGGTTCCTTCTCCTTTGATCGCTTCTCCGCCTTCCTGGTCATCCACATTCACACCTCCTTTTTTACGATTTTGGGTGGGGACAGATAACTCGGCATCCAGTGGTCCGACCATTTTCCAGGTCTTGCCTTTATCATCGGAAATCTCGAAATGGACACGCCATCCGTTACTTCCTTCCGTACTGGAAGGACAGATGATACGCCCATTGATATATTCCGGTTTATTCTTAATAGGTCCAAGAAAACCTTTCGGAAGCGCTTCGCGTTTGCTCCAGGTTTTTCCTCCGTCGCGTGAACGGACAAGCCATCCTGTCCAGTCGCTCACTTTCAAACCTATTTTATAAAACAGAATCAGGTCACCTCCGGGAATCTGGAAAAGAACCGGATTCCAGCAAGCTTTTCTGCGGGCAATAAGTGTTCCTTTTGCATCTTTCACCGGGGTACAGGTTGAATCGATTCCGGCTAATACTGCTTGTGAGTCTTTGAGTGAAAACACACCGTCGGCAGCAAGTTTGGGGGCGGTCCATTCTTTAGAGCCTTTGGGCTTACGACATACCCAAATGCAACAATCCGGATTGCGCTCTTTGGTTCCTCCGAAGAAAGAGGCTACGAGATCACCATTTTTCAGTTCTACTATCGTAGCTCCGTGACATTCGGGGAAAGAAGCGTTTTCGTACAGGAACTCATCACTTAGAATAGCCGTATTCCGGGTGGGAATGTCTACACTGAAATGATATTTTCCTGATCCGATTTTTTCTTTCCGTCCATCCGGAAGATGTACTTCCCCCGTCGTATTGGCGGGAAGTTCGATATCCCATTCCAAATGTGTGGGAGTCTTTGTCCATCGGCTGGTTATTTTTCCGTAGATACTCATGTACGATGCATCCACGTTACTCAACTCCTGAATTTCAAAAGCCGGCTGGAAGATGATATGCTTGTAACCGGACTTCCAGCGGTCCGCACGGATACCTGCCAGGTTATTGAAACACCAAGGCAATAAGTCACCTAAAAGCATCACGTGATTACCGCTATTCATTTCAGGATTTGCCGTGTCACCGTTCCATAACTCCCAAATAGTGGTAGCACCTTTTTCAACCATATATCCCCAGGAAGGATATGTTTTATTGGTAGCCAGTAGATAAGCTACATTGGCATGACCGCGACGGCTCAATTCACGCAATAACCATTGTACACCGATCACTCCGGTACTTATATGTCCCTTGTTGGTTGTAATAATGGAAGTTACGGCATTTTTAGCTACTTCATTGATGTAGTTCTTTGGCACCAGACCAAAAGCAAGTGGCAAGATATTGGCAGTAACTGTGTTGTTACCGTAGAAAATACTATCCGGATATAAGGTATGTCCCGGTACGGGAGAAGTACCTTTCTTTACGTGAAGAAAGCGGGCATTGAATGCGTCTTTCATGCGATGTTCCAAATCTTCCCATTCTTCTGCGTCAGCTTTCAGCCCTTGCAGGCTTGCAAAGCGGTGCATCAGTTGTAATACTTTCAGATAATAAGCGGTTGCGATCAGAGCTCCGTCAGTCTTGCGGGAAGGGTCCTTGCTATGAATTAACTCCAGTGATTCGGGCGGAACGCACCAGTCACCATATTTATCTTTGGTGATGATAAGATCCTCTGTCATGTAGTATTCACGGATATGAGATACCCACTTCTTGATAGCCGGATAATTCTCTTCGATCGGACGTTTATCTCCAAAGTTCGTGAAAAGCATATCGCAGGCCATCGGTAAGGCGGCAGGCCAGGTCACATTGTCCGAGTAGTAGTTCCAGTATGCCGGGGCTACATCAGGAATACAACCGTCTTCCCGTTGCGCTTCGCGAATGTCACGCGCCCATTTGGTATACATGGCGTAATTATCGAAAAGCATACTTTCTCCCCAACAACCCATGGTACGGTCACCCAACCAGGGTTGGCGTTCATTCCGTTGCGGACAGTCTACCGGCATCCCTTTATAGTTGCTTCGGATTCCCCAAAATGCATTGCGGACAATCTTATTCAGGGTTTCGTCAGAACACTTGAAAGTACCGGTATGCTCCATTTCATCTTCTACTATTTCGGCAACGAAATCTTCTGCTTTTGCGTCTGGATAACCGCTGACTTCTACATAACGGAATCCATGATAAATAAAGCGAGGCGCCCAGGTAGCATCTTTTGTTTCGCGTCCGTTGGCAACATATACATCTGTAGAACGGGCATCCCTGAAGTTTCTTGTATAAAGTTCACCATTATCTTGCAGGCTTTCTGCAAAACGGAGACGGATGCTGTCACCGGCTTGCCCTTTTATCCGGAAACGTACCCATCCCGCCATATTCTGACCGATATCCAGAATATATTTGCTACCGAGCTTTTTAATAGAAACGGGTTTCAAGGTTTCTGTGACTTTCATGCCCGGCATCATTTGTGCACGCAATGTTCCCGAAGGAATACTGACGCGTTGGGCCTGCATCCAGTCCTTGTCATCATATCCGGTTTGAGTCCAGTCTCCTAACTCTTTACGGGCATCATATTCTTCGCCGTCATATTCATTGTTGCTACGGATAGGACCTTCAGTAGTCAATTTCCATGAAGTGTTTGTAGCAATTGTTTCTTTGCTGCCGTCTGCATATTCAACAATCAGATTTAACCGAAGCTTAGGATAACCGAAAGTCGGTATCTTATACGGTTTATAGTTCTGACGCATGGTATAAAAGCGGCCATTGCCGAGAGTTACTCCGATAGCATTTTCTGCCTGAAGCAGTGAAGTCACATCGTATGTGTTGTACAGAATCGTTTTCCGGTAGTCGGTAGGAGCAGGTGCCAGTACTTGATTGCCGATGCGTTGCCCGTTGATAAACAGCTCATATAATCCCATTCCGGCGATATGTACTGTGGCACGTTTCACGCCTTTCTTTAACGCAAACTCTTTTCGAAGATAACGGGCTGCCAAACGGCTCCATTGTGTTTCGCTGTCTCCGGGAGCGGCCCGATCCAGGCCGATCCATTGTCCTTGCCAGTCCGCTTCATTAAATAGTCCTGTGGTCCAGAAAGCCGGAGCACTCCAATTCGTTGCACCTTTGTTGGTGTCGATTTTCACTTTCCAATAGTAGGAAGCATTACGTTTTAATGTTTTTCCCTGATAAGTGATCCATTGGGAAGCGTCAGATTCAATCTTTCCTGAATCCCATATATCTCCTTTTCCTTGTTCCAATAGCTCCGGGGAAGATGCGACAAGAATGTGATACGCAGTCTGTATCACATTCTGTTCATCCGATTCGATGCGCCAACTCAATCGGGGCTGGCGCACGTCGATACCTTTCGGATTTTTCAGCAGTTCCGTTCGCAGATCAGTGATATCTATGGCTGCGTATATGGACCCGGTAAAGAGCAGAAGAAAGAAGAATGATACTATCCTTTTATTCATAAGTATGTTTTCATCATTCGTTTATATAAGATTATTTATTCCATTTTTGTTGTGCGTCCGGTAACTCTGTCCAGTCTTTCCCTATATAGTTCTTACTACTGTCCACTACAATCAGGATATGGTCGTTCCCGCTGCAATAACCGCTATCGTGCTGGAATTTATGCACACCATTATCAAATTCTCCGATGTATTCCAATTTACCATCTTTCGTAGTGTACCACCAGGCATTCTTTTTCGCACCGCTAATCTTGCTGAAATCAACTTCCATCGGACGTCCGGTATAGTTGTATACCATCAGATAATCATTACCACGTGTAGCGATAGCGCGGTCGTAACGTTCTCCATTCTGTCCTGCAATGATAGACTGATCGGGTATGCGTTCGAAGAACGGGAAAGTCAGCATCAGGTTTTTCAGATACTTCATCTGATTGTAGCCCGGATCATTCAAAGCATCATACCAGGGCTTTTTTGCACCGTAAGCACCACCTACACCCGGTTTGATAAATTGCATGATTGAGTTATGACCGTAAGTATGTCCGAAAGCTCCGGCAAATACAGACCAGTAAGCATAACGGCGTACGTCATAATCCTTCCACAACAGTTCATTCTCATCGTGCAGGCCATGAGGAATTTCTTCGTAGATCGGTTCGCCGTCAATCACAGGTTTCATGGGTTCCATGGCCATGCTGCGTTCTACAAAACGCCAGTTATCTTCTTCCGTATTTTCTTCGATAGGATAGTCACCATCTCCGAAACGTTGTCCGTAGCGGCGGTGTCCGCTTTGGAACATGTTGAAATCCAACCAGGGAGCATTATTGAACCAAGTTGCGGAGGTTGTCCTTCCGCGTGGATGGAATGTCATCAGGTGATTTTTGTCGATAGCCTTGATAGAGGTTGCTAATGCTTCCCATTCGGCTGTTTTCACGTCTCCGCGAATATCCCCACCGATAAACCAGATAATATTGGGTTCGTCCTTATAACGCTCCGCTAAAAACTTGCCGTATGCTTTTGCCTGTTCTACAGTCATTTCGCCCCGATTTACCGGGCTTCCCCAAATACAGACCATACCAATATACTGACCTTTCTTGGCTGCTGTACGGATGATGTAATCCATGTGGTCCCAATAACCGTATACACCTTTTTGATTGATGTTTTTGAAGTTATATCCGTCAATCATCGAATATTGTCCGTAGATATTCATAGACGGAACATTGTTCAACGTTTGAACCTGAATCACGTTATATCCGCGACGTTTACATTGTTCCAGGTAATATTCGGCTTCATCCCGGTTCAAGCGTTCGGGCAATAGCCAACCGGTTTCTCCCAACCAAAAGAAAGGAGTGCCGTTTTCGTGTTTCAGATAACGTCCCTCTTCGGAAACTACGAGCTTGCCATTGTTCCAGGGGATATACGTCTTTTGTGTTTTCTTCTGTGCTGCGACCGAAGTTGCCATTGTCAATAGCAGCAACAAAAGAGGAAGAATTTTGAATTTTCTCATTGTACTTTATCGTTTTTAGTTTATTTCTTTGTCATTTTCTCATACTCAATGGCAGCCAGAATAAATGAACCTACCGATTTCGGATCATTTTCTATGATCGGTTCACTGATATAATATTCAAATGAGCCGTCACGGTATCTTTTTGAATCTCCACCCAATCCTGCAACAGCACAGCAATTGGTGATTGTATAACTGCCATCTTCTTCCAAACGGGTAAATGTCTTTACCATTCCGTCAAAGGCTTTTTGTGTCGGTTCGATATATTCGTTGTCAATATATCCTTTATTAATAGCTTTGGCAAGCGTATAGATAAACAGGGCAGTGGCAGATGATTCCAAATAATTACCTTCACGCGCTCCCTGATCGGTTACCTGATACCAGGTTCCGGATGAAGGATCCTGATATTTCACAATCGCTTTAGCCAATCCCTGCAGAATCTGTATAATGCTGTCGCGTCCGGCAGTTTCCTGTGGCAGGAAGTCCAGTACATCCACAATAGCTGCTCCATACCATCCGATGCTGCGACTCCAAAAATTAGGAGAGCAACCCGTTTCAGGATTGGACCATTTCTGTTCGTGACTTTCATCCCATCCGTGATAATAAAGCCCTGTTGCGGGATCATAAGTCTTGCTCTTTATCAAAAGAATTTGTTTCGTTGCTTCGTCAAATAAAGCAGGTTCATCAAAAGTAGCACCATATTGAACCAGATAAGGAGAAGCCATAAAAATTCCGTCCAACCACATTTGATGAGGATATCTCAATTTATGCCAAAATCCTCCCTCACTGGTACGGGGTTGCTCCGCCATTTGCTTGCGTAAAGTATCCATAGCTATTTTGTAGCGTTCGTCTCCGGTCTGTGCATAAAGATCGAAAAGGACCTTTCCGCCGTTGACATTATCAATATTGAATGAAAGATACTTCATGGTTTTGATATGCCCGTCAGCATCTATCAGGCTATCCGCATAAATCTTGGCATACTCATAATATGTACTGTCCCCGGTATGTTTCCATTCTTCCAACATGGATTTCACTACAAGTCCGTGGGTATATCCCCAACGTGGTTTTTTTGCTTTTTCAATCATCCAGGGTTCGGGAAAACGTTGCATTTCGGAGCGTGCCATGCGTTCACTCCATTTTTCCGTTTCTGCTTTTTGAGGTGCTGTGCAAGCCAGAAAACAAGCAGTTCCACAGACGGCAATCAGTTTTAATAAGTTCTTGTTCATTATCGGTCGAGTTATTATTTTCCAATCAGTACATATTCTTTTCCTGCTTTGGTAGGCAGATCATAGAGGTAAGTCTCTGCAATTTCCACTTTGTTCAAGTTTGCTTTTTCGTTAATCAACGGTTTCGGAATGGTGGGGACTGCATAAAGAGGGTTCGGATTTTCACCTTTGGCACGCTTCAACCCCTTGCCTGTTAATGGGTTGAGCGAACGTAAACGACAATTTCCTCCCTTATGAGATTTGACAACCAGCCGGCTAACTTTTCCGTTTTTCCAACTCAAATCAAGTTCAAAACCTCCACGGGCAATGATTCCCTTGATAGAACCTTCTTTCCAAACGGCAGGCAATGCAGGAAGTAAATATATAAAACCGTCGTAACTTTGCATCAACATCTCTGCAATACCTGCGGCACAACCAAAGTTACCATCAATCTGAAATGGCGGATGCGCATCGAACAGGTTAGGGTAGGTGCCTCCTTTTTTCTTTTCATTGCGTACGAGAGTCAGCTGGTCAGTTATCAGCTTGTAGGCGTGGTCGCCATCAAGCAGGCGTGCCCAGAGACAGACTTTCCATCCCATGCTCCACCCGGTCGACGGGTCGCCACGGTGAATCAGAGAGGTACGTGCTGCATCGAATAGTTCAGGAGTACGGTAAGGGGAAATCTGATTGCTGGGGAAGAGTCCGTACAAATGAGAAATGTGGCGGTGCACGTCCTTCGGATCATCCCAGTCGAACATCCACTCTTGTAATTGCCCCCAATGTCCCACCTGCATGGGAGCCATTTCTTTGAGACGTTGTGTCAGATGAGAGGCAAACTCCTGATCTGTATCTAGTATTTGAGAAGCAGATATAATTGCTGTCCAAAGATCGAAAATCAATTGGTTGTCCATGGTGCATCCGGCAGCTGTGGTAGCTTTTCCATTGCTTCCCGAATGTACATTCTCCGGTGAATTACTGGGGCAGACTACCAGCCAGTTGTGCACGGGTTCTTTCACCATAATTTCATCAAAGAAACGTCCGGACTCTTTCAGTATCGGATAAACGGAACGCAGAAATTCCACATCCTCGGTGTATAGGTAACGCTCCCAAAGATGTCGGCAAAGCCATGCGCCACCACTGGGCCACATACCCGAAGGAGCTTTGTCAACTGCTCCTGTAATACGCCATATATCTGTGTTATGATGCAACACCCATCCGTTGGCTCCATACATAATCTTGGCCGTCTCTTTTCCTGTGTCACTCACTTCTTTTATCAGACGGAATAACGGTTCATTCAGTTCACTTAGATTCGTTACTTCCGAAGGCCAGTAATTCATTTCCAAATTGATATTACAAGTATATTTACTATCCCAGGAAGGAACTAATTTATCATTCCAAATTCCTTGTAAATTGGCGGGTTGTCCTCCCGGTTGGGAAGAACAGATCAACAGATAACGTCCGAATTGAAAATAAGTAGCAACCAGATGTGCGTCATTGGTGTTTTTGAAATTCTCCACACGCTTATCGGTTGTCACATTTGCATATTGGTCTTCTCCTAAATCAAGAGAAACACGTGTCAGATATTGTCGGTAGAAATCAACGTGATTCCGCTTCGATTCAATGAACGGATGAACCATTGCCTTTGCCAAATAGTTTTTTGCCCGTTCTATCTGATTACCGGTGATGTCTTGATAGTTATTGAAATTAGTTGCAATAGATACATAGATGATCGCTTCGTCGGCTTTCTCTACAGAAAGTATTCCATCGGCGCAAGCTATTTCTCCACCTTTATTTTTAGCAGTCAATCTGCCTTGAAATTCTACTTTTCCTTTCAATCCTTCATGCAAGGAAGAGACTCCCGAGAGTGTTACACAGTTTCCCTCTTCAGAAGCGATCATAACATCCTGGTGAGGGGAGGTAAGCTGTGCATTGAAAGTAATTTGGCCGGGGCGATTGGCAGTCAGTCGTACCATTACTACCTGATCGGTAAATGAAGTAATCGTTTCGCGTTGATACTGCACTCCGTCTACTTCATAACGTACGATTGCACGTGCGGAATCCAGACTTAATTCCCGGTAATAGTTAGAATAACGTGTATGTCCGGGAAAAGCGATTCGTAAATCTCCGAAACTTTGATATGGCATTCCTGAATTCGTCTTTGCCATCACCTTTTCTGTAGCGAGAGTTTGTGCTTCCAGATATTTTCCGGCAAAAACAAGTTCACGCACTTTGGGAATATACTCCAGTGCATTCGGATTAGCGTTATTATTGGGATGTCCCGCCCAAATGGTTTCTTCGTTTAGTTGTATTTGTTCTGTGCCCGGTGTTCCATATACCATGGCCCCCAAACGACCATTTCCAAGGGGTAATGCCTCGGTCCATACCTGCGCGGGACAGTCATACCATAGCTTGTATTCGGGTACAGATAACTTTTTCTCCTGTGCATGAATACAACCTACAGATACTATTACCAACAGATATCCGATTAATCTCTTTTTATTCATTTCTTTCTATTGCTTTTATTCTTATATAAACCTGTTGTTTACATACTTTTATAAAAGAGACGATTGAAAGTTCTTTTTGTACCCATTGCACAAGCAATAAGAAATAGGAATAATTAAAAGTTATCGGGTATAAAAAAAACGAACTTCAATATCCGGCTAAAAAGAACTTACTTTGCATCTGTAAAAATACTCCTGAAAAGTATAATTTCAGATATAGACTTATGTATTTACTATTAAACAGGTATATGAATATGTATAATTTAATCATTAGGCCGTTATTATTTTGCATTGATCCGGAAAAAGTGCACCGGATGCTTTTAAGCTGGTTGAAGTTTTATCGCTATTTGTTTCCGGTCCGAGCTTGCGTGAGAGGCTACAGCAGAGTTTCTGATCCATTTTCGTATGGGCATTTGCAATTTAAGAACCGAATTGGACTGTCTGCCGGGTTTGATAAGAATGCAGAGGCTTTTGATGAGTTGGCAGACTTTGGTTTCGGCTTTCTGGAAGTAGGTACAGTAACTCCTGACAGCCAATCAGGAAATCCTTCCCCACGTATTTTTAGATTGGTGGATGATGAATCGTTGATTTCACGTACGGGCTTCAATAATTGTGGAGTAGATGCTGTCCGGCAACATATCAGGAAATATAGAAAGCATTCTTATGTATTAGGAGTAAATATTAATAAGAATCCGCTTTCTACAGGAGATCAAATTGTCAAAGATTTTGAGTCGACTTTCATCCATTTATATGATTGTGTGGATTATTTTACCCTAAACTGGGGTAGTATAGATAACGACCTATTTGCTATGGTTTTAGAAAAGCTCACAATATTTCGTCAGGCGGCGAACAAAAGATGTAATATTTTCATTAAACTTCCGGCAGATATAGATGAAAAAGCACTGGATACAGTCATTTCGCTTGCATATAAATACTCTATAGAGGGCTTTATAGCCACGGGACCTACAATGGATCGTTCAGGATTGCATCAGGCAGAAACAAAACAATTGGAGAAGATTGGCAACGGCGGGGTGAGTGGCCGGGGTATTGGAAAGAAATCGCAGGAAGTAGTGCGTTATTTATCCGAACATACCGATCGGCACTTTCTGATTATCGGAGCAGGAGGAATCATGACAGCCGAAGATGCAGCCGGAATGATTTCTCAAGGGGCTGACATGATACAAATCTATTCGGCTTTCATCTATTCCGGTCCGTCTATTGTTCATAAGTTAGGAAATAAACTTAAAAACGAATTGAAATGAAGAATTTAATTTGTGTAAGCCTGTACGATAATTTATCGATGAAGGCATATAACTTGTCGGAAGTGAATAATAAAGAGCTGATGGGGATAGTGGAAAATGCTCCTGAAGGAACTTTATTTGTTTTTACCAGTGAAAAATCAAATGGTAGCAGTGTTATTATGTGTCCCGGCGGCGGCTTCTTAAAGACCAATTTGGAACATGAAGGTCTTGATTTCGCCGAATGGTTCACCCAAAAGGGAATGACTTATGTGCTTTTCAAATATAGAATGCCTCATGAAAATCCTGATATTCCTAGACAGGACATCCGGTTGGCATTAGCAGTTATACGAGAAAAATTCCCGGAATTTGGCAAACGGGTAGGAGTAATGGGAGCTTCTATTGGTGGATATTTGGCCACTTGTTCGGCTACGATATTATCTGATAAGGAAAAGCCTGATTTTCAGATATTGATGTACCCGGTAGTTAGTATTGATGATCGTTTAACGCATCTTCCCTGCCGTGAACGGATGTTTGGTCACTCTTATTCACCGGATAAGATGGTACAATATTCACCGATTGAACATGTCACTTCAAGTACACCCGTCGCTTTTATAGTGGCTGCCTCAGATGACAGTGTGGTCAGTCCCCAGAATGGAATACAATTTGCTGCCCAATTACAGAAATCTGGTGTTCCTATATCCTTGCATATATATCCTACAGGAGGGCATGGATTTGGTTACAATGATAGCTTTGTGTACAAACAGGAATGGCTTCAGGAACTCGATGTATGGTTGGAGAAATTAATTTATTAATTCTTTTAGTTGCCATACTTTGAAATATACTTCTTATATTTGTCAGTAGAATATTTAATAATAAGAAGTTATGAAAAATTTTAATGTTACATCTATGCTAGTAATGCTGATGTTCATGTGTATTACAAGTATGCAGGCGCAGAGTATTACTCCCAGTAAGAAGTATATCACGAAAGAACTGAATAATGTGAGTAATTTCAGTTCAATCAGGGTCCTGGGTAGCCCCGACGTTGAGTATCGTCAGAGTAGTGATTCTAAAACAACAGTTTCTATATATGGTTCGGATAACCTGGTTGACCTGTTGGAAGTATCTACGGTAAATGGAGTGCTGCAGGTAAATATAAAGAAAGGCGTTAAGATTCTTAGTGGAGAACGCCGGTTGAAAGTGATTGCCTCTTCTCCTTCATTAGATGATGTAGATATTAAAGGCTCGGCCGATGTATATCTGAAAGGTACCCTCAAAGGAGCTGATTTAAATCTGAATATAACAGGTTCCGGAGATATTGAAGCTGAGAATTTACAATACACCAATCTATCTGCTTTTATAAAAGGTAGTGGAGATATTGATGTGAAGAATGTGAAGGCCACTACTGTAAAAACGATAGTTAGCGGTTCTGGTGACGTGAAGATGAAAGGTTCCACTCAAACGGCTATGTTGACTGTGAATGGTTCCGGCGATATCAGTGCCGACAAATTGACGGCTACTAATGTAGTTGCTACAGTTTCGGGTTCCGGTGATATATCTTGTTACGCTTCCAAACAGTTGGACGCAAAAGCCAGTGGTAGTGGAGATATTGAATATAAAGGAAGTCCTTCTATTGTAAATAAGCAAGGCAAGAAAGACTCAATTTCCGGCAAGTAAAAAATTAGATCCCTTACAGGAAGCGGGTAAATATGTAACATAGCACATATTTACCCGCTTTTGCTATAAACAAACATAATACATGATAATTGGGGGCATACATTTCTGGGAGAAAGGTGAAAACGAGTAGAAAAATAAGTAAGCAAACGTAAATACGGTTTTAAAGCTATTAAAATAGATGAATTCCGGCAACAAACAGATATACTGATTGTTGTGTCAATGAATCATTCGTTTTTTTTATTCACCTGAAAAAATACAGACTATGGCAAAGAATTCTCCCGATGAAGGAAAAAGTACAAAGATGGTAGAAAAGCAGGTAGATCCCTCTTTTAACAACCTCAAAGAGTACCGGGCAAAAAGACAATTCAGTGAGACTCCGGAACCGATGGCGGATACCGTGGAGACTCCAAGCCGGATACCTGTTTTTGTTGTCCAAAAGCATGAAGCCAGTCATTTTCATTTCGATTTTCGTCTGGAAGTGGATGGAGTGTTGAAAAGTTGGGTGGTACCTAAAGGCCCTTCCATGAATCCGAAAGATAAAAGACTGGCTATACAGGCAGAAGATCATCCTTTGAGTTATGCACACTTTGAGGGAGTTATACCCGAAGGCAACTATGGAGCAGGTACAGTGGAAATATGGGATAGCGGAACCTATGCTTACGTCGGTAATAATCGTAACATATCCGCTGCCATTAAAAACGGAATACTTGAATTCAAATTACATGGTCATAAGCTCAAAGGCCTGTTTACTCTTATCCATACTAATATGGACGACCAGGACAGAGACTGGTTACTAATCAAGAAAGATGATGTCTTTGCAGTCACTCATGTCTACGATGCGAAGAAAATTTCATTGTATGATGAGGTATTTCTATGATATATATGTTTCTTATGATTAAACGATACTCACTTGCATATATAATTTTCTAATTATATATGTAGCTTTATAATTCAATATACTCTATTGTTTTGATGATTCAATTAACTTTTATGATATTATGACCGTGTTATTTACGATGAAAATAATTAACTAATGAGGATTGCCTGGGTAAAATGAAGGCTTGATGGTATACCCTCTTAATATTTCGGTAACAAAAGACATTGTTACCATTTTTGATAGAAAACACCCATTGTTTTTGTCGGAAACCACCTCCTGTGTATACATTGAAAAGTTTATACTTGCATCGGGTTTTAAGCACGTTAAAAGATTCTTAGGCGTGTTTTACTAAAGGTGTAAAATATTAATCAAATCCGATATTAGTATGAATGATTGTTACCTGAATTTCTTAGTAAGCTTCCGAGCTTTGTTTTCTTTAGATGTTGGAGCCAATTTAGTAAACAGTAAACAAACTATTGGCATCATTTTACCCGATTTGTCGTTGCTCGGATATGCGGTCCCTGTGGAAAGTTTCGGCATTGGGCTATTTGTGATTTTGTTTGCCTACCTTATAATAGAATACAATGTGCAGTTGTTATCACATGAAAAATTTAAGATTGCTATGAATATGCTCCATACTGCACATACACCGTTAATATTGTTGCGGAATCAATTGGAAGAACTTAAAACAGGCAATCTTCCTGAACCCCTTTCCCAACAAGTGGAAGAAGCATTGGGATATGCCGAATGTATCATATATTGTAACCGGAATATTGCAACTCTAAATAAAGTAAATAAGAGAATTCCTCCTAAAACGTCAACGGTAAATTTGGAACTTTCCACTTATGTTACTTCCATTGTCAATCAATGCCGGGCTCATGCCAATTCCCGCCAGATACGGCTGACTGTTGGTGAATGTTCGGATTGTGTCAGTTGCAGGATAAACGAAAACATAATGACTGCAGCACTTCAACATCTTATCAACAAGATGATTTTGATTTCCGAGTCAGGCTGTTGCATATCGATCAACGTAACCCACACAATGAATTCCTGGCAGTTGCAGATTAGCAATAACGAAATAGCCGGGCAAAGAGCAGGGAAAATGTTTCCCTTTATTCCTATTATATTTCCCGTGTATGGATATAGTGATTTATGGACGGTAAGAAAAATCATCCGTCTGCATGGCGGAAAAATAACCGGATGCAGACATGGTAAAGCTGCTACTTTCCAAATCGTTATTCCGACAGACTGCCATTGCCAGAATCAGTCATGCCCGGTATTGAAACATTCTTCTGCAAAAACGAAGACCCAAATAGATGATTCCTGCGAGAGTCCTAAGAGCGATAAACAAAACACTAAAGCGAGAGAAACTTCTCATATCCTATTAGTGATGGCAGATAAGTTATTCAGTGATTATTTGAAGAAAACTTTATCACGCTATTTTCAGATTTCAGTCCTTGACAATCCGGAGCTGCTAATCAATACAGCTATCAGTCAAAATCCTGATGCGATCATTATTGACGACAATGTGAATGGAATAAGCGGAGATACACTTAGTACTCAAATTAAAGAAAATAAAATGATGGGCTACATACCAATCATTCTTCTATTAAGAACCTTTGACAGCGAAAGCTATTTATCTCATTTAGAGAGTGGGGCAGACCGTCTGGAATTACGTACGGAAAGTATTTGTAAACTTAGGGCAGACATACGTATGCTTGTCGAAAACCGCATGGTCTTGCGCGAACGGATCAGGCTGTTTCTGTCAGATGCCATTTCTCCGATGATACCCTCAAAAGCCGAAATAGAAACAGAAAATGCCGACCGGAATTTTATGGATAAAGTCAATAAAATCCTGGAAAAAAATCTCTCTACTGATAAATATACAATAGATAAATTAAGTCTTGATATAGGAATGAGCCGTACTGCTTTTTATAATAAGATAAAAGAGATTACGGGAAACCCTCCTGAAGAGTATATCAATTCATTCAAAATGGACAAAGCACTTAAATTGCTGGCTTCCCAGCAGTATCGTATTTCGGATATTGCAAGTATACTGGGCTATTGCGATGCTAAATATTTTGGAAAGAAGTTCAAAGACTTTTATCATGTATGTCCGTCCGATTATATAAAGAGCATTGTTGGATAAAAGAGTATAGAAAACGAGGGTGTCCAAAAGTGAAGTGCACCCTCGTTTCTTTATGCCTTTTTACGTTTTTTCTCTTTGACTGCAAATCTTGTTTTATACAGATGTAATAAAGTCTGCTTTATTGTATCATAGTACTTGTCCAATCCATAGATCTTTAATAACATCAGCTCAAAGTCGATTCTATCCTTTTGTTGTAATTCCTTTACAAGAGGTAATCTGTCTCTATTGAAAATAGGTTGAAATGCTTTTATGATTTCTTTCTTTTGCGCATCAGACAGTAACTCCGGATTGAGTATCTTGAAATCCTTCTTGAATTTAGTTTCTCTAAGGTCAAGTGCTCCCAGTCCCCTGCCAAATCCGAAACTCTCAATGAAAAACATACTCAAAATATTATTCAGTAATGCAAGTAGGAAAATCTTGTTTTCATCTTTGTACTGTTCCTTTATTGAAAAGCCAATCATCCGTTGATCGAAGAAAGAACGTTTATCAAGCATGGCTATAAATAAACTTTTGTCGAAATTAATATTAACGACAAAATCTGCCATGTTTTTTGTGCTCATTTCATACCAAAACATATTTGGTTTACGTAAAGCTATAGGTAATAGCTTCTTATTTGTTTTATCCATTTGGTTTTCAAAAGATCTTATCCAATTCAGAGTCCCGGTATGATTTAAAGTTTCGAGTTCTTCGATACTTTTTGAACAACAGAAAGCCTGCGTCTGACTAGTTGCAATGAATGAAGATGCTTTCTTTAAGTTTTTTAGAACAGGCTCAATATATTCATCTTCTATTCCGTGTCCTTTTGCAGGATAAAACATACGATTACAACCTCTTCTTTCTCCACGTATAAAATCGAAAAACTTTTTAGAGTCAATAAGCTTCTCGGCTATCGTAGGCAACCAATTCAAATTAGCAAAATATCCGGACCATGGGATTCCGATATTTTCCAATTGTTTGATTTCATTTATTGAATAAGATTGAATATTGACCCAATCAGACTCTTTATTAAGAATGATTTCACTACTTAATTTCTTAATATCTGCTATGTTCTCAAGTTTCTCTTTTAATGTACAGAAAGAAATTCTCCTGTCTAAATTTACCGGATCAGAAATCTCCCTCTTGGTTGCTATTAATAATGTGGTGACAACCTTTGCATTATTGAACCATCGTCCTTTCCCGGAAATAACAACACAGTCAATATTGAAATATTTTTGAATTAACTCTAAGAATATTTCTCCATAGTCTGTTCCAAGCCATGCATTAGAAAGTATTAATCCAATTTTTCCATTGTCTGAGATAATGTCGTACAAGTAGAAAGGAATATATGCAAATATATCACTCTTTTTACTTAGTGTCTTTTTCGCTTTAGTCTGTTCCTTGATTAATTTATTGATTTCCTTTATATTCGGATTGAGCTTTTTGATCTCTTTCTCTCTTATAAAAGGAAGATTAGATATGATATAATCTACCTTAGGCAGTTGCTTTTCTACTTGATTTCCATTATTGGGATCTTTAAATACAATAGTTTGTCCTGCGTGCAACTCAATTACATCCGACCTGAAGATATGCAGAACTTTTCCAATATTGCCGGGATTGGATAAGGTCAGTGTTGATAGCTGGATAGGAAATGAATGTTTGTCCGAAGCCCAGATACTCTCAATAATTTGCTCTTGACCAATTCCATATTCTTCTTTAAGAGAATAAGCCTGCTTAATAATAGTTCCCGTTCCACAACAAGGGTCGAGGGTAATTCCATCTTTTTTATCTATCGTTAGCCTTGTTAATAAATCGGCTAGTTGAGGAGGAGTCGCAAATTGTCCGGCCACTTTTCTTTTGGCATAGGCGATGGACGATTGCAGTAAGTTTTGCAAGATTTGAATATCAACCCCTTCAATATTAAGGTTTGAAAGAAATACATTTAATTGAACTAGCTGCTTCCATGCATTATCAGATACTAATTCATTAGCGATATTATTCCCAAAAATATTCCAAAAATTACAGTGCTCCGAGATGTTGGCTATTATTTGTAGGGCTTCACTGACAGTTGTATCGAAAGTAATTGTTTCAATAATCTTTGCCTCATTGAAATGCCGTTTGATAATGTTGCCAAAAATAATCTTGAAAAACCAGTCGGTCAATATAACCTTTGATAGAGTGGGCAGTTTATGCTTAGCGTCTTTTGGGGCTTGCGAGCTAAATCCATATTCTGCTGCAGAAGAGAGCCACCAATTATCTATTTGCGCATCGAGTACTGCACTACTTTTTATATTCTCTTTTATGTTTTCTGCTGTCGAATCTATATTTTCGAGAACGATATCGATTATTTTATCAATTGCCAATATCTCGGAAGATCCACTTTCAGTTATTTCTCCATGCTCGAAATAATCATTTAAATCTTCCAGAATGGTATGTAGAAGATCTTTCCAAAGATTCTCATTTTCTTTCACCTCTGAACGCGAATGAAGGTCGATACTATTCCATGATTTCAAGATAGAATATGTATTCCCTTTCTTAACATACAAAACTGCGCTTGTCACATTCCAAAGAATAAAACTATTATTGTGCAGTATCTCTGATTTTATCTTGGCGTTATTTATTAATTCCGTGTCGGTTATAGGGGTATCAGGCATTTTGAGTTCCCATCCCTGCAAAATTATCTTTTTAGCAGAGTCTTTGAAGATAAGCACATCCGGAAATAAACTCGATTTTTCATTTCTGATTGTATTCTCTCCTCCGGCACTTTTTACATGCCAACTTTTGTTAGCCAGGTAAAGATTGATTTCGCTAATCACATCAATGGCCCAACTTCTTTCATTATAGTTGATTTGTGGCATCCGTTTCTAAATAGTTTAAGGTGTGATATTTTGTGATTGGTTTTTTGAAAAGTTTGCGAGTCGATGGAGTCACTTCTTCTCTTTTTAGTGTTTCTGAAATCCTATCCATACAAATCTTGATATAGTCAGTAGGCTGTATCCTGTGCAATAATACATCTTCATTCTTTTCTATTCCGATAAATCTTCTGTTTTCCAGAATGGCCGACAGCAGGAAACTGCCGCTTCCGCAAGCATTATCCAGAATGATATCCCCCGGGTTAGAGAATGTTCTGATTAGATATCTACCCAATTCAACAGGCTTTTGTGTCGGATGATAAACTTCTCCTTCCGATTCAGCCGTTTTCACATATACAAAGTCGTCATGATCCTCCTCAAAGAATACCACATCATTGGGATAACGTTCGCCATCACTTTTTACATGCTGTGGCTTGAACTCCCCATAACTTCCTGTATATTGATCTTTTCTGACCCCCTTATCATACGCTTCCCCTTTAGTCATTTGCGGATTGTACACCGGCTGTTTTTTATAGAAAATACAAATATCTTCGTGCTTACGAAGCGGTTGTTTTTTGGCATTTAAAAAGTTAGTCGGTTTTGATTTGATCCAGGTAATCTTGTATTTGAATAATTTCTCCCTGCTTAAAATCAATTTGGCTGTAAAAATACCTTGTGCAGTTAAAACGATTGCCCCATTATCTTTAATAATACGTTCGTATTCAGCCCAAAGAGCCTGCAAATCAATCACGGAATCCCATTTATTTTGTGTGGTACCATACGGTAAATCACAAAGTATCATATCTATGGATTTATCAGGAATGGATGGCAATATGTTCAGACAGTCGCCCTGAATGACTTTGTTTACAAAAGGTTTGATGTCTTTCTGCTGTTTTTTCTTTTTTTGTATGACTCCTTCTATCAATCGTTTATCTTTCTCTTTTATATCTTTGGATGTAGAACCCATGGTTTGCATATTAAATATTTAAATTGTCATTTTCTGTCAAAAGTAGAAATAATAGGATTATCTCCCAAATTTATTATATGAAATAATGGTATGAATGAATCTTTTTCATTTCATATTTCGAAGAGTATATATTCGATTTGATTATCTTTGTTTGATTTTTGAAACTTTGAATATAAAGATAACTACGCTTATGTTACAGAAAACATTCTTAGCACGTTGCGACAATAGGGCTTGTCTAGCTAAAACAAATATAATGAGTGGCTCACCGGAGGCTTGGCTGTCTAATGATTTATTATCCAAGTCTAATACGTTTGGTTTGACTTTCGATTTCTTTGTTGATTGGGCGATTAATCGAATTTCCCCTTATGTCTGGATTAAAAGAATACTATTGCCTACCTATACTTATGATGAATTTATCGGTAAGTTGGACTTTGAAATGGAAAAAGAATTTGGCAAAGATTATCTATGCAGACTGGGACGGTTCGCAACAGGATATGATATGCAAGTGCAATTTATTGTATTCCATGATGAGTTGGATTGGGCTAATGACAGAAGTGAACTGATAATTGTTTCTTTATCCTTCAAGGAAGGGCATTATAGCTTTTCTCCTCAAAAATATAGCTTGTCAGAATTTAAAGAGCTGATAAAGTCTCATTCCGGAGGTCCTGTTTCAATAGGTTCCAAAGGACTTATCTATGGTACCTCAAGATTAGAATGCAGTTTGTCTAAGACAGATAGTTTATATCCAGGTGATGCAGACCTTCTACTTTTGAATGAAGATAATAAAGCGGTTTGCATTCTTGAATTTAAGAAACACACATTATCCAGTCCTATCTCGGAGCAATGTTTCACAAACTATTATCCACGTCCTGACGGACGCAAGTATAAACGCTTGGCCTTATTAAGAGATTATTTGGCTTCTAAATCCAACAGTCGTATTTTATTTTTTGTTCTTTATTATCCAACTCAAACATATATTGAGCAACAATGGAAATTGGAGATAATAGAAGGTAATGCCTTTAGTTTGCGAGCAACTGATAGCTTTACCTTTGAATTACCTGCCGATAAATCAGATAATGAATACAAAAAGGTTATTGAAAAAATATCTCAGGTGATTGCTGCTCATAGCTAGATTTAGATAGAAACTTTACTTTATTGATTAAACATATAAACACTGAATAATATTATGATAAAAATTCCATTGTATCCAGATTACAGTACTACAGTTACACTGTTGGAGATAATTGCAGGCATGCCTGTTGCCGATTTTAAAAATATGTGGAACACAGTTTGGGGGTTGCGAGGAACACCGCAAAATACTGTGGACTGGACTAATCCTGATGAGTGGATCGATAAACGATTATCTGGGAGAGATAGGGAGATTGCTAATAAGATTTGGCAAGAAAGTAATAAAACGGTGAATCCTCGTTGGACTCGCGGTTGTCAATTTCTTATTTCTGGTTATAATCTTATTTCAGAGAGTGATGGTATTTATCAATTAACGGAAGATGGAAAAGTTTTTATTTCTAGTTTAACTAGTGAAGTCGTGAGGAGAATAGATATTGAAGAGGGAGTGATCCAAATTCTTCGTCAGCTATCTTTGATTGGTAATGGTAAACGTGCTGATTTGTTGGATGAATGGAAGGAATTTATAAAATACAACTCAAATATAAAACAAGATTCTGTAAGTAAGGACTATTTGCGGCGAAGACTTGTAAATTTGCTTGATCGAAAATATGTAAAACGTGAAGGGAATACTTATTATATAACGAATAAGGGGTTGGATTATCTTCAATTTGTAGAGCAATCTAATCCAGATTCTACCATAAATAAGGAGACACAGTTAATAAAGACAGTCGAGTCGTTTAATAAGGAACAAAGACATTTATTAAAAAAGTATCTTGAAGAGACTACTCCTTATAGATTTGAGAATATAATAAAGGATCTTCTTGTAGCGATGGGGTACGATGACGTTACTGTAACAACTCCTACAAATGATAAAGGGGTTGATGTTACTGGAATCAGCCAAAATGGAATTACTACGGTAAAAGAAGTTATTCAAGTTAAACGTAACATTACCTCAAATGTAACTCGTCCAATCTTGGATGCTCTTCGTGGTTCTCTTCATCGTTTTGATGCATTTCAAGGTACCATAATAACATTATCGGACTTTGCAAAAGGAGCAAAGGAGGCGGCTATTGAAAAAGGGGCAGCGCCTCTTACCCTTATTAATGGAGATAAACTTATTGATCTTCTGATTAAGAATAATATTGGTATTATTCCTAAAATCGCCAATTATTATCTTGTTGACGAAAAGTATTTTGAAGAAGAAGAGAATGTAGATTGATTGTTATTTCAATATTGAGCTATAATAGTTCATTTATTTGCAGAAACACTTATTGCATATGAAATTAATTGCTCAACTTAGAAAAGATTGGAGACTATTGCAAGAAGCATTACCCAAGGAGAATAGCAAGATTGAGTGTTTTCTTGAAGAAGAATCAGCAGAAAGACTAATAAGTTTTCTTATTGTGGCCGAAGACCATAGGTATAGGGTATCATATAGGGTTTGATATAATTGCGATTATTAGAGCATGCTTTAAGCTATTAATAAGTAACAAAAAAGAAGGAGCAAGTACAATAGAACAACAATTAATAAGGGTTGTTACCAATGATTATAGATATACTTTAAAATAGGAAAATAAAAGAAATTATTTTAAATTTTCATCGGTTTGACTTAACCGATTGATGACTAAACTTTTAGCAAATTATTTGAGAAATAGAGGTAACGATTGGGTAACCGTGCCAATTTTAGCGAATTGCGGTGCTATGCTGTCAAATAACTCTTTCTGAAAGCAAAAGTGCAATAAATCTAATAATACACAATATTATGGAGAGTCCCGTATGGGTACTCTTTCGGGAGAAGCCATAAAGAGGGCTTTGATTATCGGCTATATCAAGCGGTTGAAGAATCTTGAGATATATGACATCTTGGTTGACCGAGAAGTAAAGGTTATTATATCAGTATTGAAATTCCTTCATCCAGATAAAACGAAGCTCCTTGACGAGTTGGTTGTCTCGTTTGAGTTTCAAGAACCATTTGAAGAAGACAGACAAACTCGGTGGTCATCTATTGGTAGTGCTTATTCCATTGGAATAATATCATTGAATACCGCTGTTAGGCTCTTGGGTATAACTGATAAGCCAGATGAAGAGGTAGAAAAGATTCTAAGAGAAGCGGCAGAAAAGAAAAAAATCAGTGAAAAAGAACATCAGCCGACATCTTAGTCATAAAAATTACGAGGGTTATAATTTTCTAATAGGATAAATAGAACATTTTAATCATGGGAAAGAAGAAAGGTTCAAAGAAAAATGGTAAAGGCTGTTAGGCCTTCTTTTGGATAGCGGTGATTCGATAGAGTTGCCGTTATTTTTTGTGTATTGGCTAAAATTTATTTCGAAAAGTTGCTCAACTGATAAACTTTTACTATCTTTGCTACATGAACAGAAAGATAATAGCATACGAAAACTACTATAAAGATTTTTTTGACACCTTGAACAAAGGTGCGCAAGAAAAGGTATTATACGGTTTACTCATGTTAAAGACCGTAGACAGGCTATCTGCTAAATATGTGAAGTCTATTAAAGACGGCCTGTTTGAGTTAAGAATTGAGTGGCAAAGTAATATTTATCGGATTTTCTTCTGTTTTGATGAAGGACAGATTGTGATTTTATTCAATGGCTTTCAGAAGAAAACACAGAAAACGCCCGATAAAGAAATAGATAAGGCATTAAAATTAAAGAAAGAATATTATGAGCGAAAAAGAACTAAAGATGTTTGATGTCGATGCGCAATTAGATGCCGCATTCGGCAAAGAAGGAACCCCGGAGCGTAAAGCTGCTGTGGATAGAGCTAATGCTTTCTTTACAGGTCAACTAATTGAGGAAGCCAGAAAGAAAGCTAATATGACACAGGCAGAGCTTGCTGCAAAGATCGGAACTAATAAATCTTATATTTCCCGTGTTGAAACAGGAAGAACGGAACCTAAAGTTTCTACTTTTTACCGTATCGCTTCCGCATTGGGATTGAATGTTGAATTGACTCCTGCTATGTGATGGCTAAGATAGAAAATGAGGTAGAACATGATGCAATCTGTCAAAGAATAGAAGAACTTTTTCAATTAGTAGACGATAACACTCCATTGACTGACAGGAATCTTATTGATTTGGATTTATTGTCTGGGCTTGTTGAGGAATATGAGGATGAACATTATCCAATCAAGACTCCTTCTTTGGTTGATGTTATTAAGTTACGCATGTATGAGATGGGGATAAATCAAGCAAAACTATCTGAATTACTTGGTGTAAGCTCATTACATATCAATGATTATCTTACTGGCAGGAGTGAACCTACGTTGAAGGTGGCTCGTGATTTGAGCTTGAAGTTGAATATTGATGCTAATATTGTGTTGGGAGTATAGAACATATCCATAGAAATGAGTGTCGGTTGTGACATTACGCGGTCGGCACTCATAGACCTTTCAAACAACTGTTTGAGAAAACTTAGAAAAATGTATAATCTTTAGCAAAGAAGTTGTCTGCAACAAATTTGATTTAACAAGGGAATCAAAATAGAATAATAAGATGATATCAACTTGGAAAAAGATCACTGATGCACATATAGTAAATATTTCTCAATTATTAGCAGATCTTAGAATAGTTGCTCATGATTATGATAAAACCAAAAGACGTATTTCTGATATTGGGTTTAATATTTTTCGCTTGACCTCTGATATTTATTATCGTGAAAACTATCATTCAGATGTTATCAAGGCATTTCTTGATCCCACTGAGAAACATAACGAAAAATCGTTGTTCTTACAATTATTCATAGAAATGCTTAATTTGGCCGGGAAAACAATTAAAAAAGAAGACTTTAAAGATGCAGAAGTAGTCAGAGAAGAAGGTAAAATCGATATTTTGATAAAATCAGAAACTACTAAAAAAGCTATTATCATTGAGAATAAAATAAATAATGCTGGAGATATGGCTCGTCAACTGCCTCGCTATTATGATTTGGTCTCATCTAATTTTACAATAGATGCTATTGTTTATTTACCTTTAGATAAATCTAAACGGCCTGATGAAAGTAGTTGGACAAAACAGGATAAAATAAATGTGCACCAACATTTAGTAATCATACCTGCTTATTCGTTGGATAATGGCATAAATCTCGTGGATAGCTGGATTAAACCAGCAATATTACAGGCGCAAAATATGAATTGTATAGCCATTTTACGTCAGTATGCAGATTTGATAACATATTTAAATTCAAATATAATGGATACAATAATTTTAGAAAAATTTTATAATTCTTTGATGGATGAAGAGAATCTTAAGACTGCCAAGTCAATCAGAAATATGATGAATGATTTACCCGAATATATGGCAATTAGACTAGAGGATAGATATAAAGAAAATCACTCACCTTTTGCAAAGATTTGGCGATATAAGGGTACCGATATGGTTTTTGAAGGATATACTATTGGAACTTTATATTTTAAAATGGATATTTGGTGCAATGAGAAAGGGTATTATGTTCATTTTTGGGAGCCCAATGAACAATGTGATATTTTAAAATATTTTGAGACTGCCAAATCATTAGTTGGATTTGAATATTATAACAATAATCGGTTTGATATAATCAAACACTTTGATTTTAATAACGAAAATAGCTTATTGGCGTTTATTGATTCATTTTTAGCAGAATTATCACAAAGAGAAAATTCATAATTGAAATATCAGTATTCATTGATATTATATTTGTGCCCCAAAGTAGCAACACTTAGACTGAGTTGCTACTTTGGGGTCTGATAAATTCTTATCATCTATGATACCCCAATACTTGCCATTATATTTATATTAATTGGGGATTATCCAAAGAAAGAATCTCACTGGCACATTGGAGAAGAGACTTTATGTCTTCATAATGATCAAGAATTTGCTTTCTTCCCCATAAACCATTTGAATCGTGAGTGATTCTATACATAATTTTTCTTTTGGGTTGTAGTCCCAGTTCCATTTTGGCCTTTTCCTTTGGTGCTTTATCATTCAAACTAGAGTTCTTTCGTCTGCTTATAAGGCACAAATTCGCAATGTTATCTACATTTACGTTTTCTGTATCTTCATAAGATTGAGGAAGATGGTGTTCAATTGAATTATAATACCTGAAATAAAAATTATCGACCTCGTCAATATACCTGATATTAGCTCGTTTTGTTCTTGATGCTATCCAATATAGATAGTCAATAAAATTGAATACGAAATGAGGGGTATCTGTGCCAAGCGCTTCGAAAGACCATTCTGTATTTGGGGCAGATTTTGTCTTTTTATCAAGTTGATAGTAATAATTGACTATCCATTTATCAAGGAAAGCTGATAATTCTTTTGGATTGACATTATCAACTTCCTTTTCGTTCAACCATTGCAACAACTCAAAAAGCCAGTTCTTATACTTTTTATTGCGGAAAGAAACTTGGAGCATAGACTCTTGCATAATAATCTTTTTCTGAATATCCTCTTCTTCCTCATTCTCATTAGCGTCATCTGTTCGATTAGAGAATGTGTTTCTGAATTTTAAAGTCAAAGAATTCATTTCTTTCGACGAATACGGTTTCAGCATAATCCATTTCAGGTTCTCATCTTCTTCATTTTCACCTTGAGCCTTTATAACATAACGGTCAAACAAAGTTCTCACTTTCAACATAGTTGTGATAAACAGCATAGAATTAATGTTCTCTTTCAGTTCATTATAAGTCGATAAGAGATAGTTGGCGTTCAACTGACACTCTGAATTTTTAAGTTTAAAAAGAAGCATTAAGAAATTAGGGAAATCAATAATTGCCTCATATTTAGCTTCTGCCTCTCTGTCAACGTCTTCATTATTTATATACTTGTTTGGCAATGCCAATACTTCGTCTATACTTAATGGAGAAGTGAGTTTGTCCTCTATATTGTATTGTGCAAGGTATTCCAATTCTAAGGTATCATAGTTTTTTCCAAACAATGGATATTCTTGGTTTCTTCTATAATCAGATAACCCTTTCTGAATTGGTATGTCCATTTGAGAACAGGCATCCCAAATAGCAGAGAACACACTTCTGTCTTTTTCATTCAGATTCTTCATCATCAAGGCTTTCACTACCTCATGTTCTTGTAACTGTTCTCCTCTGTTATTCATAATCTCGAAATAAGCAGCAACGTCTGTATCATTTGGCAAAATAGTTCTGACGAGAATCACATTGTTATTGAGATATTCCTTAAACGATATAATTTGCGATTCGGACATAGAAGACAGTGTGATAACTTCATCTTTAGAGGAACCTGGGTTTGTATGAATCTCAGTAGACTCAACTATATCGATAGCATCGACTAGTCTGAAAATCTTCCTATTGTCCCGTTTATTACATTCATCAACATATTCACGGCTTGTAGCTGACATGAATAGTCCTTTAAAGAAATCTTCGACTTCTGGTCTTGAATCGTATGTGAGATGAGAATTGTTTAATAAACCTAAATATTTGCATATTATATGTAAAGTTGTAAGTCTTTGTTGACCATCGATGACTTCATATACGCCATCTGGTCTTTGAAGAACGACAAGACTACCGATATAATATCTCGATTCAGGGTTTTTACTATTATCGTATATATCTTGTAACAATTGTCGGATTTGTTGCTCTTGCCACGCATAATTACGTTGGTAGAGGGGTACAACATAATTGTCGTCCCATATCTCGGAAATACTTTTATTTAACTTATTCATATTAATCAGTTTTGTTTAAAAACATTCAGAATTTCATCGACTTGATATTTGATATCCAAACTATTTTGTGCTATAAGTGCTTTGTGTTTTATAAGATGGAGGTCTGACAAACTTTTAGCATTCTGGATGGTTTGGAAAATCCAACCGGTATTGGAGCTTTTCGCCATCGTTTCATAACGAATTTGTTTTTTCTCCAACCTATATCTGTAAATACACATATAGAGCTCTTTATATATATCATTTACGCCCATTTCACCAAACCGGTCGAAAGTCATCATAATAGCAGACTTATATACTTCTCGGATATATCCGTCGCCTTTTCTCCAATTATAGCTCTCATAAATACAATGATCTTTATAGAACCGCTTGAAGTCAATTAATTGTGAAGACTCCAATTGCATAAATAATCTTTTGTATATCTCAACGTAGGTTTCAACATATTCGAAAAAAGCCTTTCCATTTAAAATTAACTGGGTAATATTGACAAAAGGATTTATGTTGCCACTGTCACCATGTATAAATCTACCTTTCACTTTTATAAGATTTGTGTTCATGGTTCTCATAAATAGATTTGCGATTTCTTGCTGTACAAGAATGTTCTGGAAGGCAAAGTCTAAAGAACTTTCCTTATCTAAAGTAACTCCCTTAAATTCGTCAACATGCTTCTTTCCAAATTTATAAGCACTTTCGCCTCTTACCCATACACGGGGTCTATAAAGCTGTTCTTTGAATAGTTGGTATAGAATATCTTTTCTATTATTATTTTTACTTATATGCATTGTAGCATCTTCCCAACGCTTGTCGCACAGAATTTTGTCTTCTTGTGATGAATATGACATAGCCCGGATATGGTATGCTTTTAGTAGGTTATATGCCTCTAATTCTTTACCTCTTCCATTTTGCGACTCGAACATCTGAAAAGCTTCATTGAGCCTTTTTACAATTATCTCTACGAATATACATGAGTTCAAGATGTAATCAAGAAATCTCTTTTTGTCAGCGATATTATAATCCAGCCAATGTCCAATATACTCATAGTTCTTTTGGATATTTGAGAATGAATCGCTGTGGTTATATTTCAGATTAGGTAAATCTCCCGAGTATTCCAACTGTTTTAGAAGGAGAATAATAGTAGTGATACGTTGTTGTCCATCCACAATATTAAAAGTAGAATCCTCGGTTTCGTGTAAAATAACTGTACCTATCAAATAAGTAAGTTTACCATTGTCTTGACTGTTTTTTATGTCTTTGAGGAGTTGGTCTACATTTTTAGTTCCCCATCTGTATGGACGTTGATACTCTGGAATACAAAGCTGTTTCTTTAGGCATTCTGCTATTTTTATGAAATCAGCAGAAACCGGAAGTTCTTCTCGTTCAACAATAGGAGTGGAAATGGATCTCTCAAATTTCAAGATATGCGGATTCATTATATATGCAATGGTTCTGAAGGCCTCTTTTAGTTCATCCCACGTTTGTGGTTTTGTATGTAAAGTCCAACAGCATCCGTATCTCCACCAGTGCTTATGTGACACACGTGTATCCATCACATGATTCCACAAGTAATCTCTTATGCCACGCCAATTATGTCCTTCAATATGAAGATGAACCTGATTTGCATGGTACTCATAGTGTAAGTATTCTCCAAGGTACTTTCCTGCTTGAATATACCAAAAGCCTTTTCCTATAAAAAACGGTTGGCCTGGAAATTCATTTTTAGCAAATTCTTCTATTTGTAAATCTGAAACTTCTACCATTATATTAATGTTTTAAAGAAATATATTGTGTAACGTTTTTGCATCATCAATCATTTTTATATAGTTCATACATATCCGATATCCATCTTTTCATCTGGCAGCGCAGAGATGCTGGTTTTATCACTTCAATCATTGAACCCACATGAAGCAATCTCATTATGAAGTCATATGTGGGAGTAAGGAACAGTTCGAAATCGGCATACTCACCACTATCCTCCAATAGCCTTTGGCTGCGATGGAGGGGAAGTGAATTCATATAGGGAATATGGTCGTGGAATACCCTAAGAATTATATGCTCAGTTTTTATATTTCTGTCTGTAACAACTCCATAATAGATTGAGAAGTAATCAGATGCAGAAAAATCTTTCGGGAGTTTGAATATGTCTTCGGTTATTTCCAAGCTCTCTATGCGGTCAAGTCCGTAAATACGGATATCATCATATTGGATATTATGAGCTAGGACATACCATCGGTTTTCAAATAGTTTTACACAGTATGGATTAATTGGAAATGTGTAGTTCTTCGTTTTATTAAATCCACAATAGGTGATTATTACAGTGCGATTTTCTTGCATTGCCTCAAGCAATGTGGTCAAATGGTTGTGAGCTGAGGGAACTTGACTGACAAGAATCCTGTCTTTCAAAGATAGATTTTCACTGATAAGATTACTCACAGCAAATGAATCAAGCATCCATTTTTTCAATTCGTCTTCGTTAATATCCTCTGGATTCTCTATATAATAAAGATATCCTCCGGTTCTTTGGCAAGAGATAATTATCCCGAACTGACTGAAAATAGCATCTTTCCAACGATTGAATGTAGCACGGCTCAAAGGTTTGTAGTCACTTAATTCTTTATTGTGTTCCCACTTATTAGAAAGGTTTTCAAAAGAAATCTTTCCGGCTCGTCTGATAGTGTCAAGCAACCATGTATACTTTTGTAATTGGATCATATTTTTTTCTATTAGTCACTACAAAGTTAGCCAAAGCTTGCATCATTTCACAATACAACTTGACAAAATTTATAGGATGTTTTTCAAGTTGTATTGAAGTTTGAGATATTTAGGTAGTATTTTTACGATTAAGAAAAAGATATAAATGAATAAAAGTGAACAAGAAGCTATTAATTTCTTCCAATGGAGTCATAATGAATGCTGACTATATTAATTTAGGAAGTTCGAACCTTATCAAATTTTAAACGGCTACAAGGTCATTGCCTAATGGTCAAAAATCATTCAGTAACATAAAACAGCAACTTCTTATAACTTGTACCAACAAATGATACATCCGCATTATATCTTTGCATTGTAAACTTAAATACAGTATAAAGATGAGACATCAATTCGATAACAAAGACATAGTGTTTGATAAGGTATGTCAAAAAGAATTGGCAGTACAAGTGCAGCCTAAAAGTGTGCTTGAGGCATTTGAATATATAGTTGAACTAGCAGAAAATACGAATCTTAATACTAATTTTTTCGATAAGGCTGCTATATATATAAAATACGCTTCATGCAAACTGAAACTTTCATCGATACAGACTGTTTTACTGGCTCTTTTCGTAGATCGAAGCGAAACCAACTCTATCCGTATCTCTGAAATTGCCTCCTATTCAGGTTGCCGTACTACTAAAATTCTGAGGCTTTCCTCAGAGATTGATGTGCTTGAAGAGAAACGTTATTTACGTGCTTCTCGCTATCGCAATTCTCTATCTTATCGAGTACCAGCAGATGTCCTCAACTCTTTGAAAAAGAACCAGCCTTATATTCATGTAGAGGAACATGTAAAAGATCTCCAAACTTTCTTCGAACGATTCAATGATTTAATGGAAGAGATGAATGAAGATGAAACAACCCATGATGTTGTCCTTACACAAACCAAAGAATATCTTTCAGAAATAAAGGATATCTATTTTGTCCGAACACTGAAAAGATTAAATCTAGGGGAAGAAAATGAATTACTATTCATCTTCATGGCTCACCTTTTTGTGGAAAACAACGATGATTGTATTGGTTTCTCAGATATAGGCGATTTATACGACAACGATAAAATTCCTTGTTGGTGTAAAAGCGAACTTCGCGGACATGCTTCAAACCTCTTTGAACATAATCTGATTGAAAATGTTAATGAAGATGGCATGGCACGTTCAGACTACTTCAAGTTGACTAAATATGCAAAAAACGATTTACTTTCGGAGTTAAATTTGACTGTTAAGTCCAATTCTGATTATAATCTGATTAAGCCAGATTCATTCCCCGAAAAAAAAATGATTTACAATGTATCCGAACAATGTCAGGTCGCAGAACTTTCGTCACTACTTTCGGTTGACCGTTTTAATGAGGTTCAGTCTCGTTTGCGCAATGTTGGTATGAGATCCGGCTTTTGCAGCCTCTTTTATGGTTTACCTGGTACAGGTAAGACGGAAACGGTATATCAGATAGCCCGTGCTACCGGTCGCGATATTCTCCGTGTTGACGTCGATAAAATCAAAAGCTGCTGGGTAGGTGAAAGTGAACAGAATATGAAAAAACTTTTTGATAGGTATCGTAATATCTGTAAGAATTCCCCTCTTGCTCCAATTCTACTTTTCAACGAAGCGGATGCCATTTTGGGGGTTCGGATGGAGGGTGCGACCCGTGCTGTTGATAAAATGGAGAATTCTATACAGAATATCATCTTACAAGAAATGGAAGCTCTTGAAGGCATTATGATTGCTACAACCAACCTTACTGCTAATCTCGACAAAGCTTTCGAACGCCGCTTCCTTTATAAGATACAATTCAATCGTCCAACAGTTGACGCCCGTGCTCAAATTTGGCAAGCTATGCTTCCGTTACTAACGAAAGACGATGCTCATACGCTTGCTTCCCGATTTGACCTCTCAGGTGGCGAAATCGAGAACATCACTCGTAAATGTACGGTCAACTCCATTCTGTCGGGACAAGAAACTATTGACTTTACGTCAATAATCGAAATTTGTCATAATGAGCGTATTTCTACTTCTACTCGCGTAAAAATCGGATTTCGAGTTGAATAGGTATGAATACAGTCATCTATTTTTCTCCTCCTTCACCATCTTTCTCCACCTCTGAAACGCCCTCATTAAACTTTCTTCTTCCACTAACTCTACCATATTATAATGTGCGACAAAAGTTTCCATTGATTTTTTGAACATGATGCCGTGACAGTATTTATTTTCCAGGAGAAATTCATAAAGTTCGGCTTTCATTTCTACTTCCATTGCTTTTTCAATGATAAGTGCACTGTCATGACCTATATAATTATATACATTTGGATTTTTTCCGTTTCTAGGGTGGGGGAGAGTAAAAGTGATATTTCCTATTTCGTGCCATGAGGCATTGGGAGGGTGTGGGATGGAAAGTTGGTGGAGGAAGTGGTAGATAGGCTGGGTATCGAGAAGATGGATGGCGGAAAGCGAGGAAGAAAAACGGTCTGGAGGTACGTCGAGGTGATTTTTATAGCGCACATACATGTAAGCCGCTAGATAGGGCTTGATTTGGAAAGTAGCTGTAACCATTATTTTTTAGATTTTATTTGTAAAATATTTATCAGAGTAGTGCCGTTTTTAATATTGGCATTTGCATTCATGTGTTGAGAAATTTCTCATAAAAGGAAGGTACGAGAGGATGCTTGTGTAATAATTTGGTTTTCAGATGGTTACATAAATGGTTCTTGGTTTAAAACCAACGGGTCGTTCCTTTTAAAGGAACGACCCGTTGCACACCGAGGAACACCTCGTTGGTTTTAAAGCAACGAGGAGCTCCTTAAAATCAAGAGATAAAACTATAGTAAATCTCTCAAAAAATTGAAATAGAGGAATAATCTAATCATTTTCAATGTAAAGAAATTGTATCGCTATGTGTTTGAGTGTTTTTATCTGTATAAAGAAATATACCGAGTGTCATATATGAAGAATTTTCAGATAGTAGCTATTTAACATAGTTTAAACGAGACTCTTTTATAATTCTGATTTTATTTTATGTTTA
>OBYL01000095.1_pt1 | contig 65641 bp, 65 predicted proteins | sample 1476761 | NCBI WGS metagenome assembly OBYL01 (sample SAMEA2580199, study PRJEB22360) | human gut metagenome | biome: human gut; feature: human-associated habitat; material: faeces | place: Denmark | collected 2008/2010 | reverse complement strand
CCTGGTTCAACAACCGAGCCTGGTTCAACAACCGAACCTGGTTCAACAACCGAACCTAGTTCAACAACCGAACCTAGTTCGACTGAGGAATCTGAAAATCAGGTTGTTGTAGGTAGTAGATTTGATAACAATGATTCAAATAAGAACTTACCAAAAACAGGTGAAAACTCACATTCTTCAAAAATAGCTGTTTTTTTAGGAATTATATTACTAGTTATTGAATTAGTAATTTTCAAAAAATCGAAAAGACAAATTTAATCGTTATTAAATATTTGGTTGTGTTGCAAAGTTTTCTAACCCTCATTTTACGCTATCATTATGTAATAAATAAATTTTCTATTAAAATATATTAACTAAAAGAACCAACAAGGGATGCCTTGTTGGTCTTTTTGATATTCTGATTGCTACTAGGTAAGCGATAGGCCATTCAAGTTGGGGATATTTCATTTGCGTAAATTTTTAATATGCCTGTACTGTATTATTAAGAACTTTTTAATCATACTTATAGGAACTATACTAGTAGATATTTTGGTTTTATGAGTATCTGTTAGAGATGAAAAGTCAAAATGTGTTATATCTTTAGAGACTGTTTTGCCCCAAAAAAAGACAGGCTTTATTATACATTTGAATGTATGCTAAAATTGATATAAAGAACAGATCTATATAGTTAAAAGTACCTATTATTTGGAATCATGGGAACTTAATTAAATAAATAGTAAAGGGGATTGCCATGGGAAGGCCAATAAATTTGTATTCATTTATGGATATAATGAATACAACGAAAGATGATCAATTAATTAATTCAATGTTGAGGTTATGTGATGATAGTATAGTACATAATCCAGAACAATTTTTTAGGAAAAAGGAACTTCAAAATCTTTATCAGTTTTCAGAAAAATTATTGCCGACGTTAACGAATATACCTAAAGCTGACAACTATTTTATAGGATACTCTGTTTCAATTGGTATAACAAGGCAGTTTGATGTATTAAGATTTAGTACAAAAAAAGTTGTAAATATCGAGTTAAAAGATTGCATGCCAAGCGATGGATTAGAAGCCATAAGAAGGCAATTAATAAAGAATCAGCTATTTTTGAAAGTCTTGGGCAAGGAAATAATCTCATGTACTTATATAGCTGACACAGAGACAATTTACATGTTAACAGCTGATGATGAATTAAGTACAATTGAGGTTGAAAAATTAGGCAGATTAATCCCTATGGACAGTTTAGACATAAACGAATTAGAATCTCAACAGCTGACTAATTTTATTATCTCACCATACTCAGAGACAGATAGGTTTGTAAGTCACACCTATTTCCTTACTGATCAGCAAGAAACTAAAAAAAATCAAATAATGCAGTCTAACTCCAAAAAAATTGGAATTATTGGAAGAGCTGGAACAGGGAAATCTATTTTATTATTTGATTTAGCTCAGACATGGGTGAAGAAAGGCAAAAAAGTTTTAGTAGTATTTGTTGGGCAATTAAATAACTATAGTTCGATAAGTGAAAAGTTTGGATTTGAAATTACTCCAATCCGTTTTATGGACAGCGAAAAAATACTTGAGGGTGAATACGATATTGTGCTGGTTGATGAGGCGCAGAGGTTAAGTATAGAACAATATAGTTTTTTTACAAATATAGAAACCAAAATCATTTTATCTGTAGATCATTTACAAATATTCCACCCTTCAGAAAATGATAGAAATATTGAAGGTGAAATAGAGAAAAATTCAAATTTTGAAGTTGTAAATTTAGGTAAAAAAGTACGTACAGACAAGGAATTAGCTGACTTTATAAATAAGTTAATGGACTTGTCTGCCAGAAATATTTCACCCCATGATTACAATAATATAAGTATCAACTATTTTGAATCAAGTCAGGTTGCTAAAGAATTTATTGATGACAAAGTCATCCATGACGGCTGGAATTCAATAGAATTTACTGAATATAGAACTAAATCTGCTGGGAGATTGACAAAATCTATGATTTCTAGGCATTCTCTTTCTACTCATGAGGTCGTTGGAAGAGAATATGATAAGGTTATTATTGTCATAGATAGTTTAGTTAGACGTAGTGACGATGGTAAGTTAATTTATATGAGAAATGATCGGTATCCGTACCTTGAAATGAGCTTATTATTAGAAGGACTAACACGTGTTAGAAGTAAGTTGATGTTAGTAGTGGTTAACAATGCTGACATGTATGTTGATATACAAAGAAATCTACTGTCCTGGAAAAATGATCAATTAGCTGGAATTAAAACATACGACAAAGAGCTAAATTATGATAGCTGGGATAATGCGATTGAAAATTTAGAAATTCTTGTTAATGGTATTATGTATAAAGCTTCTAAAGTTGAATATATAGAAAAAACAAGAAAGGTAAAAGTCTCATATTTCGCAGTGGAATCAATTTAAAGATTATTAATTAAATTAGTTATCTTACTATAGTTAGTTGTGTCTGTAACTTTTTTATTAAAATGGCATAAATTTTTATCGATAAATGGCAAAAGTTACCAAAACAAATGGAAAAAACCAGTCGTAATATACAACTGGTTTTTTTGAACGAAATCTCGTTCAATGGATAACTTAACTATAATATAAGTATACAAAAAATGCAAGCGTTTACATTGCATAAAAAATTGAATTTGGTAATAGGGTACATATGATTCTATTTAATAGCCAACAAAATTTTTTTCTCTATTTCACGTGTATTATTAGAAATCATATCTTTAAACGGGATAACTATACCATTATTTTTTAAGTCATCACTTAGATATCTGGAGTCTATGTCATTATATACAATCAAGTCTGCCTTGGGTATTTCAGTACTTGAAGTATCATAGCTTATAAAATCAACAGTAACATCAGACGGCAAATTCGTTTTAATTGTTTCTTGAAATTTTTGTGCTTGTCTCAAAGGCATAGTTGTACTATTTCCATAAAGACCCATACCCTTTAAATTTACAGAATATATCCATACTATCTTTTTCATTTGTATTCCCCCTTCTAACATATTATTTACTTTAAATATATCACTTTGTAAAATTAATACAAGAAATATCTACAACGATTTTAAGCAATGTGATATAATGATCAATGAAAGCGCTTCCTTTTCTTTGTTCCGTATCACTTAAACTATACATATTTTTTAATACCTACTTAATATGTGACAATTACTCTGTACATAAGGTAGTTAAACAACTAGAAAATTATTTGGAGGAGATATTTATGAGTAAATTATTACGTGAATTAACAGACAAGGAAATACAAACTTCGTTATCTAATGGTGGATCTACATGCAGTATGTATAAAGCGCTATTACCTGGACATATTGCTGCATGTGCAGCTAGTGCATATTTTTATGGTTCAAGTGGCTGTACCGCAATGAGATATGTTTCAGAATATATAAGAAAGAATTGTTAACCATTCAATTTTTTTAATGTAGTTTATATAGCATGTTAATTTGTTGTTTAACTATCTTATTCTTAGGGGGATATATCTATGCTTAGAAATTTTTCAGTAATAATTATATGTAAAAATGAAGAAAGAGTAATCAAGCGATGCATAGAATCTATACAAAAAAATTTGAAAAATAATGATGAAATCATAGTAGTGGACACTGGGTCTACAGATAATACTATAAAAATTATATCTAGTATAGAAAATGTAAAACTATTCAATTATGAATGGAAAGATGACTTTGCAGATGCAAGAAACTTTGGTATTTCAAAGGCAAAAAAAGATTGGATTTTTTTTATTGATTCCGATGAGATAATGTCAAAAGGATGTTTAGAGCAATTAAATGCTAGTATAAATGAAGCAATGGCTTACTCTGAAAATAATGAAAAGCTTGTTTTTTCGCCTAAAGCAGTTAATACGGATGATTCTGTATTCTACAATGCAGGAAGAATATTTTCTAATGATGGAAACATTAAATACGAAGGGTGTATACACGAATATCCTGTCGTGACTGATAAAAGTTTAACGCTTGTTTCTTTAAAACTTCCTAGAGTTATAGTAAGACATGATGGTTATGAAAAAGAGGTACGAGCAGACAAAAATAAAACAGTAAGAAATATAACTTTAATTAAAAAAATCCTTCAGGAAGAACCTAACAACTCTCAGTACTATTATTATTACTACAGGGATTCAAAACCCTTGATTACGATTGAAGAATACGAACAAGGGATGCTAGATTTTTTTGAAAAATTTCCCGATAGTCCTTACATTGATCAAGTAGTAAGAGATCTAGCTTATCATTATATACAAGTTGGTAAAAATGAATTAGCAGAGGAATATATTAAGATGTTATTTGAGAGCGCAGAAAATGGAGCGAAAGAAAATTATCATTTAGCAATATTATACACAGGGATGAATGAAATGGGTAAAATAAAAGCCCAACAAAAAGACATATTAAAGTTACTTGTATATGCACATGATAATGTTTTACAGCAAGAGGAAGAGTTGTTTGATAAGGGATATATATTCGATGATTTAATAAGTATACTATTTTTTCAGATTGAGGAATACGAAACCGCATATAAAATATGTGAAAAACTTGATTCTTGTGGCTATGCTTCTAACATTTCAAAAATGATTAGTAAACTTAAAGTGGTTCTAAGTCCTAATTCTAAAAATTTTAGGTAAAAGGAGTCAATTCTTAGATACCATAACTTAATTTTACTATAAGTAAATATCAACTTAAATTAATAATGCTATTTAGATAAGGAAGATAAAAATGAAATATAAAGTTATACCACAAATAGGTGAAGAAGATTGCGGTGCTGCATGTGTAGCAATGATAGTAGAAAACTATTTCAAAAAAAAAATATCAATTTGTGAAATAAGACCGTTAATTAAGAATACAAAAATGGGGACTTCTTTCTTTGACTTAAAAAGAGGACTAAAGCGTTTGGGAGTTGATTGCAAAATTTCGCAGGCAGTAAAGCAGAAAGACGTTTTTGAAGAAATTACATACCCATTTATTACACAAATTTACAATGAGACAGGTATTCATTACATTACAGTATTCGAAAAAAAAAGAAATAAATTAATTGTTGGAGACTCTAGTAAAAATAGACAGCTTTCAATTTCAATTAGTAAGTTTCTAAAAAAATGGATTCCATATGTTTTAGAAATGGATTTTAAAAGATCAAATATAGTCTATCAAATTGAACAAAAAGCTAAGGAAATAAGTATTTGGAAAATCATGAATAGTCTAAAACTCCAACTTTTTCTATCATTATGTCTATCTATTATAGTGTATGTAGCTGGTGTAATAATAGCAAATATATATACTTTGTATTTTAACATTTTGATACCACAAAACCTTGGAGAGTTAGCTTTACAGTTAATGTTTATATATATATTAATAAACTTTTTTAGCTTTTCTTTAACATTTATTAATAATTTTATTTATAACTCAATGAGTAAGAAAATTGATGAAAAAATTATAGGAAAATATTTTAACGGTTTACTAAACAAACCTAACATGGCTATAGAATCTTATGAAATAGGAGAATTGCTTACTAATCTTTCTAACGTTATTTTGATCAGGCAAAGATTTCTGACATATCTGCAATTACTTCCAATCAGTGTTTTGACTATTACTGGTAGCTTTTATTTATTATACCTATCTGATGAAAAATTATCTTTTTTTGTTATATTGCTAGTAATTGTTCTTAGTCTAATTATATATTTATCTGATAGTCACTATGAAAAGCTAAGCAAGGAATTAATAGAAACAGGTCAAGATTTTAACGATTCTGTAATTGATACATTTACTAATGTAAGTATTATAAAACAACTGGGACTTGAAAAAGAATTTGGTAATAGAGGTAAAAAAAAGCTTACCAATTATATTATTTCTCGAACAAAAATGTTGAATTTTGACTCGATTCTAAATCAAATAAAGTCTTTTGTGCTATCGTCATTCAATATTATTTTATTTTCAACTGGTGTATATTTGATTACTTTAAATCAGTTATCTTCAGGTGTCCTGCTTACATTCAATGCTCTACTAGCATACGTAACTAATCCTATTTTGAATCTTGCTAACTTACAGTCGGTGTTAGTACAAGGAAAAGTAGCACAAGAGAAGCTTTATAATATTCTAGAATCACAAATAGATTTATATGGAAATAAGTCATTGGTAATAGAAAATGACGATATTTTTATAAACTTTGATTTAGTATCATATGATTATGATTCCAACTCTAAAATTTTAAAAGATATCTCAATTAATATATGCGGAAACAACATCGCATTAAGCGGAACTAATGGAGTTGGTAAGTCTACAATAGGAAAGCTTATTGCTCGTCTCTATATTCCAGATAGTGGAAGTATAGAAATCAATGGGCAAAACTTGATTGACATATCAGAAGAGTCTGTTTCTAAAAATATTATTTATGTAGATGGTAGAGAAAGTCTCTTTTCTTCTTCTGTATCAGATAATATTAAGCTTGGGCGAAATATTAAGGATGAAGATATATACGACACGTTAAGTAAACTAAAAGCTAATTCAATTTTTCAAAATCTTGATTTTGAAAATATTAGTGATAAGCAATTAAGTTTAGGGCAAATGCAAATAATAAAGGTTTTAAGAGCAACTCTTTCTGCAAAAAAAATATATATTTTTGATGAAATCACTAATGGGCTTGATGAATGTGTAAAGCAAAATGTTGTAGATTATTTATTTGGGTTAAAAGGGATGAAGATTTTTATAACACATGATAAAGAGGTTATTTCAAAGTGCGAGAAAGAATATACCGTAAAAGACATGAAAATTGTGAGGAGGCGATAACATGAAAAAAATTTTTATTAGTATCTCTATACTTGTAATAACAGGAATTCTAGGAATGCTTATGTATAACAACATTACTAGTGAAAAAACATATTATACAGAAACTAAGTTTGGCAAGATTTCTGAATTAGTTAAAAAAAATGATAGAATAATACTATTTGTCGAACAAGATGGATGTTCATCGTGTAAACTTGTGAAGCCAATTATAAATAACTATGCAAAAGAAAATAAAGGAATAGTTTATTCCGTTACAGCTAATAAAGAAAAAGACTACAATGTGCAATCAGAAAAATATCATATAGAAGGTACTCCAACATTAATATACTTCAAAGAAGGCAAAGAAGTTTATCGTACAAACACCGGTTTTACCGAGGATGAGTTTAAGAATACTATAAAGAAAGTGGAATTTTAATATGAATAAGAAGGAATATCTAGGTATCATACTAATTGCCTTAGCAAGTATAAGTATTATTCTTTTTCTATACAGTAATAACAGAGAACTTAAAAAAGCTAATACAATGCTACAGCTCGAAAAACAAGTCTTAATAGACAACACAGATTCTTTTGAATATCTAAATTCGATTACTGTAGATACTTTTGAAAATAGAATTAAAAATAAGGAAGATATTTTTGTCTATATAGGAAATAGTGAGTGTGCGGACTGCTCAACTTTTTCAAAAAACCTAAAGAATGAAGTGAATAATTTTCCTCTTAAGAATTCATTGTATTTAGTAGAGATAAGTAGACTTCATAGAAATAAGAAGCAATGGGCAGAATTTAAGTTAAAATATGGATTTGATCAGACTCCTGCATTTATATTGTTTAAAAATGGAAAAGTGAATAGTATGATTCAGTGGGATGAAAAAAAGGGTTTAAGTTCTGATTCATTCCATAGGTGGTTAGAAGAAAATAGAAATGATATAGAAAAGCTTAGTTAATAATTCAGAAGAGTTAGATCATATGTATTGAATAAATTCAGAAACAATTTAGTGTATAGTTAAAAAGCATGTAAGCTATTCCTTGGAAGGTCAGAAACTTTTAAGTTTTTGACCTCTTTGTTTTTTCGTGTTATACTTGGATTTATCTAGTGTCAAAAACTTATGTTCAGAAAAGGTGAGGAAAAATTGGCCATTTATGGGTATTCACGAGTCAGTACCAGCAATCAAGATTACAAAACCCAAATTCGAAAATTAGAAGAAGCTGGAGCAGAAAAAATTTTTAGTGAGAAATATACAGGTACAAAAAAAGAAGGAAGAAAAGAATTAGAAGAGCTGCTTTCAATTGTAAAAGCTGGCGATAAAGTTTTGGTGACAAAAATTGATCGATTGGCCAGAAGTATCGTTGACTTAAATTCAATTATTTCTACATTAAATCATGAAGGTGTGACTATCACCTTCTTAGATAATGCCCTAACCTTTGAGCCAAATAAAAGTGATTCTATGCAAACGTTAATGATGAATATGCTGGGTAGCTTTGCACAATTTGAAAGAGATTTAATCGTGACGCGAACCCAAGAAGGAAAACAGTGGCACAGAGCAAATAATAAGAACTATAGAGAAGGTCGCCCGAAAAGAGTTCTGAATGATAAATACAAACATGCACTCGAGTTAATGGAAACAAACAGTATGCGGGAAGTAGAAAAGAAAACAGGAATTTCTTTATCTACACTCAAACGAATCAAGAAACAAGCAAAGGAAGAACAGTTACTTAGTGAGAAATAATTCAGGAGTGGTTAACATAGAGAATAGAGAAAAGATTATTCAGTTGTTGAAAAATCCTTTAGTAACAGGTTATGGGATTGAGATAATGTCAAACGGACGACTTTATTCAGCAAACTTCCAAAGATATAAGAATCGAGTAAAGAAAGAAGAGAACCCGTTGATTATTTTTGAGAGCATGACAGAAAAAGTTGAGCAGGTATTTTTAGAATTAGCTGAAGAAGTCATACGAACGAACCTTAAAACAAAACAAGAATTCAAGGAAATGATTAAAGAATATAGTTATAAGGAGGATAACAAATGGTAGTTCGAAAAACATATGATCATTGGGGGATCGAAATCAGCACATGGAACAAAAGTAATATAGTTACTTTTATTGATTGTGACTGCGGGCAATTAGCTAAAAGAGAACTAGGAAAGTATAATCAGTTTAAATGTGATAGCTGCAATAAAGAATACAAATTGTATCAAGGCAACTATATCCCAATGGATGAAAAAATAAATGAAGTAGCTCAAAACGATTGAAAAAGTAAAAAAGATTTTTGATTGTGTGCTTTCAATAATTTAAAAAAGGTGGAGAGTTTAATGAATTTTGGGTATTTGAACTTTGGAACAAAAGACGCTGTTTTAGTGATCGCAATATTTATTATCTTAATTTTAACGGTACTGTTTCGTTGGTCAGCTTTAGAATTTGTCTTTTCTTCAGGTGCAGTAGGAATTGCTTTTTTTGCTGGAAATATGAAACAAGACAAAAGGATAGCAGAGAGGGAAAACAAAAAAAGTGAGAAGAAGTAAGGAGAATATTTATGCCAGTTAATAAAAATGGTTTACCTTTTTATCTCGATAGAAAATTAGATGTAATACGCTTTGGAGTTGATCCAGATAATCATGTGAAAGAACAACAACTTTTTAAATATCCGGTTAAAACGGATAAGCCAAATAAAAAAGAACGTTTCTTGAAAAAGAAAGTGAATCTTTAATTCAATTAGGATATAAAATTGTAGTTGATACAGTTACTGGTGTTAATTATTTAGAGAGCCCTAGAGGAGGAATTACACCTTTGCTTGATGAAATTGGGAAAGTTTGCATCGATAAAATTAGTAAGTAAATAAAACCCACCCCTGAAAATCTTTTTTTGGGGGTTATTCTATATTCAATTATTAATGATAATTATAGTGATGAGAGAGCAATTCTAAGCCATTTTCACAAATATTGATCGGTAGTTATGCAATGAAGAGATTTTAACGTTCGCTCTTACAGGATTAAATATGATATGTAGATGAAAATAAAAAAATTTCTATTTAAATACGAATAATTGTTCATACCAGGCATGTGGCCAACCATCAAAAGACGAATAACTGGTTTCGCTTTGCTCAACTGGCCTTCAACGTTTTGTATAGTTTCCCTCTCTGCGTTCAGTCCAACTATGCCAAAAGTTTACAGGTGTATAAAAAAATACGGAAAACTGAATTTTACTAGTTGCAAAAGAGAACATTCGTTCGTATAATGGGTTAGTAGAAAGAAGGGATTTTGGATGAATTTGACGTTCGATTATACGAAAGAACCCAGTCGTGATGTGCTTTGTATCGACGTAAAAAGTTTTTATGCTAGCGTGGAATGCGTAGAACGTGGACTTGATCCATTGAAGACAATGCTTGTGGTCATGAGCAATTCTGAAAATTCAGGTGGCCTGGTACTCGCTGCTTCCCCTATGGCAAAAAAAGTATTAGGTATTTCCAATGTTACAAGGAAAAATGAAGTTCCGGACCACCCAAACTTAATTATTGTATCTCCACGCATGAAATTGTACATGAAGAAAAATCAAGAAATTAACAATTTATATAAACGCTTTGTTTCTGATGAAGATCATTCTGTATTCAGTGTCGATGAATCGTTTCTTGATGTGACTGCTTCGCTGACCTATTTTAAGTGTGACACCGCCTATAAACTGGCCAAGATTATACAACGTGTGATTTATAACCATATGGGATTGTATGTGACAATCGGAATTGGGGAAAATCCGTTGCTGGCCAAGTTAGCATTGGATAATGAAGCAAAGAATGCACCAGGATTTGTAGCTGAATGGCGCTATGAAGATGTGCCAAAAAAAGTTTGGCCAATCTCCCCTCTTACAGAATTTTGTGGGATAGGAAATCGCATGGCTGCTCGCTTAAAAAAGCTAGGTATTCGGTCCATTTATGACCTAGCGCACATTGAACCCTACATGTTAAAAGAGCGTTTTGGTATCATGGGACTACAGCTGTACGCGCACTCATGGGGCATAGATCGTAGTTTTTTAGGGCAAAAAGCGGGACGACCAACAGAAAAATCATTTGGTAATAGTCAGGTCTTACCCAAAGATTATGCAAATAAAGAACAAATAAAATTGGTTTTGAAGGAATTGTCGGACCAGGTTGCTAGTCGCTTACGCATGGCATCGTGTCAGACAACCTGTGTCTCTTTGTTTGTTGGCTACTCAAAAGGTCAGACAGACAAATACGGCCAAACCGGCTGGCGTAGACAAATGAAAGTAGAACCAAGTAATAACACAAAAGTCTTGACTGAACATGTACTGCGTCTTTTTGAAGAGAATTATGCACCAGGGGTCGACGTACGAAATTTAGGAGTATCTTATGGCCGTCTTGTATGGAACAAAAATTTACAGCTGGATTTATTTTCTGTTCCGGAGGAGCAAATTCATGAAACGGATATGTATTTTCTTATTGATAAAATTCGTCAGAAATTTGGGTTTAAAGCACTGATACATGCTTCTTCACTGATGGAAGGCGCCACAGCAATTTCACGAGCAAGCCTTGTTGGTGGCCATGCAGGTGGAACTGTTGGCTTAGGTACAACCAAATGAAGCAAAATAGAAAAGAATTTTCTTCTTATTTTTCTCGCTCAATCAAACAAAATAAGCCATTATATTTATTACTTATGTCTTCAGAAACCAATCCTTTTCCTAGACCAGTTATAGGAACTTTTCGAGGATATGTGGAAGAAAACAAAATAATAATTGGTGAAGATTCCTATAGTATAGAAGAAATTGACTCCGTGTGTATGTATCGTCATTCTAGCAGAATAAAACAAGAAGAAAGAGTAAATTCAAACCCTTTTCAAGGTTTGGTCTCCCCTACTTTGTCAAAAAAAGAGCAAAAAAAGTTAGATGAGTATTTTAGCGATTGGGGGTTTCGTAATGAAGGTATATGATTATAATGGTACCATTATTCCTCTAGGAGATAGCGTCCGCCAAGTGGCTTATGTAGAATGCAGCTGTGGCTGTCTAGCAAGCAGAGTTACGAATGACTCAAGCAAGTATAAATGTTCCTGGTGTAAACGAGTTTACACGCTTAGAAAAGATCATAAAACAGCTAGATAAATTGTTGAAGGTTTTATTATTGAATTGGCAGAATTTCAATCTATGATATAATTAATACGGCAGCTTGCCTCGATTGGAGGTGTGTTATTTGTGAAAGATTTAATGTCGTTGGTTATCGCACCGATCTTTGTAGGATTGGTTCTGGAAATGATTTCTCGTGTGTTGGACGAGGAAGACGATAACCGAAAGTAAGCTGCTATCAACACACACGCTAGGAGTCGCAACTAGTGTAAAAAAAAGCAATCCTATTCGCCGTAGGATTGCTTTTTGTGTTATTTGTACGATTTAATGTCGTTTCGCACCTTTAGTATAACATATTTTTAAAAGAGGTCAACCAAAAAGAAGCAGATACACCATTCCCTTATTGCATGTTTTTTAGTACAATATTACTGCAAGCGCATTAATAACCTAAGAAAGGAAACTTACCCACCATGCCTAGAAAAACCTTTGTATATCCACACCCTATCAACGCATACATTATCAAGCAACTAGGGATTACTGTAGAAGAATTTTGTGAATTACATGCTTTCTCTCAAGGAACTGTTTCTTCTTGGATTACTCGTAACAAAAAAATTGAAACACTTCCTATCTCATTTATTTATTCTCTTTCTTTGTCGGCCAGCCAGACTATGGATCAGGTATATTCAGACCTTCTAAAACTGCAAGACGATTATTTGCTACACTTAGAACGCCACAGACGAACTAAAAAAATTATTGAATGAAAATACTTTTTTACTATCTTACTATTTTACTACAAGAAATAAAAACACAAGAGCAATGTTTGTACAGCATTTCTTGTGTTTTTATTTTATTAAACAGTATCTTTTATTTTTGTTTCTTTTTGTCTCGTGATTCATAAGCTTTCATATACATTTCAAACATTGTACGTTGTTCTGGTTCTAATGTGTTATCTAATCTATCTAACATGAATGATACAATGTCGTCTTGTGTTTCAAAATCTAAAGTATTCTGAAACGCATTTATTCTATTGATGTTACTCTTTTGTATCCTAATTGTACTATATACTTTATTTTTAGCAGGTCGCCCAATTCGTTTTGATCCTGAATCACTTGCTGAACTTTCTTCTTTTGAAAAACTACTTAAATCAAAAGTAGTTTCAGGTTCTGAAATTTCAGTTGCTTTAATTTCTTTTGATTGTTTACGTTCAGGATCCTTATGAAATGTATACTTACTCATTAGCAGTCGTCCCTTCTGTTCGTTCAATTATTTCATCAGATAATTTGTTATACAATTCATGAACTTTTCTATCATGAAAATCATATAATTCCGTATATCCTTCTTCTGATATACCTTTACGATCATAACGTTTTAACCGTTCCATGTGTCTAACAATTGTATTAAACAAAGTCTCATCACCAAAAGCGTCTTTGGCATCTTTAATTATTTGATTATCAATTCCAGAATCGTTTTTCAACAGCACTGGAAGTACCCCAGCGATATCAAAGTCAATGTTTTTATAAGTATCATACAAGGTTTGCAAGTATTCCCAAAATGCTTCTGCACCATCAAGGGAGCGTTGCTGCGTTTGCAAAACAATTACAATGTAATTAGAAGAATAAAGAGCTGTATCGGTAAATACTGAAAGTGTAGGAGGAACATCAAATATAATGTAATCATAATCATTTTCAATTGGTTTAAGTAATTCACTAAAAAATGCTATTCGTCTCTCTTTGTAGTTTTTCTCTGTCGGCATAATTGTTAGCTCAAGAAAATCAGGATAATTAACAAAGTCTTTGTGTGAAGGCAATAAATACAAATTAGGCATTACATTTACAACAGCTTTGCCTAAATTTCCTTCTTGAATTGCTACCATCATCGTTTCTTTTATAGGTAGTTCTTTATTATTTTGTAATCCATATGTTCTTCGCAACAATTGCGTTGAATTTGCTTGTGGGTCTAAGTCACAAACTAAAACTCTAAAACCTTTTTTAGCTAATTCATAGGCTACCATTACAGAATTAGTAGTCTTCCCAACGCCGCCTTTGAAATTTCCAAATACAATTTTTTTAACCATACAATGAATCCTCATTTCATAAATATTTTCTTACTACAAATAGTATATCATAAATATTTTCTTACTACAAATAATATTTATAAAATTTACTATTTTACTATCTTACTATCCTACTACTTTACTATTCTACTACTTTACTATTTTACTATCTTACTACTTTACTATCTTACTATTTTACTATCTTATTGTTTTAAAAGAATGATATTAACCTTTCTACAAAAGGATTTTTAGACGTATTTATTAAAAAATAAACATTTTTTACTATCTTACTATTTTACTATTCTACTATTTTACTACTTTACTATCTTACTACTTTACTATCTTACTATTTTACTATCTTACTACTTTACTATCTTACTACTAAAAATAAAAATTGCTTTATTTTAAATAATGTTTTGGTATTCTTAAAAAAAGAACGCTTACTAAATAAATTAATAGATAAATTTTTAACTAAGAAAAGAGGGATCTTATATGAACAACTTCAAATTTTTTAATGTAAACCGTATTTACAATGAACTATTCTATCAATTCCCAAAAGTACTTATTGCTAGCGATAAATACAAAAAAATGTCAGATTCTACAAAAATTGCATACATGCTTTTAAAAGCACGTCTGGAATTTGCTGTTCAAAGAAATCAAGTAGATGAAAATGGAAATGTCTATTTTACATTTACTATTAGTGAATTAGGAGAAGTGCTTGATTGCGGTAAACAGAAAGTATTAGCTATAAAATCACAATTAGAAGAATACGGATTGCTTTATCAAAAACAAATGGGTTTTAATAAAACACTAGGTAAGAACAATCCTAATAGACTTTATCTAGCGGAACTTGAAGTAACAGAAAACGATATTTATCAATTGCAAACATTCGATGATACTATGCAAGAAAACGTTGATAAATCAGAGGGTATGAAAATCATACCCACCCCCCAAAGAAAAACAAACGCTGAATCCCTTGGTAATCAAGAGGGTATGAAAATCATACCCTGCCAAAACGTTGATAAATCAGAGGGTATGAAAATCAGTACAGTATTTAATAATCTAAATACAGATACAATAGATACAATAGATACTGAAAAAGAACGATTGCAACAACAATTATTGCTCGATCAATTTTCAGAAGTTCAAGAGCATACATTTCTTAGCAAAGATAGCTTAAAATTTATTGCTGCCTTTTCTGATACTATTCAAGAAGCCCATGAAATGGTTGGAACAATTATACGTGCTAAAACTAAAATTGAAAAAGAACACAATGTTGTTTTAATTGGGGAAGATTATCAAGAAGAAATAGACAAATGTTTGCGACGAGTGATGCATAAAATCAAGACAGATTCTACTGTTAAAAGTCCTAAAGGTTTATTTTACAAGTCTTTTTACAATTTATTTGTTGAATGTGCGTTAGAAAAAGAAAATATAAAAAATAGGGGTAATTCTAAAGTCTCTGAAATTACTTTGCATAATTGGATTGAAAAATAAGTAATTGATTCATTTATTTGGATAAATTCCATTCTGTATTTTGTATCCCTTTTTAAGTTTATTTGATAAAATTGTAAATAAAATAGCTATTAATTAGTTATTTTATTTGTATGTCGCTAGAATTAGTTAGCAAATTTAAACTACGGAGGTTGATAAAAATGAAGAAGTACAAGAAGTTTTGTTTTTTAGGTATTGGGTTATTACCTTTGGTATTAGCTAGTTGTGGGACAAATACTGCCACAAAAGATTCACAAGATGCAACAGAAAAAAAAGTAGAACAGGTAGCTACTTTGACTGCAGGGACACCTGTCCAAAGTTTAGACCCAGCAACTGCTGTAGATCAAACGAGTATAACTTTATTAGCCAATGTGATGGAGGGGTTGTATCGATTAGATGAAAAAAATCAACCGCAACCAGCCATTGCAGCTGGTCAACCAAAAGTATCGAATAATGGCAAAACTTATACCATTGTGATTAGAGATGGCGCTAAGTGGTCTGATGGTACACAAATAACTGCTAGTGATTTTGTGGCCGCGTGGCAAAGAGTTGTAGATCCTAAAACAGCTTCTCCAAATGTGGAACTGTTTTCTGCTATAAAAAATGCCAAAGAAATTGCTTCAGGAAAACAAGCAAAAGATACTTTAGCAGTGAAAAGTATTGGTGAGAAAACATTAGAAATTGAATTAGTTGAACCAACACCTTATTTTACTGATCTGTTATCCTTAACCGCTTACTATCCAGTACAGCAGAAAGCAATTAAAGAGTATGGGAAAGACTATGGGGTTTCTCAAAAAGCAATTGTAACAAATGGAGCATTTAACTTAACAAACTTAGAGGGAGTAGGAACTTCTGATAAGTGGACGATTTCTAAAAATAAAGAGTACTGGGATCAAAAAGATGTTTCTATGGATAAAATTAATTTTCAAGTCGTCAAAGAAATTAATACAGGAATAAATTTGTATAATGATGGACAATTAGATGAGGCGCCTTTAGCTGGTGAATATGCAAAACAATACAAGAAAGATAAAGAATATTCAACAACATTAATGGCTAATACAATGTTTTTAGAAATGAACCAAACTGGGGAAAATAAGCTTTTACAAAACAAAAATGTCCGAAAAGCGATTAGCTATGCAATTGATCGGGAAAGTCTAGTTAAAAAATTACTAGATAATGGGTCCGTTGCTTCTGTTGGCGTAGTACCAAAAGAAATGGCCTTTAATCCGGTAAATAAAAAAGATTTTGCTAATGAAAAATTAGTTGAATTTAACAAAAAACAAGCAGAAGAGTATTGGGATAAGGCTAAAAAAGAAATTGATTTATCCAAAAATACTTCTTTAGATTTACTTGTAAGTGATGGAGAGTTTGAAAAAAAGGCAGGAGAATTTCTGCAAGGACAGTTGCAAGATAGCTTAGAAGGATTGAAGGTTACTGTGACGCCAATTCCTGCAAATGTCTTTATGGAACGCCTAACAAAAAAGGATTTTACTTTGAGCCTAAGTGGATGGCAAGCTGATTATGCAGACCCTATTAGCTTTTTAGCAAACTTTGAAACAAATAGTCCAATGAATCATGGTGGATATTCAAATAAAAATTTTGATGAATTGCTAAAGGATTCTTCTTCTAAACGTTGGCAAGAATTGAAAAAAGCTGAAAAATTGTTGATCAATGATATGGGGGTCGTTCCAATTTTTCAAGTTGGAACAGCAAAATTAGAAAAAAGTAAAATAAAAAATGTTTTAATTCATTCAATAGGAGCAAAATATGACTACAAAAAAATGAGAATAGAGAAGTAATGGAGGGTATATGGAATTAATTCGTCGCGTTTTTATAAAGGACAAGGAAATTATTTTAGTTGGGACTGCACATATTTCCAGTGAAAGTGCTGAATTAGTTAAAAATATAATCGAAGAAGAAAGTCCAGATGTAGTTTGCCTTGAATGGGATCAAAGTCGATATGACAAGTACCTGAACCCTGATGAATGGTCGGATACAGATATTGTTCAAGTAATTAAACAAAAAAGACTAACTGTTTTAATCTCTAGCGTTATTTACAAATTAATTCAAAAACATTTGGCTAAGATTAATGATTCTGTAGCTGGAGCTGAATTTTTTGAGGCTGTTAGTAGTGCAAAAAAAGTTGGTGCTAAAATAGCGTTAGTAGACAGAGATTCACAAGTAACTTTTAAACGATTTTGGCGCTTAATACCATTAAGAAAAAAAGCGTTACTTCCTTATGCTTTTGGTAGTGTTTTGGAAGGTGCGGAAGAATCTGAAGAAGAAATGTTAAAATTGTTGAATTCTGAGAATTTTGAGCCTATTTTTGAACAGCTACAAGAAGCATATCCAGAACTATGGAAAGTTCTTTTAGTAGAACGAGACCAATATTTAGCTCAGAAAATTTCAGATCAGGAAGCTGGTAAAATCGTAGTTGTTATTGGCCAGGCACATTTACGTGGTGTGGAGAAAAACTTAAAAAGTAATCAACAAATCAATATAAAAGAATTAGAAACTTTACCGCCAAAGCTTTGGTCAACTAAAGTTTTAGAGAGTATCATACCTTTGATTATCATAGGTTTGTTAATTTATTCCTTTTTCTTAGGTGTAGATGTAGGTAAAGACCAAATAATGAGATGGGGCATTTGGAACGGTGGTTTATCAGCATTATTTACTTTATTAGCGTTGGCTCACCCCTTAACAATTGTCACTTCCCTAGTGTTTGCCCCCCTTGCTACCTTGCTACCAATGGTGTCTGTAGGAGTGTTTTCTGCTATTGTAGAGGCTACTTTAAGGAAACCAAAAGTACGTGATTTTCAAACGATGGATGAAGATATAAAATCTTTGAAAAAGATATATAAAAACCGTGTTTTGAGAGTGTTTTTAGTGTTCGTGTTAGCTAGTTTGGGAGGAATGATTGGTAATTTTGTTGGTGGCTTGGAAATGTTTAGGCACCTTATATAATAAAAAATAAAAGAGCAGTCATGAAAATATTTTCATGACTGCTCTTTTATTTCAGGAATAGGATTATTTTCTATTGCAACGTAATTTTCATAATACATGGTCACTTCTTTAGGGGGCGTAAATTTTTCTTTTGCAGATATTTTTGTAAGTTCCTCAACTAAAGATCTGTGAATATCTTCTTTTCCAATGATTTTAAAGATGTTGATAATATTTACCGCATTTAAATAAGAATCAATATTTTTGTCAGTTAAAAATTGATATATTTGTTTTAAATAGTTTATTTCTAAGTCGTAATATCCATTTATGCTAATATTTTTAATTGTTTTTAAGTGTTCAAATTGATTAATATAATACTGCGCTTCTTTTAGATTTCTATTCATAATTGATATTGTTAAAGCATTTTTTAGAACAGTCTGAATAGTTAAATCGTAATCTTTACCAAAGGAATCCACGATTGGATACATAGGCTTAATGAAACTTGACACTTCTTCATACGGTAAGACATTTAAAAGATTTGAAACAATTTCATAATCAATTCCAAAAAATGTTGTTCTTTTATCATATAAATGTTTTAAATCTGAAGTAATTGTTTTATTAAAAGTAGGAACTTCAATGTTATAATGATGTGCAATAGAAATATATCCAAGATAAATACTAAAGTACTGAAGACTAGTTAAGCGCTTTGGCTCAATCCTTTGAAAATTTTTGTCAAATAAGTCAGGGTTTGTAAATATTTTTGAAATAAGAAGTTTTTCTTTTCCTGTTTCATTTACGCTTTTTGTATTCATGCCAGCTCTATTTAAAATTTCAAAAAAATTTACACCTAAACGTTCTGAGAACTTGCTTAACTCTTCTACAGAAATCGGTCGAGAGTCAGCTTCAACTTTTATGTAAACAGATTTGGACATTATTCCAGAATATAAATCAATCTGATGGTAATTTAACTCTTGCCTTATTTGTTTCAGGACAGAACCTATCTTAAACATTTTCTTCCTCCTAATATGTAAAGTATCAAAAAGTAGACCTAAAATTCGATAAACTACAAAAATTTGTTAATATTTTAATTTTAGGTATTGAATACGACACTCGAAGATGTGTTTATTAAGCTATATCCCTTTTTTTTAAAAAAAAATACATATTTTGGTTGAAAATATAATACTTAGATGTTAAGATGTTTTTATAGGAGGGGTGTAAATGAAAACCACTCTAAAAAAACTATCAAGATATATAGCTGTTGTAATTGCAATAACCTTAATATTTATCTGATAGAAAAAATCATAGTAACAATTAAACAAATTAAGAACCGACTGCCATAGGACTGCAATCCTAGGGGGCAGTTAAACAATTCATGGTATGACATGAACTCTACTCGGTTCTCGTTTGTTGCAACATTAGTTACAACGTATAGTATAACAATTTTTTATGTAAAATTCTAGACTTTTTTAAACTCCTTTATTTGTCTAGGAAAAGTTTTTACAGTGAATTGTTTTTATTAGTTGTATAAATGTTGGAGCAGCGGGGAATGTATACAGTTCATGTATATGTTCCCCGCTTTTTTTGTTGTATGTTAACTTGTTGAAAAAATAAAAAAACCAAGTAACAAGCATTCTCATTTTCTAAAAATGACCCGCTTGTGGAATAATTCAATGCTTTCACGCATTGTTTGTACTGGAACTACTCGTAAGAGCCGTGCAAACAACGTGTTGCATGGCTCTTTTTCTACTTGGTTTAGAAAGTAGGTGAATCAATGATTGAACTGAAAGCAACAGATTTACAACGTATTATGTGTCAACTGACCTTGTTTAATCGACAAAGGTTTAAATTGTATAACGGCATAACAGAACGCATTATATATGATTTTTCAGGAAGAAATTTGTTGATCAATCCTGTGGATTTTGAAACGGAACAAGACATGGAACGTTTCTTTCAACAAGTAAAACTGATTTATTTTGATGGAAAAGTAGTCGGTTATCGTGGCTGCTCGGAACTTCCGTTAAAACTTGAATGTAGAGCGTTCCAAAAAATGGTTAAACGACAAAAGATGTTACTCAATGCACCATTAAACTATAAAATTTATGAAGAAAATGAATTTAGGGAATGGTGTAAGAAAATGAAAAGCTATAAGTAGTGAATTTGGTTTTTTATACTTGGTCTTTTTGTTTGTTAGTTTTAACTAACATGCGCAATTTACCAATAGCTAGGTTAGCTATCGAAAAAGGATGCAGAAAAGCACACGGACACGAAGGTGTAAACTGGCTACACGTCAACTTTTTTGCAGAATTTGGGAGATCCTTAAAAAATGAATACTACAGGACTTATCTAGTCAATCAGCGTGTCTTTAAAGGGCTAGGTAAGGATAAACTACCTAAAGAGTACGGTCAGAATAAAGGCGGTACGTGATTATGGGTGTGACACAGTAACTAAAAAGATTTCGTGCGATGATCTTTTGTTTTAAAGGGAGCCAGATACTTTTTTAGAGTTTGGGGTTGCTACCGCTACAAACCCTGCGATCAGTAAAATCTGTAGAAAAATTGCTAAAAAGCTAGCAAACAAAAGGATCAAGTAAAACGAGGATATTTACCATAAAACCAATAGGAGGAAGTGAACATGAAGACATAGGAGTGTTTTTTCTAAGGGTTCCATGGATAATATTTTTTTAATAATGAAGGCTTTGTTACTATGTTCTTGAGGTGAGAAAATATGACAAAAAAAGTGCAAAATATCTGGCGTAAAGAAATGTTGGCATTGATGAATGAAGACGCAGACTGGTATAGGAATGAAGATACCGAGCGTTTTAAACGAATACAAGAACTTGCAAAAAAGATAGAAACAGCAAGCACCAGACAATTTTCTTCTCATATTAGCAAGGAAAGATTTGAAGCCTATCAAAGAATGGGTTTACAGTTTAAAGAAATAGCAGAAGAATTCCATATAACAACTACAGCGTTACAACAATGGCGTAAAGACAATGGGTATCCCATTTACAATAAAAATAATAAGAAATGAGGAAAGCAAAATGAAAAAGTTCACAAGTGCAGGGTTAAGTATTTTAGTCGCAACAGGGGTAGCAGGTATTGGGGGAAATGAAGTACAGGCAGCAGAACAAGCGCAACCAAAAACACCTGAAAACAGTTCTACAGAACAACCAACAGTGAAAGCTACACAAACAACGGAGCAAGCCATTACTGAAAAACAGCAACAAGTAACAGAGAAACAAGCAATTGTTGATCAAAAACAGCAAGTCGCTGACACTGCGAAAAAAGAAAAAGACACCATTGATCAATCTGTTAAAGACCAACAAGCAGTGGTCAATCAAAACAAAGACGCATTGGATCAAAGTCAACAAGCAGTGACTGACCAACAAGCAGTTGTAGACGAAGCTAAAAAAGTCGTGGATGAAGCAACACCTTCAGCCATTGAAAAAGCCAAAGACCAAGTGGCTACGGATACACAAACTGTTGATGACCAACAAAAAGTAGTGGATCAAGCTCAAACAGACGTTAACCAACAACAAGCAGTTGTCGAAGAAAAAGCGAAAGAAACGAATGCTGCTAAAGTACAAAATGATAAAGATCAACAAGCAGTAACAGCTGCGAAACAAGAACAAGCCAAGCTTGAAGAATTAGCGAAAAATGCGGAAGCGGAAAAAGCAAAGGCAGAAAAAGAACAAGCAGCAAAAGAAGCTGAACTGGCTAACAAACAGAAAGAAGAAGCCAAAGCTAAAGATCAAAAGACGAAGGACGATCAAGCAGTCGCAGACCAACAAACTGTTGTGACAACTAGTCAAGAGAAAGTAGCAGACGCAAAAGCAGATACAGCTGCGAAACAGGCAGACTTAACTGCAAAAGAAAGTGCTTTGAAAGACAAGCAAGCAGCAACAAAGCAAGCGCAGAATACTTTAGACAACTCAAAAGAAGAGTTAAAGGGGCATAAAGGACTTAACTTACCTGCTAACTTCACACCTGATTATTACAAAAAATTAACTGAACAAGAAAAGCAGGCAATGGAAAAAGAAGCATTAGCATTAAATAAAGTTTTTCCTGAAAATCAAGCAGATGCGGCAAAAGTAACGGAAATGATCAATGTAAAAAATCCTACCGAAAAACAAAAGCAACAAATGAGCGATTACGTTGTAGGACTTATCAATGATGTTCGCGAAAAGCTTGGGTTACAAAAGTTGAAGATTTCTAACCAAGCTATGAAATTTGCTTGGGATGTAGCAAAATATGATAATCCCAAAGAATTTGATCATGACGTAAATGCGATCAATCGTGCAGCAAAAGAAAATGGTTTTAAAGAATTCCCAGGACAAAACTTTTATGAAAACCTAAGTATGGGACGATTTACGACACAAGAAGGTAAAGTTTCTATGTATGACTTTGAAAAAGCTGCTCGAAATGCACTTGTAAGCATGTTGATGAACGATGGACATTCTGGCTATTCCCATTTAGATTCTTTATTAGATGCAAATGAAACAAACATGGCAGTTTCTATTTCAGGAGATTTAAATGATATCTCAGCAAAAATCCATATCATTAGCTATAATCAATCAAAATTAGTTGAAGCAAATACCTATGAAGAAGGCACTGCACCAGTCTTTAAGAGTAAAGAAACCCTTCAAAAAGAAGTAGCGACCAATCAAGAAAAATTAGCTACCGCACAACAAGCAGAATCAGACGCACAACAAGCAAGAAGTGCAAGTCAGCAAGCCTTAAATACAGCCAAAACAACACAAGCAACAGCAGAAAAAGAACTATCTGTTCATAAAGCGACACTGGCTAATCTTCAAGCAGTTGCGATTAAGAGTACGACAAACTATGAAGAAAAAGTACGACAAACTGCAACGGCAGAAAAAAGCCTTCAACAAACAAAAGATCAATTGGCAACAATCAATGAGTTAATTCAGAATCGAGCTGCTGTTTTAGAAAAAGCGAAAACAAACGTTGCGGAAGCACAAGCGATAGAACAAACGTCTGCTAAAGTGCTGAAAGAAAAACAAGAAGCCCAAAAAGCAGAAGAAAACACATTGGATAGTTTGAAGGAAGTATTGAATTTAGCAAAAGAAAATTTAAATCAAAAACAAGTTGCGCTTAAAACAAGTACACGTTCATTGTCTCGTTTAGAAAATGCTCAACCAACATACGAAAAAGCATTAAACGAGTTAAACAAAGCAGAAGCGGCAGTGGTCCAAGCACAAGAAGCCTATGAAAATTCTCTGAAATCATTGGAGGAACTCAAAGAACAACAAGCCGTCGCTACACTTGCTTATGCACAAGCACAAGAAGACCTTTCTAATGCGAAGTTAGAGCTACAGCACTACCAAGGCATATTAAGAGACTTAGAGGCACAACAAGCCGAACAGCAGCGACAAGAAGCGTTGCAAGAGCAAGTAGCAAAAGAGCAACAACGCCTTGAACGAGAAGCAAAACAAAACCAAACGTTAGTAGCAAGTGCTACTTCAGCAGACAAAACACCTGGTCTCCAACAGTTATCTTTTTCTAAACAAAAAGAACAGCCAAAAGCACAAGCATTAACACATTCAGAACCTCGTAAGACGAAACAAGTAGCAAAAGCACCAGAATCCTTACCACATACAGGAGAACAACAAAGTATCTGGTTGACAATTGTTGGATTATTGATGGCAGCAGGTGTAATCAGTTTCAAGAACAAAAGACGGAAAAACAATTAAAAATAGGGAGGATAAATAAATGAACTTTTATGAAATTAAAGATCCTTATTTAGCATTGATTGCTGCTGAAGATGAAAAGCAGTGTTTAAAAATTTACACGGAAAACGTTTCAGATGTTGAGGAAGAAGAAATCTTTTATACGGAAATGAGAACAATTGATAAATATGAAGCATTGAAAATGGTTGCAGAAAGTAATATTGAAGATGGTGGGAAACTAGGTGTAGAAGAGGCTTTTAAACAGTTAGAGAATCTCAAAGAAGATGGCGAATTATTGATAATTGACGGCGGTTTGTTATAGGAATGAAAAATTCAGAAGTAGTAACAAAGATATTATACAAGGAGAATCGAAGATACTTTCGGTTCTCTTTTTTTAATAGAAAACGAAGTTGCTGTGGCGGAATAGAAGTCGCTTAAAATAAAGCAGTAGAATCCCCTTATTGTTTTATTTGATTATGCAAGGTGCGAATCCTTGCCAGCAAGTAGGGTTTACGGTAAACGATCCCGCTACCGGTTAGCGAAAACCGTATAGAGATTGAGCGGTAGCATGGCAAGCAACAGCTCTTATACCATTCATAAGCCTACCGCAAAAAGAATGGCAATCTCAAAAAAAGGAAACTGAGAGGTCGCTCCTTTTAGGTTGGCGTGTAGCATCTGGGATGCAACGGACATGAAGGAAGATAAGAGGTAGGTTCGACTCCTACCACGCCAGTAAGTAGCTTTGCTACGAGAGAAAAAGAATAATAGGAGGAATAACAATGAAAAATTATGATCCAAATATCCGATGGGGCTTGCATACAATCAAAGTAAGTTTCCAACGAGGTGTATACAAAGGATTTGTTACCTTTGTAAAAAGTGGAAATTGTAAAGGGTTAGACGTATTAGGCATAGACGAAGAAGATTTATATGACATGAAATTTAAAGAAAATCCAATCAATTTTAGACTACTTGGTGAAGATGATAATGGCGATGAATGGTTCGCAATGACTTTGAAGAATGACAAAAAAGATGAATTGTTAGTTGAAGATGTGTGGGAAGAGTTAAGTGAGTACATTGTGAGGATTGAAATTATTGATTTTGAGGAGGAAAAATAGAGGAGCGAGAAAATACTCACTCCTCTTTTATATATAGAGAGGCTACCCAGCAATGATAACTAGGTAGCCACAGACATAAAATTACTATTAATCTGGGAATAAATTATTTATACCATGAAAAGGGTTACTTATCAAGAAAAAATACCAATGAATAGGAGAATGTGGAATGAAATAAAGTAATACATCTATAAAAAAGAGAGGAGGAGAAAGTATGACTTGTGTACGTGCGCCATGTCGGAGAAATCGTTGTTTGTAAAGGAAAAAAATAAAAAATCGAGGAGAATGATACATGAAGCAACAAACAGAAGTAAAGAAACGTTTTAAAACATATAAAGCTAAGAAACGCTGGGTAACTGCTCCTATTCTTTTTATAGGTGTGTTAGGAGTTGTAGGATTAGCTACTGATGATGTACAAGCTGCGGAATTAGATACGCAACCAGGAACAACGACGGTGCAACCCGATAACCCCTATCCGCAGGTAGGTAGTACAACACCTAAGACAGCAGTAACTGAAGAAGCAACAGTACAAAAAGACACTACTTCTCAACCGACCAAAGTAGAAGAAGTAGCGCCAGAAAATAAAGGTACTGAACAAAGTTCAGCTACCCCAAATGATACCACAAACGCGCAACAACCAACAGCAGAAGCAGAAAAATCAGCAGCACAAGAACAACCAGTAGTCAGCCCTGAAACAACCAATGAACCTCTAGGGCAGCCAACAGAAGTTGCACCAGCTGAAAGTGAAGCGAATAAATCAACGTCCATTCCTAAAGAATTTGAAACACCAGACGTTGACAAAGCAGTTGATGAAGCGAAAAAAGATCCGAACATTACTGTCGTTGAAAAACCAGTAGAAGATTTAGGTAACGTTTCTTCTAAAGATTTAGCTACAAAAGAAAAAGAAGTAGACCAACTACAAAAAGAACAAGCAAAAAAGATTGCGCAACAAGCGGCTGAATTAAAAGTCAAAAATGAAAAAATTGCCAAAGAAAATGCAGAAATTGCGACAAAAAACAAAGCGGAAAAAGAACGTTATGAAAAAGAAGTCGCTGAATACAACAAGCATAAGAACGAAAACAGCTATGTCAATGAAGCGATTAGTAAAAACCTAGTGTTCGATCAATCTGTTGTGACGAAAGACACTAAAATTTCGTCGATTAAAGGTGGAAAATTTATCAAAGCAACTGATTTTAATAAAGTAAATGCAGGGGATTCAAAAGATATCTTTACGAAATTACGGAAAGATATGGGCGGAAAAGCTACTGGCAACTTCCAGAATTCCTTTGTAAAAGAGGTAAACCTTGGGGCTAATGGGGGCTATGCGGTTCTTTTAGAAAAAAACAAACCAGTGACAGTGACCTATACAGGGCTAAACGCTAGTTACTTAGGGCGCAAAATTACAAAAGCAGAATTTGTTTATGAGCTACAATCCTCACCAAGTCAAAGTGGTACGTTAAATGCAGTATTTTCAAACGATCCGATTATTACGGTTTTTATTGGTACAAACAGAGTCAATGGTAAGGATGTTAAAACACGCTTAACGATTAAGTTCTTTGATGCGTCAGGTAAAGAAGTACTACCAGATAAAGATAGTCCATTTGCGTATGCGCTGTCTTCTTTAAATTCAAGTTTAACGAATAAAGGTGGCCATGCGGAATTTGTTTCTGATTTTGGGGCCAACAATGCGTTCAAATACATTAATGGCTCATATGTAAAAAAACAAGCGGATGGAAAATTTTACTCACCGGAAGATATTGACTATGGCACAGGACCTTCTGGATTGAAAAATAGTGATTGGGACGCTGTAGGTCACAAGAATGCGTACTTTGGTTCAGGTGTAGGTCTAGCCAATGGGCGTATTTCCTTTTCTTTTGGTATGACAACAAAAGGAAAAAGTAATGTGCCTGTATCCAGTGCGCAATGGTTTGCCTTTAGTACTAACTTAAATGCAAAATCTGTAACACCTTATCAAGAAAAAGGACGTCCAAAGCCACTAGAAAAAGCAACGATTGAATTCAATCGATACAAAGCCAATGTGGTTCCTGTTCTTGTTCCGAACAAAGAAGTCACTGATGGTCAGAAAAATATCAATGATTTAAATGTGAAACGTGGCGATTCTTTACAATACATTGTGACAGGAGATACGACAGAACTTGCCAAAGTAGATCCAAAAACAGTAACAAAACAAGGGATTCGAGATACCTTTGATGCAGAAAAAGTGACGATTGATTTATCCAAAGTGAAAGTTTATCAAGCAGACGCAAGTCTGAACGAAAAAGACTTAAAAGCTGTTGCTGCAGCGATTAATTCAGGAAAAGCTAAAGACGTGACTGCTTCTTATGACCTTCATTTAGATCAAAACACCGTAACGGCAATGATGAAAACCAATGCAGACGGCTCTGTTGTTTTAGCAATGGGGTATAAATATTTACTTGTCTTGCCGTTTGTAGTGAAAAATGTAGAAGGTGATTTTGAAAATACAGCTGTTCAATTAACAAACGATGGTGAAACGGTAACAAATACAGTTATTAACCATGTGCCAGGTAGTAATCCTTCCAAAGATGTAAAAGCAGATAAAAACGGTACAGTTGGCAGTGTTTCTCTACATGATAAAGATATTCCGTTACAAACAAAAATTTATTATGAAGTGAAGTCTTCCGAACGTCCAGCTAACTATGGTGGAATTACCGAAGAATGGGGCATGAATGATGTCTTGGACACGACCCATGATCGTTTCACAGGGAAATGGCACGCTATTACAAACTATGACCTTAAAGTAGGGGACAAAACGTTAAAAGCAGGAACAGATATTTCTGCCTACATTCTTTTAGAAAACAAAGACAATAAAGACTTGACGTTTACAATGAATCAAGCATTATTGGCAGCGTTAAATGAAGGAAGCAATAAAGTAGGTAAACAAGCTTGGTCTGTTTATCTGGAAGTCGAACGGATCAAAACAGGTGATGTAGAAAACACGCAAACAGAAAACTACAACAAAGAGTTTGTTCGTTCTAATACGGTGGTGACGCATACGCCTGATGATCCAAAACCAACTAAAGCCGTTCATAACAAAAAAGGGGAAGACATTAATCATGGAAAAGTGGCTCGTGGTGATGTTCTTTCTTATGAAATGACTTGGGACTTAAAAGGGTACGATAAGGACTTTGCCTTTGATACAGTCGATCTTGCGACAGGCGTTTCTTTCTTCGATGATTACGATGAAACGAAGGTGACACCAATCAAAGACTTACTTCGTGTCAAAGATTCTAAAGGGGAAGACATTACGAACCAGTTCGCGATCTCTTGGGATAATGCCAAAGGCACGGTGACGATTTCTGCCAAAGACCCACAAGCCTTTATTTTGGCGCATGGTGGGCAAGAATTACGTGTAACTTTACCAACAAAAGTTAAAGCCAATGTTTCTGGTGATGTGTATAATTTAGCGGAACAAAATACATTTGGTCAACGAATTAAAACCAATACCGTTGTCAACCATATTCCAAAAGTGAACCCTAAAAAGGATGTGGTCATTAAAGTTGGTGACAAACAAAGTCAAAATGGTGCCACAATCAAATTAGGGGAGAAGTTCTTCTATGAATTTACAAGTAGTGACATTCCTGCAGAATATGCGGGACTTGTGGAAGAATGGTCGATTAGCGATAAACTAGACGTCAAACATGACAAATTTAGTGGCCAATGGTCTGTGTTTGCCAATTCTAATTTTGTTTTAGCAGACGGAACCAAAGTGAATAAAGGGGAAGTCATTTCGAAACTATTCACGATGACCTTTGACAAAGGGGTAGTGAAAATCACGGCCAATCAAGCTTTTTTGGATGCGATGAATCTAAAAGAAAACAAAAACGTTGCGCACTCATGGAAAGCGTTCATTGGTGTAGAACGAATTGCGGCAGGAGACGTTTACAACACAATCGAAGAATCTTTCAACAATGAGAAGATTAAAACTAATACGGTTGTGACGCATACGCCAGAAAAACCACAAACACCACCAGAAAAAACAGTGATTGTACCACCAACACCAAAAACACCGCAAGCACCAGTAGAGCCATTAATGGTAGAAAAGGCAAGTGTAGTGCCAGAATTGCCGAAAACAGGCGAAAAACAAAATGTCTTATTAACGGTAGCTGGTAGTTTAGCCGCATTGCTTGGCTTAGCAGGCTTAGGATTTAAACGTAGAAAAGAAACAAAATAATTGAAGACGAAAAGAAGGACGAATTACTTGTCCTTCTTTTTTAGTTATGGAGGGGAAAAATTGGAAGCAGTAGTAGCAGAAAGAGAGGCAAAGGGGATGAAAGAAATTGCCATCCAAGAAAAAGATTTGACCTTACAGTGGAGAGGAAACACAGGTAAGTTAGTTAAAGTTCGATTGAAAAATACACGTGCAATGGAAATGTGGTACAACAAACAAATTACCGAAGAAAACATTCAAGAGATCACCACGTTGAATATTATTAAAAATGGAAAATCTTTGGCATTAGAAGTATATTCAGAAAAAAGTATCTATGTGAAACCAAATTTAGGCAGAATCAATGTGCCTGTCTTTTTTATCAAAACGCCCATTAATAGAGGGATTTTTGAAGAGATCTTCGGCGAAACTTTAAAATCATAAATAAAAAATTATTTGGAGGAAATTACAATGAAAAAAATTATTTTATCAAGCTTGTTTAGTGCAGTACTAGTATTCGGTGGCGGAAGTATAACAGCATTCGCTGACGATTTAGGACCAACAGATCCAGCAACTCCACCAATTACCGAACCAACTGATTCTAGTGAACCTACGAATCCTACTGAGCCGGTGGATCCTGCAGAACCGCCAGTAATACCAACTGATCCAACAGAACCAAGCAAGCCAACCGAGCCTACAACACCGAGTGAGCCAGAAAAGCCAACAGAACCAACAACGCCAATTGATCCTGGAACCCCAGTTGAACCGACTGAACCAAGCGAACCAACAGAGCCTACAACACCAAGCGAACCAGAAAAACCTGTTACTCCAGAACAACCGAAAGAACCAACTCAACCAGTGGTTCCAGAAAAACCAGCAGAACCAGAAATACCAAAAACACCTGAACAGCCCACTAAACCAATAGACGTAGTCGTTACACCTAGTGGAGAAATTGATAAAACGAACCAATCAGCAGGAACACAACCAAGTATTCCTATTGAAACAAGCAACTTAGCGGAGGTAACACATGTACCAAGTGAAACTACTCCAATTACAACAGAAGCTGGGGAAGAAATTGTAGCAGTAGATAAAGGTGTTCCGTTAACCAAAACGCCAGAAGGATTAAAACCAATTAGCAGCTCGTATAAGGTTTTACCTAGCGGAAACGTTGAGGTAAAAGCAAGTGATGGAAAAATGAAAGTATTGCCACATACAGGAGAGAAATTCACACTCCTTTTCTCTGTATTGGGAAGCTTTTTTGTATTAATTTCAGGATTCTTTTTCTTTAAAAAGAATAAGAAAAAAGCTTAATCAGAAAGAGTAATTTCGATAAATTTCTGTGAGGAAAGGAGGTGCTTTGCTTGTTTATTTTATTTACTACAAAGCAAAGTCATGTATTACTAAATGAATTAGGGTTTAATAGAAAAATTGACCTGGTACAAGGTATTGAACAGTTAACAAAAATCAATGCGGCTTTAAAAAAATCGACGGATCGAATTCTAATTACGTATGAGATTTATTACAACGTAACAGACGAGAAAGCTTTTGTAAGAGAAACAATGACTTTGCCGGTAGTTGAGGAAACTGTCCTCCAAAACATGGTACAGACTGTAGAAACCAATGAAGAAGTAAGACAAGAAGATTTAGAAGCGTTTCTTCACCTGTTCAAAAGAAATGTGAGTAATAAGTCGAAGAGAATAGGCCGTTCAACAGGTTCTTTAAAAAAGAAAGTAGAAAAGCAACAAAAATCAACTGTGTTTACAACAATTTCTCGCTATAGCTATTTCTCAGTGGCTTTACTTATATTTTTAGCAGTAGGTGTTTTTACAGGTGCGTCATTTGGTTCTCAAAGTAAACCAACGAGCCAAAATGATTCTAAGTTAGAGGAACGATTAACACATTTACAAGAACAAGTGCATGAGCAACCACAAGTTGATGTTGTTGCTCGGTTTTTCTTATCCAGTCTGTACTCTGGTGAAGAGAGTGACAAAGCCACGCAAAAGCAAGTTAAAAAGTATGTTTCTGAAGGAGTACTCAAAGAGATTAAGGGGTCTAAAGAACAAATAAGAACGCTATTTCTTTGGAAATCAAAAAAAGAAGGAAACCAATGGCTCCTTACGTACGTCGTTACCTTGAAAGTGGCTAAAGAAGAAACTGAAATTCGTCAAATGAAAGTAGCTATGGAAAAGAAAAACAATAATTATCAAGTAACAGAACTTCCAGAAGAAAAAGAATTTACTATTAATGAATAATAATTGAGGAGGCAATTCTATGAAATATGAACGTCCATTAAAAAGAGAGTCACAAATCAAGGAGTTTGAGTTAGGCACGCACGCGGCAGTAATTGAAAAAGTTCAAAAGAAACGGTCTCAAAAAGGGAATGATATGTTTTTACTCTCTCTTTTGGGAAAAAGTAACGAAAAAGGGGTTTATTTTCTTACCTTCGGGAATGATTATACTGAAGATAATTTACGCTATATTTTAGCCAGTATCCAAGACAATGGTGTAGAGATTCCAGACGTTGACTTTGGCTATAATCGAGAAACTTTTGAATTTTTGAAAGGTAAAGATGTCTATATTCAGGTTGAAGAACAAGAGTATAAAGGGAAAGTTAAACATGCGGTAACAAATTTTTTAACTCAGGATGAATTTGAAGAAAGCGAAGAAATGGAGTTTTCAGAAAGCAATACTGAAGAAGATTGGTAAAATAAGCCATTTCTTAGAATATAAAAACTGAAGGAGAGACAAAACTATGGATATAGTCACAAAAATTATTACACTAATTGGAGGAATCATTGGACTTGTTTCAGCAGTTAGTATTATGTTTGGCGTGAAAGAAATTCGTTCAGGTATGTCGAATGATGATCCACGTACGCTTGATAAAGGAATAGAAAAAGTAGTTGTTGGTGGGGCTGTTATTTTAGCAATTGGTGGGGTAGTCGCCTATGTTATTACACAGGTAGGAGCTATTCGTTTTTAAAAGGAGGAAAAAAATGAAGCTATTAGTAGAAATGATAGTCAACGGTCAAACTGAATGGGAAGTTGTAGAAGAAGAAAATGCGCCACAGGCAATTAATCAGAGTCGAGTAGGCTTTTCATTTGATGAGAATGGAGAGCTCATTGTCAATGATGATGAAATAAGTTATACAGGCGTGTTTGAGGTTTGCGAGACTAACTTATTGGATTTCACTGTTAAGGAAGCAGAAATCCATAGATTTTATCACAAAAAATTAGAAAAGCTAGGGATAAATCCTCTAACGTTTGAAAACTCGCAAGAAATAGCTAACTGAGCGGAGGGGAAGCAATGAACATTCCAAAAGGAACGACCGATCAGCTATTTAAAAGTTTAGCTGAATACAATCCAGCAACGAATGAAACCATGTCTAAAATAGCGAAAGTCCTAGTCCCTTTAGGAGTCGCTATTTTAGGCATTCTTTTTATGATTGAATTATCGAATACCCAAAAGAAATTTCAATCAGAAGACGGTGGTTTGACAATCGAGTTATTAACTAACATTGCATTGAAATATGTGATCGCGTATGTCTGTATTATGGGCTCTGGCTACATTATTGATGGCATTGTCTGGTTTACAATTCAAGTAGCCAAATGGATTAATTCCATTGTAACAGCAACAGGAACCAGTGAAGCGATCCCACAAGTGGGGAAAGTCTCCTGGTGGGCAAAACCGATTGTAGGTCTATTTGAGGTATTTGCTTACCTAGCACTATGGTTATCGAGTGTGATAACGAAAATCCTTATTTTCTTACGAGGGGTACAATTGTATATGATTAAAGCCCTTGCGCCATTGTTTGTGGCGTTTTTTGTTCATGATGAATTACGTTCGATTGCCATGGGCTACATGAAACAAATTATGGCGTATGCTTTACAAGGTGCTTTACTGGTTCTATTAATGGGGCTTATTCCAATTTTAACGGCGAATGATTACCTTTCGTTTGCTTCATTTGATGGAGGTATATGGGCGAATGCTAGTGCATTTGTACTTAATATCATGACGTATTGTGCGTTAATTTTAAAATATGTGGCAGTGATTATTCTTCTAGTTGGTTCACAAGGATTTGCCAAACGATTAGTAGGAGCGATGTAAAATGGCGATTAGTTCAGAATTCTATAAAGATCTATCAAAAGTAGAGAAAAAAATCTGGGGAATTACAGTCAGAGAATTTAAAGCGTATGTTTGCTTTGTTTTTATAGGGATACTTCTTCTGTTAGAAGTATTTTTTTTGCCTGATCTTTTATTTATGGTTTGTGCGTTAGTCACCTCGTTTGCGTTAGGGTGGTATCCCGTTTTATTAATGATGAATAAGTGGAAAGAAGTAAAAAGAGCTTTTTACTTACGCTTTTATTATGAGGAACGAACCTTTCAGGCTGGGAAAATAAGGAGGTATCAAAAGGATGAATTTGTTCAAAAAGAAACAATCAAAGAAACAGACGTTATCTAGTAACGTTGAAAAAGTAGATAAAAAAGTAAAAAAACGTGTACAGCAACAAGCAAATCCTACCGTACAGGAGAGTATTTTTTATACGAGCCAGTTTGAAGAAGGACTCATGCACATTGTAGAGGATGAGTTTTCTAAGTGCTATAAACTTGGAGAAGTGGACTACGAAATTGCTGTAGAAGAAGATCAATTAAACACGGTAATGGGGTATGCAGAAGGGTTAAATACACTAGACAAAAACTCTCGATATCAGCTGCTAGTTGTTAATAAAAGAGAAGAAGAGTCGTTGATGGAAGACGTTTTATTGGCGTATCAGGGAGATCACTTAGATAACTACCGTCAAGAAATTAATGAAATTATTACGAAGCAGTATGAACAAGACGAGCGAAACTTTAAGATTGAAAAATATGCTATTTTCACCACAAAAAGTTCGTCCATGAAACAAGCCAACAAAGAGTTAGAAGGAATCATGCAGAACTTTGCCAATCGTTTTGAAGCCAACCAAATTAAATTAGAGGTAACCCCAATGACTGGCTTAGAGCGATTGTCTTTGTTCAGCTATTTTTTGCGCCACGGACAATATTTTGGCACAAGCTATCAAGATATTGCCGTATCAGGGCTAACGTCTAAAGCGTTTATTGTTCCAAGTAAAATCAAGTTTCCAAACAATAAAGCTTATTTTCGGTTAGGAGAAAACTACGCAGCTGTTTTAACCATTCAACAATACCCAAAATACCTAGAAGATAAGTTAATCAAAGAATTATGCGCTACAGGAAGAGAGCTAGCGATTAGCATTCATGCCAGACCCTATGACATGATGGAAGCCAGAAAGGCAATACAGGGAACCAAGACATTAAATGATGTTGCCATTCAAAAGCAACAGAAGCAAAACTTCAGAAGTGGTGTTTCAGAGGATGCGATTTCAGGAGAAGCAAAGGAAATCCAAGAAACAACGAATGCGTTAATGGATGAAATAAAAAATAATGGCCAAAAGTTATTTAATGGCCTATTTTCAGTTTTCCTAATTGCAGAAACAGAAAAGGAACTTTTAGAAGCTGTTGAATCGGTGAAAAACGTAGGAGCAACCTGGCAAGTTGTGTTTGATACGGTAGACAATTACAAAGAAGAAGCACTCAATACAATCCTACCGATTGGAAAACCTTACTTAGACGTTGAAATGAGTTATATGCGTGATCTAACAACAACAAATATTGCTACACAAGTACCTTTTACCAATGTGGAATTACAAAGCCCAACAGGTCAGTTTTATGGCCGGAATCAGTTGACGAAGAACATGATTACTATTGACCGAAAAAAAGATTTAATTACACCAAGTGGGCTTATTTTCGGAACGTCTGGTTCTGGTAAAGGAATGGCGACCAAATGGGAAATTCTTTCAACGCGTTTAAAATTTCCGAAGGATCGCTTTTTAATTGTTGATCCAGAAAGTGAATACTTACCGATTGGGAAAGAATTGGATGCAGAAATACTCGATATCTCAACTGGTACAAAAAACCACTTGAATATTTTAGGAATGGTAGACAAGCAGTTATTGGATGAAGAGGACCAGGAACTTGATTTAGTTAAAGAAAAATCTAATTTGTTATCTACTATGTTTGAATCGCTACTAAAAAGCTATACGGACGTGGATGCGGGACTTGTTGACCGTGTGACGTTGTTGACGTATGAACGTTTTGAAAACAAAGAGACAGAGCCAACATTAGTCGATTGGTTTAGAATCTTAAAAGAACAAACGGATGAAGGTGCCAAAGAATTAGCGAATAAAGTGGAAACCTATTGTGTGGGTTCACAAGATATCTTTGCGCACCAAACGAATATCGACTTAACGGCACCCTTTATTGTCTTTAATACAAAAAAATTAGATGATCGCTTGAAAAAGTTTGCCATGAAAGTGATTTTAGATCAGTTGTGGAAACAAGTAGTATCCGGACAAGGAAAAGTAACGTCACGTTTGTATTTTGATGAATTACAAGTCAATTTCACAACGGAAGAAGAAGCAGAGTGGTTCTTAAATTTATGGGCGCGTATTCGTAAGTATGGCGCCGTGACAACAGGTATCACGCAAAACCCTACGACGTTATTAGACAGTAAAGCGGGGCAAAAAATGATTGCCAATAGTGAGTTTTTGATTTTATTACGGCAAAAACCAATTGATTCACAACGATTAGTAGAAATTTTAAGTCTGACACCTGCATTGAAGAAGTATATCAATGATCGAGCCCCACAAGGAACGGGGCTAATTTCTGCAGGTGGGGTGGTTGTTCCGTTTGAAAATCCTATTCCAAAAGAAACACATCTATTTGAAATTATGAATACCGACGCTTAGGATGTGAGGACATGGTAGAAAATAAGCGTACTTGGAAAGAAAAAGTACATGTTGAAACTCAAGTAGAAGAGCGTCTTAGAAAAAATTTGACCTTAAAATCAAGAGAAGCGACGAAGTTGCAAAAAAAAGCGTTAAAGACGACTAAAAAGGAGTTTAAACTTTCTAAGAAAAATTACAAGCAATCACTAAAAAAACACAAACTCACCTTGAAAACAGGGAAGGAACCATTAAGTATTAACCATTTACTGGATAAAAAGAAATTTGTAGAGCAAAAGAAACGTAAAAAAGCACAGAAAATTGCTTACAAACGAACGAAAAAAGTAGATGAAACACGTGTCGTTAATCAAGTAAAAAGGGAAACCAAGGAAGGATTGAAAAGAGAAGCGACGCAAAAAGTACGAACCACGTTAACGCAGGAAGATACACTGAATGAAGCAATGACCCTTTATGAAAAAACACAACAAGCTAAATTTAACATGCGTACAGCTTTGAAAACAGGAAAAACGGTTAAGAATCTTTCGGTGAAAACTGCAAAAGATACGTACGGATTAGGGAATCGCTTATTTAACTTTTCGAGAGGACGTGGGTTTCAGCGCACACCAAAAGACTTTACGTTAAAAAAACAACTTATGAAACAACTACGGAATCGCGCTATGCGCTTTAAAGCAGCAAAAGAAGCGAAGAAAGCCGAACAAGGTATTGGCTTGATTCGTTCTTTTTTTAATGGTCAGAAGACATTAGGGAAAGTCGCTGCATTGATTCTAAAAAATCCAATTTCTTGGGTTGTTTTATTGGTTCTTTTTCTTGTTTTTTTATTGAGTGGCGTTGCAAGTAGTACACAAAAACCAGCGATTGTTCAAGAAGAGGAAGATTTAACCGCTTCATGGACGTATTTTACTAAATTAGATGCGCAACATACAGACGATAACAACCTGTTTTATAGCAATATCGATGATGTTCTTTTCTACATGAATTATCGGTACGATGATTTTAAATTATTAGATATGGATTCCACTGGTACAAAGAATTTTGAAACGATTCTATCTGAGCTATGGACGGCACTAAACGGAAAGAAACCTGATTATCAGTTGAAAACAATGCAAAGTTTAGAGACAGATAAGAAATCGAGTTATTTTATCGAAGAGGAACAAGCAAAGCATTATCAAGAGATAAAAAAAGAGTTAGGCTACCAAACATTGGATGATCTCCTTTCTTTTCCAGTAAAAACTGACGCTTTAATTGTCAATAAGCGCTATGGCTATGACAAATCAAAAGAGAAGCTCACCTTATATCAAGGCATTGATGTATTGATTGAAGATAATCAGCCGTTTCATTCACCAATGAACGGCCAAATCGTTTCAGTGCCTGATACAGAAACGCTGGTTATCGAAAAAGAGAAAGTAGCTAGGTTAACGATTCGTGGTGTGAATACCCTTCGACTAACAAAAGGTATGGATGTTGAAGAGGGAACATTTCTTGGGAATACAAAGAATTCAACAGTTACATTCCAGTATGAAAAATATAAAAAAGAAACGAAAGACTGGTTTTTTGTAAATCCAGCCTTTTATTTTCCACGTGTAACCTACACGCAAACGACTCTTTTAGGAAGTGCAGATTTTTCTCCTGGAGCAAGTGTCGAAAAAAGAGCGCAAGCTGTTTATGATTATTTATTAAAAAAGGGATACACCAAAGAGGGAATTAGCGCGATTTTAGGCAATTTTTCGGTAGAAAGTGGCATTAATCCAAAACGTGCAGAAGGGGATTATTTGAATCCGCCTGTAGGTGCGCATGGGAATTCATGGGACGAACCGAGTTGGCTTTCTATGGGAGGGCCGCAAATTTATGGAGGACGTTTTCCAAATATTCTCCATCGAGGACTAGGTTTAGGTCAGTGGACGGATACAGCTGATGGTGGTCGTAGGCATACGTTGTTATTAGACTATGCCAAAGGTAAAAATAAAAAATGGTACGATCTGCAATTGCAGCTGGACTTTATTTTTGACGGCGATGCACCAGGCTCACGAACAGCAGCAGACAATGTAGCAAGAAGTAAGGTGGCTGCAACTATTCCAGAACTTACTACTTATTTTCTAACTGTTTGGGAAGGAAATCCCGGAGACAAGTTAGGAGAACGAATTCAAGCTGCACAAAATTGGTTTACATTCTTTTCTCGATCGGGTACACCAATCGGTGGTTCTGGGAGTGAGGTCTTTGCGCAGTATAAAGAAAAAATGCAACCATTACCCACAGACAGAGAAACAAAAGCAGGACAAGGCTGGCCAGGCAATGCGTATGCGCCAGGGAATTGTACTTGGTATGTGTTTAATCGTTTTGCACAGTTAGGAAAAAGCATTCACCCTACTATGGGAAACGCCAATCAATGGGTGCATAACTACAGACAAACACCAGGAGCGACACTTGAATCAACTCCTAAAAAAGGGGATGCTGTTATTTTTACAAATGGTGTAGCTGGTTCTAGTACGCAATATGGACACGTGGCTTATGTGGAGCATGTAAACTCTGATGGAAGTTTTGTCATTTCTGAAATGAATGTCAGTGGTGAGTATTCCATGAATTGGCGTGTCTTAAAAAAAGAAGCAGGCGAATACTTTATGCGCCTAAACTAAAAAGAAAGGAACCAATAAGAACAATGTATAATATGGAAAAATTAAGTAGATACAAGAAAATTGGCTTTATTGGTGGCAGCTTACTGCTTATTGTGCTTATTTTTTTGATTGGGCTTAGTGTTGGGCAAAGAAAACAAGTAAACACCAATGAAAAACAAGTAAAAGTCGAGAAAAAAGAGGAATTAACAACAAGTACGGTAAAAAAATTTTTGATTGCGTATTATACAAAAAAAGATCTTGGTGAAAATAGAAATCGCTATGAACCTTTGGTGACAAGCGCCATGTATAACGAATTAGTGAATGTAGAAAAACAGCCTGTTAATCAAGCGTATAAAGGCTATGTAGTCAATCAAGTACTTGATACGTATAAAATCTATATTGATACTGAAAACAATGAAGTCATTGTGGACGTCACGTATAAGAATACACAACGAACCAAACGAAATAATGATGAAGGAGCGTTGAAAAATCAGAGCAATCAAGAAGCGATGAAATTAACCTTTGTAAAACAAGGTGCTAATTTTTTAGTGGATAAAATGGCACCAGTAACACTTACCAATGAATTACAAGAGGAGCCAAATTCATATAATACACATGTAGTAACGAAAGAAGAATCAATAAAGGAGAGTGCAAACAGTGGGGAAAAGTAAAGTAAGTGAATTAGAAAAAAAGAAGGATCGAGTGGAGAAAGAGCTTAATAAAGCCAATGAACGTCTCGATACATTGAAACAGTCGATTGCTAAAAAAGAGAATGAATTGAAACAAATAGAAGCGGAAATTGTCAGTGCTCTATTAACAGAAAATAATTTATCTTTTAGTGAATTGACTGCGTTGTTGAGTGAAAAAGAATCAGGTGGTGAAGCAAGTGTTTATAGGGAATAAAACAACCTATCGCTATGAACTTCTTCATTCAAAAAATATTAAAGGCGAGGCGATCGACTCTACCGCTACACTTGTTCGTTATGTGATTGGCGTAAACAACGATCTTATTAAGAAGGAAGAAGAAGGATGGCTTTATGTCGAAAAAATAAAAGAAGGAAAACAAGAGGACCAAATCCTTTATGGCAAGCGTATAGATTTACCAATTTTAGAAGACAATCCTTATTTTCATGATCTTTTAGATCCGTTTGATACAAAAAAAGTCATTCCTTTTGTAGAGCTATTGCCTTCAGCTGTAGAAAATCAGGTAAAGCCAGAAGAAAAAATTAAAGAACCACAGGATATTGTAGAGTTAGAGAAAAATAACAAAACCACTATTACTACTGAAGAAAAGGAAATCACTGAATTAAAAGAGCAACCAGATGAAATGGCCGATAAAGAAACACAGAAGAAAATTCTGGAACAAAAGATTCAGTTTAAAAAAGACGAGTTAGCCACATTGACCGAGGAGATTGCGACTAAGCAGGAAGAAATCAATGACTTAGAACAAAAATTAAGTACATTTTCAAAGAAGCCAGAGGGACTTTATTTATAAAAAAGAGTTTTTAATCAGCTAGTAAAAAAGCCTCTTCTAGCTAAGAAATAAGTATTATCACTTTCCCTTACAGTTGTTTATGGCTTATCAAAAAAGTAGAGAAATAAAAAAGACTAGCAAAAATTGCTAGTCTTTTTTTGTAAAGGAGGAGATTTTTGGTGGAACAAAGAGAAATTGTACACCGCTATTATGTTTTAGGTACTAGTACTTTAGATAAAGTATTAAAAGTGCTGCTTAATTTATCCAGTGATGGTGTATTGGCGTTAAAAGACAAGTTTCTTCCTTTAAAAGGGGAAAATAATTTGTATAAGCTAATGAATCGTGAGGATCCACTGACTTCGGCGCAACTTCATGAAAAAGTAAATTTAAATAAGTTAAAAGAACAGTTGGAAGCCCAAGGGCTTCCTTTTGCGTTTAAAGAAACCAAAGAAGGGACTAACTTCTATTTTCGAGTAAAAGATACGGAACTTGCAAAGAAAGCCTTAGAACGCGTATTAACGGATATTAAGAAGAACCCACAAATGATTTTGCGTAAGCCAAATACCATGACTTTTGATGAACGGTTAGCCTACACTGCAGCCAATAAAAAATACGTGGGTAAAATCGATCAAACAAAAACAATCACAAAAGGAAGGAAACTGTAATGCAGACGTACAAAAAAGAACTGAAACCGTATCTCTACCTTGGTGTTTTTCTATTTGTGATTGGCTTTGGAATAGGAAATTTCTTTTGGCTGTTACCAGGGACAGATTATTTTTCAAAAACGAATTATCTCTTTACAAAAGATATTCTAACGTATATCGAACAAACTTTTTATCGGTTTTTTATAACACCAAGTCTATTAGGATTTAGTGTAGGAATACTTGGTTTTCTTTTAGGGCTATTAATGTATGTGCGAGATAATGATCGTGGAATCTACCGTCATGGAGAAGAATACGGTTCGGCTCGTTTTGCTACACCTGCTGAAATGAAAAAATATGAAGATCCAATTCCTGAAAACAATATTATTGTTAGTAAGCATGTAAAAATTTCTCTTTTTAATAAACGTTTACCAATCAAGCTACAAAAAAATAAGAATATCGCCATTCTAGGTGACTCTGGAGCGGCCAAAACGTTAGCTTTTATCAAAACCAATCTTATGCAACGACATGCCAGCTTTATCACAACAGACCCAGACGGTGGGATATTGCCAGAGATTGGACTTTTATTGAAAAAAGGAAAGTACAAGATTAAGGTCTTAGACTTAAACACGTTGTCAAATAGTGATACGTTCAATGTTTTTGAGTATATGCACTCCGAATTAGACGTGGACCGAGTTTTAGAAGCTGTCACCGAAGCAACAAAAGAAGTGGAAAAAACGACCGGGGACGATTTTTGGATAAAAGCCGAAGGCTTATTGGTTCGCTCTCTTATTGCGTATTTATGGTTTGACGGTCGTAGAAATGATTATACGCCACATTTAGGAATGATTGCGGACATGTTACGCCACCTAAAACGAAAAGATAAAAATGTACCTAGCCCAGTGGAAGAATGGTTTGAGGAGTTAAACGAGGCCATTCCTGACAACTACGCTTACCGACAATGGACCTTGTTTAACAATTTGTATGAGAGTGAAACGAGAGCCAGCGTTCTAGGGATAGCTGCTGCACGTTACTCTGTTTTTGACCATGAAGAAGTGGTCAATATGATTCGTGCAGACACGATGGATATTGACTCCTGGAATGAAGAAAAAACAGCGGTGTTTATTGCGATACCTGAAACTAATACGTCGTTTAATTTTATTGCGGCGTTGATGTTTGCGACAGTCGGAGAAGTGTTGCGAAATAAATCAGACCAAGTACGTTTAGGAAAACGAGCACTAGAAGAAGGAAAAGAACTCCTACATGTCCGCTTCTTAATTGACGAATTTGCCAATATTGGCCGAATTCCTCACTTTGAGAAAATGTTGACCACGTTTCGTAAGCGAGAAATGTCGTTTACCATTGTTTTACAATCCTTGAACCAATTACAAACGCTTTATCGCAATGGGTGGCAAAACATTTTAAATGGCTGTGCGTGTTTACTATACCTTGGTGGGGACGAAGAAGAAACCACCAAGTATCTGTCTGCACGTGCAGGGAAACAAACGTTATCCATTCGGAAACATAGCATGAATAAAGGAAATCAAGGTGGAGGATCCGAAAATCGCGATAAATACGGGCGCGATTTGATTGACAGGAGTGAAGTTGCGCTTATTGGAGGAGACGAGTGTCTGGTTTTTATATCAAAAGAGCATGTTTTTAAAGATAAAAAATTCTATGCTTTTCAGCATGACCGAGCAGATGAACTAGCAACAGGACCGACTGATGATAAGTGGTATACGTGGCGCCGGTATATGACTGATGAAGAAGCTATTTTGGATAAAATCTCGGCAACAGATATTATTGACCATGGAGAAATTACAAGTGAACTGAAAGAAGAAACACACGTTTAAAAAGACGTGCGTTTTTTTCTTTTAGAAAATAGAAAAAGGAGGAACAGAAAATGCCAATGACACATGCACAACGACAAAAAGTTTTAGAAGAAATTGAACAAAAAAGTATTGTGGATGTCGCAGAAAGTTTAGGAATAACACTTGTACGACAGGGACAAAGTTATACCTGGTCAGAGCATGATAGTTTTGTTTTAACCCCTAAGAAGAATGCTTTTTATTGGAACTCTCGCCAAGTTGGTGGTGGGAGTATTAAGCTTGTTCAAGTGATAAAAGAGTGTACACACGCTGAAGCATTGCAGTATTTACAGACCGTAGAGGCAGGGACTGTTGAAACGTTGAAAGAACCTGCTCCGACGAACTTTCACTATTATATGAAAGAACATACACAACAAAATGCCACCATTGATTACTTGCTTCAGGAACGTAAGTTATCAAGAGAAACGATTGATTTCTTTTTTGAACAAAACCTTATGGCACAATCCACGTATACAGATAAAGAGACCGGACAAAGTGAACCAGTAATAGTCTTCAAGCACGTTGGTCTTGAAGAAAAAATTAAAGGCGTTGCCTTACAAGGTATTTGGGAAAATAAGAAGCTACATGGCGAACGAGGACGGTTAAAGCGTGTCTGGGGAAATGGCTATTATGGGTTGACTGTTCGTGTAGGGTATCCACCAAAAATTGCAGAAGCTACGTCAGAAAAGCCAATCAAAATCATTGTTTTTGAAGCGCCTATAGATCTCATGAGTTATTACGAATTAAAAAAAGAAACGATTGGAGATGCGGTATTATTTTGTGCGAATGGACTTAAAAAGGGTGCAGTATCTACGCTTATTGCCAATGAAATTGGCTCTTATGTCAAAGAGGAAGAAAAGCCAACCGTTCTTGAACAATTAGAAAAGTCGAAACTAACAACGGAAAAAGTCCAACTTGTTTTGGCTGTAGATAATGACGAAGCAGGGAAGAAATTTATTCAACAATTTTCAAATAGCTGGTGTCCAATTACTCTTGACCAACCTAAACTAATTGAAGGAAAAAGTAAAACAGATTGGAACGATATTTTAAAGCAAACAAAGAATGAAACAAAGAAAAAAGAAGCAAAATTAAAGCGTCAAGAAGCAAAAAAACGATCCAGAGAAAGGAATAAAGAAATGTCTGAAAAAACACAAATGAAGCAAAAAAGCCAACCAGAAATCACCTTGGAAGAGATAATTAAAAAGAAAGATTATAAAAAATTATCGCAGCATTTGAACGACGGGATCAAAGAGTATTTAACAAGTGATACGTTTAAAAACTATTTAGATTTTGCTTCAAAATTTCATAAATATTCGTCAAAAAATATTTGTTTGTTGTTGGCACAAAATCCAAACATACGTCGTGTAGCTGGTTACAATGCGTGGAAAAAGTTAGATCGTCAAGTAAAAAAAGGCAGCAAAGCACTGTATGTGTATGCCCCTTATTTTAAAGATAAAGTCGATAAGAATGGGAAAAAAGTTACGGATGAAAATGGAGAAATTGTCAAAGAGACGCGCTATTTTTTAACGCCTGTCTTTGATGTAGAACAAACGACAGGCGCAGAGTTGCCACAGCTTGTTTATAATCTGGAAGAGAATCTTAGCGACGGTAAAACATTCACCAGAACTTACAATGCGTTAGTTGAGATTTGCCCAGTTCCAGTAACTGTCACGTCTATTGCAAGTGGTGCGAATGGGTATTATGATCCAACGAAAAAAGAAATTGTCCTCCAACAACATTTAGGAGAAGTGATGACTTTAAAAGTCTTACTTCATGAAATGACGCATGCCATGCTTCACCCAGATTCGCAAGCGATATTTGGAGATGACGTTTATTCTCGACAAGAATTTGAAGCGGAATCAGTTGCCTATATTGTCTCCCGTCACTTAGGGCTGGATACGTCCTCGTATTCTTTTGGTTATCTTTCTTCTTGGACGAAGCAAGGAGAAAAGTTAGAAGAATTTACGCAATCGTTAGAAACAATCACGAAAGAGGCGCGCACTCTAATTGAAAAAACTGACCATGCTTTATCAATAGAAAAAGGCATTCAACTTCCCCAAAATAAATTTGAAGAACGTTTATTGAACGCAAAGAAAAAAGAAACTGAAGTGGGAAAGTCCCAAGCTAACGAGCAAAAAAGGCAACAAAATGAACCAAAAATTTCTGCTCAAATAGCAAATTCTACTCGATTTTAAAAACAAATAATAAGAGAAAAGGAGAAAACAAAATGGACCAATTAACGGACGAAAGTAAATTTATTCTGACACAATTTTTCTTGGCAGACCCGCTTAGTGAACAACCAAGAGTCCACCAGAAAAAGAAAGAAAAATCAAAAGGAACGGTGCTAAAAGAACTGGATTCGTTGATTCATGATTTTAAAGAAAAAGAATTAGAAATTGATTTATTTCCTTACGAAGAAGCAGCCACTTATTTACGAAAGTTGAAAGGAAATGACGCGTATTTGGTCTTTCTGGATGAGTTATTAGCTCCTTATCAATAAGAAAGAAAAAATAAAGGTCAAAAATGGTAAGTTGAAACGTCAATAAATGTCAAAGTGTAGCGATGGGGATTGGGGGAACCCCAAAAATTTGAACGACTCCTACCAGTATTTTTGGTAGGAGTCATTCAAAATATCGCAACATGGTACCATGTTGCTCTGCTCGCAAAAAGAAAGCCTACCCTTGGGTGTAACCAATTGTCAAACTAAGGAGACTACTTATTATGTAAAAGAAAGAAGAAACAATTATGGAGAATAAACAAAAGCTAAAACGACCTATTCAAAGAAAAATACGTTTTTCAAAAGAAGAAAATGAATTAATCAATCGAAAAATTGAAGAAAGTTTCTTTCCAAACTTTCAAAATTTTGCCTTGCACCTTTTGATTCAAGGAGAGATTCGCCATGTTGACTATTCCGAACTCAACAGACTAACTACCGAAATTCATAAAATTGGCATTAATATTAATCAAATGGCCCGTCTGGCCAATCAGTTTCATGAAATTTCGTCTGAAGATATTAAAGATTTGACCGATAAAGTACAGAGTTTAAATGCGCTGGTTCAGAGCGAATTAAACAAATTAATAAAGAGAAAGGAACAATCGTAAATGGTGTATACAAAACATTTTGTTATTCATACATTTGATAAATTAAACAATGCTTGCTCATATATTGAGAATGCAGAAAAAACTGAAGTCACGAATGATAATCCGTCTGAACACTTGGAACATTTATTTCAATATATTGTAAATGACGATAAGACGTACATGAAAAAATTAGTTTCTGGGCATGGCATTGTGGATCCAACAAATCCTTATGAAGAATTTAAATTAACAAAATTACAAGCAGCAATTCAACGAAAAATCGGGTACACATTCGATCCAAAATCAGAACGATTGCTTCCACCAACGTTAACAGAATTAGAAAAAGGCAACGCCGTTTTAGCACACCATTTAATCCAATCATTTTCTCCAGAAGATGATTTAACGCCAGAAAAAATACATGAAATAGGATACAACACGGTGATGGAATTGACGGGTGGAGAGTATGAATTTGTGATCGCAACACATGTCGACAAGGAACATTTACACAATCATATTATTTTTAGTTCAACCAACTTAAAAACAGGTAAAGCCTTTCGTTGGCAAAAAGGAACCAAAAGAGTCTTCGAACAAATTTCGGATAAGATTGCAGCGAAGGAAGGTGCAAAAATAATCGAAAAATCACCAAAAAATTCGCATAAAAAATATACCATGTGGGAAACTGAATCGTTATACAAGGAAAAAATAAAATCTCGTTTAGACTTTTTATTAGAACAAAGTTCTTCAATTAATGATTTCTTAGAAAAAGCAGAAGCTTTGAATTTATCGGTAGACTTTTCTAAAAAGTGGACGACCTATCGATTACTTGACGAACCACAAATAAAAAATACTCGTAGTCGAAGCTTGTCAAAAAATGACCCCACTAGATATAATTATGAAAAGATTGTTGAACGATTGAAAGAAAATAAAAGTGTTTTAACTTTGAAAGAGGTTGTTGAAAAATATGTAGAAAAAAGTGAGAAGTCTAAAAATGAATTTGACTATCAATTAACTATTGATGAGTGGCAGATTTCTCATAAAACAACAAGAGGGTATTATGTAAATGTTGATTTTGGCTTTGGAGAGAGAGGAAAAGTCTTTATTGGGGCGTACAAAGTAGATCCACTTGAAAATGGTCAGTATAATATTTATGTAAAACGTAAAGATTTTTTTTATCTGATGAATGAAAAAAATGCAGACCGGAATCGGTATATGACTGGTGAAACTTTGATTAAACAATTACGCTTGTATAATGGCCAAACACCACTGAAAAAAGAACCTGTGATGCGAACCATCGATGAATTAGTCAACGCTATTAATTTTTTAGCAGCTAATGAAATTGAGGACACAAGACAACTAGAATTCTTAGAAGAGAAATTAGAAGCTGCTTTTCTTGAAGCAGAAGAAACTTTAGAAACTCTTGACGAGAAGATGTTGGAGTTGCACCAGTTAAGCAACCTCTTATTAGAAAACGAACTGAATGGAGAACTAGAGTTGATTCAGCAAAAATTGAAAACATTGTTACCAGACGCAACACTTGCGGAATTTTCTTATGAAGATGTTCGAGGGGAAATAGAAGCAATTAAAACCAGTCAATCTCTGTTAGAGAATAAATTGGAACGAACGCGAAATGAAATCAATCAACTTCATGAAATTCAAGCTGTACAAAAAAAAGAAACCGCAAACCAAAATAATGTCAAACCAAAATTATAAAAACAACTGTTAAGGAATGAAAGGAGAGTTTTATGCTTATTTTGAAACGAGGATTGTCTGTAGTGTTATTTTTACCCTGTTTTATTCTACGTCTTCTTTTCCGTTACATTGGGCTGTTAACGATTCTTACTAGTGGTTTTACTACCACTTTAATACTAATCGTTGCTCGAATTTTAGCTTTTATTTTTTTAATTTACCCGATTGTGATTTTAACAACTGAAGAACTTAGAATGGAATGGGCAAGTTGGATTGCTTGGCTTTTATTTGGATTGATCGTTCTATTTTTCCATTATCTAGCTGCGTGGAACGAAGATTTAGGCAGTTGGTTTCTGGATTTTTCTAATTGGTTGAGCAGGGTACCAAGTAAACTTTGGGATGAATAGCTTATCTTACGTTTAAGAAGTATTGAATAAAAAATGTACTATGTTTTATGTTATAATAGAGGCGATAGTAAAGTTTAATGACGGTGGCTATCCAATCCGAAAGTGAGGTGGTGCGTATGTGCGTACTTCCAAAATCTCAAGAAAGGGGAAGCCTTTTGTCTGCATTAGAAACAATTCAGCTGATATTAAGCTTTGGTATGTTTACCATCGCATTGATTAAGTTGATTGTGGATTTGCTTAAAAATGACAAAAAGAAATAACCGTCTACTTTAGCAGGCTGACGATTATTTCTAAAATCTGTTAAAACTTGCCACCGTCTTTAGCGGTGCTATCATGAGGGCGTATAACTAGTACGTCCTCTTTACATGTTTATTATAACACATTCTCTACAAGAAGAAAGGCGGAAGCCTTTCTTTTTTTTCAGCGCGCCTTAACGGCGGTGGCGGTGGGAGTTTGGCGCGCTAAAAAAAACGCTCTTTTCTTGATTTCTAATCAAGAAGATACTCGCTAAAAGCGAGTATCAGGTTTGTCTTATATGGTTCTGTTGAAAAGTAAAAAAAGAAGTACACTAAAACTAGGTTGATCCTGTTGTGTAAGCCACATCATGCGAATCCTGTCTTTCGTCAATACTTCAATCTTGCAATCAGAAAACACGGATAAGGTCCTTTTTGATAGAAAAAAGGGGGAAACTGCTCCTCAGGAATACTTTCAATTAACTCATCAATAGCGAACACTATATCATTTTTTTAACTGAAAAATATAGATGAAGAACAACTTGATTTGTGGTATAGCTATTAAACATAAGAACACCTCGCTATTTTATTTGTTTAGGTACTTTTATTTTAGCAAAGGTATTCTTATTATTATGACGGATTTACAATTTAAGTGCAACACAAAAGTCATAGATAAAATTCTTGTATAATGGCGTAGACTAACAAACGCATTAGGAGGATTTTTATCTATGACTTTATATACTAATCTTACTACATAAGAGCGAGAAATGGCAGTTTTTTTATGGTTATCAAAAAATTTCATTTTCAAATCAGCCATTAATGATTATGTATATATACAAAAGCTTAAATCACGGTAAAGAATTTATTAATGATACAACCCAAAATGAAAATTTTAAAGAGAATTAAACTATTAATATTTTTGTTAGGATTACTTATTTTAGGGATTGTTGGTTTTCCACTAAATTCAGAAGGCACGTCACTATACGTAAATACAGAGAAGATTCCTATAGAAATAACAACTTTAGCTTCGCAACATTGGGAAGAATATTTAACTAACATGATTTATCCTGAAAATAGAAGTGTTTCTGATTACTATCTAGGAAAACCTTTAACAATTAGTTATTCAGAAAGTATTAAGTATAATTTCCCTATTATTAGTAATCAGGAAAAAAGAATTGCATATATGCTTCAGCTAGATTCGTCTGATGGACTGAATGCTGATAGTTTTATTTTATCGAAAATGTTAGCGACTAAATTAGAAGGACTAAGTAACACGCTTGCAACGGATCAAAGTATACCTTGATGTTAGGATGATTTCATGGACACGATTTGGTAGAATCTAACTACTAAGAAAAGGACGTGTCCACGATGGCAAAAGCCAAGAAAAATTTGATGAAGACTTTAAGAAGATGATCTTAGATTTAAACCAGTCTGGCCAATCGGTCGAGGAACTGGCAGCGCAATATGGTATCGCTACACAAACGATTTATCGTTGGAAGAAGCTTCATACAAAGAATGAAGCAACCGCATGACTGAGGCAGAAATCCTAGCAATGAAAAAGGAAATGGCCCGCATGCAGGAGGAAAACACTATCCTAAAAAAGGCTTTAACCATATTCGCTCAAAAGTAAAAATGAGTGATGTCTTCGAATTTATTCAATCAAATGTTCATGATCATGACGTAAAACAAATGTGTACCGTTTTGGAAGCACCGAAATCCAGCTACTATGACTGGAAGAAAAAGAAGCCTTCCAAGCGCCAATCAGAAAACAAACGCTTAAACCGCTTGATTTCAGGAATCTACTTTGAAAACAAGGGTATCTATGGTGCGCCCAAAATTCATAAGATTCTTGTTGGCCGTGGCGAGAACTTGTCCCTAAAGAAAGTACAAATACTGATGGGAAAATTAGGCTTGCGTTCAGTCACCCTCAAGAAGTACAAGCCTGGCAAACAAGCGAAAGTTAAAAGTGAAGGACGTAAAAACCTGTTAAACCAAGATTTTACCACTACGTCGATCAATCAAAAATGGATGACAGATATTACCTATATTCATACCCTAAAAGATGGCTGGACCTACCTCTCCACTATCCAAGACCTCCACACAAAGAAAGTCATCGGTTGGAAGTTTGGCAAGCAGATGACGAAAGAATTGGTTATCGAAACACTTGACCATGCGCTCTTACACCAAACACCCTCCGAGAACTTGATCATCCACTCAGATTTGGGTTCTCAATACACTAGCGAAGCCTATGAGGCAAAGCTGAATGAATTGAACATTCGGCACTCCTTCAGTCGTAAGGGCTGTCCCTACGATAATGCCGGCATCGAATCGTTTCACGCCTCGCTCAAAAAAGAAGAAGTCTATCCATCAAAAGCGTATGAAAACTTTGAAGCTGCTCATTTAGCGTTATTTCAATACATTGAAGGATTTTACAATCGCAAGCGAATCCATAGTAGTATCAACTATTTAACACCAAATCAGATGGAGGAGTTGGCATTGTAAGCTTAATTCCTAACTACCACCTACATTTTTTTAGCGAGATTTCCACAGGGCTTCAACTTCATCGCTTCGATCAGCGGTCAAACGGTTTTGGTTTGACGGCTGGTCGAAACGATGAGATACTCATCCGCTGGAATCTCGAAAAAATTCTCACAAATCGTGTCCGAGATATTGACTCAAATCCATACTGTTAAAAAATCAGTTATGATTAAAGTATAAAACAACAGTCATAATTATTTATGCTTTAAAATATAAACTGTTACTATGCCAACAATTATTCCTAAAAATAAAATCAGAAGGGATATAAACTTTTTCTTCATACGAAGCACCTTTCTTTTAATTTAAATATTCTGTGGTGAAATTTAAAAATCTCTTTTATTCAGGTTGCCATTGAAAAATATCTTCTAGTGGAGTATTCAGGTAGTAAGCAATTTTTAATGCTAACTGTAAAGAAGGGTTATATTTATTTTTTTCTATACCATTAATAGTTTGTCTGCTAACTTCTAATAAAGCAGCTAATTCACTTTGGCTAATTTTTTTTTTCTCTCTAATTAATTTTAAGTTATTGATTATCATTTATGAAGTCCTCTTGTTGAAAAAAAGTAGTAACAGAGAGTGCAATATCATTGATAGAGAGAAGTAATAGTAGATAAAATTAAATAGATAGTTTTTAGTAATAACATTAGGCAGTAAAAGAAAAATAGCAATTACTATAAGTATGGAAAAGTTAATAAATAAGTACATGTAAGTAGATGTTAAGGAAATTGTATATAAAATTCGCTCATCTTTTTTTGAATCAGTCAGATTAAAAACAAAGTAGACTACAGAAATGATATCCAATAAAAAAATAAAAATAGCCATTTTGGTTCCTCCTTTTTGTCAAGTGACACTTGACAAAAGATTAAAAGCTCTATAATATTAAATTGTAACATATTATGTTATGCAATATACAACAATTTTATGATGGAGGGTAAGAATTATGGAAAATTTAAATGTAGTTCCTAGTTTTGAAGAACTAAGTGTTGAGGAAATGGAAGCGATTCAAGGTAGTGGAGATGTTCAGGCTGAGACAACACCGGTGTGTGCTGTTGCGGCGACAGCTGCAGCAAGTAGTGCTGCTTGTGGCTGGGTTGGTGGCGGTATTTTTACTGGAGTAACTGTAGTTGTGTCTTTAAAACATTGTTAAAATATACTATAAAACTTAGTGAGGTGAAGCACAGTGCTAAATAAGGAAAATCAAGAAAACTATTACTCTAATAAATTAGAACTTGTTGGTCCTTCTTTTGAAGAGTTAAGTTTAGAAGAAATGGAAGCGATTCAAGGTAGTGGAGATGTTCAGGCTGAGACAACTCCAGCATGTTTTACCATAGGCTTAGGAGTAGGTGCATTATTTTCAGCTAAATTTTGCTAATTTATATATTAAGAGGGCTAGTGAAACTAGCCCTCTTATACATAAAAAAGGAGTGCTTACATGGAAGATAATTTAATAAATGTTTTAAGCATAAATGAAAGATGCTTTTTACTAAAGCAAAGTGGTAACGAGAAGTACGACATTAAAAATTTACAAGCTTGGAAAGAAAGAAAAAGTGTTCTTAAACAAGATGATTTAGACTACTTGATTAAATATAAATATGAATCACTGGATAATTTTGGATTAGGAATAACACCTATTGAAAACTTTCCTGATAAAGAAGTTGCAATTCAATACATTAAAGATCAATCATGGTATATTTTTTTTGAATCCATTTTAGATTCTTATAATGATAGTGAAGAGCAATTATTAGAAGTAGATGCTAGTTATCCTTTTAGATATTTCTTACAATATGCTCGTTTATTTTTACTTGATTTAAACTCAGAGTTAAATATTTGTACAAAAGAATTCATTATTAATTTATTAGAAAATCTAACACAAGAGCTTATTCACTTGACAAGTAAAACATTAGTGCTAGATTTGCATACTTTTAAAAAAAATGAACCTCTAAAGGGAAATGATAGTAGCAAGCGATTTATCTATTATCTAAAAAAAAGATTTAACTCTAAAAAAGATATAATAGCTTTTTATACATGCTATCCTGAGTTGATGCGTATTACTGTTGTTAGAATGAGATATTTTTTAGATAATACTAAACAAATGCTTATAAGAGTGACTGAAGATTTACCTAGCATACAAAATTGTTTTAACATACAATCCTCAGAGCTTAACTCTATATCAGAATCACAGGGAGACTCTCATAGTCGCGGAAAAACTGTTTCTACACTAACTTTTTCTGATGGAAAGAAGATAGTATACAAGCCAAAGATTAATAGCGAGAATAAATTAAGAGATTTTTTTGAATTTTTAAATAAAGAATTAGAGGCAGATATTTATATAGTTAAAAAAGTTACTAGAAATACCTATTTCTATGAAGAATATATAGATAATATAGAAATAAATAACATAGAAGAAGTAAAAAAATATTATGAAAGGTATGGTAAACTAATCGGAATAGCTTTCTTATTTAATGTAACAGACTTACACTATGAGAATATAATCGCTCATGGAGAATACCCTGTTATCATAGATAACGAAACTTTTTTTCAACAAAATATTCCTATAGAGTTTGGTAATAGCGCAACAGTAGATGCTAAATATAAATATTTAGATTCTATAATGGTGACAGGGCTAGTACCATATTTAGCGATGAAAGATAAGTCAGATTCGAAAGATGAAGGGGTTAACCTTAGTGCGTTAAACTTTAAAGAGCAAAGCGTACCGTTCAAGATATTAAAAATTAAAAATACATTTACTGATGAAATGCGTTTTGAATATCAAACACACATTATGGATACTGCAAAAAATACTCCAATTATGAATAATGAAAAAATTAGTTTTATCAGCTATGAAAAATATATAGTTACTGGTATGAAAAGTATTTTAATGAAAGCAAAGGATTCTAAGAAAAAAATATTGGCATATATTAATAATAATTTACAAAATCTTATAGTTAGAAATGTAATCAGACCAACTCAAAGATATGCTGATATGTTGGAATTTTCATACCATCCTAATTGCTTTTCTAATGCAATAGAGAGAGAAAAAGTACTTCATAATATGTGGGCCTATCCATATAAGAATAAAAAGGTAGTTCATTACGAATTTTCAGACTTAATAGATGGAGACATACCCATTTTTTATAACAATATCTCAAAAACATCATTAATAGCTAGTGACGGGTGCTTAGTAGAAGATTTTTATCAAGAAAGCGCTCTGAATAGATGCCTAAATAAAATAAATGATCTTTGTGATGAAGATATTTCTATTCAAACCGTTTGGCTAGAAATTGCTTTGAATATTTATAATCCATATAAATATATTAATGATTTGAAAAATCAAAATTCAAATAAATATATTTATACTGGCTTAGAGCTAAACAGTAAAATTATTCAAGCATGTCAGAAGATAGAGAAAAAAATTTTCAAGAGAGCTATTTTTAATAAAAAAACCAATACTGTAAATTGGATTGACATAAAGTTGGATCAAGATTGGAATGTGGGAATCCTAAATAATAATATGTACGATGGATTGCCTGGTATATTCATATTTTATGTGGCTCTTAAATACATTACAAAGAATCATAAATATGACTATGTAATTGAATGTATAAAAAATTCAATTTATACAATACCATCTGAAGATATATTGTCAGCTTTTTTTGGAAAAGGAAGTTTAATATATCCTTTACTTGTAGATTACCGCTTAAATAATGATATAAACTCTTTAAATGTAGCCGTAGAAATTGCAGACATGTTGATTGAAAAGAAACCGATAAATAATGGCGAGTTAAAAAATGATTGGATCCACGGGCATAATAGTATAATAAAAGTTTTATTATTGTTATCCGAGATAACAGAGGATGAAAAATATAGAAAATTTTCATTAGAAATTTTTGAAAAATTATCCGAAGAACCCTATTTTAATTTCAGAGGATTCGGACACGGTATATATAGCTATGTCCATCTTCTATCAAAATTCAATAGGATAGATAAGGCAAATTCTTTACTTCATAAAATTAAAGAATCATACTTTGAAGAAGAACCTAAAAACAATAGTTGGTGTAAGGGAACTGTAGGTGAACTTTTAGCGACAATTGAATTATATGATGATAACATTTCAAATATAGATATTAATAAAACCATAGAATATAAAAATAAAGATTGTCTGTGCCATGGAAATGCAGGTACTTTAGAAGGTCTAATTCAATTAGCTAAAAAAGATCCTGGAACTTATCAGTATAAAAAAAATAAACTTATTAGCTATATGTTAAATGATTTTGAAAAAAATAATACACTAAAGGTTGCCGGAAGTGAGTATTTAGAATCACTAGGATTCTTTGTAGGAATCAGTGGTGTGGGTTATGAATTATTGAGAAACCTAGATTCTGAAATTCCGAATGCATTACTTTTTGAGTTATAAGAGGTGTAATTATGAAAAGATTGAAGTACGTTGCGCAAGGAGAGCATAGTGAATGTGCTTTGGCATGTATCACTATGCTACTTAATTATTATGGTAATCAAAGTACACTAGTAGAACTAAGGGAAAAATATGGGGTGCCCAAAGGAGGACTAACTATCAAGAATATTCGTACTGTCTTTGACGAATATGGATTTGATGTATCGACATTTAAATCAAGTTTTTCAAATTATTTAGATCTTCCGACTCCTGTAATAAGTTATTGGAATAATCAACATTTTGTGGTCATAGAGAAAATAAAAAAGAAGAAAGTATTAATCTTAGATCCTGCAAGTAATAAACGCTGGATTGATATTTCAGAATTCAAAAAAAATTTTTCAAATATATTAATATACGCACATAAGAAAAAGACTAAAAAAGAAGGCAAAAGGAAACAGTTTTTTTTAAAGTCATTTATTTTTACAAAATTCAAAAGATATTTCTTTAGTTTAATAATATTATCATTTGTTTCACAACTTTTATTACTCTTAATTCCTATTGCAACAAAGTATTCGATAGATAATATTAGATCTTTTCAAGAAATTCCTACCTATGTTCTGTTATTAATATTAACTAGTTTTTTTTCTGTTTTATATGTAGTTCAATACTTAAAAAGCTCTGTAGTAGCAGAATTTCAGTATGAATTTGATTTTAAATTAATGTTTTCTTATATTGATAAACTTTTTAGTATGCCACTAATGTATTTTAGTAATAGATCAACTGGAGAATTAGTGTTTAGAGCGAACTTAAATATTTATATTAGGCAAATATTGTCTCAAAAGGTAATAACAACTTTAATAGATAGTCTTTTTTTAGGGATATATTTGTTTTTAATGGTTAACTATTCTATTTTACTGACAATAATAGCTCTTGTTCTAATCTCTTTAATAGCTTTTTTAAGTATTATAAATTCGCATACAATAAAAAGATTTGTAGATAAAGAAATAATGGAACAAGGAAACGTCCAGAGAATTATTACAGAAGCAATTGAAGGAATTGAAACCATTAAATCTGCTAATGCAGAAAAGAGTTTTTTGTTAAATTGGAAAAACATGTTTACGTCTCAACTATTAATTACAAAAAATAAAAATAGATATATAGCTATTTTTGGAATATTACCAGAAATCATACAAAGTGTAATGCCAGCTCTATTTTTAATAATAGGTATTAAATTAATAATCAACAATTCTTTGTCATTAGGATCACTAATTGGTTTTGTTTCTATAGTAACAATGGTTATGAAGCCAATTCTAAGTTTGGTTTCCTCTTATAATGACTTTCTACTATTAAATGTATATTTTCAAAAATTATCTGAAGTTTTAACTTATGAAGAAAAAAATGATTTTAATAATAAAAAAGGAAATGTTGGAAAAGAAGAGTTTATTTATAGGGTTAATAATGTTTACTATACTATATCTGTTTTTGAAAAAAATATTTTAAATGGTATTTCTTTTGACATAAGAAAAGGGGATAAAGTTGCTATTGTTGGTAGAAGTGGGTCAGGGAAATCTACTTTACTAAAACTATTGGCTGGATTGTTACAACCTTCTAATGGAGAAATATTGTATGAAGGCTATCCTTTATCAAACAACTCCAATAATAGAAGAAACATTTTTTATGTTAATCAAAATGCGCATATTTTTAATGAAACTATCGAAAAAAATATTTCTTTAGAGTTTAAACCGAATTCTTCTATAAATGAGAAAAAAAGACTAAAAGAAAGTATGAGTAAATCAAAAATGGATGAGGTACTTTTAGGAATTCCTCAGTATGAGAAAACTATAGTATCAGAAAATGGTAGTAATTTCTCTGGTGGTCAAAGGCAAAAGATTGCTTTAGCTAGAGCGTTCTATTCTAATGTGAATACATTACTTTTAGATGAGCCTACATCTGCAATGGATAATATTTCAGAATTTGAAGTTTTTTCTAATTTATTAGATGAGAAAAGAACAGTTATTACTGTTGCTCACAGAATTAGTACCGTGAAAAACTTTGATAAAATTATATTAATGGATAATGGTGAAATAGTATGTATTGGAAAGCATGAAGATCTTATTGAAAATAGCGAGTTATATCGTTCACTGTATTACAAAAAACAACAATTTGGAGGTACAAAATGAAAAAAAGAGGATTGACTTATATTTTAATCTCATATATTTTTTTAATATTAGGAACAACAGGTTATGCATCAGATCTCTCAAATAATATTTCATTTTTTATTGATAATTCGCAAACAACTGCTATAGAAGAAATTGAGTCTGAATTATCTTCTGAAAAAGTAGATTATATACAGGAAATAGGATTAGTTAGTTTTAAAAACCTGGATGATAGTGATAGGAAGTTTATAGGTAAATATTTTAATGTTTCGGAAGGGAAAAAATTACCAGATTTTAAACCTGAAGAAGTTAATAGTTCTATTTTAAACATTAATATTTTAAACAAAGATTTTAAGTCTTTTAATTGGCCATATAAAAAAATTTTATCTCATATTGATCCAGTGAAAGAACAACTAGGGAAAGATATAACCATAGCTCTAATTGACTCGGGGATTGATAGGCTTCATCCTAATCTTCAAGACAATAACCTAAGATTAAAAAACTATGTTAATGATATTGAGTTAGATGAATATGGTCATGGTACACAAGTTGCTGGAGTAATAGACACGATTGCTCCAAGAGTGAATTTAAATTCTTACAAGGTGATGGATGGGACAGATGGAAACTCTATAAATATGCTTAAAGCTATAGTTGATGCTACAAATGATCAAGTAGATATAATAAATGTGAGTCTTGGATCATATAAAAATATGGAAATAGATGACGAAAGATTTACTGTAGAAGCATTCAGAAAAGTTGTTAACTATGCAAGAAAAAATAACATTCTAATTGTTGCATCAGCAGGAAATGAGTCGCGTGATATAAGCACTGGTAATGAAAAACATATACCAGGAGGACTAGAGTCTGTAATTACCGTCGGAGCTACAAAAAAGAGTGGTGATATTGCTGACTATTCTAATTATGGGTCTAATGTATCTATATATGGTCCTGCAGGAGGATATGGTGACAATTACAAAATAACAGGACAAATTGATGCTCGTGAAATGATGATGACTTATTACCCTACATCGCTAGTTTCTCCACTAGGCAAAGCTGCTGACTTTCCAGATGGTTATACACTTTCTTTTGGAACAAGTTTAGCAACTCCAGAAGTAAGCGCAGCTTTAGCAGCTATTATGTCAAAGAATGTAGATAATTCTAAAGATTCAAATGAAGTATTAAATACTTTATTTGAAAATGCTGATTCTTTTATAGATAAAAATAGCATGCTTAAATACAAAGAGGTGAGAATAAAATAGATGAAATTTATATCTCCGATGATCTTTACGTTACTTCTCGTAATCTTTACTCTTGTTTTTGAATTAAATTTAGTGTCTACAGCATACTTTGCCTTGTTATTGTCTATCTTTGTACATGAGTTAGGGCACTTAGCTTTTGGATTATTTAATAAAGTTAGACCAGAGTCATTAATATTTGGGTTTATAAAATTTTCGTGGGAAAATCAGTTTAAGATCAGATTAAATACACAGTGGGGATTTTTTGGTGGATTATTTAGATATAAACCAACTACGTTTAATAATAAGAAAATTCTGAGGTTGTTAACCGGGGGACCAATATTTAGTCTTTTTTTTACATTAACCTTTTTTGTAAAAATTGACTTTTTTCAATATTTTTCTTTATTTAATTTTTCGATATTTTTAATTACTGCAGTTCCTTTTAATTTTAACGGGTTTATGAATGATGGATACAATATATATAAATTAGTTACTAAGGATTATATTTTTGAAATGTATTATATTGTATCAAATAGCTTACTTAATAAATATAATCAGTCAACTTTCTTAAATACCACTGAGGTATGCAAAATAATAAAAAAAAATAAAGAATTACCATTATATGTGCTAAATACATTCTTATTGTATGTTATATATGAGTATTTAATAGACAAAAATAATAGGAAATTAAAACTAATATACCCAATACTTAGTAAAGAAGACAAGATACTGAATAATAAAAGTTATTTACAGAATTTTTATTTGGCTAATTTGTATATGATAGAATATATTTTATCTGTAGATAATAAACAAACTTTTAAAAAAATAAATTTAAAAATTCTAGACTCAATTAGTAGATCTAGAATTAGATATCTAAACTTTAAATGCTCAAAAAGTGATGATGATGAAATAAGCCAATCAATGACAGAATTTAGCAATATCATAAAAAATTATTCAGATCAAATGTCGACTATGATTATAGCAGAAAAACAATGGGTTCAAAATTGAGATAAGAAACCAGCTAGACTGTCGACGTAAAATGATAGGCTAACAAAAGTGATGTGTGCTTGCTACGATTTTTATACAGTATTTCATGATGTAATAAATAAATTTTCTGTTAAAATATATTAACTAAAAGAACCAACAGGGTATACCCTGCTGGCTCTTTTGTGTACCTATGGTATACTTGAATTCCTAAGAGGTCAACATAGTTGGGCAACAGAATTTTAAAACGGAGATTATTTTTATGGCAAAAATAAGTTATTCACGTGTGAGTAGTACAGAAAAAAATTTATATAATCAATTAGAGTTGCTTTCTACTTGTAATAAAAACTAGTCTTGAGAATATCGTCTATATCTTCTTGAAATGTAGCAACAAGGAATTGTACTTGCTAAAGAAAAAGGGAAATATAAGGGTTAAAAACTAAAGTATCGAAAAAATGATTTCCGTTTTCAGCTAGCATTTAGATTATTTTTGACTAGCTCTATGTACAAAGAAGTTGTAGAACAAACGGGGATAATCGGAGAACATTCAAAAGGTGTAGGATAAAGTATGGCGTTACTAATGAAAGTAGGAAGAAGATAAAGAAGGGTGATAGTAATGTATGATTGTTCCAAACAATTAGAAAAATTCTATAGAAAAAAAGTTGTTCTTTCAGCAAAAGAACAAAATGAATTGAGAGAAAAACGAAAGCTTAATATTAAAAGATTAAAAGATGGGTTGTCAGAGTATAACTCAGAAAAAAATAAAAATTATAAGATTGCAGAAGAAAGAATTCAAGGAAGTATGGCTATGCACACTATTACTCAAAATGATAAACAAGACTACGATATTGATGTTGGAATAGTATTTGAAGAGGATAGTTTAAATGAATTAGGTTCTTTAGCTACTAGAAATATGGTAGCTAATGCTTTAGAAAGAAAAACTAAACAATTTGCAGAAAATCCTGAAATAAAAACAAGTTGTGTACGTTTGAAGTACAATTCAACGGGATATCATGTGGATTTTGCAGTATTCAAAAGATATAAAAAAATTCTTATGATGCTGATTACACTTATGAGCATTCTGGATCAGAATGGTCAGTAAGACATATAAAGGACTTAGAATCATGGTTTAGCGAAAGAATAAAAGGTAAAGGAGATGATTTAAGAAAAGTTATCCGTTTATCTAAAATGTTCTGTAAATCAAGAGAATCATGGAAGAATATGCCAAGTGGCCTGATTCAAACCGTTATATGTGAAGAAAATTTTAATGAAAGTTATTCAAGATTAGATGAAATATTTTATTATACAATGAAGAATATCGTAAGACGTTTAAATGTTTATTTAGAGGTATATGCTCCAGTTGATAACGGAAGGTCGTTAGTAAATCGTGATATAGATTATCAACGTATGAAAAATTGGAAAAATAGACTTGAAACTCAGCTTGACAGTCTAAATGTTTTATTTGATGATGAGTGTACTTCTGAAGAGGCACTAAAAGCTTGGGGAATATTTTTTGAGCATTCTTATTGGAATGAGTTAGCAAATACAGTTAAAGAACAAAATTTTACTGATACCGAAGAATTTATAGGAGATTTATATCCTGTTTTGGAACAATTTGAGGTAATGGTTGATTGTAAAGTATCAGGAAATGGTTTTACTTTAATGGCTTTACAGAAGTATTTGGAAAAATACGCACCACGCTTAAATAAATTCATTCCACCTAAATTTAAGATTGAATGTAGCATTAAATCTACAAATTGTCCTTCATATGATAAGATTTTGTGGAAAGTCTTAAATGTAGGATCTGAAGCTGAAAGAAGAAATGAGATTCGTGGACAAATCAAAGATAGAGGTAAACAAATAACTGAAAATACTAAATTCCGTGGTGACCATTACATTGAATGTTACTTGATAAAAGATAATATATGTGTGGGAATTGGCCACGTAAATGTTCCAATTGGAGGAAATTAGATTGACAGAGTATAAATATATAAAAATATGGGGAAAAATATTGATATATAGTGCTTTTTTCCTTCTGTCTATAATCGGCATTTTTTATTTTGACTGTATCGATAATTCTATAGGATTTAACTTTTCATTTGCCATTTTCAGTTTATTAATAGGATATGTAATTCTATCTATCAAAGAACTGTTGGATAATAAAAATTGGAAATCATCTCAACGCAGATTAAAGAAAAAAGGAAAAATAGAGGAAAATTCAAAAATTAGAATATCATTTGCTTATTTATTTAGAATAATAGTAGATGGCAAGTATTTTTTAGTATTAAACAATAAATCTGATAAGTATCAACCGGTAGGAGGCGCTTATAAGTTAGAAAAAGAAGAAGCACAGTATTTGTCAGAAAAAATACCAGTTGAAAATGATGATAAAATTCCTGTAGATGAAACTACAAAAGGAGATTATCGCTTATACGTTAAGAATAAAAACTTGAGAAAATTTGTAAAAAGATTTGATAAAACACCACATAGAGAGAGTTTAGATAATCTCAGTAGAGAGTTTCAAGAGGAACTATTTTCAACAAACATCTTAAATAAAAATAAATTTGGAGATTTAATATATAAATACTGTGGAAGACATATGACAGATGTACAATATAGCAATTATTTTGACTGCTATGAATTACTTTTAGCAGATATTGTTGAAGTTATATTGAATGATGAACAAGAGCAGCTATTCCGAGATCTTATGGAAAAATCTGATAAGCGATATATGTTTGCTACATTTAGTGATATTAATGCAGGCGGAGTAATGTATGGGACTAATGATCTTAAGGATAAGATTGCTAATCATACACCTAAAATATTAAATGAAAACTCAGATAAACTAATAAATAAAAAAACATATAAAGATGAAATTACGGTCAACTTTGACTAACTTGATGCTTTAGTGTCTGGAACATTAGTCTTTACACGCCACCTAAAATCAAATAAATGATTGAATAGAAGTAAACTATCGAGAAATACGGTGCCATCCATGAAAATTGTTCCTCATATTATGGTAGAAGGAAAGAGGGAATAATTCCCTCTTTTCTGTTATCGGCTATTTTGATCTGTATTCTTGCAGTTTTCTTTTCACGTAGGAAAAAATTAATTTCAACAATTTGGAAACAAGCCATTTGCAAATTATTCTTGTGAATGGAGTGTCAAATTCATTTGGTAAAAACGTGAATAGCAATTTAACAATAAAAAATGTAGTTACTTGAATAAAAAATTCAGACATAAGGCATTCCTGCTTTCAAATTATTTATAGGCGTAGTACTTCCTATAATGATTTGGCCCTTTTGGATCAAACTTGTCCCAAAGTAGTTAAAGAAAAATAGATATAAAAAAAGAGAGCCAAAACTTTTTAGTTTTGGCTCTCTAAATTTTTAACAAAAGAATGGTACAATGAATAAGACACAAGGTAGTTGTGTCTGTCATTTTTCTTTTTAAATGGCAATAATTTTTATCTTTATTTGACATTATATTTAAGCAATAAATAGCATCCAACTATATAAATAGTTAATTCTAATTGAGATACAATTAAAAATAAATGGCATTCTCCATAACTTGGAAAAAGCCATTTATTTCAAAATATTTAGAAAATTTAAGACAGACGAAATATTAAGTGCAAATAAAGTATTCTATACCTCTCCAGCTGAAAAAATGATTCGTGTTAGTTCAGATATCCATATATTAGCAACTAGGATTGATAGGGTTAAAACAATGCATTTAGTTTTTAAATACAATCAAAAGGAAATTTACGCTTCACATTCTTATGAAGGAATTAAATTTAATTATTGTTGATGAAATCAATCGATTAAAACTTCAACATTTAGAACAGCTAAGAGATATTTATGATAAAAATGATTTAGCAATGGTTTTTATCGGTATGTCTGAAATTGAAAAGAGATTATCTCGTTATCCTCAACTGAACTCGCGTATAGGATTTGCACATGAATTTGATAACCTTAGTAAGGACGAAACGCATCATACCTTAGAATACAAATGGACAGATTTAGGAATTGATATAGAGCTAGAAGATTTTTCTGATTATGAAGCTATCACAACTATCATTAAAATCGCAAAAGGGAATTTTCGACTTATTCATCGTTTATTTACACAGATTGATTGTATTTTAAGAATCAATAAAATGGATAAGATTACTGTAGAAGTTATCGAAGTAGCAAAAGATAGTTTAGTGATAGGCATATAAAAAGCTAGCAAAAGTTAGTAGCTTTTGTCATTTATTGCTGGAAATTTTTGCCATTTAAATAAAAAAGTGGCATGTTAGTAGAGTTTAGTGCGTGGTACATGGTACAATAAATAAGAAGAGACATTAAAATACTACTGGCATCAATAGATTTGTGATGGTTTTATGGGAAGGTGAAAAGATGAAAAAATTTCAAGTAAAAGAATGGTCATGGATAGTAATCGCCTGTTCTTTTTTAGTGTTGGCTTTTATAGAAAAACAAATTGCGTTTGGCGTTTTAGGGTTATCTTTTCTTGCTGTTGCTTTTGATGATTAAAGAAATACTATAATTGCGGGGAGTTTAGCCGTAGGCTTGTATTATCATTTTTGAGTTACCGTGATTGTGCCAAAATCATGCAAAAATTTAGTATCTATGTGCATCATACGATGGTTTATCGTTGGTGTCAGCAATATGGGAAAGTGTTCTATCATTTATGGAAGAAACGCAATAAGCGACGTGCTTTGTCACAATCTTGGTGGCTGGATGAAACGTATGTCAAAGTGAAAGGAAAAGACCATTATCTATATCGAACGATTGAATCTAACGGAAATACCCTTGATATGTGGTTGCGAAATCATCGAGGTACGGTCTCTACAAAAGCCTTTATGAAGTGATTAATCCGTGATTATGGACAACCGCGTTCCATCGTAATAAACGCGCACCTTCACTGAAAGCCATTAAAAAATTGAAAGAAGTCGGTCTGCTTGATAAAAAAGTCCATCTCTGGAAGTCCAACTATCTCAATAATGCCTTGGAACAGGATCATCGGCAGGTGAAGGGAAAACTTTCTTATGGAAATAGTTTCTAGTTAATTTAAACCGCTGCAACAACGATTAAAGGAATTGAAGCCGTTTCAGCCTTATACAAAGAAAATCGAAGAGAAATGAGCATCTTCGACTTTTCCCGTAGGAAGCAATTGAAAACTTGTTTAACGTAGCTTAAGTGACTGATTGGAAATTAGACAAGTGTGTCCGCTAAAAAACTTTGCAACACAACCCATTTTAATCAATTTATGTTAAATGATAGCGTAAAGTGGGGGTTAGGAAGCTTTGCAATACAACCATCAATTTGACAATTTAGGATATATTACGAGGAGTGAAGTGATGAAGAAAAAATTTTACTATAGTGTAGTTAGTGTGGTTTGCTTATTACTGTTTTTAAGTCTGTATAAACTTGTTATAGAAATACCTAATGCTTATGCAGAATCTGAAGCTAAATCTGAAAATGTTGTAGTAAACCCAATATTCTTAGATGGACATGATAGCTGGAGTTGGATATCATGGGGAGACCAGTCCTCTGCAATAGTTACAGAGCAATATGGAGATATATGGGATGGATCTATATATAATTTGCCGGGGAAAGTACTTGCAGATCACGGGAAAGCGACACCTACTAGTAGCAATGCTTGGGCAAGACAATTACCCGATCCATTCGCAGGAATGGAAAAATGGGCTATGGGAGATATACTTTATCAAGATATTTTATTACCTACTAATAAAACAATAACTACTTTTGAGTTTAGTGCATATGCTAAAAATAGTGCGCAAAAAATTAAAGACGAGAATGGAACATCTATTTATTATACAGATGGTTCTGGTTTGAAAGTAGAATTTTTGAATTCTGCAGATGAGGTTATAGATGTCTTTGAAACAGGACCGTCTGTTCAATTTAGTATGACTAAACTTTCTCTTGCAGGATCAGTACCGGCTAATTCTGTAAAAGCTCGTATTCAGTTAGTGGGGTATGCTGGCAATCCATATTGGATAGATAGTTATTGGGCAAATGTAGAATTTTATTATTATTCAAAAGACTCAACCGAACCTGGTTCAACAACCGAACCTGGTTCAACAACCGAACCTGGTTCAACAACCGAGCCTGGTTCAACAACCGAGCCTGGTTCAACAACCGAGCCTGGTTCAACAACCGAACCTGGTTCAACAACCGAAC